>Ga0214543_1003136_pt1 | contig 32247 bp, 10 predicted proteins | sample CNSS2metaG_FD_160094 | JGI IMG/M metagenome (GOLD analysis project Ga0214543, IMG submission 160094) | Root nodule microbial communities from cowpea collected in UCLA plant growth center, Los Angeles, California, USA - CNSS2 | ecosystem: Host-associated > Plants > Roots > Nodule | place: USA... | reverse complement strand
GACGCAGTAAATGAAATTTACTGCGTCCACCGGACTTTCACCCACTCTCTCACTGTTAATTAATAAGGATATAAGCGTAATTTTGGGGGGTACAGAAGATTCTTTTGGGGTGCAGGGAGAAGGCCCCCTAAAGTTAATGATTGGACATGCATCTTGGCTTAGTAAATATCTTTAGTTGTGCCACTTGGTTTCCATGACTGCAAGATGAATTCCCATCTTAGTCTTTAATATGATCATGTTCTCTTGTAAGGATTTTTGCTAAAAGAAATATATATTTATGTGACATGCATAAATGGTAAATTATTTAAATGCTAAGAATATGAAAAATGTAAAAAAATTAAGCAATATGAAAATTTTCAATAATTATTCGGTAGATGTGTTAAATGCATGAACTAAGATGGAAAAAATAATTATGGCAATGCAATAAGAACAAGAAATGAGGAATAAAATGATGTATATCAAATACTTTCCACTTTTTGCTCTTTTGCACTTGGAAGCAAAAGATAAAAGTAAAGAAAAGTATGCATGCATGCATGAATATGTAATGCAATGATTGCTGCTAATGCTAGGAACATCCTGAAAACTACAATGTTAAAGAAAAACTTCATTAATCAAAAGTGAAAGAATAGAAAAGGTCAAAATCATAACTCATAAAGTATCACAATGACCAAGTATATCTCATGATTTAATAAACTTAAGAGAACTATCTTGTGAAGTGTTTCACTTAAATCTCTCAAGTGTTTAGGTTGAAAATTTCACTCATAGTCACTTCATGACAATAGCCTTTATCATAAGCTTGAAACCTTTCTAAATTTTCACCATTATAACACATAGCTTAGTAGATCAACATTAGGGCTTTTATTCACCTTTTAAAGGGGCTAGGCATAAGGGTAAGATAGAGGGTATTGAGACTAAGACCTTTAGTGGAATAACGAACATGGAGTACTATACCTTGAGGATTTATTCCAGTTTTGATCATTTTCTTATCGATTCTATTTTCTTCTTTCCAAGGCTTGTGTATTTTTGTTCGAGCTCAACATGATAGATTGTGCACAAGTACACCTGGTAGGTTTACAGGAAAGAGAGGTGGGTATTGTGACCTAGTTGAAGGTCTAACTTTTATCCAGCAAGTGCATTGTATCAGTTGTAGTACATTGTATCCACAGGGATTTGGTAACTAAATTAGTAATTTATAATCTAACCTAAGTTTGACAATAAAACAACAATCAAAGGTTTGGTTTGGTAATGTTAGAAATAGATTAAAACTAAGTTTGAGAGAGATGATGATGATTAAGGTGTTAAAATTGAACTTGGCTTCTTAACTCAATTGTACCGCCCTTAATTATCTATAAATTGTATTTTTTATTTTAGTGTTCCTGGAAATACGCTTTACTTGTAGATGTAATGATATGATCCTATCCAGGAAAGAGTACAACGTTTCTGAATTTGAATCTTCTAAAGCCACAACAAAAATAAATCAAAGAAGAACACAAAATAAAACACGGATGGAGGACGCCACAATCTAGCAGATTGATAAGTCAAGTGAGGATTCCCCACAAAGATATTAATCTTAGATAAGAATCTTAAGCCTAAGCCAAGAACAAAAAAAATTCCTCTCTTTAATTAAATAAAATTCAATATATATCTAAAAGTATTTACATTAGTTTTTGGTATCTCTATTCATAGGCACATAAGTTTAAGAAAACCTAGAAACTCTAAAAGAAAGCTCAAGCCCAAAAATGTAGAAACATAAATTAATTTTTCTAATAACTATTATTCAAATATGCTCATGTTTTGATCTTCATGAGCATATTTGAATAATAGTTATTTCTAATAACTATTATTCAAATAACTATGATCTTTATGTTCTTTAAGTGTCTTCTTTCACTAAATGGAACATTATAAACTCCAAAGAGACGTGTTTTGATCTTTGACCTTATCATAGATACCTTGAATTGTGAATGCTCTTCCTTAACTTCTTCTTATATATGTTTAGGAGATAGTCCTCTATCATACCATTCTTCTTGAAGAAAATTTGTCCTCAAATTTGTATACCACTTGAAGTTTAGGAGATAGTCTTCTATCATACCCTCTTTCTTAAAGAAAATGTGTCCTCAAATTCGTATCACTCGAAGATTCCTTATCATTCTTCCTTGTTTAGACAAATTTCGACCCGAATTCTAGAAGGTCCTATGTACAAACACAAACACAAATCAAAGCCACAAATATAAAATAATAAAAGAAAAATAGAAACTTTGCTAAAATGAGATTTGGAGGTCTGCCTCCAGGGTCATATACCCACCTGCACAAAGCATTAAACAATATTAAATTAAAGATGCAATATTCAAAGAAAAACAAAGGTATATTGCACAAACAAACAGCCAAAAAATATGTATGACTTTGATCATCCATAGAATTTTTAGAAATGGGTAAACAAGCTAATATATTTCTAAGCTTGTGCCCTCCTTTTTTATCATCATTTATTCTTTCCATTATTGATCTCATTGTCACAACCGAAATCGCGACGGGATGACGAACCAAAAAAACAAATTTGTAAAAACAGAGTTTGGAGTCGCCACCATAGTTATTATAGGAAACTATGGAAAACCATAAAAAAAAGCAAGGTCTACGAAAACAGAGATTGGGGGTACGGGAGTTAATTACGCGTAGGGAAGGTGTTAACACCCTACAACACCCATCCTAAGACAATACCTTTAATTAAAATACAAATTGATGTGGTCTCCTTTAAATATTTATTTAAAAATAAATAAAATATAAATAAATAAAATATAAATAAATAAAACAAAATAAAAATTAATAAATTAATAAATTAATAAATTAACAATAATAAAAAATAAATAAATAAATAAATAAAGATGACAAAGAAAAACAAAGGAAACAAAAAGATTTTTTTTGTTTTTTGGGCTCGACAAGGATTACTCCTTGCTCCTACATATCTCCATTCATAATGGAAAATCAGGGTTACGTAGTTCTTTATGAAAAAAACTTTTTGAAAACAATTTGTTCGAAGTGTTGATTTAACTCTTTTTAATATTTGAAAATTTTGTGTATTTTTAGTAATCTTATAGAAAAGCGAAGGTATTAAGTACTAGGTCGACGCGAGCAGTCACACGAGCACTTATACATTTTAAAAGTTAAAAGGGTATTTAAATTATTTATTTGCTATTACTTCGTTTAAAAAAAACTTTCGAGATAAGACATTGATACCCAACAAAATGTGACTGTTATATATCCACAATTTATGAAAACATTAGGAAAATAAATAAATAAAAGATTAGGAAATGACGTTTAGGATTAAACATATTATTTTATTATGAAAAAGTTTTACAAACCTTAACATGAAAAAAATATGGCACAACATATTCATACAATGTCAAAACATGATATCTCTCACTTATTCACGCAACAATGTTCACAACCCAAAACAATCAACAAAACCTTAATTATAAAACTAATCAACCCCAAAAAGCTTGACAGTAATGTTTTTTTCCATATCAAAAAGAAATAGTGAAAACATCAAATTCAACCAAGATCAAAAACACATCTCGAGAAAATACCGCATAACACAATAAAAAAAAATTAATTTTGCGAACCTGAACGGGAGATCGGACTTACAATAGTTGTGTTGGAACACCAAGAAGCACGTGGGGGTGGCGATCAAAGGTGAGTGGTTTTTTTATTTTGTTATGTGCGAGGGTTAAAAGAGAATGTGTACTTAGGGTGAGAGAGGTCTCCAGAAATTTTTGAGAGAGAACAAATTAATTCCTTTCTTATTTTTCTAATGGGTTTATATACACAACATTATAAATTTAATGTAATGTCGTGATAAAGGTCTGCCTTAATTACAACGAGTTTTAAAAGGCAAGAACTGGTCTTAATATTATTACAATATGGGAATCAAATCAGAGCACAAAATCAAATGTGATTAGCAAAATTGATTTTAATTAGTAAAAAAGATATTGTTTTGAATTATATTACAACTTTCTTTATCTAGAAGAAAAAAAAAGGCGTCATAAAATCAGAGCAAAACATCAAACGTGATCAGGACAGATTAATTATAATTACAAAAAGGATATTCTTGAGAAACATATTAATATTTTCCTCATCTGAAAAAGGAGGTGTCATAAAATCAGAGCACAAAATCAGAGTAAATAATTCTAAATATTAGAACATATTCTATTTCTAATTATTAGACTAACTTCTTGATCTGGAGCAGAAACGACAAAGCATAGAGTGAGGGAGCGAAAATTAAACTTTGGGCTACCATTAGTTGCAAGAAAAACGGTGTGGGTGTATAGAGTATTTTGGACTAAAATAGAAACAAAGCCTCAAAAGAAAATACATACAAGATTAAAACAAAGTTTTTTTCTTTTTATTTATTTATTTATTATTATTATTATCATGTTATTATTATTATTTAGACAAAGCAAAAAACCAAAGAGAAAACTTATTTATTTATTTTATTTATTTTTTATTTTTTTATACTTTTTTTTGAAAAAAACAAATTATTATTATTTATTCTATTATTTATTTAGTCGGACAAAATTGGGTGTTGACACCCATTATTGCTAGATAAACAAGTCTTTCCTAAATATCATTTCTTCTTTACATCGTTTGATGTTATTACTCTTTGATGAATGATTCTTTGTTTTTATCACCAAATAAAATGAAATAAATTTATATAAAAGAGTACTTAAGAAACTCCAACCTTATATATAACTATTAACATATAAATTGTACATGAGTTAAACGTTTGAAAGTTTAGTATTTATACAATTGTTAACGGAAAAACTAATACCACCCACCAAAACCAACACATATGACTTCTACCGTGTAATCATTAGTCATTTAGTAAATAGTTATTGAATGCTCTCTTCTACCAGGTCTTTTATCTTTTTTCTACAAAATACACTAAAAAATATTATTTTGCTTATTATATTTTATAAAACTAATAATTTGAAATAAAAGACTAATATGAACAAAATTTCATAAAAAGATTTACAAAAGTAAAATATTAAAAGATAAATAACTAACTTATTTACATGTTAGCATACAATTACCGAAAATCATCACTTCCCCACCAACACAAACCCATTTGTCCAACAAAATTTCTCAAACTTTAATGGAACTGCAAACAGACCACGAACTTTCCACAATAAATGAAAAGGAATCACGATCCTATTCAAAGATTATACACAGAAAATCATACTTACCTAAATGTCAATCACCCTTTTAAACCAAACACCAATATCAAAATCATTGAAATCAGACAACAGATGCCAGCCAATTTTTCCTCATCAGAAAACACCTAATTACCAGTATCAGAGAATATATATCATGATCATACTCACCACATATTTAAAAAAAAAAACATATAACAAGAAAAAAAAAACTTATGTAAGAGTTATTCCTGTCCACAAGCTACCAGTTCTGAAAGGAGAAAGCAAAGGACAGGTTTACACACTTGGACTCCAAAATCTTCCTAATTTCTGCGTTTTCCACTTCCTAAGCATAGTTCATATATACAATAAAGAAATAAAATTTAAATTAAACTCACACCAAAAAATGTAATGTTTAAATAATTAAATTTTATATTTAACTCAATTTTATTAAATTAACTAGTAAGATTTTTTTATTTATAATTCATATCAGATTTTCAACATATTTTTATGCACAACAGTAAACATAAGAGCATTTTAAGTAAAGAATTAGATATAGTTATAAGTGATCCAATTCGAATCCAATAACACTGACACAACATTTGTAATATATCTAACAAGAATTGATTCCGAATGATTCTAGTATCACCTTTGTGAGTATCTAACTCAATTTTATACTACCGAATTATAAAATAAGTTTTATACTCATGTATACTATAGTTTCACCTAAAATTTTAATATTCAATGAAATAAAATAATAAGAAATGTTATGTCATGATGTTGTGCTAGGTGTACGTTTATCAGCTCATATTTTTTAGGACCTGTCTATTTTTCAAACTAAAAGGTGTTTTTTTTCCAATTTTCACCTAATTTTAATAAAAATTAGTTATCTCTTGTCGCAAAGCACATTGTGACAATAATTACATGTGACTAGTACATTGTTTTGACGAAGAAAATTGGGCACGTAATTAACTTTATTATAGGTGTAAAAGTAGACGATCTGAACTATGCAACGAATTAACTTAGTTTAAAAAAGAAAAAAAAGAAGAAAAACTTAGATAATCACTTGTTTTCTTTTTAGGTCATGCAATAACTTAAAACGAAACGTCGCAATTTTACCATGAAACTCTTCACATTTCATTCTTATTACTATCTGTTGTCAAAGTCCAGTATAATATGTTGTTCATCAGTAGGAAGACTGGTCGTAAATGCTAAAACAAAAAACTTTTGTATAAATTCAACTTAATCATTTTAAATAATAATTTTATAAGTTTTCAGTAATGTTTTCCGGCACACCAGGACCGTGAAAAATTCACTTAATACACCAAAAAAGTTGCTCTATATTATTTTGTAGTTGAACTAGTTAAAATAATTTACTCTTTTACTTTTGAAAGATTTTTATTTATTTATTTATTTTATCATTTTAACTATTATTTTTTGTCAACTATATACTCTTACATATTGTATATTTAACTAATTTTCTACGTGTTTATTGTAATATAAAAACGAGAAACAAAATAGAAAACTTTTATTTTATTTTTACTAAGTGGTTTAAATCTTGAAATCAATCCAAAAGAAAATTATTGTGTTAGGTGCATGGCACATTTTGAATATTGGCCTCACTCTAGGCTTAGTTTAGCCATGGAGGAAGCTAGGCATAGATAAAAGAGGGCTATGGAAGACTATGATGATACTCTCATATGATGCCAAATTTTCCTTAAAGTTTCTAATCATTTTTAAAGTTACTAAACTTGCTACCCACACCTAAAAAAGTTAGTTACAAATGCATCATAATCAGAATAGTTTGGCCAATTGCCTTTATTGTGTTGCCTTACATTGCTCCTACTTCATCCTTGCTTGGTTTTAAATAATTACCTTCGTATCTCACCATGTTACCTTCTGATTTCTTTATATAAATACTCTATATATGTTGCTTCTTTCCAATTCTCATCTTATATTCTCCAACCCCTTTCATGGATTTCTTATTTATTATTTGAGGGATAACATTCTAACTTAATCTTATATGTCTAATAAATGTATGATCTTCGATGTATATCTTTTTCGTAAATAGAAGAATCACATTTTAAACAAAAAATGAAATATTTGTGAGAGATTTCATGAAAGTCAAATAATAGGAATCCGTCATTTCAATGAACTTATACGAAGAGTCTGAATAATTTTATATTATTTAATAAGTTTATGTTCAACTTAACTGCATAAAATTTGTTTATAAAATAAGATTTGCTTTTTCTTTATCAAAAACAAAAATATATAAATATAAAAATACTTGAAATGCTCTAACCCATATACATTCCTATATATAATACAAAGAAACAGATAAAAATTAAAATTAGAGAGTTCCAAAATTTTTACCCTTAATTCTAATATACAAAAATGTAATTTGTAAGGAAAACTCACTAAAATAGTCAATTTTCCTTCCGAAATTAATTGCTCACAAAGTATTGTATATGCTTTTTTGTTTATTTCTATAATATATCTCTATCAAATTTCCCTCTTTGCTCCATGAAACTGAAATTTTGTTATGGACTATTACTTTTGCACGGATCGTAAAAACATGGTTCAAATTTGTGATGTTTCATCTTGTGTCGGTGGAAAATTTGCAAGTTACAATTTGATATCTAGGATTAGTACAAGCTTACTTTATTCTCTTTACTTTTATGAGATATGTATTATATATTTTAAATTTCTATTAATTAGATATTTGAACTAATCAACCGTTGAGATGGCAATTTCGTTTTGTTTAATTAAATTCTTATCCATCATTTTGTATGATATCCATGTAGGATACCATCTTCTGGAGAGTTAATGTTTATATTGTTTTTCATACAATTAATATGTAGTACTTTTGATTGCGATTGGTATTCTAGTTATAACAGTTTCGTAACTCTAATAATTGTTTTGATAAGACATAACACTTTAATAATTGGTTCATGCTATCCAAATAGAAGACAATTATTTATCTGTGGTTTAACATTTTATAATAAATTTTTAAATTATTAAATATATCAATTATGAATATAACATTATTAATTAATCATAGCATTTGACTATTTGATAAATTTAAAATCAGACCTTTTCTTGAATGACTTGTGATGGATTGGACCACTCAAGCAGTGCTCATTGAACTGTCCTTATACTTTCATTTGTGTTTATTTTTATCAACTTTGAAAACCCGTAATTATTTGATTGAAGGTATTGTTTGTTCCTCTATTTTTTAACAAAGATGGATCCTTTTCTACTATTATTAAGTACACAATTTTAATCTTATTTTCCCTTTAATTGAGAATGAAACGTGTTGCTATATATATATATATATATATATATATATATAATTTAGCATGATATAACATTATTTTTAGCATAAACTTAAGCTTGCATTAATTTTTAGAGATAAATTACCTTTTCAATAAAATTTTAACTACAAAAGTTTAATTATGAGAAAGATTAATTTAAATATACGATAAGTAAAAGAAGGAAAGAAGAATTTGATATAATCTCTTTGCATGGATTTATAAAGCACTGAACGTTTACGATTTGTTAAACAGCAATGATTGAAAGCAACCAACACACCTAATTAATAAACAATATTCTAAAGTAATACATCTTTACTATAATTACTTGCATGGTTTTAGAAGTGTACGCTTACGATTTCTTAAACAACAATGATTGTAAAGCAAAACCCACCTAATTGATAAACAATGCCTTCAAAGTAATATTCATCTTACTATTTCTTGATAGAATAATGAACTAAAGACATATTTGGTTAGAGATGGAAGTGTTTTGTTAAGGCAAACTATTCATACTAACTATGATATTGCAATTTTTTTTTCCATATTTTACATGATTAACCATGGTAAATAATGCCAGTATAATTTAATCTGCATAATTTTGTATTATTGGCCTTGGATATGAAAAATGCAGAACATAAAGCATATGAAGTATGATAATGATATGATATATAATAGTATTCATTGAAGATTGTTAGCTGGAAAATATGTTTTCTTTCCCTTTACTATCTAAATAATGTAGAAGATCCAAAAGACATGGAAGAAAATTCAATTATCTAACATGGCCAATCTATCTAGTGTGTCGGTCCTTTGAGGTTAAGTTTTGGTGATGTTGTCATCTTGCTTTTTCTTCTTTCCCTCCACCTTGATATGAAAGTTTTGCAGCTGTTCTTGTTAGGTAGAAATCATTAATTAATCCATTACAAAACACTATAGTACTATTTATTTGTTGTATTCATAATATACATTAACATATGATTGTATTGATAATATCAATGATAATGAAGAATCAACATATTGTTCAAAACATTTTTCATTGATAAAGAACTAAACCTGGTACTTTACAACAGTTCATACATGTTAGTAAAACATAACAACCATAATATATGTTTTTTTAATCCCTCTTAGCATTATTTTTGGACCATGATTCGTGAAGCATGAATATCCACCAATAAAGACAGTACTTTACTTGGAAGATGATACTAACGAATGCATTAAATTGGTCAGTTATTAAAAGTTACATAAAATTCCCTTAACAAAGGATGTGTTAATTAATTTGCAAGAGTTTTTTAAGGAGACACAGCAATCCCAGTGTATGCTGATCATTCTGGATTCTGTGTGTCAGAGACAAATGATGCTCCTTATACTTATTACTACTCATCACTTCAAATCTTCGCAGTTCCCACCATTGTATTTATTCTATGCTTTATGTGTCTCATGTTTCATCTGTTTTTTGCAGCAGAATATGTCCTATACATATATAGACTCTGGTATGTTTCAGTGTAACCAGTGAACAGTGATTCACTACTTATATTACCATTGCATAGGAATTTGGGAACAGTAGAAAAAGGGTCAATTCATTATATCTAGCAGAATGATTTTCTATGTGCTCTAGCAGAAAAAGAGAGAGAGAGAGTGAAGAGAGAGAAATGTGTACTAGTATATGTACATTAACAAGATTTTTTTTTTTTTTACCCAAAAATGATTATGATTGAATTTAACATAATACTACTAAGTAATTAACATAGAAAGTTCTCTACCATTGACAAAGGGACAAATTAAGCAAAGACCTATCTTCTTTGCCTCTGTGCAATCACTGTTCCTCGCTTTGGAGCTCATTTCATTTTGCTCATTTTGTTGCCCTGAGATATTACCTTTCTCCTACATGAACACCACAAATTGGTGACTTGTTAGTTGATGCATGTGTGAAACAATACACCACAGAATGGAGGATGAAGATTTTGTTTCAGAAATGGGAAAATTGTAAGGAAATTAGGGAATAAAGAATGAAAATGGTTTTGGGTTGATGTCACAGTCTTTGGTTGTGCGTTATAGTTTGGTAGAGGTCTGAAAGAGATTGACTATAGCATAAAAGTTTCTGTTTATATTTGATGCATTAAAAAAAATGAAAAAGAATGGAACATGAAGTTTAGAAAGTAATACATTTTAATGTCACTACATAAAGGTGGAATATTCCATTATATTGTGTAAAATATCAAATGCTAACTTTGTTTATGTAATTATTATATATGCATTTTTTCCTTTTTTATTTTACAATAAAAGTAAAAATAGAAAAAAAAAGTTTGTATGTAGGGTATATTTATGTGAATTCGATTGAACCTGAGAAAAGGTTTATACTACTTCTGTCTGTTTGCCTTGTCAATCTGCTGGTTCGCATACAAAACCTAAAATACCACGGATAAAAATAATAGATTTATTTATACAACTATATATGGAACTAAATATTAATTATAAACTCAAAAAGCTTCAACTACAAAAAGAAAAAAAAAAATAGGAAAAAGGAAAAAAAAAAGGAAAAAGAGGTTGAAAGAAAAATTAGTGAAAAACCTTGGGACTATTGAGAGAAGAAGTTGCAGTATCTTCCAAAGCGTCATCAATGAAAGCCGTTAAGGCATCTTTTCTCTTCTTGAAACTTGTTATTTTGGATTTTTGATTGACTGAAAAGTCTTGAACTTGTATGGCACTGACCACTTTTTTGTCGACCAAAGAAGCTGCATCAGAGACAAGGGAGGTAGAAGCAACAGCTGAGAAAGGCATGGAACATTTGTTGTCGACATGGTTGTTGAAGAAGTCGTCAAAATATGTTGTCCAACCACTCTCCTCGGAGGAAAGAACATCGTTGGAGGAAAGAGGAGCTTTGGTTATGGAACTCATTGAAGCTGTTATGGCTTTTTCCTTTCAAAAAGCCAAGAAGTTGAAGATGAGAAGGTGTAGTTAGTGGGGTTTGGTGGCCAGCTCTAAAGAGGCAAGTCCCCAAAGGAATGCATTTATATACTTGAAATCCTTTGGTGGGACATTTTGTCATAAACACTAATAATTTTATATACCTTTTATTTTTAATATTCAATCATTTTTTCTTTTAAATTGAGTATTCAAGAAACTTTTCTTGTGTAAATGTCTTTTGTTGTTATACATATACTTAATTTTGTTATTCATTTGTCTATAATAAGAGATATATTGGTTTTTATGATAAAAAATAATTAAAAAAACGAAAGTTTGTGGAATTTAAGCAAAATAAATATAAATAAGAGTTAAATTAAACTTTTTAATTTATTGAAACAAATATAACGATTAATACATTATACACATATGAGAATATATACTCTATTTAATGAAAAACAAAATGTTCTATTTTATATTGTTTGTGGTTTTTTTTTCTAGTTTAACTATAGTCACACCTACCATGAACAAGATTAATCTTCAACTAGTTTGGTTGGGAGAAAACAAAAACAAAACAGAAAACAAAAACAACCTAATATCAATTAATGCACGCGTTTAACGATTAATACTTAAATTAATGTGTGAGTCATATGATTAGTTATTGATACAGTTTTCTGTAAACAAAAAAGTGCTTTGTGATTATAAACTGTAATTTAAATGCTTATACAAGTCATGGTAACTTAATTAAGAATTTCATGGTATGTAATAATATAATATAATATAATAGAGTTTGTAGCGTGTAGCAAAACTATCTTTCAACCAACAACTAGAATATTTAAAGAATATGTGGTATTATAAATGATTAGTTATGTGTATGGCCACTATATATGGAATCTTGAAGTGGGTCATAGAAGTTAGGGGAGTTAAAACCATGAGAGAGAAAGAAGAACGTTTATGTTGACCTGAGTGGTTAGAGATAGAGTAAGCCTCCAACATAGTTTTGGTAATGGTGGACTTTTAAACTAGTGCTTTGAATTAGCCATTTGGTTACCCTCAAGTTTGGGAATGTTCTTTCCGTCAATGTAGTTTTTTAGTTAAATCATTGCCAATTATCATTAAGTTAAATCATTTTATAAAATAACATTATTTTCCTTTTGTTTTTAGTTAAAATATCAATGAAACGAAAGTTTTCATTTTATATTAAATATTAAATGAAAAAGTTAAGTTACGTACGGAAAATAATAATATTAAGTCTTCAAATTTTATATTAAACGTGGCGTAAAATATTTTATATAAACAACTTATATTTCAACAAGTAGTAAATATTTCTCATCTATTTCTTAAAAATAAGAAATAAAAAAATGATATTAAAATAAAATTTGTTTTAATATCAACTTCATAGAGATGAACAAGTTTTACTCTGATGAGATACAATACTAGTTAAAAATCTAGGAAAGTATATTAAATAAATATATGGGACAATGACGAATTAAAACATATGAATAAAAATAAAAAATTATATATATATATATATATATATATATATATATGAAATAAACGGATTTAAAAACATTGAATCTCAAAGTTTTATATTCAAAGTAATATCACATTTTTTATATCAATAACTCTTCTAGAAACTTTTTTCTTCTAGGTGAGAATTCCCTTAAAAATTGTTACTTTTTTATGGAGGTTTTTCACTTTATTTATAATCTATTTTTGCTATCTTTTATATTTTTTCCTTTCTATAGTTTTCCTAAATCTGATGAGGAAGGGAATATATCTAGTTGAATGCATGAGGTGAAGCTCTTATTATATAAAGAGATGAAGTTGTAAATTAAATCTACTAATGTTTTTATCATAAAAATTAAACTAAATCAGCGGGCAGAAATAACTTTTGGGGATTCAATCCTATGTGCTAATTGAATAAAAAATGAAGTTTATTTCTGCTTTTCTGTGCGCTCACTTCAAGTTTCTTTCTTCCTTTGATTTGATAACAAGGGTTCATCATTGAAAAGAATGATGAACTGAGAGTTTTAGTTGATTGACTTAAGCTACAAACATTGATTAACGATTAATATAACAAATTATGAATAGTTTTGTCAAAATAATTAAAACGGTTATAACTTTATCCTCCATTTATTTGGTGCTATAACAATTTTTTTAATAAGATTATAAATAATGTAACTCTTACCATATGGGTCATCCTCACAACCTATTTTAGCAGATACATATTTTTCAATTTTTGTCAATACGGGTATGATATAATTAACATATAGTTATGCCTTTGATATTCAAATATGCATGTATGAAATATATATGCGAATATTTATATCTCAAATAAATTTTATCACATTTCGATGGACGATCGCTATTTCTTAAGAATATACCTCGATCGGATTATTTCATAAAGTTTTTATCTTTGGATATTTAATTTTTCAGAAGGTCTCTCACCAAACCAAGATTTCATATCAACATTTTCTTGATAATGATAAGATCACGTATATAATGTAATAATTGTGTGTTTGTAAATATTAACAATCTTTACTTTTACTGTAATGAAAATTAATACATAGATATTGTAACTACTTGCAGGTGATAACAGTGATTGTATATAATCACCAACTCAATCTGATTTCTTTACAGTTCAATATGAATTAACTATTCAATTCTCTCTCAACCTTTCCTTGAGTTTTTTCCAATCCTTTTAGAACCAAGATAAATATTAACTATCATTTTTATTTTCAGGGTTAGAGCACCCTTAAGTATTCTTTTTAATTTATATTTATTCTTTACTGATAAAAAAAATATTTTTATTTTCAAAATTCTTGACATAACCATTTCAAGAGAGAGCGAGTTTTAGTGGTGAGATTTTAGGCGTTATATAATTTTAAATTTCAAGTTGAAGAAATTGTTGGTCAATAATCTTTATTATATGTTAAAATGAAAAAGTCATTATATCCTTGACTAAATACTTATTCCGATACACCTAACATCTAAAGAGACTTGAAAATTCAAACAACTTAAAATACTAAGATAGTAAAGTTTTAAATGTTTTTTTTAGAGTTGGTTTGTGCATGGAATCCAAAATCACGTTTGAATTCAGTATGAAACTTTGTAGAAAATAATGTATTTGTGAAATACTAGCTAGTTGAGACAAGAATATTCATATACCAAAGTCGAAAGGACATGACTTTCGTAAGTAGTACTTAGCACAGCTAAGGTTGGCTACTGGCAAAGATGCTTTCTGGCAACATGAAAGTACTCTTACCCGAATTGTAGGACATAACATGCATGCAATCAAAGGTTACGAAACTGTTTCACAAAACAATCACACTCTAAATACATGTTTATTAATTATAGAACAAATCTATATATATTATTAGATATAAAACTTATCACATGATACAAATTATGACTTTTATTTATTAAATAAGAACTGAAATGCACACAGTTATATTACATTATTTGTCTCCAAAAGAAAAAAAAAAATCATACAAAACTATTAATCACTCGGAGAGAAGAACAGTGAAAAGGGAGTCGACCAAAAGAGACACATGGACCAGATAGGACACATGGAAAATTTCTAAAAATTAAATCTTTGTGAGCATTTTGTGTAGGACAAAACACGAGCACTATCTTGCATAGTCTCTTTCAAGAAAACCTTTCATAGATGAAGTTTATAGGGTGGATATGTATCCTCCCACTTCCTTAGTGTAAGCTTTTAATGGTGACAATGAATAGAGATAATGAGCATGTGACTATCAAATGCCAAAAAGCATCGTGTCAGGAACATTTGATTGCTAAACACAATTCTGAGTCCTCTAAAAGTTGCACTACTTTTAGGTCATTTTTCAAGAAACTCTATAGTGTACTCCAATCATATGTTCATGTAGCATTCAAACTTGATTTCATATTTTATATCATTATATTTATTATTATATTCATGCTACCCTCTCATTATCATATAACAAGTATAGTTAAATGAATATATATTATTTGTTTTGTCCTTTTTATATACTTTGTAAATCTTTAAACTCTTTCGCACTTTCACTTTCACCTTCATCAAATATAATTTTCGATGGTATAAATTTATCCAAATTATACCATAAATTTATTTGTTTCATTTAATTAAATAACATTATAATAAAAGTTGTAGTGTATTGTAATAAAATTTTATTTACTATATTTAAATTACATCATCAATAATGCTTTGAAAAAGAAATTTAAATATTAAAAGTAATCATTTTTAAATATAATAGTTACTAAATTTTAATTTATTATAAACCAGGTAATTAAATGTGCCTTTTCCATACTTTTTGCATTTATTAAATAGTTTTATCAAATATTTTTAATTTAATATTGGTAGATAAAATATTTCAATTTACCCGTTTCAATTTCTAATAACAATAAAAAAACAAATTTTGGTTTAGCTTTTACACCTTTCAATCTTTAATATAAATAAAACATATATTTTTATTTTAATTGTAAATAAATTTAAACTAATTTACTTTAATTGAAATAGCTTCAATTTTTAAGATTGATTTGTCAATTATATTTTTTACATCTAATTTTAATGAAATTAATTTTTTTAATGAAAAGTTAGCACAATAAAATTTTTTAGCTATCACACTAAAAGAAAACTATATTATTTTTGGACACACTATCAAAAATTCTCAAATTACATGTAATTTTTCTTGCAAATTTGTTGAAATTTTTTGCAAGAAAGAACTTTTTTCTGCTATTTTTTCTAAGAATCTTAATTGGTAGATAATTCCTTCGTAGATAATTCCTTCGTGGATAATTATTTCCTAAAATATTATAAAATTCGTAAGTATTTACTACAAAATTTGTTGTGAAAAATGTTTTATACAAAAACTTTTGCAAAAAAATTGGCAGCAATTTCCTGCAAATTTTTTTTCATAACAAAATTTGTAAGTATTTCCTACGAAAAAAATTTCAAACAAAAATTGGTAGGAAATATGAGTTTTTAGTAGTGACAATTCGTTAGTAATAGCAAAAATTCGTTGGTATTTCGAGTTTATTGACAGATTACCAATAATTATAAATTTACCAATAATTTTGAAATTTGTCGGTGATTACAAATAACCACAAATTTTTCAGTAAATTCATTGGTAAATATATGTCGGTAATTACTGATAGATTTTAGCTATTGGTAAAATTCATTTGTAAAAATCGTGATTCGGTTCTTCTCTTCCCTCCTCTTTTTACAATGTTTTTTTAATTTTTTTTAATATTATTTACTACTTCTAATTATATAGGTTCACAATTTCATATTTTTAAATGTTAGAGTGTTCTCAATAATATTTGAATAATTTGAATGTTTAATTCATTTGATTGTCAAGTTATATACGTTGATACTTTCATCTTTAACTATAATCTTTAACTATAATCTTTATAGTAAATTACTCGAGCAACCGTCTTATAAACAAATTTTTCTAAATTAGTATGACAAAAATGTATAATTGTTTTATTTATATTTTATTGAATATCATGACAGAAAATTTGTAATATTAGCCATGTTTTCTTGGACTATATGGACACTTTTTTGGAAACAATTCATCATATATTGGTGGTGAGTATGATGAAAACATTGGTTTTTAATTTTATTGTGATTGTCATCTTATGAATTGTTTAAAAAATTATTTAAATATTTGAATACTTAAAAATAAATACATAAATAATTTTTTTATGTGGGTTGGTGAGTCAACCCACTTAACCCACAAACCCATGGTGAATTGAGACAGGTTGCAAAATTTCTGGCTCACCATAAAGTGAGCCGGGTTAGGTTCATTCATTTTCAACCCAGCTCATGGTAAGCCAACACGTGTGAATCGGGTTGACTCATGTCTGCTTTTAGCCATCTTTTATGTTTAGAATGAGTAGTATTCTCTTTAATTTTTAACTAAGTTTTAAATTTGATCCAATTTTTCTGTATCTTTTCCATTAACTAATCCGATTATAGCTGCACTTTAAATGTTAATTAATGATTAATCTCTTATAAATTCCACTTGTTAAATAAGTAACATTAATGACTTTAATTAGTTCGACAAATTTAAGGCTGACTTTGGTCACGCATTTCCCATTCAATGACGTAGCATTGAATGTTTGAAGAAGGACTGAATTTTGATACATGATGTAAGCATCTGATAAGTTTTATCTCGTACACAAAAAAATACATCTTGAATTCAATGTTTAGCAAGACTGCGAAAACCTAAACAGTATTCTTTGGTGTAAAAAACCCTCTTTTGTTTAACTTTTATTCTGGTCATGATAACAAACTATGTTGACATGAACAGTGCAGCACTAGGTAGCAAAATTAATTAATTTGTTTCCATTACAGGGGTCCTTTAATTTGCTATGAACCAGACAACCAATGATGGGGCATGCCCACCAAATGTCGCCTACATAGTAGACCTTTGTCATCTTCTAAGCAAACATCTCATTCCTCACATTTTACCATTTTACTCAATTCCATTTCTGCCCTCTGAATTCTATTTCACCTATCTATTTTCAACAATTAAATAGATATATATTTTGATGCTAGAAGGGTTTGCAGAATTGTATTGTAATATGAAAAAGGAGAGTTAATTTTTTTATTATTCTTAAATTATGTTTTGAATATAGAGAAAAAGATTACAAAACCTTTTATACTTTAATTTCCTTTATATATATTATCTTTGTATGTTTTTATTTATTTATATACTTTCAAGTAATATCATCTTTTAAATAGATAACTTTTTTTATTTATTGAATTTGAATTTAAAGTTATGCGTATGGCTGAGAACCGGTCTATGAAATGTATATCTAATATCCACAATAGGGGGGAAAAGCAACATAGTTTAGTATCATGTGGTGGTACCTTCGGTGGAATTAAGGACAAATATAGGGATTGTTTTAATAAAATTTTTTAGTTTATACCGAGTTTACGAGATTATTTATGCATGGAAACATGTTTGGAGTGAGGAATTTCTAAGAGCATGGTTAGAGTGTGATTTTTCTTTTTTGGGTTTGTTAAGTTTTTAAGTCTAACAAATTGTGCCATTGAGTCTTAAGAGGAAATGGTGTGGAAACTTGCATTTAGTACATATATGCAATTTAAAGTATTTTAAGTTTTTCGTGAAGTGAATCCTTTCTGGATAGATAAGTTAATTAATTTGATTTTTATTAATAAAAAACAATATAAGTGAATTAATATTTTACTTCCATGTATTAATTTAGATTTTTTTTCATAATAGATATAGTTTGTCAATACTCAATGAAGTATAATTTTTTATTAAGAATTTAGTATGATCTTCCATGCATTGTATTTTTTTATTTTTTTTATTTTAATGAAGTTACATTTGATAACAAATGATAAATGAACTTTTGGGGTATAGATGAGATGTCAAAACCCATAGTGATGCATAACATGATGCACTATTTATTTATTTTGTAAAACACAATTTCTATTAAACTAGTTGATTTTACGTAACAATGTTATTAATATTAAGTATATACATGTTTTTTTTTATTCCTAATTAGTTTTTAATGGAATTCACTTCAACATCTTTACGAGGATTTTCCTTCACAAAATTTTTCATTACAAAAATTTAAATATGAGATTGATAAAAAAGAAAATACCAAAGTTCAATTTTACTCATACCTAAAAACTTGTTTACTATAACAACTCTACCATATTATATATAATTTTTAAATTTAGCATATTAGTATTTATGTTTTTATTATTAGGCTAAGAACATCGATAAAAATAAAGTAAAATTGAGTAAAATGAAGGCTTATGCTTCTTTCCTTTTAATTTATAATTAGTTAGGCATGAATGAAATAAACCAAAGAAAATAACAATATATATATATATATATATTTAAATAGTACATGATACTGTAGAATATTAATGGTCGGTCACGACAAGGCTAGAAGCCTAAATGGTACCCAAATTATGGGTGAGTAGCATAAGTCATTGAAATGTGAGACAACTTTTTCCCTTTATTAGAGTAGTTGTGGATTCACAGAAGAGAAGCAATTAATAAGAGGGTGATGAAATAAAATTGATGAGGATGATGGAGGATTGAGTTGAGGCCACCACATAGTGGGGTCCCTACTAACATGACTTGAGAAGAAATTGTTCCTAATTTAGGTCAAATGGCTTTGTATTTTCCTTTTCAAAGATGTAATCTAATCAGGGATTCTGGTCATAGTTAGAGGAATGGCCCTATCTCAACACTAATAAACATAAGGGTGAAATGGCACATGGGGCATTCAGACACGTGTGGCCTACCCCTTGCTTTTAACATGCCACCATGTGAAACCTTTGCCTATCATTTCACAAATGGATCACCAACTCTCTTCGCATCTTTCCATTCTTTCATTCTCACCTTATTTATCACTCTTTTCTCAAACCAAATATGCACACGTATAATCCTTATGTTCAAAACTTAGTACCACTACCAAACACTAAATACGCATTTTTATAATGTCTAATTTTTGTTTCATTTCTTCATTATGATCCAATTGCAAATGCTAGACTATCATTCTTTTCTTTTCATGTTATATATATTAAAATTTAACATGAAATTGAAATTTATTTCCATCCTTTGATACAGTTTAATCTCTAAACTCTAAAAGTAAATAAATATAGTTCTCAAAACCTAAGTGTGTTATATATTTTTTAACCTATCAAATACATTTGATAATGGTATTTAACTTATTTACACTGTTTTAACACATTTAATTTCAAATATCAGTTTGAAATCCTGTCTAACAAGCTAAAAAAATTAACGTCATTAGATTAAAAGAAAATATCTAATTTTGCATAAAAAATATTTAACCCTAAACATATTAACGTTATAGGCCATTTAAAAATTTGACATCATTGATTTTGAGTAAACTTGGGCTACAAATAATTATTTCTTATACAATTGGTCTAAATATTGGGTTTGAAGTATCTACAACTCACCTAAGTTGAACCCCTAATAGATTTGGTTAATCCACAAACCTTTTCAAAAATTACTTCGATACAAAAAAATTACTAAATTAAAATTTAATTGTTTTTATCGAAATATATTATGTATTAAGTGAAAACTTGGAAAATTGATAGATAAAAGTAATGTTAAAACCTCAAAAACTTTACATAATGTAGGATAGGTGGATTGATGTTTATTTTTCTAGTTCTTTAATTTGTTTCGAATTATATACGATCTTTATTTGCTAATTAGTTTCAATTTTAACGAGTTATGTTTTGCTAAATTTATAAAAAATAAAAAATAAACATTACAACAAAAATGATTTTAAGTAATGGACAAAAAATTATGGTCTAAAGCAAAAAAATCATCGTCTTAACACTGGACAACGAATTGCAACGAATTTGTAGCCATTGCATAGGTGGTCGTGGCCTATACTAGAGACAACAATTTAAGCCAGGAAATTCAAAAATTGTTGCCTACTATGCAACAATTAAAAAACGTTGTCTAAGATGTTCCAATATGCAATAGTTTCCATGGCAATATAATGCAATGATTTTCTTCGTATTGCTTATTTCTATAGGCCACATTTATGAAAATGTGGTACAAAATAGATTTGTTTATACAAGCCTTATAAAAGTGGAATGATGAAAAATAATTTTAAAATATAATTTTGATTTTATTTATACATTTAGACAGTGCTATCTTAAATGAGATATTAATAATTTTATTTGAAAAGTAATAATTAAAATAGACTTATTCTACAAAAATAGTATGAATAAAATAAAATGAATTAAATAAGACACTTCTAATATATAATGGAATTGAAAATTTTCATAAATTGCAAAATTATCTAGTAATGTTGTCTACAATTTCATAAGTAAAAGTAAAGGCGACATGAGCTAAGCCTAATATACAAGATAACGAATAATAACAAGAATCTAAAGATAGAAGATAAAGATTTGATATCTAAGATATCTAACGCTCCCCCTCAAGCTGGTGCATCCAAATCGTATGTACCAGCTTGTTACAAATATAATCAATTATGGGTCTTGTTACAAATTGTAAATGATCACTTGAGTTAATGAACTTAGTCTTGATGTCTCTAAATACAATCTTCTCCCGAATGAAATGACAATCAATCTGAATGTGTTTAGTCCTCTCATGAAAGACATAATTAGAACTAATATGAAGAGCATATTGATTGTCACATACAAGTGTCGTTTAAGTTACATCTCCAAATTGTTAACTATTTCAAGCTCTTCAACTTTTAGAACCTTTTGCTATAGTAATTATTAAATATAGTGAAACTAGGTTTGGGATTAATCTCCCTTGTGTATAAAATACACATAGGGACTATATTTATAATAAAGAAAATATGGACTAAGCCCAAAATACATACGAAGAATAATAACAATAGATACTGAAAATAAGATAGAGAAAGATATTATTGATATCTTAACACTCCCCCTCAAACTAGGGCATACCAATTGTATGTACCAAGCTTGTTACAAATATAACCAATTCTCAGCCTCTGTAAAGACTTAGTGAAAATATCTGCTAACTGATCACTTGAGTTAACAAACTCAGTCTTGATGTCTCCAGACATAATCTTTTATCGAATGAAATGACAATAAATCTCAATATGTTTTGTCCTCTTATGAAAGAAAGGATTAGAACTAATATGAAAAGCAGCTTGATTGTCACATATAAGTGTTATTTGATTAACGTCTCCAAACTGTAACTCTTTAAGAAATTTCTTAAGCCAAACAAGCTCACAAGTGGCTGAGGCCATAACTCTATATTCTACTTCTGCATTAGATCTTGCCACAACACTTTGTTTCTTGCTTTTCCAAGAGATTAAGTTACCACCAATGGAGATACAATATCCAGATGTAGATCTTCTATCAAAAGGAGGCTTTACCCAATCAGCATCTGAATAACAAACCACTCTAGTATGGTTATTGGATCCATATAACAACCTTTTTTCAGGAGGTCCTTTTAGGTACTTTGATATCTGAATGACTACATTACAATGATCTTCACATGGAGAATTAAGAAATTGACTTACCATAATAACTGTAACAGAAATGTCAGGATGAGTAACCGTAAGATAATCCAACTTCCCAACTAACCTTCTATATTGCTCGAGATCTGACATAAACTCCCCTTATTTCGATAGAAGTTTAGTATTAGGATCCATGGGTGTGTCAACCGATTTTGAGTTCATCAACCTAGTTTTCCAAAATATCCAATACAAAGGTTTGGATTGTTCCACCTTAATACCCACATTAGTTTTCCAAGATCTTTGGTCTGAAAGTGGTTACAAACGTGTTGTTTAATTTGGGAAATGCCATGGTTGTCATTGCTTGTAAGAACTATGTTATCAACATATACAATCAAGTAGATACATCCAACACTTGAGTGATGATAAAAGACTGAATGATCGGCCTCACACCGAGTTATACCAAATTGTTGAACAACATTGCTGAATTTTCCAAACCAAGCCCTAGGAGACTGTTGGAGACCATATAATGATTTGCGAAGACGACATACCAACCCAAAAGACTCTCCTTGAACAACAAACCTAGGAGGATGCTTCATATAAATATCTTCTTGCAAATCTCCATTAAAGAACGCATTTTTAATATGCAATTGATAAAGAGACCATTGTTGAAGAGTAATCATGACTATAAACAAACGAACATAAGCTATCTTTTGATAAGTGCCAAAATTCAATAAAGATTCATAGAAAATTCTAGCCCTTTTGCTTTTAACTTGTGTTCATTTCATATTGATTCTCCCTAAATCTAAGACAAATGAGTTTCAATCACATGCTTCCAAGTTTTGATTTAAAGAAATCACTTGATCCTATTTTGTGTGTTTTTCAAGAAGATTAAAGAGAAAAAAGAAGAAGAAAGACCTTAAGGAAGAAATCAAATACAGTGAGAAAAGAAGAAATGTTGTCAAGGTCGCTCAAACCAAAGCAATTTTGCCCAAGCGAGAGCCTAGGCCTCCAGTCTCGCCTAAGCGACAAAGGACCTTGCCTAAACGAGAGCTTGTGCAGTGAAGATCATCTCTTGCCGCCATTCTTGCCCAAGAGAAATCTGATGCTGCCAATCTTGCCTAAGTGAGACTCTTTCTTCAGCCCGAAGTACTCTGGCTCACCTAAGCGAGATCTTCTCTTCAGCACTTCTCACCCAAGCAAGACTCTTTCTTTAGTTTGAAGTAATAAATCTCGCTCAAGCGAGACTCAGGTAGCTTGAGCGAGACCTTCGTGGAGTATAAATACTCCTTAAATCAGGAAGTGAAAGCAGTTGGGGATTTTTGGAGAGGAACTACAGAACTGCTGGAGTTGCAACCACGCGCAGAGCACAAATCATTGGTTTCTTATTTTTCTTCTTTAGTGCTTAGAATTTGATAGCTACCATGAGTGGCTAATCTTCCTCATTGGGATTGAATGTAATATACTCGAACTTGGATGTAATATGGTGATATTTATATATAGCATTTCTATTTTTATTCAATATTGGTATTATTGTTCTATTCTTAATGCTTGATTCTATTTGATCAATAAATGTCGTGATTTTTATTTTTAGATCTGACTGGAAAGTATTTCTGAAAATCTGATTTGAACAATGATACTTAATATACTGTGATGCTAGGAATAGATCTCAATATATCAATTGCTTTTAACACTCGACCGTAATGTTGGATAGTTTGCTGAATATGTGAGGAATCAATATTCAGGGAACTAATCTTATGAATTTTATACACGAGGGATCGGTATAAATGATTTTTGAGTGTGCATCAATATTGGTATTTTCAGATGTTATGTATTATATTCATCTAGATTACAGACAAGGGAGATAGATGAAATTCAATCCCAGTTTTTCTTACCGATCTTTTATCTAAATTTTTTGCTTTTACTGTATTCTGTTTATGCAAATTAGTTTAACTACCAATATCTATCAAATTAAAATTTATGTATATATATGTTGATCGAGATAATTATTTATTTTAATTGAATATGTTCCTCGTGGGTTCGACACTCTACTTAAAAATCATTATACTATAGTTGACTTTTGGTACGCTTGCCAAGAGACCAACATCTTTACAAAGGGAGAAAAAGTATCACCATCATCCAACCTAAAAATTTGTGTGTAAACGTTGGCCACAAGACCAGCTTTGAGGCAATCAATAGTACCATCAAGGCTAACTTTGATAGCAAAAAATCACTTGCAACCAACAACAGATTTTCCAGGTAGTAATGAGAGAAACTCCCATGTTCCACTATTATGAAGAGTACTAAGTTCATCTAGCATGGCCTAATGCCAACCAGGATGTGCTAAGGCATCATGAACAAATTTGGGAATGGTCATAGAAGAAATAGACGAAAGACAAGTATAAAAAGGTGAAGACAATCTACTCGACCCCCCATCGTTATTCACAATAGATCCACTAATAGAAATACATATTAGTTCTCATACTCTTTACATTCTTCATAAGAATTCTAGAGGTAAAGAAAGTTGTACCATGAAAACTCAAAAACTATGTGCAAATAATGTCCCAGTTTCCCATCCCAGCCCATGCCAATAGTTGCAAACCTTCAGCAAAATAACCCAACAATTATGACTCTCAAAATCCAAAATGTCATCTCGATCCCAATAAAACCCTAACAACCACCTACTCAAGTCACATCAGTTAGATTGTGCATCTTCCCAGCCACATCAAACTTCTTCGTCGCTTATGCTCCTCAAGACTGGGGACTACTATATCCATAGGGTCTAAAGGCCTAAGAAATACAAAGTTTCTTTGCAAAAAAAAACATATGCCAAATAACACAAGCCGAGAAGTCAACATCCGGAAACCTACGACCACTACCTTATAGTCTTTAACATATAAACGTGTTAAGACTGAGGGGCTACTGTCTTTTACACTAACAGGATACCCCACAAGGTACATGGCCTAGGGGCCTGATAGGACTACCCGACCAAGGTACCCTTCTAAAGTACACGACCTGGGAAACTACTAAGATCATGCAACCGAGGAAACCACCTTGTACACGCCTTGGCTGGGTACATGTCAACCTTGTAAGACATCATGTGTTCGGACTGGCCACCTTGCCAAGTCAGTATAATCACCCAGATGAGGTAAACCCATGTTTAGGTAACCTATTATGATTAGCAGGTAGTTAAGACAACTAAACTGAAGCCCAACCAGGTAAGGCTCATGACCCTAGTATAAGAGATACATTTTACGAAGTACATGATTATGTTATATTCTCTGACATCTTATTCTCTGTTATCTAATACCTCATATTGACTTTGGAATCAGAGTGTCTTTTGCAGTTACCTCCTCCTCGTTCAAGACTAGAAGAGAGGTTCTTTGGGAAGCTAAGTCCGTGGACCTTTGGAATTATTTAGGAGACTTCGCAGGATATAGTTCAACCTGGTATAAACAAAAATTAAACGAAAAATTTGTTATCTTATCTAATTAAAATTAATATATATGTGGTACTTTAAAATTTTAAAATGATACAAATAAAATAAAAGATGAGAGCACGTAAAGAAAAGAGGGATACTGGTTGATATTTACCCTAATAAGGAGAAAGAATAATAAAATTCACTTTCTAATAATATTAGTCTTAACGAGGATTGTGAAGATAAAAGATATAATACAAATATAACTATAAAAACGTGACAAGAGGATAAAAACTAAACTACCCTTTAATATATATATATATATATATATATATATATATATATATATATATATATATATATATATATATTATTTAACATCTTTTTTCAAATTCATGATGCATTATCATACATTGAAAATTTGTTAATTAAAAAGTGAAAAGGCTTGAGATTTTATAAATAAGTAGTACAGTTGAAGAGATGAAAGATAATGCAATGACTTCGTGTTAAAGATGATAGCTAGTGAGATGACAATCATTTTCTTAGATATTTTGTGAACTCGTAAAAGACTAAATTATGAGCAATTTAAATAATATTATTGATGTTATAGCACATGAATGGTTCATAAAAACAAACACTTATGTGTGCAAGAAACCAAGATCACTACTAAAATAACTCATATTTCTTGTTAATTTTGTTTTGAAATTTTTTGTAGGAAATACTTGCAAATTTTATAATTTTTTAGAAAATGATTATCCACGAAGGAATTACCTACCAATTAAAATTCTTAAAAGAAATAGAAGAAAAAAAAAATCTTACATGAAAATTTCTAGTAGTGGACAATCCAATTACCTTAACAATGGTTAGAGCTATGACACTATTCAACTTTGGTAGAGGAAAAAGAAATAATATATTGTTTTTTATTCTTCTAAGAGATAAAAGAATCTCTTTGAAATATGTAAAACATTTATAATAGACATTCTATCAGTAAGGTTATCAACTCAATAAACATCTTAAAAAGCAAATAACTCCAAAGAATATGATGGAAAGAGGGGAATTTGAAATTTAGTACTGTGAAGATTTCTCAGAATTTGGAGACAGTTGCCAGTGCACTTGCAGCAGAAATAACAAGTTGACTTACAATAAGCACAATACATAAGTAATATCATGATGAGTAATGGTGAAATATATTAAATTACTAACTATTATAATACATAGTGGATTAGATAAAGGGATACCATGAGCAAGAATATATTTCAGATTGAACTCAATAGAGATATAAGGTTAATTTATTCTCTTATCTCTTTAAATTTTGTACATTTATATTACCTAGGATTAATATAATTTATAATCAGATACAAATAGAAAATATTTGTTGGAATTTCATTGGATGCCAATTCCGAAAAAACAAAAATATCAAGACTATTGTTGTCATATATGTTTCAAATTATTTCAGGATTCACCCATTTTAATTTTTCTGTTGTAATTCAAGTTCCCAAGGAAAAATGTGATTTCATATTGTAAATATTGATTAAATAAGATCTTAAAAGCAAAAAAAATGATTTAATATGCATATAAAATAAATAAAATTTCTGCTTTTTTAAGATCTAAATGAATTAATATTAAACTGAGAATGTTTGTGTCTCATCATACTAACATAGTGTCTTTTATGGATATTATTGTGAAGTTTTATCTTCTAATTTGGACGAGGAATTTCAATAATTTAAATATTTAGTAATTGAATTATTTTATTTTTTAAATAATTAGTTTGGTGGTAGTAAGGTAGATCGATTTAAATAATTAATTTGGTGGTAGTAAGATAGATCGACTCTACTTTACTTGGGTCGACTCAGCTCGACTTGCAACACGAGCGATTAGGTTTGACTTTCGACCCGAACCAACTCAGTTCAAAACCATCTCATCTCAACTATCGACCAAAGTCAACTAGGATCGACATTTGGCCAAGATCGACCAAGCTCAACCTTCGACCCGAGTCGACTCGGCTTAGAACCATCTCGTCTCGACTTTTAGCCAAAGCCAACTCGGCTCGATCTTTGGCCTAGCCTAGCTCGACCTTCGGCTTTGGCAGATTTGGCTCGACTTTTGGTCCAACCCAAATCTACTTTTTGAACATGTGGACTTTTTTTTATCCTAAGGAATGATCAATTTCACAACTTAGAAAAATTCAATTTTCTTCTTTTTTGAGTGAATTGCAAATTTTACTATTTTAATTCTTTTAAATAACTTCTTATAATTCCTCAATTGCAATCTTCTTTTAATTTCATCATAACAAAAATGTCATTTTTCTTGAAAGAATTTTAAATTCTCCAAATAAATGAATTACTCTCTTAAATTGTCTCATCTAAACCTATCATTAATTTTATAGTCATTTTATTTATTTTCAAGTTTAAAATGGATAAAAAATAAGTTTTTTTTTTATATATTATTGGATTATTTCATAAATGAGTCATTGTGTTCAGTAGAAAGTTAGCACAAAGAATACAATTAGTTTTTAAATTTAATTTTGCTACCTTTACAAAATTATGGTGAGTATTCTCACATATTTAACATAATATATATTCTCAGCTTTCTAGGTTTTGAATTCAATATTCTTAATCAAGTTATTCAACCAATATTCTTATTTTTGAAACTCCACTCAAATCAAATATTCTTCCAAAAGTTTCTCTGGGCCTCACCATTCAACAACTTTATTTTAAACTCTTGCTCGGGCAATAACAAAGAGACCAAATATCTTCTTGATTTTGAACTCTTGACTAGGGAAATAACTTCAAACTATAACAAATACATGTCATTTCTGGTTGATTCAAAAGTTTAAAGTTACGAGATTTAATACTTTCAACTGTCAAATACCAAATGACTATGATTTGATTTAGAATTCGATCTTGAATTTAAATTGTAATTTTTTATGTTTATTCTTGTGTAAATGATTATATAGCCTTTGATTATAGGAAGATTATGTTGAGAAGTCAATTTGGTTTGCTTTTATAAACTTTTGATTATATTAATTTTTTTAAAAATTAATTAAAATGTTAAATAATTGTTAAAAAAATCAAGTTGTTGATAGATCCAGGCATGTTGGAATTCATCCTCAGGTATACTTTTTCAGTGTTTATTACCCACAAGTACATAGATTAATGGCTGAAAGCCAATATTTATAATCACTCTCAGTGTATTGGTAGAGGACGAATTGATGATATTGTTCTATTTATTTTAAGTCATCATATTTGGTCATTAAATGTAAGAAATTATGGTACTTGTAGCAAAGTCTAAGTTACACTTGAAGAATATCAGGTGACATTTCTTTTTATAAAATATTTAATTGTAAAGTACATGTTTAATTTGACATTTATAGTTTGACCTATTCAATGGAGTATATGTGGGTGAGGGTTTGCTCCAGGGTAGGTATCAATGTTCAATATGTTAAATGTGGGTAGCAATTGTGCTTGTCATGTTTGTTTTTACTGTGTTGCTGGTGGTTGTGTTTTACTTTTGTGGTGCAGATTTATTACTAAGATCACATAATTCAAAAGTATAAATATTTTTTTTGGTGCAGATTTATTACTAAGATATCATATAATTCAAAAGTAAAAATATTTGGTAAATTTGTTGAATAAAAGACTGCCAGGGATGGAAGAGAGTATAAACTATATCTTTTTCTTTTTTTCTTAAATGTATATGTTACCTCAGTATTTTTGGACAAAAATTGTAGGCTCCTCTATCTGTTACAATTTTTCTTACCGAAATCTTGAGGTGAGCTTTCAGATACGTGACCAGATTTGATGGTTTCGATAAATTTTGATGAGATGCTCCTAGAGATAGAAACACATGAAAGATTCACCTACAAAAGATTTTTTAATGCTTAAGTCAGTAAAAGAATAAAGATTTTTTTAGAAAGAAAATATAAAGAATGTACATTTCATAGTGAGTTTTCTCTGGAAGATACTAGAGTATTTATGGTACCTTTTTGGGTCTTGGACATGTATGATAAAACTAGTAATTTAATGTTAACCAATACTAATCGAATAACAAAATTGGATCATGCGTAATTGATTTTGATTCTAGCATCTCTTTTGATAGCGTAATAGTGCTAAACTAGAACATCAAATCAAATTATATAGAGTGTTTTATATAAAAGTTAGAACACACCTTAAGTATTTTTTTTAATTAAAATTCATTTTTGCTGATAAAAATAATAATCAAATAACAAGTTACTTTAACTAAATAAATAATAATAATAATAATAATAATAATAATAATAATAATAATAATAATAATAATGTGGCACTTTATTCCATATATCAAATATTCTATAAATATTTGGTATAAAGAAATATCAAGACATAATTAAACTATCAAGATTTGTTATAATTATCATTAATATTTGAATATTTGTCCTAATAAATATATCTTAGAATATTTTATAATCTATTTGATGAAAAGACTAGATAATCGTATTATTTAACATCATCGAACCGTATAGTTACAACAATTAATATAAAATATAAGAATTCATGTAAAAGAAAAGTTACTTTAATATCTCAAATAAATTCTTATACTAGAAAAATACTAATAACTAATATTTGCCCGATCAGAAAAAATGACTCACCGAAATCTTATAGCACCAACATCGATGCGTGCGTCAAACGGATCAAGTGTAGCATGTAGAACGTGACATGCATTGCTATCACCGCAATCACTGTCCTAGGGTTCTTGCTCCAAACAAGAACCCTTCTTCCCTCTTGATTATCTGGTACACCTTCATCACCTTCACAAGATTCAGGTGTGATCACCACCAGATTCAGATCTCATGACGCCCGACAACCACACGGTTTGCGGTGCTCATCGCGGTCTTTCGATTTATAGTCAGAGGAACATTGAGCGGGACCACAATTTTTGTTCTGCAACAAAATGGCACTGTGTAAAGATTGGTCGAAGGAAGGAAGAAGAAGACTTGATACCGCAGATTAACGGGTTGAAGGAATTACCGCACAGTTTAAGAAAAGTTATAACTATAAATAATGTAATATAACTAAAACTAAAAGTCGAAAGTTATGCAAAAAATAATTAAATTTAGAATAGAATATAGAAAAATTGTGACGGTTAAAAGTAATTAATAAAATTGAAAATGTTATTAGCATTTTATTTGACCCCTACAAACAATGGCCAATAAAAAATATACTTTTTGTAGTGAATTATTTCTATTTAATATATTTATTTTCGCTGATAATATATTTTTTTATGGATTATAAAGTAATTTTTTTACATGCATTTTCATTTATCGGATAAAAATTATTTAATAATTTGATTGATTAAACATTTAATTTATTTGACTAAAATGTTCTTGTGTTTGTAGTTAAAATCTATTAATGATATAAACTGTTTCAATATTTCATTGGATCCAACTGAAGAGTTTCAGAATATGTCAAATATTCAAGGAAAACTCTATGCTTTTGTAAAACATATACTTTTATAATTCTTTCAAGATCATAGAGCTTGAGGATAATTAATTAAACAATATTTTGAATATCACTTTTGAGTTTTTCTTTTTTATTTATCTTTCAAGAGCTCATTTTGGTGATTTTATTTCTTTTAATTACTTTCTTGTTTGTTTAAGTACTTATCATGTTGGTGAAAGTGTTTCTTGTAATAAGTTTCACAAGAGGTGGTAAAAATCTTGTCAAATTCAAAATTTAGGCGTGATAGTTTTTCATTGTGATTTTTTTGTAGCAGACCTACAAAACATTAAATATTATGGGATTGGTTTAATGAATATGATTAAACAATTGAGTGCAATTGTAAATAAGTCAGTATACATTAATATTCCTACTTCTTCTCTCTTTATATATATTATAAGAAAATGAGCTAAAACAAGTATTTTGCATAATGTAAAGTAAGGCAACATTATGTTGATTTTTTTTTTTAAATCAAACTAGTTTCTTAAATATTATTTGTGTTGGGAAAAATCATCTTCAATTAAGAAGATTATCGTTTTTATCCTCAAGAATCACCCTATTATCAGAAAAATAAGATAAACACAAGAATATAACGTGGAAACTCCAAATACTGAAAAAAAAAACCACGGTCATTGTCCAAAGACACCTGGAGAATAATCAATATATGCAAATTTGTACAACACACAGAAAACACCCTTAACCTTTTGACCACAAGTACACCCACACTCTCCAAAGCAAGAATTTAACTACACCTAAGAACACGATACTATAATAGTTAAGAAAAGTCAAACACTAGCTAAAAGTATCTTTGGCTTGTGGCAAGTAACATCATAAACTTAGAGCCCATTATATAATTACTAACACTCTCTCTCTAGGTTATCCTAGACAATGTGGGACCTTTCAAGACGTATTATTTTCATGCATCCAACATTCTCCACTCAGATAAAAAACATATCTTCATTGCCTATATATATATATATATA
>Ga0214543_1003131_pt1 | contig 32264 bp, 13 predicted proteins | sample CNSS2metaG_FD_160094 | JGI IMG/M metagenome (GOLD analysis project Ga0214543, IMG submission 160094) | Root nodule microbial communities from cowpea collected in UCLA plant growth center, Los Angeles, California, USA - CNSS2 | ecosystem: Host-associated > Plants > Roots > Nodule | place: USA... | reverse complement strand
CCCAAGGTCTTTCATGAGCATGTTGCTCACATGGGTGTTTTACAGTTTGAGGAATCTGAGGTTTAGTGGGAGATAGTCATTTTCATATGTTTTATGTTCTATGTTTAATTTCTTGTATGCATACATTAAAACTTTCAGACATATTTGGTTATTTCTATATATGGTTTTAATTTTACACTTTGTACATTAATTTTTTATACAGATCACCTTCACATGATTTTTCATGCTACACATTTCATGATGAATCCTTTCTCCCTATCCCCATCAAGAGATAAAATCAAAGGGAAATAAAGGTGCTCTACAGGAGGAAGATCAAACCAAAGGAAAATCAAGGTGCTCTACAGGAGGAAGATTACTGTGCATATAGGAGTGCTCTAATATTATCGTTATGGCCAATTCTGATAGGCTTCTGTTTACTATTTACAACATGATTATCAGTATGGGTATGAGATATTGTTTATGAGTTTATGATTGATTATTAGAATCAATATTAGGATCATATTCTGCGTTTATGCTTTCATATTAAGGATAATTGTAAAGGTTGATTCTTATATATTTTCAGTTGGTACTCTATTTTATGCTATAAATATGTGAAGTTCTATTTACTAAAATTATTCTATTAAATTGGGACGTTATAAATTCATTTAAAAAATTATTACTGAAAAATAATTTGAAAAAATAAATATAAACTGGAATTATTCTTGAGAAATTAATCTTTGCTAAAACTTATAGTAAACGTTTTTTAGTTCATGATTATTTTCTTGTCTCTCGTTTAGATAACCTAAAGTATGGGGTGATAATGCTTAAGGTTGATTATCTTCAAACCTAAAAAAACTCGATCTACACGAATTGAACACTTTAATATCTTATTCTATTTTCCACCATACTTTCTCTTTTCAAAACCTTCACTTGCATTTCAATTGCATCTCTTCCTAAACAATTTCCATTTCCATTTTTTTTTCTTTTGCACTTTCTTCTATCACTTTCTCCCATATCAAACAAAAAAGTAAGAAAGCTTTTAATGAGTTCAAAGGAGACAAGTGAGGTGAGGGTTCAAAATGTTAAAATATTTCACATTCATGATACATGTTCATTAACTTGATGAAAAAAAAAATTGCCATTTTATTTTGGAAGTATGATTATCTTTTTTAAAAAAAAAAAATATGAGATGGTAAGCGTTGCTTATGTAAGAAGTTACTATGTTATAACATCAGTTACAATTTTACTTTTCTATACAAACTGCTTTATAAATGCTAGTAAAGTTTATACTGTATGTGTCAAAATTACTATGTGATTGTAACGAGAATGGATTCAGTGACAAGTCAGTAACTTTGTTTAATTTTTAACTGATTTTCTTTATATTGTGTTTTAAAAAATTAAAATTAATTATTCAACACATAAAAATTAAGAGAAGTTACGTTACTTTCTTCAAGAAAAAGTCATTGAATCCATCCTTTTTTAATATTATAGGATATAAAATTTGTCCTAAATTCATATATCTAAACTATGTAAGATTCGGGTATTATAATGTTAATTATGTGTGGTTATAAAAATTATAAAATTGTTATATATATATATATATATATATATATGAATTTTAATAAAATTTATTTATAAAAGGTTCATTATCTTACTTCTAATTTTTTAAAATCTTTTCTAGAAAGGTAAGATATTTTCTTCGATAAAAAGTCAAGGTTTTAGAGATTTTTTAAAATCTTCTCTTATTAGATTGTGTATTTTTAGTAAATTTTTCTTTCTCTCAAATTTTTAGTTTTCCTTTTTTTTTTCTGGTTTTAATGCATGACTTTTTTTTTTGTATTCATAAGATATATGAGCTAAATATATTAATATTTGTTAGTCTAAGATTATAGTAATATATTGTGTTTTTTAATCAAGATCTCTCGTAATAACTTAAGATCTTTTGTTTGACTTCTTAATATTTTGTTAGGAACATAATTAAGATAAGGGAGGTAAAAGGAGTTAATAAATTTAATTTATTTAATTCATCTTTGAATATTGAATATCATTTGAATTTTTAATGTATACAAACCAACTAAAAAGTCAACAAGTATATCTCTAAACATAAACTAACAATTTACAACGACTTTTTATTGAGACCTTTCACCAACTTAAAATATGACTCTTCATTCTTGAGAGGTGCCTCTAACATTGCAACCACGTTTATTCCCACCGAATAGGTAATCATCACAAAAGAAGGACAAAAAACACAAAAACACATAAGAAGAGTAAGTTAATGTGCAAAAGAAATAATCATACATATTTATATTTAAATCATGTCAAATACTTACAAACATGTTATAAAACATAACTCTGATATATAATCACACAAGCAGTTAACATTAAACTTAATTATCCGGATGCATGCATTTGACATCGGATCCCCTAGCGGCCTTCACCAGCGGATGGTTCCTAAACTCTGTAGAGTTTGGCCTTAAAGGCTTATCATCCAACCATCAACAAGGTAAATCTTCTTTGTGCCTAGGACCTGATCAAGTCCAGTGACTAAGACCCCTTGCTACTCTTCACAATATAACTCATTCTACTCTATTTGAGTGTAAATGGTTATTAGAGTTTCAGGATACAAACCAATAATGAATCCTTATGTCGATGCATACACTAAAACCTCCACACAAAATTTCTACTTGAAATTGTTTAATCAACAACACAGTCTCATGTTGATAACCACATATTCAATTCAATTCAATTATAGTAATAAAGACTATAACATCCAGTTCAATCATGCTCAGTACCTTTAAATAAATGAAAAACAACAAAACATTAAAATAGGAGAATCTGGCATTCAGTGTCAACTCTTAGCGACATTCACTTCGTGAAGGCCAACGCTTAACGCCAGATTCCACCGCTCAACGTTAGGAGCTAAACACTTCCAAACATACAAAGGTCCCCAATGCTCAAGCACCGCTCAGCGTTGATCGTCTCGTAAATTTCGATGCTCAATGGTGAAAATGGTGCTCAGCGTCACACCAAAAAACAACAGATTCACTTTTGGGTTTTTGAGCAATCTGGAACTGTTTCATGACTCGACTCCAATTGGTACTTCTACTATAGGTACTAGTCTAAAATGGTTTTATATTATAGTAGGTAGCACCAATTAGATCCATGGCCCAAAACTCCATTTTTCTCAAATACCTCCAATTCAACAATGCAATCAAATCCTAATTGATCATTTACAATTCCAATATACCAAAATGACTCATACAATTAATGATAATTACCAAACTTAACAATCACAAAAATGTCAATATCAATCATCATACCAAATCACAAAAGTTATACATGCTATATCAGAATTCATCAATCACAGCCAGTCTCATTCCCTAATTTAAAACTATCAACATGCAACCATAAAATCTTATCATACTCATACACGCAGACCGAAACTAGCTTCCTTACTTGTTATCCTACTTAAACAACTCTATAAACTTCAAACACCTCCAACTCCACAAGATGCTCTATCTACACATAGAAACATCACAAGAACGGTTATAACATACAGTTATGATCACTGATCAGTAGAGACTCATATTGATGATTAAAACGACACATGCAAGCGGAAGAAAACTCACATGCAACAGTTAACATAAAAAGACCAAAAAGAGAGCGGAAACTTAACTTACGCAGTCGAGGAAACTGATCAGTCCAACTTGAAGAGCTCACCGAGAGGATCAATCCTACGGTCTCAGTTCTTCAATCAGACGACCAAAGAGACAGAACTTCTAGAGAGAAGTAAGAGAACTCTAGAAAAGTGGTTTCTGGAGAGATAGTTTAAAATAATGAAATTCTTTTATAACGATTCTATTTATATTAAAACCTTTTAATATTAAAATAATCGAGAGTCATTATTTTTAAACCACTATCACTTCTAAAATATCATTTTCTAGGATTTTACAATTGCTATGATATATTTGAGAAGAGATGATAATCAAGATGTTAGTAGAAACACACCTACTAAAAGATATTTTAATTATGGTATATTATAATAGAAGAGATTAAAAAGAGTTGTGAATATTGTTATAAAGATTTTTAGTTGCTACGATATAGAGTTTGAGATCATGTGATACATACAATTTCACAGTATTATTTTCGGTAAGAGTTAAATATGTTTTTCGTTCTTGAACTTTTAGTAAAAATTGGAATTAGTCTCTCTTGGAAACATTGAACCAATTTAGTCCCCCATCCTTAGAAATGCATGAATTTAGTCATTTATACTAATTTTTTAAAGTTCATTTGACGTTTCAAATGCGTTTCTCAGCTAACATTGAAGCGAAAATGTATCAAATGGTGTAAACAAACTAAAATCCTATAATGAAATGTGTTTGAAATGTCAAATAAATTTAATAAAATTTTGTTAAAAAGACTAAATTCACGCATTTATAAAAGTAAAAAACTAAATTGATTCAAAATTTTCATAAAGGACTAATTTCAATTTTCACTAAAAATTGAGAGACCAAACACATATTTAACCTTGTGAATAAAGTTACTTTAATAAATGTAATTCGCTAAAGTAGATAGACCTAGTAATAGTGTTTTTCTCACCTGCCTACTTTTCTTTTTAAATTTTGAAAATGATAGTAATGTTAATATATATATATATATATATATATATATATATATATATATATATATATATATATATATATATATATAAACTAAGTTCAAGATCGATTTAGGGTTAAACCGATAATCAAACTGAACTGCAGTATAGTGCCAAAACAATGAATTTGAAGTAAAATTCAAACACTGGAATTTTGGATACCATTTCTGATTTTGTAATTGTAAGTGACATTATTTTATGCAAAAATGTTTACTTTTTTAATTAAATTTATATTTTATGCTAATTTTATTTTGAAAATTATTTCTTAAGAAATTCTGACAAATTTTATTGTGAAAAAAAATTGTAAAAAGTTGCTACCAATTTTTTTTTAAAATATTTTATTTAAAATATTTTATACAATAAATTTTATAAAAAATACTTACAAATTTTATAACAAATTCGCAAGAAAAATTTTATGTAATTTAAGAATTTTTAATAAAAATATATTTTATTGATATTTTTTAATTATTTAGAATCGTTAGACCAGTCTATTTTTGTTCGAAAAAAATTTAATTAATTGAAAATTCGAAGTATTTTGTAGTTTGGTGAGTCATGTTTCACCGAATAATATTTACTTAATTTAAAACTGTGAGAGTTTTGGTCTATGGACAAGTCAATTCTTACTCATTGCAGCCACTTTTATAAAATCTTTCGGCAATTAGTGACACGTGAGTAGAACTTTTGCCACACAAGGCAAAATTCACCAAGTGTGTTAACTTTAGTAAAACATGACTGGTGGACTCATAACTTCTCTTTCGTGCATAAATTTAACAAAAATAATTAAATTTTACGATACCAATTCCACATTCATGAATTGGTAAAGAAATTGAAGTCAATCCCAAAATAAAAATAAAATTGAAGCCATAAAATCAATACAGAATCATGTTAAATTAAAGCCACAAAATAAAAAACAAACCCTAATTAAACAAAATCGAAGACTCCAAATTGAAAACAATACCCTAAATAAATCAAAGACCCCAACTAAATTAAGTCACGAAAATGGTTCTCAAAGATAAGCTCCAAATTGAGAATCTCTTCAAACAAAGAAGTTGAACCGGAGGAGGAGGTGAGGAGACACAAGTTCATGGAAAAAATATTAAGTTGAGATGTTTAGATTATGTATTGAAATTGAGATTTTGAAATATATGATCCTTCACTCTACTCATATAAGTAAAAGTATCATATGGTAAGAATTGAAAGAGATTCATTCCCACAATTTAGTCAACTGTGTGATACAAAATAAACTATACATATAGGTTTAGCCTATCATATAAAAGGAATAAATTTCTAATAATAACTTTGTTTTTGTTGTATAGTATCTTAATGAAAATTGTATAACATGTAGATATTTTTGGATAATAAGTATATTTTTAGTTTATGAATTTTTACATGAAATCAAAATTTCATTTATGTTTGAAACTTTGATATACTTTTATTCTCAAACATTTTAAAGACTAATATTTATTTTTACATGTTTTTTATAAAACTATTCTAACAGTTATTTCCTTTTTTTTCATTCATTAACAATTATTTTCTCTTCTTTATCTCTATTTATTTCCTTTTTTAATAAATATAAAATTACTTTATATATTAACTTAGTGTGGTGTGTTTATGTTAGTTTTCTTATAATACAAATTCTTTAAATGAACAAACTAAGAGAAGGATGAGTGTCTAATACATATATTTTTCTACACTTCTATCCCTAAGTACAATAATCCATTATAATTATGGAATTGTTTTGTGAATGAAAATTTGCTTATGCACAAAATAATTATTTATGTTGAGTTCCACAATTTCTTTTATGCTTTTTCTCCCGTGCTGTGTGGTGAGAAAAATATCTTTCTATTTCTTCACATTTATCTATCAGATAACTACTTTTCTTTTTCGTTTTCATTATTTATCTATTATCAAACTCACGGTAAGCGTAGGATTCACATACTTGATATCTCCTACTATGGACACCATTTAAAAGAATTTGGTACATATAGAGCTTTCAAAATAGGTTGGAACTCGCAAGTCAACCCGGTTCATTACGGATTCGAACCGGATTGTGTTGAAATTTGTTTATAAATTTTAATACGGGTTGATTTTTGACCTGGCTCATTTAGAACCCGACTCATCCGGGTTGAACCCGTGGTGAGCCGGGTTGGCTCACCAACCCGCAGATAAAAGGGTCACACAAGTGTTTTTTATTATTTTTATTAAGTTGGCTTTACATTTAGGTCATGTTAAGTTATTTTTTTATCCAACACATAAATAATTTGTATTTTTTTATTTAGATTTTAATTAGAATTACAATTTAGTTTTGATTAAAAAATAAAAATAAAAAAATAATATTTTTTTTAATTAAGTGAACCCGTGAGTCAACCCGCCAACCCGTGGAGGGTCGGGCCGGGTTCGAATTTTTTTGGCTCACTAAAAAGTGAGCCGAGTTGGGTTGGTTCACTAAATCATCAACCCGTAATGGGTCGAGCCTGGTCGAACCGAATTATTCATTTTGATAGCTCTAGATACATAGCCAAATTTACTTTTTTCCTCTTATTTATTATGTATTTCATCACTAACAATCACACATAATTTTAAAATAATACTTTTGAGTTACATTCAATATATATTTTAGTTATTTTACTCTATCTATTATTTTACGTAATTTATTATTTGCACAAACAGTGACAATTTGTTAAAAAATATCACTTTTTTTTAATTGATTATATAATAAATAATTTATTAATATGTCATAATATTATATATTAAATATAGAAGCATAAGTTTCTTTTAGTTTTACAAAGTATTTTATTTAATATATTATTTTAATATATTTTTTATTTATTAAAATTTGATAGAAATTTATTTTAATCCTAATTTATTTTTAAAATACTATTTCACAAATTATTTTTAATATATGTATAAATATTTTATCATTAATAAAATTAACTACGTAAGTTTGAAATGTAGTTAACATATTGAGATGTACTGACATGTGAGCCGACCTACAGGAATAAATTGTTGACAAATTTGTTTATGTCAAATTTAAGTATCTCATTTTAAAAAAATTATTACAAATGTAACCTTAACATAAAAATTTAAAGATTCATATTTTATTATTTAATTTAATTAAATAAAAAACTTAAAGCATAAAATGAATGTAAATTTGTATTTATAAATATATAATACTGATAAAATAGCAAGTAAAATTATTAAATCATATTAAATACAAAAATACTATACATCACAATAAATTTTTGAAAAATATTGCATATTATTATTATGTGGGTGACGCCTACGCATACTAACAGATTAAATGTCCAAACCCACCCAAATATCTTATTGCTGCATAGCCAATATGCTATTGACACATTTTAAAGAAGTTACTAGAAAGGTTATAGATATTTTTAATTGAATAAAATATAATATTGACTTGTCAATTCAGTTGTTTTTTTAGCATTCTATGTGATATCTAGTGAACTAAATTAAATTTAAATAATAAGATGATGGTGAGGAAACCTAACCAATAATCACTTTAAAGAAAATAAAATAAAAACAAAATATGTGCAAAAGAGAAATATTAAAACAGCACCGACTCCATTAACATTTTCAGACACGATATAATTTTTTTCAAGTGATAAACAAAATTCTACAAGAACAACCTGATAAGAAGTTTCATCTAATTTTGTCATTAAAAACAGAACCAAATTATGAGTCGCAACTTTTTAATAAAAAAATAAATTTTTTAACCTGTATTATATAATTTTAAACTATACAGTTCATTAAATAAAATATTGTCTAAAAAAATATTTGATGTTAGGTGAGAAAAAGCATGGGCTTTAAATGCTAAAGTGTGATTTAACACGGTAAAAAAATTTGGATCCGCAAAATGAGGTGACACGTGATGGTGACGTCGACTTGGCGACCAAGCTTTGCCTGGCTTTGTCTGCCATGTTTATGCCATGATCAATGTTCACAACTCCCACATGCATGTGTTTATAAATAAAATAATATTTATTTTTCCAAACTTTAAATTTATAAAATTATTATATTCTCATAGTCTATAATATTATATAGATATACATGTGTATAATTATTTTTTATCATACTTTTATTTTTTTAATAAATAAAAATTATAGTTTTATTTAATAAAATGTATAATTACACTAAATTTATAACATCTTATTTAATAATATAAAACTATTAAATAAAATATTAAATTTTGATAAAACTAAAAATATAAAATATTAATACAGATAATAAAATAAATAATTATAAAAATATAATATAAACAAACTAAACAAAAAAGTAGAACTTTTCGAAAAATAAATTATTTTCTAAATAACTTCAAGAAACTAAATATTATTCAACAACCTCATTGTTATCCACCAAAAGAACATCCTTATTTATATCCTTTTTAATTGACACAATTAAGTGATCATTGAAAAAAAAAACACAAATCACGTCACATGGTAAGTTAGTATAGTTAGTATAATTATATCACTTTCACACAATATAAATATATGGATACATAATTTTGATATAGAATTCACTAGAGGTGTGTATCTGTGAGGGTTCCTAGACACTGTAGAGTCTAATCTTAAGGGGTTATCACTCAACCACACACAAGGTTAATCCCCTTCACACCCACAAAAAAGTCTAAAGAATGAGATCTCCTACGATTCTCACCACATGACTCATTCTACTTTATTCGAGTGTGAATGATTATTAGAATTCAGGACACCTCATTCCTAACATCTCATATATCAAGTCATACATTAATAATACTATCACAAAAAATTTCCTTGAAAATCTTTAAACATCATCATTCCACATGCTCATAACATCATTCTTATATTCATTTTTAATCCACTACAAAAAATAATGGAATTACCGACAGAATTTTATTGACGAATATGTTTTAGTTGATAAATTTGAATTACCGACGAATTTTTATATTTTATTACTGACGAAAAAATTCGTCTGTAACACAGATTTCATTTATCGATAAATTTTTTTGTCGAAAAATTTTGTCAGTACTTACATAACTTAAATTCCGTCGATAAAATTCGTCGATAATTAATTTTTTTATCAACAAATTTATCGACAGATTTTGACCGTCGATAATATCAATTTTTTTTTGTAGTAATCATAAATAATAAACAGAGTAGCTTAATCAATAAAAACAATCACCAAGGATAACAGAGCATAAAAACAACAACAAGAGAGGAAACTAGCACTCATGCCATTCCCCTCGTAATAAGTGGCACTTAGTGCCACATTAGCACTGCTTAACGCCCCAACATTCACAAAAAGAGGCACTCAACGTGAAGAACTGTCGCTTGAGCTAAAATGTTCTCAAACTTGCAATGATCATTAGTGTTAAGCGCCACCTGGATGCCACCCAACACCTAAAAATGTGCAAAAGGTGGCGCTCAACAATGGAGAATGCCACTCAATGCCATGCCAATCAAAATTTATGCAATTGAGTGAACTTAGACCTAATTAATTTCTCGCTCCTTCTGTACATTGGTTCAAAACAATTATAATATGTGTATCAAATATTAAATACAGTTATAATATGTTTATTTTACATATATTTTTAAAAATTATTTAAACAAAATTATATTATTTTAATGTAATAAAAATATTAATAAATATATTAGGAACATTATTTGTGTTACAGTAATCATAATAAATTTAGATTCAATTATTTTGTAAGAAAATATTATTTTAACTAAAAGGAATTAAATAAATAATTTAAATTTATTGATATTCTTTTATATTTGTACTTAAAATTTTTTTTGTTTTTTATTTCAGCTTTAACATTTTTCTCCCTGTATTTAAATATATTATATTCTTTGACTTCAAAAAATTAAAAAATATTTCCAATGTTTTCATATTTTTATTTAATGGATAAAATATATATTTCAAATTCATCTTAATTTGTAATACAACATATTTTACATTTTTATTTCATTGAATACATCTTTCATTTTCTTACAAATCTTTTTAAATAAAAAAATTTCATAAAAGTTAATGGAAAAAATTTTAAAAATCATAAATTAAAGTATATTTAATTGTAAGTTAACTTATAGAAAATTGTTAACATAAATTATTTAAAAATTAATTTAAATTATAAAAATGTTTTTTAAGAATTAATCAATATACTTTTTCATTCTCACACTACTAAAAATTCTCATATTACATGGAATTTCTTGCAAATTTGTTAAAAAAATTTACAAGAAAAGACTTTTTCCTGTTATTTTTTCTAAGAATTTTAATTGGCAGGTAATTCATTTATGGATAATTATTTCCTAAAAAATTATAAAATTCGTAAGTATTTCCTACAAAATTTGTTGCAAAAAGTGTTTCATAAAAAATATTTTGAAAAAAAATTGGCAGCAATTCCTATAAATTTTTTTCATAACAAAATTTATAAGTATTTTCTACAAAATAAAAATTCAAAACAAAATTAACAAGAAATATGAGTTTTCTTCAATTGTGTCACATTTTTCTTCCTTCATCCATTTTTTTATACCATGAGTCTTCTGAACCCTGTCCACACTATCCATCGAGGTTTAGTTAAGGGCATGGATTTCACAAGTATTATGGATTATTTGGTAGGCATGATTTATGTTCTGTGAGTATTTGTGGGGATTAGTTTGAAAACATTTGTGAGAATTTCGTGTATATGATTAAGGTTGTAAAGATTTTAAAAAATAGTTATTTATAAATGTAGTTTAAATATTTTATTATTAAAATTTATAAATAAAAACTATTTTATTTTCTTTTTTTACCTTCTTTCTACATTTCTGTTTTTCTTTTTCATTGTTTTGAAGATTAGGAGTTGTCATAAGATCCTAATATATAAGAGATCAATTCTAACTGACTATAATTTTCTTTGGGTAAGATCATTTTTATTTTTCTCTGTAATCAAAATTTGAAAGTTTTGCATGCATATGCTATTAACTCAATATTAATCATGTAGATTTGCTCGGACCAGCCCACTATTCACTAAGAAAGTTTTCAAAGTTTAAAATCCAAAAAATGGAAGTTGTTTTACTTCACAGACAACTCTTATGAAAAGGAGTCACAGTGTTCGAATTGCTAGACAAGTAAAATGCCCAGCGAGTGAAATTTCAGATTTTAAAATCCAAAATGCTCAAGTCAGTTTTCATAAATCAGCGTAATTTACTTAATTAAAATTTAGAGGACTCAAAGGAAATTGGTTATTGAGTAAGTTAGGACTAGTTGGTCAAGTATATCTCGAAGGGTAGCTCGCTAAGTGAGTGAGAATGCTTTCTAGGTGAGTCTAAGTTTTAAAAACTCCAAGCTTTGTCTCTCTTAGAGAGCTTGTGTGCTCAGTGACCGAGAGGAAAATATTTTGCATATAAAAATCAGAGGTTTGAGATTTTAAACTGAATGTGTGTGTGAGAAACCAAGTAGGACTACAACATGAGCCATAATCTACTATGGTGTGAGAGGTTTGGTAGAATCAGGAGATAAGCAAGGGACGGTAACAGGTGGGATGATGACAAGTTTCATTATCTCATATTCATCTCTAAAGAAAAAATACATTTCATCTCCATATCTATAATAAAAAAGGTATAACATTTTTATCCCATTAGCATCCTTACTGGGTAACGGGTATACCCGTACTGTTACTATGCTCGTACTTGATTTTTTACAATTTTAGTATTAATTAATTATATATTTTAAAAAGAATAAAAAAAATCACAACTAAATAAACATAATATTATCAAATATTCAATACCAAAGAGATGTATTATTATTTTTTTAATATAAAATATTTAGAAATAAATTATATTTGTGTAATTTCAAATTAGAGTTTCAAATAAAGATTCATGAGAACCAAAATATTTACTAATTTTACAAACATTAATGAAATAAAGTTGATACAATTAAATTTGTTTTGAAGAATTATAAAAAAAACATATATTAGAGTTTAAAAATATTTTAAATGTCTCTTTAATTCCTTTCCCAAAATTCCAGTGAATTTTTTTAATATATAAAAATTAGGATCATTGTAATCCCTAGACTTTAACGCAAAATTGAAATATTGAAATTCGTCATTGTCTCAATCTTTGATATATTTTGGTCCTCAAACTTTTAAAATCAACATATATAGTCCTCGTAATCCAACTATGATAACAAAATTTTGATACGTCAAACGACATTTCAGATTGTTGTTTCAATTGTTTATACTGTTTGACACATTTCAGCTTAGCTTGAAATACCCTTTAACACGTAGAAAAAAAAAGGAACGTTGTTGTTGGATTAAGAGGACTATATCAATTCATTTTCAAAGTTTAAGAACTAAAATGTATCAAAATTTGGAATGAATTCCAATTTCGCATTCAAGTTTAGAGACTACAAACATATTTAACCCTAAAAATTATAGTGCACCACTCTAACAAAATCACATAAAGAACAAAGATTAAATTAATAATAATTAAAATTTAACATAGTTTTTTCATATTTTGTACTTCAATCTATGTCGAATGGTAATAAATAAGATTCATGACAATGACATTAAATTATTATATTATAGTAAATCAAATGTTCTTTATACAATTGCACTGCAGTAAAATTACATATATGATAATGAGTTAGAAATAAAAATAATTATATAAAAAATAATCAAAACAATATTCTAGATGATAAAAATAAACAACAAATAAAAATATTAGTAAAAATAGAAATGATCAAATGTGTATCTAAAAAACTATTTGATACACCATTCAACGAAATCGAAAAGAAAAAGTAAATGTATAATTAAGGATGTAAAAAGATGAAAAATACCTTGAAGATCAAAGAAAAACTTTTAAGATATCCAACTAGTCGAACGATTAAGAGATAATGAAAATTGTTTTACAAAACAAAAATTCTTCAAATTAAACAAAAAATTAGAATCAAAGAAATAAAAAATATGTTTTTTATACTACCTACTAAATGAAGAGTTTATGCGAATGAATATTTGAAATTGTGAGGCTAATATTTTTAGGTAAAAACTTAATAAATGAAAATATTAAAAAATAGTAAAAAAATATTTAATTGCTATTTAAATCGTATTTGATTTCAAGTTGAAGGTATGATTATGTTTAGAGTAGAGAAATTACAGTTGAGATTAGGGATGACAAAAATACCCGTGTCTGCGGATATCCGCGGATAAAATCTGGGACGGATAGTTAATACCCGCTTATAAACGGGTCGGGTACGGGTATCATACTATCCGTACCCGCGGGTACCCGTTACCCGCAAAAAAAATGAAAATGAAAATTTAATTTATATTTTATTAATTTAAATTTAATTTAAAATTAGCAGTATATTTTATTATGTCAAATTTAATTTAATTTTATATTTTATTTTTATAATTCTATATTAAAAAATTTATAAAATATAATTTTTTTAAATATTTACGGGTATCGAGTATCCACGGGTACCTGCAGGTTTTAAAAATATCCGCAAGTATTTTTTAAGCGGATACCCGACGGGTAAACGGGCGGGTAGCGGGCAGATTTTTTTGTGGCGGGTCGAGTTGGGGGCAGGCACTATTCGTGCCTGACCCGACCCGTTGCCATCCCTAGCTGAGACTTTTGAAATCCTATTGTTGTTGCAGAAAGTAATATATAAAATGAAATGTTTCACTACAAAAGTATTTAATTTTAGAAGAGGTTAATTAGTTGGGGTTAAAATAACTTCCAGTAAAATACAATATACCGGAGGTTTTAAAAATCTCAGTTAAGTCGGGTTTTTTTAAAGGTATAATTACTGATTTGGTATCCCAACTTGTTCGTTAAGTTCAATTTGGTACCCAAACTTTTGGTTTATTCAGTTTAGTACCCCAATTTTTTAAAGAGATTCAATTTGGTCCTCTCCGTTAAGTTGGAGTTAACACCCGTGTCCGTACATGACACGTGTCAATCCATGAAATTTTTAATTTTTTTAAAAAAAATTATTTTTTTTTTCAAAAAAAATTAAAACTACCACGTGTCAGTTTATCATCGTGCCACATGGCAGCTTACAACAATGACATGTGGCAGTGATAATAGTTGTTTTCAATTTAGTACCCCAATTTAAATTTTTGGTTCAATTTAGTACCCAATTTTTTTAAAATGATCTAATTTCGTCCTTTCCAATTTGAGACCAAATTAGTAACTAAGTTTAATTATAACTTATATATACATGTTAAAATAATTGTTTTGAATTTATACATCAAATCACTACACCTAAATATTCAAATTATTTTATTTTTTACAAGTGTACAAAATTTCATGTGTAAAAAATTACAAAGGTTAAAATGTAAAAAATAAAATAATTTAAGTATTTAGGTGAAATGATTTGATGTATATATTTGAAAAAGTTATTGTAACATGTATATATAGGTTGTAATTAAGCTTATTTACTAATTTGGTCTCAAATGGGGGAGGATGAAATTGGATCATTTTAAAAAATTAGGGTACTAAATTGAACCAAAAATTTAAATTGGGGTACTAAATTGAAAACAACTATTACACTGCCACGTGTCATGATTGTAAGCTGCCACGTGGCACGATGATAAACTAACACGTGACAGTTTTAAATTTTTTGAAAAAAAAATTTTTTTTTAAAAATTAAAAATTTCATGGCTTGATACATGTCATGTACGAACACGGTGTTAACTCCAGTTTAACAGAGAGAACCAAATTGAATCTCTTTAGAAAATTGTGGTACTAAATTGAACAAACCAAAAGTTTGGGTACCAAATTGAACTTAATGAAAAAGTTGGGGTACCAAATCAATAATTATACATTTTTTAAATAACCCCGTAAAATTTAAATTTTAATTAATTAATTTATTTTCTTTTTCTTTTGTAATTTTTAATGTTTTAGAAACATTAGTGTCTTGCTGCTTTCCTTTGTAATAACCTCATGCATTACTTTGGGATTTTTCAGAATCCCATGCATTATTGGGGGTTTTCAGAACCTCAGACATTAACAGGGGTTTTCGAAACCTCGAGTATTAACATGAGTTTTCGAAATTTCCGGTAAGTTGCGCTACTTCCAGGAATTGCTTAAAATTTCCGATAATCTGTTAGTCACGTTTGCTCTTTTGGGAGAGTTTCAAACTCTTGATAAAACTATTAGTGGAGGTTAAAATCCTAAAAAAACGCCAAATATAACTTCTGTTAAAAACAATTATTTTTGTAGTGTTTGTTTGTCGATTGGTAATTGTTGCATTTAATTTTGAGAATTGCATTTGGTTTTAAACTGTATATTGATCTCAGACTAAAGATATATACTAATCTCAGACCATATATTGATCGTTAAACTGTATATATCATTTACTTTATGAACTATAAAGCAATACCAAAATTTGAAAAAAAATCACTATTACTTTACATAGATATTGTTGTTAACAGTGTGAATTTGCAATCCAGAGATGTACTTGGATCTTCCAACTAGATCACTATTGGATCCACTTCTGTCAAAAAGAGAATGATCTCAAGAACAAGCTCTATGAGCATCATGAAGTGTTTGAACTTCGTATATGTAAGACTACTCAGAACTTCAAGAGCAGTAGAATTGGAGAAACCAGGACCAATTTTATTGATCAATTTGATGAATGAGAATTATAGTACATAAATACTTGCATTGATGAACAAAGGTAAAATCTTGACAGAGAAAGACAATTTGTTTATGTTTATGTTTTTGTCTTTGTTTTTGTTTTCAAAAGCCTATAAATCCATATACAAATTTTAAGATTTTCACACTTGTATAGTTCTCATTATCTTTCCCTTTATCCTACTGCGTGTGCTTCTAAATATATTCATCTAACATGTCTGAAAGAAACAGAGCTACAAAAATTATGAATCCTTGCTCTTTGCATTTACTCATATGTGTTTAGTGTTTTATCATATCTACCCGAGTGAGAGTGCTTGAGTTGTTAATATTTTTAGTTTAATAATAATTGTCTTTTGCCAACTGAATTACTGAATGACTTTATGTTTTGAGTTTAATATTAACAAAAAAAATTATATATTTATTTACAATGCTTAATTTGCTTAACAAAATTTATAATTGTTTATTATATTGTACATTTAGACTATTAATTTTTTGAATTTTACCAAATTATTAATATAATTATTATCATCTTGTAAAATAATTTAAAAAAAATAAGTAATAAATAATTGATTGTAAAATTAAAGAAGAATAATTGATAAATACTTTTTTCTAATTTTAAAAATTTAAAATAAAATATATAATAAACAATTTTTGACAATTTAAACAAAACTAATAATAAAATATATTTAATCTTTTTTTCTAGCAACAATAATAATGTTTAATTTTTTTGGTCACCGACGATTTTTTACATATGTTATTTTGACAATTATTGTAATTGTAAAAATGTTCATTTATAAATGTTTTTACCTGCTAAAATCTACAATTTTAACATTGACAAATACAATATTTTAGTGTACCATATCACTGTATTATGATATAGTTCTCTTTTACTTAAGTGTTAACACCAATATGATCAAGATGATAAAATCAATAATATAAATAGTTATTTAAGATGTTAAATAATAATAATAATAATAATAATAATTACGTCATCAATAAGTAAAAACTTCAACATTAACCCATATGCATTTCCTTTAAAGTTATAAAATAAAACTTTTTTCCTTTATAGGAAATATATATATATATATATATATATATATATATATATATATATATATATATATAAGAAAATAAAAATTATGAAATAAAACTTATTTTCTCTTTTTTTAGGTTATCTCTAGTTAGATTGTAGTCTTACAACATCATATGTTCTTGAGTAACATACTATCATCAAAGTAAATAAACAACACAATACTATGAAATACAATAAGTTAATTTTAAAAACTTTCATACATGTATATATTAAACCATTCCTCATTCATATGTTACATTTCAATCTCATCCATGTGTTTTAATGGATGCAATTTTAATTATTATTTTAATTCACATCAAAACTAAGTGTATAAGTGATTAGTGTTTGATAAAACACAAGTGAGAGAAAGTTAGAAGAGAAATACTTTATATAAAGCATGAAAATGAGAGTTTGCATCTTTTACAAAAGAGAGACATCAAATATATAGAAATATTCAACCCATAGAAAAACAGAAAACAAAATAAAAATAGAAAATCATAAACGTAATAAGCAACAAAAGATATTAATCATATCTCTATCATCCCCTAGGCATATGGATTCAAAAGACCAAGCTTAGAAATAACAATTTGGAAATGTGAAGGCCTAGAACTTGAAAAGACCAAGAACTTTAAGAAAGTTGAAATTCAAACCTTGAAAAATCAATACCTTGGAATTTTTTTTTTCATTGCTGAAAAATTGTATAATCAAACTAGCTATATCTCATGTCAGAACATATTCAAATTAATTACGGTAAACACTTAACTCTTTTAAAAGACATACATGTGTTGAATTAGACTTAAAAGTATTTGTCCTATTGCATGCAAAACCCTTAGTTCCATACAAGTAAAATTTTCTAAAACCATTTAAAGGAAAAAAAAATAGAGGAATTTATTCTAAAACAAATTTTATTAAGATAAATTTATTGTGTTTTCCACTATCCTAAAGTAAATTGTGATCTAGAGAATGATGAGCAATTTCTTTCATGTCTAGAAGGAATATAAATAAAAAGTGTTATAAAAAGACAATAGTTTCTCTAAAATAAAATATAAAGTAATTAACTTTTTCTATTTATAAATTTTATATTTAAATGATAACATTTTATACTTTCTATAAGTTATACTAGCTCTAGTCTTAAATAATGTTAATTAAGTTTTTACATTTTTTTATTATTTAAATATCATAATTAATGTAGATATAGTTGGTTTAGATTGAGTTTTTGAAATTTCCTCTTTCCGAAACACATGAATTATAATTTGAAGTTGTTTGGTCAAAATTTAAGATCAACCCAAATTAATAAGATAAAATTGATCAATAAAAATTTTCAATTTGAATATATTCCTATTGTTATTAGATAAAGTTGAATCCTTGACCATCCTATCATAAATCCTAATTTATAACTTGATTGAATTTCCCAATCACCTTATACAACACTCCAAGTCATCTCTCTCAATTATGTGTACACAAGTCATTATGATTACATCAAGATTCAACCTTTGAAAAATGATCAAACCTTGTACAACCTTCTTATAGCTTTTATTTAATAAAATTCAAGTCAAATTTACAGAATAAACTCTTATATTGTGTTTTTAAGTAAATTACACTTATAATCCCTTTTTTTTTTTTTAAAATCACACAAGCATCTTATCTTAAGATAAAGAGTTCTAATCGAATCTCTCATCTATTTATTAAAATAATTCCAGTATCACATTTTATTTACTTATACCGATATTTTCTTCCGTATCAGAAACATTATACTTGCACTATAATAATAATAATAAAAAAAATTATACTAATGGTTAGAAATTTAAGTGAGTTTAAGTTTTACATTGAGTAAAAATAAGAAAGTAGAGTACCATATAAAGATGAAAACCTATAAACTCATTGTCTTAAAATTTTAGATTGAAAGTGATATCATTATTTTATGTATTTTATTTTGATATTGTATTTTTTCTAGTGAATCTCCTCCCTCAAAACCTAATAATAATAATAATAATAATAATAATAATAATAATAATAATAGCTTAAAATATAGTCATAATTTAAAAAAGATGTGGAATTAAATGCAATTCCATAAATGGAGGACAAACACAAAGTCTATCATATGAAATTGAAGAAACATAGTGAGCACGACCTTTGACAACAATAGGCCCGTGCCGTGTCCGTCATGTAGTTCTTCTGTTCATTAATCCTTCCTTCACCCATTCTCTTTGAATTTCAACTTCCATCAACTTCAAATCATGCCTCTTTCTTTACTTTTTTCTTCTTTAGCTCTTTCATATCCTCATTCAAACTTTAAAAGGTTTTGTTTGAATAATCCAATTCTAACTGTGCAAGCACTATCTATTTTTCTCATTTATGATTTGCATAACAAACAAATTTGCATCACTTAAAACTTTTCATTTTCAAAATATAAATTATTAACAAATAATTATTAATATATATATATATATATATATATATATCGATCAATGTAAACTTACGGGATAAAATATAATTAATTATTGTTTTGACATAACCAATATTGTTATATAGATTATAAAATTAAATCAATCGGTTTAATTTATCGATAAAATTAAATAACTTATTGTCATACAACATGTTGAAATTACTATAATATATTATGAATATAAATTAATATCATTACAAGAAAATTCTTAAATAATAATTAATTTTAGTGACTAAAAATAATTAACTATTATAGTGACCAATTTATATACCAATTTATAAACTAAAAATTATTGGTAACTAAAATATTTTTATTATGAATAAAAAGTTATAATCGATCTCTAAATTAATAACTAAAATAGTTTATATCATGAATTGTATATAAATTGGTCACTTACATTAGCTACAAAGTTTTTGCTACCAAAGAAATTGGTTTCTAATTAGAAAATTGGTCTCTAAATTGGTCTTTAAATATATTTTTTGTTACTAAAATTGGTCATTATTTAGGAATTTCTTGTAGTGTATATATCATTTAGGTTTAATTATTCTTTTGGTCCTTGTTTTTTGTCAAAAAGTGTCAAGTCAACCCTCTAATTTTCCTTCGTCTCAATTTGGTCCTAACTTTTTTAAATTAATTCATGTATTGGAAGTGAGATTCCCTTGTTTCATTGATGATCTCATATAGATTAAGATATCAGGTGATGAGAAGTAGATGAGAAAGTTCTTACAGTATGACCTTTATAGATGTGCGAACCTTGGTTGTAACAAACTTATCTTCATTTCATGATTCATGGGTTCACTTCTAAATCAACCAGTGGCGGATCTTGACCGAAATTATTGGAGGGGCCCAAATAATATAATTTTGAGATTATTAGATTCGATCATTAGTATAATGCTTCAAAAAATGGTTTCTCTAACTTAACAATTTGATTTTTAGTATAATGTTTCAAAATATGTAAAGAAGTAAGGTTTATCTTATTTTTATCAATAGTTTCTTTTTTATCACTTTTAACAAATGAATTTATTCTTTTATTCTTTATCAATATACATTCGTTGTAAATAATATAATTTTTTTTACCATAATCCAATAAAAAATTAAAACATGTAATTATCAAAAGAAAAATATATTATAGTCAAGTCACAATAAAAATTGGTTATGAAAAAAAACATAATATATTATTTATATTTCTTCTATATTCATAAGAAAATGAATATGCAAAAAACTCATGAGATAAAAAGTAATGTTTTCATTATCGAGACAAGAGACAAGAAACGAATAGGATAAGTGAGAAATGAGAGCAAAAATAATGAATTTGTGTCTTCAAAAACAAGAAGAAAATATGAGAGTGAGAGGTGATTACAATTTTTGAAAAACTAAAAAGACAATGAGAAGGAAAATAAAAATTATCTTAATAAATATTTGGTATAATTACTCTTTTGATTCATGTTTTCGTTTATTAAATGCTAAGTTGGTCCTTCAGTTATTTGTCTCAATTTGGTCTCGATTTTTGAAAAACGAATACAATTTGGTCTTTTACGATACATTTCGTTAAATTTATTGAAACGGATCAATAACTTCGTTAAAATTGAAACTCTTAGTATGGATGATTTTCTTTGTTAGTGTCCTAGTGTCAGTTTTTGGACAAAAACAGAGACCACAAAATAAATTAAACCCAAATATTTTTATTCTTTATTATATTTAATTTAATATTTTATTATCTATTAGCATTAAATGTTGTGTTTTATAAAAAAATAAAAAATACACAATTTAATTATCATTAATTCCTAAAATATATTAACTACAATTTATAAATTTTCAAATATATATATAATATATATATATATATATATATATATATATATATATATATATATAATTTAAAAATTTTCAAAATTTTGGGAGGGCCATGGCCCCTCCCTGCCCTTAAAAAGATCCTCCCTAAAATCAACGACCTGAATTGAATTATATGTTAGTCTCTAATAGAATATACTTAATACGAGTTTTTCAAAATTCTACTTGTTGAATATCCTTAATGAATAAATTCATGTATGGTTTGTATGATGATTGTATGTTAGATTTTGAATAAAAGTAAATTATTGCGATTTGTTAATTAAAATGTATATATATATATATATATATATATATATATATATATATATATATATATATATATATTAATTAAGAGAAAGATGTGTTTCAATAATTTATCCTTGCATGTACTATTATACTGTGAAGTGCGATGATTGTGTTATGTACAAGAGCATATATAGGTATAGGGTGCAGGATGATTGTCTTGGAAAAGAATTGAAATTTTATTTTGAATTAGTTTTTGGAAATATTTGTTGTACTTATGCGTAAGTTGTTAGAAATATTTAGTATAATTTAAAAATAAATAATTAAAATAAAATATTGTAATGTTTTATGCAATATTAATTTTAGAGGTAAATGTTATTTATGGATAAAGAATTTTTACACTTATTTTATTGATTACATATTATTTTATTTTAAAACCAGATTTATTATAATTTACTCCTAATTCTCTCTCTTCTATTTGTTAGTACCACCTATGCATGAGAAAAAATACACAACAAAAAAATTACAACTCATACAAGAGTATTTTAGAACATTAATGTTCATAAGGTTCAAAGATCATTCACTGCACTCAGATCTAATGGGTTGTTATATCTTGAGAGAGAATTGTAGATAATGTTGTGTTGTCTTGTGCTGTTAATGCGTTTTCTTTCTAAGAACAATGTTATAAGTGCCTCAATCTATACTATTTGTATTCATTTCTTCAATTATCATTCTATCATATTGTTATTGTTATTATTTATTTGAATATGAATTTTCTATAATCCATATCTCAGTCATATTCTTATATAATTTTTTTTTTCATAACATTCTTAGAGAGAAAATTATTTTTATTTTACTTTATTCATCATTATTTCTTTTATTGCAAAAGTTGGAGATGATGTTAAAATCTTCTTTTATTGCAAAAGTTGGAGATGATGTTAAAATCTTCTTTTTCTGCTAGTAACAAAACAAGAAAAAAAATTGGCTCATTGAAATATGATTATACTTTTCTTTTTTGTGATATATAGAGCTACTAATTAATATCTTATATGTTATGATGTTTTTGATAAAGATATTTGATGGTCATATTTTAAGTGTTTGTCTAATAATATTTATAAAATGATTTGTTATACTAAACTAATTGAGTTATGGGAAGCACTTGAACTAAAGTATGCATGCGTGAAAAAAGAGAAAGATTTATTTAACCTATGCATCTGAAAGAAAAAAATATTCATGAATTTGTAAATATTGTTTATGACAAGAAATTATAAGGAATTATTTTACTTGACATAATTTGTATTAGTTTTATGATTTCAAAATTGTTTCCTTCATAATCTTATTGTGCTCGATGTTTAAAACTTAAACCTGAATTTTTTTTTTATGATTTGATTATGTGTGTTTGTGTCGAGAAAAACATCGTTTTTATTTTTAAAATTTGTTCAAAATTTTCAGTCAAATTAGAAGTCTGAAGTTAATACTATTACTATAAGTGTTGCATATGATTTTTCATCTGAAAAGTATGTTGTCACTAACCCTTAGTTAAATTATGTTCTTAACTTAAACAATTTGTTTATGAACTATGAGACTAATGCTCATATGTATGCTACTAAAAAAAGTATTTTGTTTATATCAGAAATAAAAGAAAAAAATATTTGGTTTATTACAAAGTGTTTTTTGAGAATAATAGAGTTGTTATTTCTAGACATATATTTTTGTTGGTAAATGATATATTTGTGATAGTTTGTTTGATTTAAGTGTTATATGTTTATCTTGTTAAAAAATATTTAATAATTCTTCTTTGATATAACAAATATTGAAATTTATGATAAATGAGTGAATTTTGTGAAACTCATGGTTTATTCACTCATTTTTCTCATTTAAAAATATCTCTCCTTTTATTATTATTTGTTTTTTTTTAATTCTTACGGTGATTTTCATTATCTCTCATTTTTTACACTCATCTCTAATTATTTATTTTTGTTAATTCTAATTATGAAAAGTACCTTTCTTCTTTGTCGATTCTTATGTTGGATTAATTTGAAATGAGATGTTAAGTACTCATGTTAGTGATTTGTATAATGATTTCTTTTAAATGACATCAAAGACATTGATGTTACACTTACTTCATGCATGATGAAATGTAGTAAATAAGTAAGAATCATTGGAAGAAATGAGCATCTTAAGATAGAATATATATAAATGATGGTATGAGATTAAAACAAGTAATTCACGTTTGATGTGCGAAGAAATTATTCGTGATGCTTGGTGTGTTTTGCCACACTCACAAATACTTAGAATATTCACGTTTTATTATAGAGGAAAATATATTGTGCCAAAAGAATAACTAATGATATGTATTATCAAAACTGTATTGAAATTTATATTATGTTTATCATTTTTAGTTTTCAATTTAGATATCTTAGTGTTTGATGCATGTGCTAATTTAAAAGAGTGTCGTTAACAGAAACACCATGGAAACAGATTCATGTCAATGGTAATTTTGTTATTTTCTTTTGAGAAGTTGGTGGTGAGCTTAATAGAAATAGAAATGGGAATAGCAAATATCAAAATCTGTTTGTCTGGGCTCTTCTCCTGGTCCATTTAAAGACCCTTGTTGAAATGAAAATAAAGCCCAAGTCGTAAGTCCCAAACTCACCCTCTCTTCTTCGTCAGAGAGCGAAAACTGGGTTGTGTTTGTGCTTTGAGCAGTTAATCGATAATGCAAGCGTTTCGACGAATCACCACAACGACCATCTCCACGGCCAAGCAATTCAATGCTCTTCCATCCATTATTGCCGCCGATACGCATTTCTCTCCTTCCGGCAAAGTTCCGGTGACGAGAAGGTGGTTGTCGAGCCGCAAGTCCCGGAGCGGCGAGGACGAGTGGAACGAGGCTTGGGAAACGGCGTGGCTGCCGGAGGACTTAACGCCGAAGACGCGAGCTCCATGGGAAAGCGACGTCAACTTCCCTTCCTCCTCTTCCTCCGCCGCAGCTGCGGCTGACGCCGTGGCCGAGGCCGACGAGGAGACGAAGGCGTTCGTGGCGGAGATGAACGAGAATTGGAACGAGCGGCGAAGAGGATCGAAGGAGAAGGAGAAGAGGGAAGAAAACGGCGCACTTTACAGCGTGGAGAATATGAAGAAGGATTACCGACTGAAGAAGCAGAGGCTGCACGCTGGACTGTGGTTGAAGGAGATTGAGAAGCTTGAAGAGGCAAAATTAGCCGATTCTGACATTGCTGCTGGCGATGACATTCAGAGATTGATTGATAGTTGCTCCGAGTATACCTCTAGTTCTCTTACTCTCTTTTAAATTGGATTATGGTTCTTGAGATGCTGCTTTATATTGGTATTTGAGTTTGTGGTTATTAATTTGCTTTTGATTTAAGTTCCTGATACTGAAATCTCATCAAGCATTGTGGTTATATTCCATCTTTTATTATCTAATCTCGTGTAGAGTGTACAATTTGAACTAGTTATTAACCTTTGGGAATTTCTAATGAAACATATTGTGCGGTGTTAAGAACCGGATTAGTTCTGTGTATTGCTTGTTCTATATTCTTGTATACTGTGATATTGTTGGCCAATCACCATCTCTCCCAATATTTTGAGCTATAGGTTATGGCTTGCGAATTCATGATTTAGTTTAATGAGTGTTAGCTACATACTATTCTCTGACATATTCTCTCTTGCTTCTCTTTTTTAAAACTACAAATTCATAAGTGTGGAGCTCATTAAATAAAGAGTGAAGCCTAATTATTTTCATGATTTGCATCAAACTTCGGTTAATAGTAGAGTGTGCTAGAAGATGTATTGCTAACAACTTTCTTAGTTTTATATATCTAAAGAACTGCTAATAGTGCATTTATATTATTGGTTGAAATTTGTTGAAAATCACAGAAGTGTGTATATATATGTTCAAGTGGTAGTAGCTTGTGTTTCTTAATTATGTGGTCCTTAGTAATGTCCCTTTAGGTATGTGGATTAAACCATGTTGGAAGAGGAATATTCATATTGTGTGCACACTTAAGTATGCTATGATAGAGCTCACTGTGTTTGAATTGCGGGTAATTCATGGACGCAGTCACCCTTCCTTGTATTGTAACTCGATTTATAAGAAATAGAGTAGTAGGGGGATTGAACTTTCGACCAGTTGGTTGTAGAAATATCTAATGTGTACCTTTCTTTTAATGCAATTAATATGGCATTGCTTTTAAGAGACGTGAACTAATGGTAGCAAATGACAATCTATGAATAAGTACTTGTGTTTTATTTGCGGGGAATGCGAAGGTTTTTCCTTCACTACAGAATTCTTCTTTGTAGATCCCAGATAGGACTGTGACTAGGTATTAACTGCTGACTATTTAATTTTTTCTTCTTCAAATTCTTATGTTATTTTCTTATTTTGTTTTGCACACTAATGTAGATGTATGGATTCTGTGTTTTGTACACTATTTGTACACTATGGATTTTCTGGTCTCTTGTTTCTGTCCACATTAAGGTCTCATAGCATCGTAGTTATATCTTTTTCATCTTTAGTTTTATCTACTTGTGTATTTTGTACTTAAATGGCCGAACAACTGCAGCATTTTTGACCCTGGCCATAATGATCTCAACAATGCACAAGTGCAAACTGCGGAGTTCAAAAATGTGCCTGATGGATGGGAAACGATATCAAAAAATCAAGAAGGAAATGTATGGGAGATGTCCCAGAGAGAAGAAGATATACTTCTCCAGGAATTTGAACGACGTATTGCCTATAGCAAATTTCAGGTGTGTATAAAAACAATAGATTGCCATGTTGATTTTCTAATCCCAATACAAAGCATTGGTATTCTTTATAGGAATCATGTAGTATAATGACAGATACCTAGTTTTTCTCTTTATCATTGACAACTTGATAAAACTGTATGCAGATTGCTAGTTTTATCAAGACTCACATATTTAGCAGGAGGAGGCCAATTGATGGGTGGAAATATATGATAGAGGTGGTGGGACCAAATGCTAAGAGAGGAAAGGGTAGTGTTTCGAGAGTACCAAGTCTGTCTGATCCCTCTACACAACCTTTTAAGGAGGAGAAATATTCGGTTGACAAGACTTACCTTCCTCTTCAGAGAAGGTAGCTTGCTCATGTTGGTGCAGCGGTCGTTTGATTCAAAAATGGGTGAATAAAGGACAGTCACTGCTACTTAGCCTTTATTGACAACAGATGCTCTCCATGCAATCTCGGCTAAGGTTCAGAACCGTGGTTGAATTATAAAAGCAGGTGACGATATGATCCAGGATGAATGTGATACTAATTAGTGGCCTAAAAGCAAAAGGAGTTTTCTCTTTTGTCATGTTAAATGTTACTCTAATATGTGAAGGCATTTAGGGTTAAACTGGAGGATGTACACGAGGATATTGAATTGGGGTTCACAATTTTTTTAACAGGTGTTTAATATCTATATAGCTATGTATTTATTTACTCGTCCAAATCTTTGAAGAATGCACTGGAGGTTGCATCTAGGATTGTTGATGCATCAAAATAGGAACACCTGCATTATATTCATTGTCCTCTGTGCCTATCGAAGCATTATAAACAATTAATCTGGTTCGATTTGTTGAGGTTGAGATCAAAGTTAATGTGATCTTGCGCAAGTTGTCTCGCAGTAGTTCTACCTGTCTGTTAAAGAAAATAAACAGATTTAGGCTGCTATTTGTCATGTTTTTTCAATATCCATTAGCTAAAGTTAATTTTTAGGTATTGAATGCAAGGCATTTCTTTCCAAATGCGTTCCTTAAAACATTTTGAGTTGTTTATTCATTAAAAGTTTATTTCTACCATGGAACTCTATAACATACGTACACTTAATGTAAAATTCTATGCAATATATCGAGATACAATTTCAGTTCTATTTTACACTTGGAAGCGCCTAGTAACTATGAGTTCTTTCTTTTTAATGTGAATGAAATCAAGACCTTGTATCCACACTCGGGAGCATTGCACAATTTCTGTCCTGCATTTCTATTACTCTTCAATGAATAAATTGAATATATGCACATTTTTCTTGTCAAATTTAGCTCAGCGAAAAGCAAAGTCAGTGTGTTCATATCCACATACTTGAAGTGGGAAAAACTTTGGAAAAGAAGGCAGTGATTACTCCTGACACTGGTCACGACATGATTTATCTAATTCTCCATCACTTTCTCCATTTTTTTTATCTTTCCTCCTTTTGCCTTTATAGTTAACTAGATGCAATATCTCAACTTGAACTAGACATATATCTAAATTAACTAAATTCATAAGTCTTACACTTAAATCACTATTAAAGTATTGCCATGGTGATACTACAGATGAGTTTAAGGGTTAACACAGTTAATATATGTAATCATCATCAAAGATCATGTAACTTCCATTCCTCCGTGCTCTAGCATCTCTGTCAGCCTGCATATATCAACAACCAAACCATAAGTGTTTTTTATGATTAAAAACAAGCATAGTTGCATATATTCTCATGCTTAAATTGCACTAAAACAAGGATACTTCCTATAAATTCTGTGCTCAATGAAATTAACAAAAGTAACTACAATTTACATCTAAAATCTTCCACAAGATTCTTGGTTTCCATGACTATTGGTCACCAAAAAACTTAGACAATGTGTACCTTGGTTATGAGTCTTTCAAATGCTTCAGTTCCATGCTCTTCCATGTATCTCTCAGCAGCAGAAAGGACATCATCCTGCTTACTAAATATGTTCTTTCGAGGAACATACCACATTTGAGAAGCTCCTGAAAATTTTGGCATTTGTGGCATTTGTGGCATTTGTGGATTCATATAGAAGGGTCTAACATAGTGCCTATAAACATGTGCTGCCCCATTGAACTGTGGAAGAACCAGCCAGCAACTAAGTATCAACTTCGCATAAGGCCAAATGGCAAGCCTGAAATTAGGGACATAATCACATTGAAAAGTTACACTGGAACTGGAATTTTGTTTCTTAAAACTTTTCTTGCCAACCAGAGAACTTGTTAGAGAACTTTTTGAAAATAAAAATGCCTTCAAGTGATAACTAAAAAGAGTAAATGGTATTGGTAAATTACTTAAACTTGACTGTGTAAATACTTAATCATAATCATGTTCATGTATTTAACTCAATGAATAAACTCAAACTTAGAATTATGTTAGATTATTAAAATGAGGCAAACTAAACATTATAGACTTGTTAATAATTTGAGAATGTGTGCACTACTAAAACATTTGTAATTCTTTTACACATTTACTTGTACTTTTATTTGTTATTATCTTATACCTAAAATTTAGTTAAGTCTAATGTTTAAGAGTTATATTTTAACTTAAGGACCTTTCTACCCTCCCTAACTCTCAAGCCATTTATATTAAGAAAGAGTATACATTAGTCTTTTATTTATTTATTTATTGACATACAGCTTTTTATTAAATTTTACATTAATAACTTGAAAATAAATCCAACAAATTATTTGAAAAAAAAAATATAGAAATGACATGAATTAGTTAAATTCAACTTTCTATTTTTTTTTATAGACCATTTGATAAAAAATAGTTTAATAGTTACGAATTGAAAACATCTAGTTTGAATTAGAAATGTTAAGTGAAAAGATATGCTAAATTGCTTGGTAAAGATAAATACATATATAAATAAAAATATAAATAATAAGAAGTTATAAACTCAAATATTACTTAGCATTTGAAAAAAAAAATACATTTTTAAATATTAAAATCGATATCTATCACTGTATTTTGAAGGCTAAGTGGAAACACAGCACAATTCAAATTCCCTTCACACTCACCACACTCTTCTCACACTCTATTCTGTGCTTAACACTACCCTTTTACCTTCCACCATTTATTTGAACATCATGTTTAGTTGATTTTGAAAACTAAAAACAGCACATAGAAAACCAAACACACCCTTAAATTTACCCTTCCCTTTCATAAGCTTATCAAGGTTCAACCAATGCACCACAAAGAAATTGCATACTTCAACATATATACATGATAACACCAATATAAAGCATCCAAAAAATGTTGAGATTCAGTGATGAACTTACACTTCAAGAACTTTGGAAAATGTGAGCTCAAACAGAGTGATCAAAGAATAGAGATCCCAATAAGTGAGCCATTGCTGATCATCAATACTGGACCTACTCTCTATGGCCTTTATCGAAGCATATCTGCCACAAACACCAAAACATACACTCACAAACCAAAACCTCACACACACTTTTTCAAAAAGTCACATTCGGAAAACAAAAGCCATACTTACAAAGGGTAAACCAGGGTGACCAAGGGCCTGAACAAAGACCAAAAACACAACTCTCAGATCAAAATGATTCAATGTAACACAAACAAAAAGTTTAAATTTTTCATGTGAATCTACATCAAACAATGGCATTCAAGCTTAGAGATGTAATGGAGAAGAAACATACAGAGCAAGAACATCGAAGTTCTTGAAGAGAACTTGGAGAAAATTGTCGCCGGAAGTGCCCATTTGATGCAATGTTGGTATGGTTCGTTGTGGATCCTTTTGAGTGGAACACAGAAAGAGGGTTAGCAAAGAGAGACAAGGGAAAACAGAGAGGCTTGAAAAGTGGGACACTCCACCACACTAGAAAGTAACTATGAAAATGAAAGCAAGTTGACAAAACAAACAAAAAGCTTACGTTTCTTTTTTATCTATAATTTTTTTGTTATATTAGTTATTTTAAGAATGAATAAAATAAAATGTGTAACTTCTGTGTAAAGCATTTTTATATTGTGATTTAATAATAGTTTTGAACTTATCTTTATATTGAAGATTACTTTTGATTGAGTAAGTTATTCAAATACCTCTCATAATTTTATTATTTTTTTCTGGATAGTTTTCTTTCCTAGTCGAATATGATGTGTTTATAAAATATTATATCGTCATTTAATATGTATTCAATAAACTTATTTAATTATTTAAAATATTAGATATTTTAACACTTTTTTTTCAAACTTAGAAATCTCTTTCCCTCCTATCCAATTTTCCTTTTTAAAAATAGAGCTAAAAAGAATTATTTAAAGATTGAGGGATCTACTATAACAATGCAATGTATTTTTACCCATATAGCAATGTGATGTTAGAAATATGGTTGATATGTTGATTAAAAAGAATTGTATAAAATTATCAGGCTTTTTTATAAGTATTTAATAGTTAATGCAGACACAATAAAAAAAAAGTTAGGATCATTAAAAACTGGTCTACATGTTATGTGTTAATTTTTATTTCCTTCAATTTTTTATAAAAGATATATAATATATTTTGTCCAAAAAAGATATATTTGGGAAAAATATTAAATGTGTTAAGGCGCAACAGCAGAGACACTGAAGTATGATGTTTATTTCCATTGTGAAGCGTACGTTCATGGACACTGTTACGCAGTGGTACTCATAGAATTATCAGTGCCAGCTGTCACCAACCATCTCACTCTTTTTTTATGATTAAAAATAAAATAAAATATTTGTAGCATTTCAAAATAATACAACTTCTTCTGTCTTATTTTCTCTATAAAATATTCCCTCGAACTACGAGTTACGGCCCCAAATACAGAGGACCGGATTACGAGATTTTGTAATATGGATAATAATTGTATAAAAAACAAATAATTTCTATGAAATAGTACGAATTTTACGTGGTAATTTTAACATTAAGGAAATCAGATCAAATTTTCGCATAAAATAAATAACAATTGTGTTATCTAAAAGAAGTAATATTAAATTTAAACTTAGGAACTAATATGTATTAATAAGTCAGTATGTTTTTTACGCCTTGTCTTATTTTTACAACCTCTTATAACTAATTAAGTATAATAACTTTTATATTTAACTTATTATATAAGTTAAGTATAATGATTACATACTTTCTCATATTATTAATCACATACATTATACTTCATATTATTTATAGTTTTTTTTTTTATAAATTTTTTGTATTTATTATGAAACATCTTTATATCTATTTATATAATCGTTATTGTGATAGAATATGATTTTAAATCATCGTAGCTCTTTATTATAATAAGATGGAATCATTATAAGAGGACAATGATATTTTGACAATTAAATATTGACAATTTTTTTATGATCTAAGTAACATATTTTAAGTGATTTTGGAATATAAAAAAAAGAATGAGAATTCACTTAGAAGATATTACCTTAAGTTGTAAGATAAAATTGTCAAAATTTAGTTTTAAAAAAATTATTTTCCATTATAAAAGGTTAAAATAGGAGAAATATGAAGAATTTAAATGACAACTTTCATGTGGAAGAAGAAAAACAAATGCATAAATTAGTTTAATTAGTATTTTGATTTCGATATATATATATATATATATATATATATATATATATATATATATATATATATATATATATATATATA
>Ga0214543_1003130_pt1 | contig 32267 bp, 13 predicted proteins | sample CNSS2metaG_FD_160094 | JGI IMG/M metagenome (GOLD analysis project Ga0214543, IMG submission 160094) | Root nodule microbial communities from cowpea collected in UCLA plant growth center, Los Angeles, California, USA - CNSS2 | ecosystem: Host-associated > Plants > Roots > Nodule | place: USA... | reverse complement strand
TATATATTATATTACTAGTGGTAGAAGAGTATGGTTAATTCATTAAATGGAACAAAAAGATCAATAATACTTAAGGATATGATTCACCATAAAATACTAGATGTCGTTTAATTCGTATACAAGACTTTATAGAGTTAAAAGACTTAATTGATGACATTATTGATGTAGTTGAGCTTATTAAATATTTCACAATCTTGTTATCTAATCAAGCATCTTATTCTTTGCACTATTTGTTTATTATGAAAGATTTAGCGGATCGGGTTATAATGTAATGTATTTACGTACACATGCAACACAACTAACTATTTTAATTCCATTAAATATGTTGGAAATCTAATTGTAAATTAAAGTTTCATATCGAGTAAAATTGAATACCATATAAGGACGATGACTATTATCTTAAGGTTTTGAGTTAAAATTGTGTCAATTTTTTATATGTGAGTTTAACTCGTATCTCATTTATTGTTTATATTGATCCAATGGAAATTTATGCAGCATCTTCATCATATTTGTTCCGGTATATCCAATAAGTCTCACATTGCTTAAGAATCGAGGTCAAGCGCAGTTTAAATATTCCTTTATTCCCTCTACTCTCTGAACTGCCTTCTAAGGACAAATCTGTGACGAAACTCAATCACTCCAAAATAGATAATACCACTCACGCTTTAGCTCATTAAATTGATTGATTCAATTTTATCAAGTGCAGCGGTACTTTGAAAAATAAGAACACGACATAAATTTTATACACACTTCAACGATAGGTTGTTGGGTGGGATTTACGTATTTACACACTTTAATTATATATAATTTTGTGTGTATATATATATAGGTCGGAACAATCCAATTCCTCCTTAAATATTATTAATTCTTTATTGCGGATAAAAAAATATACAAAAATTTTGTAGTTTAGAATTTTTTTTTCAGAAATATTCGCTCTATTTCTTTTAAAATATATCTCTCAAGCAGATGGAAAAAAAATCACAAAATGAAGTAAAATCAAAGGTGATCACCACAACATTTGAAACAATAAATTAAAAATAAAATTTATAAGCATTAAATATCAAGAATTACTCATAGACCACAAACAAAGTATTCCATCTCCATTCATGCCTTGTTTTGTAAACCCTAAACCCTATAATCATTTCATCATATGTAATCTCAACCTTTTTATATTCTTTCTAACTTTCACTTAAAACCCTCGTTATGTTAAAAATCATTATATTTTTTTATTACATATATTTCATTTTTTACAAGAAGATGTGGTATTAAGGGTCTGTTAGCATAGTTATAGAGAAAAATGGCAATTGTTATCTGTCAATTTGTAATTAATATCTTAAAATAAGACCATAAGCATTCTTGTGTAATTTTATTGGGTCTCTTTTGAGAGAGGATCACCAGAGAGATCTAACACTAATGAACATGAGTCTAACCCACACATAAGCTCAACCCAGAACCTTAAAGTGATGAATTTATAGATCCTTATTTTTATATAGTGTTCAACTTTCTCATTTTTACTTATTATGGAATTTAGACTTACACTTGGATTTTCAACAAATTTGTAGGAATAATATTACAATTTTAAGAACTATTTTCCTCCATGGCTTATTATAGCTTAGAGTGGGTAGTTCGTATTACAATTGTTATCAGTTTTGCTGAGTTACGATGGTGAAATGGGAGCTTGAACCTCGTAAGGATCGTATAAGAAGACCCTCTCTTATCTTCAAGAATCAATATGACAATCTTTGGAGATGATAAACAAGTCAATTGAAAACCTCAAAACAATATTTGCGACTTTCAAGATGATTAAGAAAACTATGACAAAAGATGAGATGCGGGCTAACCAGGACATTAATCTATTACAACTGTAAAATTAAAATACAGAAAATAAAAATAAAGACACAACATGATCCTAATCCATGATCCTGAGCACACGAATGCGAGAATCCAAACCCTAGCCCAAACATAAACTCAACCTCATCCTTGACTGGAGTTTCCCACGTCCCTGCCTCGAGCAGAACCTCGACCTTCAACTCTTTTCTCCATGTCATTCCACCACTTTTCTTGGGCAGTCACATATTCCACTTCCTCTTTAACATCTGCTTCAAAGCGAGACATAAAAGTTAAAAGCCCTATCTCATTCAGATTCCAAACCTTGAACCCAATATCAACCGAAGCGAACCGAAGAGGTGACTCAACATTCTCCAGCCGCTCACCAAGGCCACAGCAAACCAGGCAAGCGTACTCAGCAGCATCAACAAGGCGAGTGTAGGTACTCGCCGCAGCACAGGCTCTAGTTGGTAGCTGCTCCTCCTCGGGTGGGTCCGGATCCGGATCGTGGATGTCCACAAGGCTCGTTGTCATCATCTTCACCCGCATGCTTTCCATTATCACCTTCGTCATCACCGACATCCGACACGCCCTTAGGAAGCTCGAGTTCTGCTCTCTCATGCAGAAACGCGAAATCCCAGGGATGTGCCCTACCTCCAGAAGAGCTTCATGTGCTATGGGTTCAAAATGAGGCCGCAACATTTCCAGCATTCCCGGAGTGTTGCACTCCTGGGAATATCCACCTGCATGGAACAACCAATTATGAAGTTTCAGACAAGTTAATACGTTGTAGGATTCGGAACAAACATGAAAACAGTAATATATAACATTGTGAGTACCTAGCTTCAGTTTTCTGAGATCCCGGTAGTGACCACTTTCCCTGAAGTGGTATGAAAGGATTCTGAGGCGTTCACGATCACAAAGACCGGGAAACTGAAGGGCGTACAAGAGGCCAGGGAGGGCAATGACGAAAGTTCGAGCGGTGACTCGGAGGATCACAGTGTCCTTTGTGAGAGGCCACTTGAACTTATCAACACAGCAAATTTGAGCAAGAATGGGAGCATTTATCTGCCTGATTGTTTTCAGGGTAAATGCCCCTGCGTTCACTCTTCTCACTCTCCTCTCGTTTTCATACTCCATTAAGCTCAGTTCACTCATGTGGAAGCTAAACTGCACGGTGATGCATCCACGAGAGATTAAGTTCTCGTCTGGCTCTTCTGGACCCATTAACCCGAATTGCATTGTTACACAATTGTTCACAAATCACCTCTAGGGCTTCAATCGGTTGCTCGTTCCTTCAATACATACAAATATTTTCATTAAACCACAGTTTGTGAAAAATACTGCATAATCAAACAGACGATTAAGAAAGAACAGGTGATGGTGTTTGACATAGATTATTTTTTTATAGCATATTCTTGCTGCAATGTTTACTTATAGATTAAATGTATATCAATAACTACTTTCACATAAAACAACATGCCAAATACATGAGACTATGATTTGCAGAAACTGAGAGAAATATACACACTGAAATGTGGAGTGAAAGAAGAGCGAACAGGAGAGAAAATAGGGAAAGAGTGAAACAGAAGAGAATACCACACCAAAGAAGAGAAGAAGTTATAATTTTGAAGGATGAGGAAGAGTGAATTTATATGCAGGGTTAAGGACTACCGAGGTGCATGATTATCCAAGTATCACACTCATTCTGACTCAGACAATTCACATGGGAAAAGATAATTTTATCCATACATTAATTAATTATCTATACAATTTCAAATAATATTACTGATTGTCTGAAGAAAACCGAAGAAACTATTGAATTAAAAAAAAAATTTAATACATTAATATATACCATTTGTGTAAATTTAACGGTACAGGACTTTCTTATTTCAAATGTATGAATTAATGAATTATTAATTAAAACTCTTTAGTTTCTTCCAGTAATTAAAAAAGCTTTATGATAATTATTTAAAATGTGGAAAAATATTTATTTCTGCAACAGGTTCTTTGAATGAATTTAATTAAGTTTTTAATATTTAACAAAAAACGACACATTTAATAATATGTTAATATTAATGTTTTTCACAAGTAGAATTATTTTAATTAAATGCTATATATGTTTCTTTTCTATCTTTTTCTTCATTTGCATCACATGAATTACTTATCATATTTTATAAAAAAAGTCCCGTTCTCTTTCTTTCATCCATGTACACAAACTCCAAAGATTTATATATATATATATATATATATATATATATATATGTATATATATATATATATATATATTTAATTTTTTGTAGTAGTTGGATGTGATGATCTAAGGTTGATTGGAATGCTAGGTTAAAAGTGGGTCAAAGTATCACTATCTATATTTTACACTACAAAAAAAAAATGTTTCATTAATAATCAATTTTAGTAATCAAAAGTTATTAGTCACTAAAATGGTCAATTTAGATACCAATTTATAAAATAAAAATAGTCACTATTATGAATAAAAAATTATAATTAGTCACTAAACATTAGCTACCAAGGTTTTTGTTACCAAAAGAATTGATTTTTAAATTAGTTTCTAAATAATTAGTGATCAATTATAACTTTTTATTCATAAATTTATTTAGTAACTGTTTTAATAATCAATATTTTTTATTTAGTAAATTAGTATATAAATGGTTTATTATGTTAACTAACAAATTTAGATTATTAAAATTGCTTGATACGATCTTATCCAGGAAAGAGTATGGTAATTTCTGAATTTGAATCCTCAAGAGGCACGACACGAATAAATCAGAGAAGAAGGTGAAATAAGACAGAGATTGAGAATACCACAATCTAGCAGATTGATAAGTCAAGTGAATATTCGCCACAAAGATGTTCATCTTTGATAAGAACCGAAGGCCTAAGTCAAGAATAAAGAGAATCCTCTCTTTAATGAAATCAAATTCAATATATGACTAAAAATGTCTACATTGTTTTTGGTACCTTTATATATAGGCACATAAGTTTAAGAAAACTGAAAACCCTACAAGAAGGTACAAGCCCAAAACATAAAAACATAAACTAATTTATAAAAGAAAGTCCAAAGCCTCAAAACATAGAACATAACTAATTTCTAAGAGGAAACCCAAAGTCTAAAAACATAAACTAATTTTCCTAAAAACTATCCTTCAAATGTGCTTCAAGCCATGATCTTCATATTCTTTAAATTTTAAATTGCTTATAGCATGAGGAGCCTTGAATAGTTTTCATCTTTCAATCTCTTGCTCCTTGCCCTTGTCATAGGTCCTTTAAATTGTAAAGGTCCATCTTCAAGTTCTTCTTGTATGAAATCTTAGGGTAGTCCTCTATCATTCCCTCCTTCTTGAAGAGAATTTGTCCTCAAATTTATCTCACTTAAGATTCCTTATCATTGGTTATAGTGTTAAATAAATAATAGTAAAGACTTGTTATTTGGTGTCTGCAATGACACACATATATCTTGCTAATGGGTAAAGGAAGATACGTAAGAGCAAGTTGAATCCTTATGTGACCCAAATAAAAACTTTAACAATATTTTCTTTGTTTATTTTTTATTTGTCTATTTGTTTGATTTTTTGGACAAAACAAATATTTTTAAAATTATATTAATTTTGTACATTTAATTAAAAGAAAGCGTTTTTGGACGGACGTTTTGGGTACTATAATATCTTTTCCACAATAACCGAATCCTGAACACAAACTTGGTTTTAAAGATTATAATCTTCAAGATTTTTCTGTAGTTTTCTTTAATAAACTATGGTGACTCATATGTATTTTAAAATTATTTTTGTCATCCCGTCGTGACTCCTATTACAACACATATGAAATACTCAATGAGTCAAAAATAAATAAATTAGAATAGCTTTCACAAAGTAAATGAGCTCATGTGCTTTCACAAAGTAAATAAAAATGCAGAGAAAAACCTATTAATTAAAGATGCATATATAATGATGATGAGTTTGTGTGTAAAAGTGAAATGGTTGACTTTAGCAGTTCTCTACTTCTCACTAGGCTTTTTTAACCTTAGTTATATTTGTCAATCAAGATATTGTATCTCCCGACCATGGAAAGAGGAAATTAACTTCTTAGTTTATTCAATTACAAACTTTTCTTTTTTCTTTTGTCGAGCTTTCTTCTTTTGAATTATTATTTTTGATGTGGGAATCAATAATCAATCTATATAGGTTAAAATATCATGATTATGTTTGTCATATCGAACGTGAACCTTGCAAACATGTGAATATCTTCTTTTCAACAATAATATAAGGTATTTTTTAACACATCACTTAATTGTGCTTCCACTTTGGTAATTTTCTCCTTAAATATTTCAACCTACTTCCCAACAAATTGAGTATTTGTTCTTATAAAATAGGAAAAATTATTGTATATTTGAGTTATATTTTATATTACCAATATAATTTAGATATTATAATTTTAGTACTTAAATGTTTTTCATAATTACTTAAATTTTAGGTCGGTGTTAAAATAAAACTTGACTAAATAATATTTTAAAAAAGGTTATTAATAAACTTTTTTTTTTAAATCGATCAGAGATATTAAGTATATATACTTCATTAATTGTTTCTAAACGTTCAAAAGTCGAGAATCTTTACTAGTATTTTGACGGTAATAATGTTTTAACCTTCCAAATTGTTCAGAGACACAATTGCATTAACATTATTAACAAAACAATATAAATAATATGCTAATATCTTAAATCACTTTTTTAATGTATGTAAAAGTTCTAAACGCGCTAAAAGGATAGAAAGTTATTCAAAACTTATTTATTAAAAATATTCTTAGGCGTACATATATATATAAAAGTTGCTTGCATCATTCTATAAGAAATCTATGTTTTTCACCATTATAAGAAGCCTACCACTGCTATATTTCCCATTTATCCCAACGCTATTGTTCTATTAAAATAAATAAATAAATAGATAAAGAGGTACATGTGCTCACCACTCCCAAAGAGTAAGACTTTATTATAATTTATTATTTAAAATGTTTAATTGTGAGATTGTATATTTCAATCAATATTTGTTGAGGACATGTTTAAGAGATCGGTAATAGAAAATGGATCATAATACACCACATCGATATGATCATGATTTCATTCATTCCTAAAATTATTTCTTGTCCCTTGGAGGATTGAAGAATGAATCGATTTTGTTGATGCCTCATGACAATTACACATTCGTTTATTTATCGGCTTCTCAGTAAATTAACATGTAATAAATTAAAATATTGTTTACTCAAATAAGAAAATAGTGATATAATATAATAAAAAAAAATTAAAATGTTAATAATACTTGTTTTTAAAACAATATGAATTAGAAGTGTATGACAGATAATAAATGAATGACAGAAAAATTGGTTGGAGTTGCTTCTGATTAATATACTCTCACATGCACTTTTGGTGTTGGCTCGGGAAGAAATGGAAGATGAGCATAATCCAAAACCCGTAGTTATCATCACAGGATGTTCCACGGGAGGAATAGGTCACGCGCTTGCGTGCGCGTTCGCGGAGAAGAAGTGCAGGGTGGTGGCGACGAGTAGGTCGCGGTCGAGCATGGCGGAGCTGGAACACGACCACCGATTTTTGTTGGAAGAGTTGGATGTTCAGTCCGATGAGAGCGTGCGCAGAGTGGTTGACGCTGTTGTCGAGACGTACGGTCGCATCGACGTGCTCGTTAACAACGCTGGTATTCAGTGCGTGGGCCCACTCGCCGAGGTTCCTCTCTCTTCCATTCAAAACACTTTCGACACCAATGTATTCGGTAAGTACGGTTACCATACCCTTTTCATCTAATTATTTGTCCTTGTTTGCAAAATCCCTTCTATTTGAACTTCAGTGTAATTGGAAATCTGATATATGAGATCTATCTGTTCGATAATTGACAGAGAACAGAGAATCATCAATAGGGTTAATTTCAATGTACAGTTTCGAATTTCAGTATATAAAACGAAGAAACGAGACAGTTGTTTTAAAAGTAAAACTAGTTTGAATTCTCCCAATCATGAACTTCTGGACACCTATGCGTTTCTATTTGAAATACTGTTTTCACTCAATTTGTCTATCGTGTCGTGGCATTACCACAAACAGATATAGTGCAAGTTTCGGTACCTGTTCGAGGAATTTAGAAGTAGTTTTACCCTTTAAGTAACATATTGTACTTTTTCTCCATTTTTGTGTCTTTGAATTTGAGAGTCTGCATGGGTATCGAAGAAGGTGAATTGAATGTTGAAGTAGAGGGTGCGTTTGATTGGGCATACGCAGGTTCCTTGAGAATGGTTCAGGCGGTTGTTCCTCATATGGCAACTAGGAAAAAGGGGAAGATTGTGAATATTGGTAGTGTTGCTGCCTTGGCTTCTGGACCTTGGTCAGGCACTTACACAGCTTCTAAAGCTGCTCTTCATGCTTTGACAGATTCATTAAGGTAAACTTGCCTTACCCTACACTTGTCTGTGCCTTCATGTCTGCATCAGAACCAACAGTATTTAGCAACAGAAAGACACCTTGTTCTATAAAAAACACTATATATATATATATATATATATATATATGCAGCAATACACCATTTGGGATGGTGTTTTGACCCTGTCCCAATTATTTACATTTCGTCGAATATGTTGTCCTCATCTTCAACATGTGCATGTTGGATACAGATTGGAACTTGGACATTTTGGAATTGATGTTGTGAATGTTCTCCCCGGAGCTATCAAATCAAATATTGGAGATTCTGCCATAGCCAGCTACAACCGCATGCCTGAATGGAAATTGTTCAAGCCTTTTGAAGCAGCAATACGAGACAGAGCTTACTTTTCTCAGAAGACGAAATCAACCCCAACAGATGAGTTTGCTAAAAACACTGTAGCTGCTATTCTTAAGGAGAAACCTCCGGCATGGTTTACCTATGGACATTACTCTACTGTCATGGCTATCATGTACCATTTACCAATCTCTGTTAGGGATTTTATTCTGAAGAAAGCAATGAAATGCTGAGATACAGATGGGTGATGCATCTATGTTTTTCATGTGTATGTTGATGGACATGGTCTATAAACCATTTACTTTACATTTTTAGCAACAGAAGAGATATCATTAGGGGCTGTCTTGTTAGGGCATAATTGTATTTAATCCCATTTTTAGCAATGTTTTTGAATGAAATAATCGAAGGGATGATATAGTGTATTGCGATTGTCTGAAACTTTCCCATTCTTTGAACATGAATCAACTATTTTGCATTTGTTCGTTGATGTTAACGTTTTTTTTTTTTCTGGGTGGTTGATCATCTCACAGGTTTAAATTTCATGGCTCATACGATAGGATTGAGTCCATCGAAATGTCTTAGTTTGATTCCTCATTATGGACTTGAGAAACAACCCTCTGTTCCTATCAAAATATGAAAATATATCTGACACATGTTTCACTTAATTCAATTTCATAATTATTAGTGTTATCAATATGAAGAAAACAGGTACATATATAAATTCAAATTGATCTTTAAAAAAATATATTAATTTGAATTTAATTTCAATCCTTTTAGTATTCTCTTAATGACACTTAGTATTCTCTTAATAAATACACCGTTTTTCTTATTACAAAGTCACGTTACCTCAAATTCAAAACATGAAACTTAGTTTTTCTTATCAAAGATCAAAAAATGATTAATATTTAAAATTATTAATTAATTTCACATTTCATAAAATATGAAAGATTAATACATTTTTACTCTAAAATTTAATAAGAAAAATATATAATGCTTTTAAATTATTTTGGATTTAATTATGATTTTCCGTTTGAAGTACATTTCTTCTCTTCACTCTAACCGTATAAGCCAGTCCACTCACACGTTGCTATCTCCGTCATCTTGTGACTAGGAGGATATTACATAGCGATAACACAGACAAAAAGTAGTGACCAAATCTATCAGAAAATCAGAAAATTTAAATAAAATCAATTAATATGGTTGATATGAGTCAACTAAGTTACTCTGTTCGTTTCAAACTAAAACGAATTATAATTAGTTCAGTTCATGATTATATTTTTTTCAATTCAAACCAAACAAACAATTTTTTATTTTGCATTATCAAAATAAAATAGATAATAACTAAAATCAAAAGCTTAAATTGATTATTGTCTCAATCGTAACCCCACGACTTAACTAACTTAAATCAGATTCGTTTATAATGTGAATTGACTTCAAGAATTGCCTCAGTCAATTTAAGTTTCTCCGTACAGTTTCAAAAGATTTTTATCTTAGATCTTTGGCTGAAAACAAAAAACAAAAAATCAAATATTAGAATCTTAACTTCCATAGTTCAGGTGTCAGTTCTGTTTTTCAATGGATTGCACACTGAGCACCAAATGAAATGCAGACATTATTTTTTTGCTGGAGACAGTTTCTGCCATTAACACAATATCATGGAGGTGAGATGTGAAAGAACCATGGAAAACCTTCATGAAGGAAGTAACCATGATTAAATTATTCAAATATAACATTGGGAGAATATGAATTGTAGTTACTCCCATATTTCAATATGTTTCTACAGGACCGCACCTCAACTTCTTAATATCCGACTCTTCCTATCACTCCTGTTCTCAATCTGTTTATTCTCCAAAGTATTATAATCGTTCAAAACTGTTGAAATGGTACTTACATAAGATACTTTCATGCTTAAATTAGTAGTATTAAATACAGTAATCAATGTGTATAAAATTACCTTACTTAGACTTTCTATTTTATTTGTAATGAACTTTTACTTATCACTTACCTAATTATATCCATATCTTAATACAATTACTTAGCTGATTTGTATTAAACTTTTTCTTAGACTGATTAATTGTATCAGGTATCTTATGGATTGGTCTGTTACACTTGACTATCTGTATCTGAGTGGTCAACCTGTACTATTCAGAGCACTTTTAGTAAGTTGGAAAGCAATTATATCTAATTGGTATGTTCTGGTTTCTTTCCCTTGTTTCTAGTTTTAAAACGTCCCGATCGACCATACTATACATTGATTTTCCAAGTCCGAACATTGTCAGAGACTAAATACAAAAGAATTCGTAGTGTTAGCATGACTTCTGTTCATCCACATTAAAATCACTTCTAGATAACATAACTTCTTCATTTTGAAATCCTATCAACTTGACACTATTTGTCCAAACTCAACTGTTCTAAAACTTGCACCATTTTTGTATTGTAATTTCATAATGAAATTACATAAAAATGGTAGAAAAAAACTACTTTACGACAATATGTAAATAATACACTTTAAATCTCACTCCACAAATTATTTTATTTTATTTGATATTTGACTCTAATAATTTGAGGGACGTTAGTAGGCCTTCAACATGGCGGTATGTTCGCACCATATACATCTTCCGATTACACAAGATTCTAGAACCAGTCTTTAATAGTCAAAATACTTGCTTGGTAGCACTCAATCAGTTATAGAACTAAAGCAAACTAAACTTTCAAGCAAAATATTAGACCTCCTGTATATCAAACAAATCACGAGGCTGACTATCAACAGACAAAAAAAATTGACAGTCGCAAGAGGTAGGCGGAACAAGAACAAGCCGACGACTACCGTAAACAATTAACAGCTTGGAGAAGAGACGTAATCTAAGTCAAATTTTTCCATAAAAGTTGAAGTAGTTTCAGGTAACGGTTCGCTTAGCCTAGTTCAAACAGTGGGGAAAATCTATCAAACCCCTGTAGCTCTTAGTTCACAACGTTCTAAAACTAAATAAATTTAAGTCTCAATATGCATTGGCAACTACAATTTCTTCCCGAGACAAAACACCACCAGATCTGCCGCATTCACAATAAATTCATACCACTAACTAACACGATGAAAAATAAAACCAAATCAGTAAAAGCTTTCAGGGAAGAATTGCGTGCTAATTGGCCTACTGCCTCACGCTTTTACCCTGTGCAGCAAGTTTTGCAGTAACTTGCTCTTCGGATAAAGGCAAGTAGTAGATCCGAGGAGTTGATATGGTTTTGCGGAAGAGATCATCCAGAGTGACAATAGGTGGGTCGACTTTCTCAGGAAGAGGTGGTGGTGATGGAAGCCGATCTCTTGCAACTGGTGGGTTTTTTGACAATGGTGGTGGAGGTGGGAGCATAGTTGGAACTGAATGCTGCTCCCTGTGCAGTCGAGGGGAAGGCTCTGGCTGTGATGTGGGGACCACAGGCGGAACTACTGGAGCAGTGCTGATGGGGGCAGCCTGTACAGGAGGTTCTAACTTCATTTTCACTTCTTCAGGATCAACATACTCAGCAACTAAGAGACGCCCACCATTTGGTGGCCATTGCAAATTATACACAGCATTCCGTGTCTCCATGGCTTCTTCAACAGATGAGTACTATACCACGAAGAAATCAAAAGATTACTTAAAACCGTGAGATGAATACAAGATACTATAACATCATGTGGGAATCAACAGTTGCAGGAAGACATTAGAGAAAAGAATTGTCTTACAGTAACATAGCAATGGGTCTTTATTTGGTCCATCCAGAAACTGCTGACATTCCCAGTCTTACCAAGAAGCTCTTGCACAGCTTTCAGAGTAAATGGACGGAGGAATCGATCAATCCTGAGGGAATTAGTTGGGGACCTTTGTGATGGTGGAACTGCCAAAGATTACAAAAAACTATTCAACTTCAAAACCAGAAACATAAAACACACAACACATGCCAGTATGACAATAAAATCAATGTGCTATACAACATAGACAGAATACACCCACATAAAAAAGCATAGGACAAATCAACAACAATCAAACTTTGTCTCCTTAAATGCATTCGTGTACTTAAAATCAACCAACAGATACTTTTCCACCTTCAAATAAAAAACCGTAACAACATATATAAGATTATAAGATATATAAGCAAATTGTGCTTCAAAAAGTGTCCAGGATTGAAATCTGAAAGTGCTAGGAATTTACTTTTTCAAGCTAGAGGCTTAGCACTTGAAAACTGATCCGCATTAATACAACTCAACAACTACACTACAAATGTTGACCCTAATCAGAAAAATGTTGCTTACCAATGCGCTCTTTAGGTGTGTCATCAGTAGCAGTGGAATCAGACCTAGAGAGGTTGCGTTTCAGAGCAATTGGTTCATCTCTAGGTGTAGTAGCAGGCCTGGGAGTAGTGCTTTGTGGATCTGGACCTTTAACTGTTTCAGTGTTCCACCTGCGTTGCCTTTTTGCAGGCTCATTGTTCCCAACCGATATTTGTTCTGTGACAATTTTCCAAATAATAGAAGGTTACTAAAGATACATAAAGAAGAAACCAATAACAGCAATGCAACATATAGTGCATACTACTCTTGCTTTACCTTTTCAGTAGTATAACAATTTAAAAAAAAAAAGTCCATTTCAGACATATGTTGCTTACCATGGAATTTTCGTTTCTCAGTTGGGGCAACGGGACTAATGTCAATATCTTGGTGGGTATCATTTTTTCCTCCAGATACACCATCTCCCACCGCTATAGTCCTACTCTCCTCCTTCACAATAGGCTCTTCAATACTCTCCACTTTCTTTCTAAGTTCATCAACATTAAACTTAGAATCAATTTGCTTAGTCTCAGGCAAATCCTCTTCCATGGAATCATCACCAGAACTTCTGTCTAAATTCAACTTTTCTGGATACCCCACATCATCACTGCTATTGGTCTTATTCAAATCTGGACTTGAAACATTATTGATATTTTCTTCAACAGATGTCTTTTTCTCATGCCGCCCTCCAACATCCATTGCATGTGATTCATCATAAGAAACAGGTACATCATTTCTGGATGATGGTTCTTCCACCATCTCCGGCTTAACAATATCTTGTTCTAATTTGACATTATCAGTAATTATAGTATCCTTTAGTTCATTCTTTTGATTAATTGACACAGAATCAGTAGAAATAGAATCAGATTTTACTTGAGACCCTAAACTAGGGTTGACCTCAGATACCTGGTTTTCTGGAACAGAAGAGTCGGGCACAATATCCTCGTGCAGGGGCTTTGTCTCAGAATCCAGTTGGGGCTTTGTATCCTCACCATCCAGCTGCGCCTTTGACTCCTCATCATTCTCTAGCTTTGCTGCAGAAAACTCATTGTTCTTTTCTGCACAGTATGTATCCTCACCACTGACTACCACTCCTGTTACTACACTTTCAGTGACTGTAATTGTGGTCTCTACAGTAGAAGCATGAGTACTAGCGGCCTCCTCTACCACATTTCCAGAATCTACACCGGAGGGAAAGCCCTCGTGTTCAACTTCTTCATCCATGGTTGACACACTATTATTAATGTCAACTTGGCCAGCAATACCACCCTGCTTGTCATTCTTATTGCTGTCTTCATCCACAACCCCCGGAAACTTTTCCTCATTTTTTGTTTCAATCGGTTCAACTACATCACTCTTCCCCTTTTCAGCTGTCTCAAATGTTTGGGTACTTTCCTTGTCAGTTGCGTCAACGACTTTAGCATCCATAGTAACCGCCGCAGAATCTTTTTCCCCGTCTACATGACCATCATCAAAACCATTGGCCTCCTCCTCAGAATCCTGCTCACTCTCCCTTTCAAGACGAAGGCATTCATCCAACCGCTTTACCAAATCATCCTTCAAACCTTTGGTGTTTAACCTCCTCCTCCTCAGCTCCTCTCTCAACTCCGTAACCTTCCACTGGTTAATTGGACGATTGTCCAGAGTCTGATATTTTGGCGACATTATTCCCAAACACAAATCACCTTCCTCAACCTGATTACAGCGATTAAATACAACACAACAAAGAAACAAACAACAATCAATTCAAACAATGACAGCGTTCACCCTAAAATCACTGCAAACTTAAAAGTGGGAAAAAAACCTAACATGCACGGACTAATGGTTAGAATTGCAACCATCTTGAAAGAATTTGGTACAAAAAGAAATGTTAACCTCAAATTGATAACAGCGAGATCCAGGGTAACCAAGCAAATCCAAAAAATAACTTCTAATATTGAAACAAAACAAAAATCCATAAATCGATATAAGGAAAAAGAAGAGAAAATTACTCAGAATGACGATAGTTTGTTGATAATCGAGAAAGAGGCACGCTTACGGAAACCCTAATTTGAGAAAAGAGAAGAAAAAACAGAGAGGCATCGAGGATTAGAGTCCCGAACCGAAGAACCGAAGAACTGAAAGGAATGCACTATCCTGTATTACTCTTGTCCTTTTCTTCCTGAAAACACCGAAGCAGAAAAAATGTCGAAAAGAAAGCAAAACAAGAGAAAACAAAATTCAGTATGAGCAAACGTTTTATCCAAAAGAAAGAATAAAAGAAGAGGTTGAGATTTTGTGGAGTGAGAAATTGGTTCTCCAAAATCTTTTCTAGGGCTTTTTTTGTTTGGTCGGGGTTCTTTTCTCTATGGCGATTGTGTGCGCCTTTTGTTCCGTTCCGTGAGGGAACCCTGAAGTAATACCGAGTGGGTCTCATTTCCACAGCAGTTGGTAACATTAAGATTTTTCCATTGCCATTCCCATAATGCCCCTCACACGTGGCTCAAAATTAATAGACAATTTCATCTCAACTTCCTGGGCTGGCCCTCCTGAGTTTTCTTTGGGTCATTCTATTTCTATCCCAAGAGGGCCTTAGCCCAAACTCTATTTTCCTCGTGAGACACACATTTAGCATCCACTTAAAAATGGAAGACATGAAAAGGAACGGATCGAGAGAAGCTGAATTTAGCTAATGCAACTATATATGGAATGACTTCACGGTAGGCATGGTTTTATGGGAAAAAAAATTGAATCATAATTGACACCCGCTACTCAATTCACCCTAGGTCAACCCAATCACGCACTTATTATAGTTTTTGTTGCACTTATTATAATTTTTAATAATTTTAATTCGTAATTAAATATGTGTCTGAAAATCATATTAACAAATATGTTATATTATTATTTTATGAATTAATAGTTGAAGAATTTTTTGGTAAAAGACCAATGGAGGACTCCCTCGCACTAAAGATAAAACTGTTTTGGTCTCAGACTCTGATTTTGTGTTTGGATAAAAATTTATGAGGGAGTGGTTTGTTTTTATATAGATTTCGAAAATAAAATAATAAATATATTGTTTGAAAATAAAAAAAATAAATAAATAAAGAGTTTGAAAATTTATGAAACTAATTTGATTACTTAAGATTATATGATTTCATTGAAAATAAAAGATTGATATATATTTTTGGTAAAAGATTTATATTTTGTTTTCTTAAAATTTATATCATTATTTCCATTTTTTTTCTTATTTGAGATTAACTGAAATATCATTGGATTAGTAGAGGAAGAGGGTCAGGTATTTTTTTTTTTTTGGATTAATATGTTTCTTTCGTATTAAAATTGATCTTAGTATTTTTTTTTTCAAGATTGTCATTTTTTTTCTCTTTTGTCAGAGTTGATGTTATTTTTCATAGGTTATAATTTTACTTGACAATGTGATGTATCTTTTGTTGATGCAAAATACAGTTTTTTTTTTCTATTAACAAAATATATTACTTTTAGTCAGATTTCATTTGGAGGTATTTTTTACAAACATTAATCATAATATAGGTTAGAATATTGTTCATCAATGGTTACTAAGAATTTCACAAGTAACATCAATGGAATTTTTTTTAACATTATTTCTTAGTTGATGTAACTAAAAAAAAAATCGATAGTATTATTTTTTGATAATTTTTTACCAATTTTTCTTTGTTGAAATTTGTACAGTTATTTTTAATTTTTGTATTTGATATTTTTTTTAGTAATAGTTCAATTATTTTATGCAGAAATTAAAATGATTAAATTTAAATTATATTAATAACACAAAAATATTTTAAAAATTAAATAATGTAAAATAAAATAAATAAATAAATTCAGAATATTTAAATTTTTTAATATTGTAAAAATTATATCACAGACAAAAGAATAAATTCAATTTTGTTCATGTTTTGTATTAAGTTTAGAAAAAACCGTGATGAATTTCACACTTATTTACAAATTATTTTGTTTATATGTTTAAAATAAATCGTAGATTAAAGTTTGTTTCGAATGTCCTTTTATTGTTTTCTTATGATCAAAATTTTGGGTAACTTACAGTGAAAATATTTTAACTTGTCTGGATTTTTTTCAAGAACATTATGTCCAAATAATTATATTCTGTGGAAATGTATTACTTAAGAATAAAGATTTAAGATATAATAATTAAACATGAACTCTAACCGTGCTAAGACAATTTCTTAAACCAATAGTGAATTTCAAATCTTAAAAGTTACAGTTAGTAAATTTAATACTAAGGAATTGAGGGGTTAAATGAGACTATAATTAATTAAGGATTCTCGGAATTTTGAACCTTGTAAAAATTGTAAAATAGTTTTATGAAAAAAATTATGACTTTTAAAGAAAAAAAAGTTTCAAATCCTGATATGGTCTCACATTGATGAAAAATTCAATTACATCTCATTTTTTGTTTCTTTCAATTTACTTTTTTAATTTATTAAAATATCCAATTAAGTTCTTCTCATTTAAATGATATTAAAATTCTTATAATTTATTTATAGAATCACTTTATCTGTAAAATAAAATTAATTTAAATATTTAAGTTTTGTAGATAAAATGATTTGATATATTAATTTTAATAAAAATCTAACACCAAAATAACTTAATTGGAATATTTTATAAAATTAGAGGGCTAAATTAAATCAATAAAAAACTAGGAAATTAATTAATTTTTTTTATAAAAATTAGAAGACTAAAAGAGTATTTCAACAAAAGAATACTGAGATTTTTATTAGAAAATTTTACTATTCAGTATAATGAAGCGAACTTAGAAATTTAATTGTATTCTTTGTTTGTTTTAGTTTTCTCAATAATGTATGTTGTAACGTGCTTACACAAAAATTATCTTGTGCCTAAATTTTCTTATTTTGATTACATTTATCAATGTGTGGTTCAACCTTAACCTTAACGTTAATTTATGAGTGAAACAAGTTAATTCTCTATGGGTTGAGTTAAGAATGAGTCAGTTTAACTTCTTTTTTTTGTGAGTTAACATTTTTGTAACCCAATTCAATCCATCACAAATTGACTGGTTAATGGGTTGACTTACTTACAAATGTTTTATTTTTATATATTTATTGCAATAGAATGAAAGTGGTTTTACTCGATTTATTTTTTTATAACAATGAAATCAAAGTATTTACCAAGTTATTCAAATATTATTATAAAGATAGTACTTTAACATTAAAATATCAATGTTTATAACTTATACAAATAAATTAAACATCACAATTATTGAATAACATTGTGATATTTAAATATATCAAATAATTTTTTTTAAAAAGATTTAAAAAATTAATAAAGTGTTGTTGATGGTAGGTTACGAGTTCACTCACCTTCAATCTGGCTTAAACATCCTACATTAAATAGCCAGGTTCAGTTCAACTCACATTTAAAAATAAAAAAATTAGAATTTTGTCAACCTAATCTGACTCAAACACGGTGTAAGCCGAATTGGTTTGCATGTCAGAATCTATTTTGACATCTCTAATTAATTTTTTAAAAATTCAATGTGTTATAATATTTAAAATTCACAATGACACATTCATTAAGTTCATCGAAGACGTTAGAATAACAGAGATTGATTTAAACCCACTAAAGGATATGTATCGGTATGCCAGTTTCATTGAATCTTATAAAATTTACATTTAAATTTATAATAAATAACAATAATAAAATTGTTATTTTTTGATACCGTATAAATAAATAACACATGTATATATACTCGTACCACATGTATTTTTATAGTCAAAATAACAAAAATGATTATTGTATGGAACCAATTTGTCCGAAAAAGTATGGTACTATTCCTTTGTTGCTTACCGGGATATATTTTGTCTTTAAAATTGGGATGTCCTTAACAAGTATGATATAATGAACCACGAGACAACAAATACTTGCAAGTACTTTGATGCTCCAGGTGTGAAACATATGGCAATAGTGATAATAACAAGCTTAATATACTTTTAGGTGAAGGAGAGCCATATTTATATATCTGATTATCATTAATTACCTTTAGGGACATTTAAAACTTTTCATAAATGCTAATGAATACTTTGTTGTAACGTTAAAGAGGGCAATTACCACCTTATCGAAGCTGGTAGGTTCTTGTTTGACATGCTCTTGTCTCGTCTCTCGGTAAGTCTAGTTTGCCTATATCATATTTTTTGCCTTGATCATATTTTTTGCCTTGCATGTTAGGCTTGAACAGGGTAATAAATAGATGAGTAAGATGTATCCAACCCTACATCCCAAATTTACTAAATTATCCTGACCGAGAACTATCAAACCCATCTTGACCTAAATATATCATACGGACATGTATCAGACCCTACAAAGTATAACAATTAATAAAATTGTTTAAAAAAACAAAATGATAACTTTTTTTTTAATGAATACATAATTAAAAGTGGTGTGACTATATTTATTAATAATTCAATAGTAGCATCATAATCATTAATAATTACAAACTATAAAAATAATATCCTTATAATTAAAAATCATTGTGTTATCAAATAACGTCTATATACTTCAATATCATGATATATAAAGATGATAAAATGAGTCAGGCTTGACGGGTGAACACGTCCAAAATGGAATGTTTTAGGTTCAATTTTCAACTAATTTTCTCATGTTATGTCAATTTGACGGACATAAATAAGAATAGTCTTTCGTCATTTTTTTTAAATACAAAATATTTTAAAAGATTAGTTTTTCTATATTATAATTTTTAAAGGTGTAAATATATAGTAAAATTGTAATTTAAATCATTAACACTTATAAATCAAGTTAATTATTAGTTATAATATAGTAATTTAATATGCAAATATATAATTATTTAATTTATCTAATTAAAAATATGAATTAATGAATTAAAATTTAAAAAACAAATTTAAATGATTAAACATGTTTTTAATTATATATATATATATAAACGAAATTTTAAAATAAAAAATAAAAAATAAATTAAATTTAAAAGAAATGAAGACCAGTTTGACCTGATCCATCAATCCATTTTGTTGGACATAAATTATTACAAATAGTGATTTTTTGTTTCAAAAACCATTCCAATTCGACTTATTTTTGTCGGACCAACTAACCCATAATAATATACATATATAAAGATACAAGAGAGAAAAAAAACTATTATATAATAATTAGTTAATAAATTATCAATAATATAATTGGTTTAAAATTAATCTTATTCAAAGTATCACTAACCACTTAATAACAGAAATATCAAAGTCACCGCATCTTCTATTAAATTCAGTGGCACTCACCCAACATAAGTAATTAAAACAAGAACACAACTTCCCACGGCTTCTCGCTTGTTTATTATTATTATTATTTTTTTTTCTTTTTGACGTCTATTAAGTCATAAATAGTCATAATATATATATATATATATATATATATATATATATATCTATATATATATATATATATATATATATATTTATATTTTAATATATTTTATTTATATTTGAACTTTTCACAATCCATGAAATTAATTTAATTATGTTTAAATATTGTTTTAATACTATGATCATATAAAAATAATATTATAGTTAAATAATTATTATTATAGTTGTTCAACACATGTGAGGTCGTTCACAGTGGCTTTATTGTAGTCCTAAGAACTGTCAAGTCTGTTTATTGGTGTGCTAATGGTTTTTTTCTTTGATAATGATGTTCGGTCGAAGAAACACTGATGTTTTTTTTTTAATTTTTTTTTTGTAGATTTCTTCGTTATTTAGATGTTAATAGTAAGACTTTATTTTTATTATCTTTTTACTGTGATAGTTTTTTTAGTTTTAACGTTGTTGTTAGTCATTGTGTGACGAGTGTTGACGGTTAATAATTTATTTTGTTGAAATTATTAAGTAGAAAAAAAAGCTTTTATTATGACTGAAAAATGGACATTGAATTTTATAAACAAGGATTTTATTTTTTATACGACATCAATGAACTTGAATAAAGTATATCTTATACTTATGTTTACGTAACTAAATTATAATCATGTGAGAATTTTCCTTAAAAGAAAATTAGAAAAAAGATGGGGTCGCAAAGAATTGGACAAAATGGAAGGAAATTAATTAACGTGATTAAGGAAACTAATTTAGGAATGGGATTAAGAATAGAAAATGGGTGTTTTAGCAAGGTGGAATAGTGCAGGGTCCCAATCATTGCAAGATAACAGCAAATGCTTACGGGGCGCAAGTGCGAACTGCAAGACCCACTCTGATTTTATTGCATCATAATCTAACTCATGACTTGCCAGTTGCCGCTCCAGCTGGCCAAAATAACATGCTAAAGTTTTGAACATTAATGTGGCTTGTCTTAAACTTCAGCGACTTTATTATTGTCTTTGAAAATTGGAAGGATTCCATTGTCATCAAACCCCTAGAGTGCCAGAGAAAATATACTTTTGCCAACTAAGCACACAAACTCTATAATTCAGATGGCTTATAAACTGGCTAGGCCACAACCAACAACCCAGCTCAATTAAAATAAAAACCATGTGGACATATGCAACAAATAATTGGAGTATCTTTCTTCTTAATTATGGACTCCAAATAATTATTGTATTTTTCTTTGTGAAATATCTTTCTTTTATGCAAATACAATTTCATATTCATAGGAATTTCAACATTTAGGCGTTATCATATTAAACATTCCATTTATTTATTTATTTTTATGAATTCTATATACCATAAATAAAGAATGCATAGAGGTACATTATTTGCGCACGTGATTCCATTCCAAACCGTTGGCTCAAGCGAATGTGAAGCCATTAAGCCACAAAGCTTAGAGGGTGGAGCTGTTGTCGGTGCTCCTAATGGTGTGTGTATGACAGTGAAAACTGAAAACACACAAAGCGTATTTCCTTCACTGTCAGAGACTCCCTCTCCATCAAAATCAACCATTGAAGACGCCCATTTAAAACCCAAAACACACATTTCGCACTGTTTTCTTAACGAGCCATCCTCACCTCTATTCAAATCAAATCTGACTCGGACCACCACCAGGCCAAGAAAGAAAACCAATCGATGAGTCACCGTCACACTCACACGCCGGCTTCGCTTTTCGCTCTCTGAAGGTGTTTTCCATTTCCTCTCACCTCTTCGCATTTTTTCAATTCCACCGTCTATCCATTCTTCAATATTCTCGCATTCATTCGCCGTAACCGCTTTGACTTTTTCGTTGACTCACACGCTTCACGCTTTCTACACTTCCATTTCTCGGTGGTAGCTCTTGATCTGCTACCCGTGTAGCTGTCTCCACGATTCAATTTTAATCGATTCCATTGTTTGCTTGATTTTTCAGTGGCTTTTGGTTAGGTCACCGTGCAGCTATTATTAATATTATTATTGTTAGTTATTTTTGTTTTGAGCTTGTGGAATTTGCATTTGCGATTTTGGTGTAATTAATGTTGTTTGAGACTGGTGATTCATTTGAATCTGAATTTCGGTTTGGACAGGGAGGATTTGATGTTCTGTCAGACTCTCCAGTGCTAATTGTAGAGCAGCAGTGTCCTGGATTGATCTGTTTGGGAGTGTCTGCGCGAAGTGAAGCTGGCGACCACACTGACTTGGAGGTTTGCTGCCCACAATGGCAGCACACTTGCTGCTAATGACATGGTACTTCGTGATTTTCATTGTTTATTCTTTTTCTTTTTCATTCATTTTATGCTATGCCATCATCATTACTGGTAGAGGAAAAGTGTTTGAGTATTAGGAAATATCTGTAACTTTACAAAACCTTAAGTTCTCCTGCACATATTGGACACCATTTCTTCATATTGCTCGACGGTCCACTATGTTTTAAAATTTTAGTCGTGGTTATAGAAATTTTGGACAAGGAAAAGATGATGCAACGGCAATTGTGGTTGTGGAGACTTCTAAAATTGCAATATGGTAGCCACAATTGTGGTTATGAACAGCTGTCTAAAACTAGACTTGATTTGTGCTTTTTTTGGTGTGCCAAACTATTCCAGAAAGCATAGTTGTGAACCATGGAAGTGTCTTATTTCATTCTACTCTCTGTTTCTTCTCTACCATTGGAACATATCTGTCACTGTTCTTCGATTGAGACGTCCATGGTTTTACAGAAATGTGAAGATGATGATAAATATTCTATTGTAGATAGGAGGCGCTATTTTAGTTACGCACTCTACCATCATTTGCTATATATCCTTCTACATATCCTTGATTCTGTGACTGGGTGCAGGGTAAATGCTAGAAAATGGAAAAAAAGGTCGCATTATTATATTCTCTTAAGACTATGGCATTCATGGTCATCTGTTTTAATGGGTTACTTGTAGCGTTTATTGTAGACTGGAGTCTATTGTACAGAGCTTTCTGCTGCACCGTATAATGCTGTATATTTTTCTTTATTTTATATCTCGTGTCTGTTTTGCGCAATAAGATGCTATGCTATGCTAATATTAAGTAGTCAATTGTAGCAATCATGTACATTTAATGCTTTGAAAATCTTGAATTTCTTGATACAGAAAAAAAAATCAAGTTGTGATAGTGATATATGGTTTTGCTATGTTCCTTCTCAAATTGATTTTCCATTTCTCCTCTCATACAACTTCAACATTGATCCTTATCCATGTAGTACATGTAGTACTAAGTCTAATTTATTCGTGTTAATTTTTTTTACTTCCATCATTTAGAGATATACAAACATTCTGTTTATTCTCATTGTCGTTGTTCTGATTGTAGGAAAGAAATGGTGATGGGAAGGCTCAAGATTCAGAGACTCTACCTCCCCATTCTGTTCTGAAGATGGGATTGAGGTTGGTTATGACATTGGATATGACTGCAAATTATGTTAAAAAATAATATTTTATGGCCTTCAAAATCATCAAATCATTTGCTTGTATTGCTTCACTAAAATTCTTGCACTTACATTGGTACTTTTGCTTATGGTTAAGTAAGCTGTGACTTGTGAATCCTACCTATTTAGTTATACCGTGTCATCCGTGTAAAAGTTTTCCAAGATAAAAGTGATATGTTCTCTCTCACCCTTTCAGAGTCTCATACATTGAAGATAATGAGAACTATAAGTTGATGGTTATATATATATATGGTTTATGGAAATTTGAATTAAAGCATAAATTCTGTATCTTACATTCCTAATTGTTTGCAGAGAACGTAGCAACAACAGCAGCATGGAGGATCCAGATGGGACATTAGCAAGTGTTGCCCAATGCATTGAGCAGTTGCGTCAGAGCTCATCTTCTATGCAGGAGAAAGAGTATTCTTTGAAGCAGTTGTTGGAGCTTATTCATATTCGAGAAAATGCTTTCAGTGCTGTTGGATCTCATTCTCAGGCAGTTCCAGTACTTGTTTCCCTTCTTCGGTCAGGGTCTTCAAATGTGAAGATACAGGCAGCAACTGTATTGGGTTCACTTTGTAAAGAAAATGAGTTGAGGGTGAAAGTCTTGCTTGGAGGATGTATTCCACCTTTGCTTGGTCTACTGAAGTCCAGTTCTGCTGAAGGTCAAGTGGCTGCTGCAAAGACGATTTTTGCTGTTTCTCAAGGTGGTGCCAAAGATCATGTTGGATCAAAAATTTTTTCAACTGAAGGAGTAGTTCCAGTGCTATGGGAACAGTTGCAAAAGGGCCTGAAGACAAATGTAGTTGATAATTTATTAACTGGGGCATTGAAGAATCTCTCCAGCAGCACTGATAGATTCTGGAGTGCTACAATACAAGCTGGAGGGGTGGACATATTAATTAAGTTACTGAAAACAGGGCAGTCTAACACTTTAGCAAATGTGTGCTTTTTACTTGGCTGTATGATGATGGAGGATGCATCTGTTTGTTCAAAATTGTTGACAGCTGAGGAAACTAAACAACTTCTCAAACTTTTAAGCCCTGGTAATGATGCCGCTGTCAGGGCTGAAGCAGCTGGTGCTCTTAAATCTCTTTCTGCTCAGTGCAAAGATGCAAGAAAAGAGATAGCCAATTCCAATGGCATTCCTGCTTTGATTAATGCTACCATAGCTCCTTCCAAAGAGTTCATGCAGGGTGAGTATGCTCAAGCATTACAGGAGAATGCGATGTGTGCTTTAGCAAACATCTCTGGTGGTTTGTCATATGTCATCTCCAGTCTTGGTCAAAGCCTTGAATCATGCTCCTCGCCGGCCCAAGCTGCTGACACGTTGGGGGCTTTAGCTTCAGCTCTTATGATATATGACGACAATGCTGAATCTACCAGGGCAACAGATCCTTTGGCAGTTGAGCAGACATTACTTGAACAATTTAAAACTGGCTTGTCATATCTTGCGCAGGAACGAACTATTGAAGCACTAGCTAGTTTGTATAGCAATCCTATACTGTCAATCAAACTTGCAAATTCTGATGCAAAACGTTTGCTTGTTGGTTTAATAACGATGGCTACTAATGAAGTGCAAGATGAACTTCTAAAATCCCTCTTGACATTGTGCAATACTGAATGCAGTTTGTGGAGTGCACTTCAAGGCCGTGAAGGAGTTCAGTTGTTGATATCTCTTTTGGGGCTTTCATCGGAACAACAACAAGAATGTGCTGTTGCCCTCCTTTGCCTTTTATCTCATGAAAATGATGAAAGTAAATGGGCTATTACTGCTGCTGGTGGTATACCTCCTCTTGTTCAAATTTTGGAGTCAGGATCTGCAAAAGCAAAGGAAGATTCAGCATCAATCCTTAGGAACCTATGTGATCACAGTGAGGATATACGTGCTTGTGTTGAAAGTGCTGATGCTGTTCCTGCATTACTTTGGCTGTTGAAAAATGGAAGCCCAAATGGGAAGGAGATTGCAGCAAAGACTTTGAATCACTTAATCCATAAATCTGATACAGCAACTATCAGTCAGCTTACAGCATTATTGACCAGTGATTTACCTGAATCTAAGGTTTATGTTTTAGACGCTTTGAGAAGTATGCTTTCAGTTGTTGCTCTTTCTGATCTTCTACGTGAAGGTAGTGCTGCCAGTGATGCAATCGATACAATGATTAAATTACTAAGCTCAACCAAGGAAGAAACTCAGGCCAAGTCTGTGTCTGCTCTGGCGGGAATTTTTGAAACGAGGAAAGATGTGCGCGAGAGCAACATTGCTGTTAAAACTCTTTGGTCAGCAATGAAGTTGCTTAATGTTGAATCGGAAAGTATCTTAATGGAGTCCTCGCGCTGTTTGGCTGCGATATTCCTTTCCATCAAAGAGAACAGGGATGTGGTTGCTATTGCTAGAGATGCATTACCCTCCCTAGTTTCACTAGCTAACTCTTCAGTTTTGGAAGTGGCGGAGCTGGCAACATGTGCTGTGGCAAATCTTATTTTGGATAGTGAAATTGCGGAGAAAGCTGTTCCTGAAGAAGTCATCTTGGCTGCTACTAGAGTATTACGTGAAGGCACAATTTCTGGAAAATCACATGCTGCAGCAGCAATTGCTCGCCTTTTACATTCTAAGAGGCAAGTTGATTATGCTATAACTGATTGTGTGAATCGAGCTGGAACTGTTCTTGCACTAGTTTCTTTCTTAGACTTTGCTATCAATGGACTTAGTTCCACATCAGAAGCTCTAGAAGCACTTGCCATGCTGTCTAGGTCAGAAGTGAATGGTGCACACAGTAAGCCTCCTTGGGCAGTTTTGGCTGAATTTCCTAAAAGCATCAGCCCAATAGTTTTGTCCATTACTGATTCAACGCCAGTGTTGCAGGATAAAGCTATTGAAATTTTATCTCGATTATGTAAGGATCAACCTTTTGTTTTGGGAGACATTGTTGTTTCTGCTCCTGGATGTATACCTTCTATAGCTAAGAGGATAATCCATTCCTCTTCTAAAAATATAAAGGTCAAAATTGGTGGAGCTGCTGTTCTTATTTGTGCTGCTAAAGTAAATCACCAGAGGCTGGTGGAGGATCTTAATTTATCAAACTTGTGTGGTAATCTAGTTCAGTCTCTTGTCGATATACTTATTTCTTCACAGGCTACTTTGGATTATCAGCACGATGACAACAGGGAAGTTATCAGCATCTGCAGGCATACAAAAGAAGCCAATGATGGTAAATCAAGCACTGGCACCGCCATTGTTTCTGGTGCCAACTTAGCTATATGGTTACTAACTGTTCTTGCTTGCCATGATGAAAAGTGTAAAACTGCAATAATGGAGGCGGGTGCAATTGAGTTTCTGAGTGACAGGATTGCAAATTGTTTCTCACTGTACAGTCAGGTATTGTAGTGCTATGTTTTCAATCAATGAAGTATACAGTGGCATCTGATTCTTTCCATATTTATTTACTCATTTTCATCAATGGATTCTTATTTGTCAAAGTTGTTCACAGATACACACCTCGTCGTTTATATAGTAGTTAGACAATAGACTAGTGTACAATTATTATTTCTGATTGTTAAATCTTTGCTCCTTTATGGTGCTATGCAGATTGACTATAAAGAAGATAGTAGCATGTGGATTTTTGCTTTGTTGCTGGCAATATTGTTTCAGGATAGGGATATTATACGAGCACATGCAACCATGAAATCTATACCAGCACTTGCCAATTTATTGAAGTCAGAGGAATCAGCAAACAGATATTTTGCTGCACAATCCATAGCTAGCTTAGTCTGTAATGGTAGCAGGGGAACACTTCTGTCTGTGGCAAATTCTGGGGCAGCTGGTGGACTTATCTCCTTGCTTGGCTGTGCTGATACTGATATACAGGATCTTCTAGAATTGTCAGAGGAATTTTCTTTGGTGCATTATCCTGATCAAGTTGCTCTTGAGAGGTTGTTTAGAGTTGATGACATAAGAGTTGGTGCCACTTCTCGGAAGGCAATACCTGCTCTAGTTGATTTGCTCAAACCAATTCCAGAACGCCCGGGTGCACCATTTTTAGCACTTGGGCTTTTGACTCAACTTGCTATAGACTGTCCGTCAAATAAGATCGTAATGGTTGAGGCAGGTGCCCTAGAGGCGCTTTCTAAGTATCTTTCACTAGGTCCACAAGATGCAACGGAAGAAGCTGCTACAGATCTGTTAGGGATTCTGTTTAGCAGTGCAGAAATACGGAGACATGAATCAGCATTTGGAGCTGTTACTCAGCTTGTAGCTGTACTGCGTTTAGGAGGAAGAGCTGCAAGGTATAGGGCCGCAAAAGCTTTGGAGAGTTTATTCACCGCTGACCATATTAGAAATGCAGAGACTGCTCGACAAGCTGTCCAGCCATTGGTAGAGATTCTTAATACTGGTTTAGAGAGAGAGCAACATGCTGCAATTGCTGCACTAGTTAGGTTACTCAGTGAAAATCCTTCAAAAGCACTTGCTGTTGCTGATGTTGAGATGAATGCAGTGGATGTTCTTTGTAGGATTCTTTCATCAGATTGTTCAATGGACCTCAAAGGGGATGCTGCTGAATTATGTTCTGTTCTTTTTGGAAATACAAGGATTCGGTCCACAATGGCTGCTGCACGTTGTGTTGAACCTCTAGTCACTCTCCTTGTAAGTGAGTTTAGTCCTTCTCACCATTCAGTTGTTCGGGCATTGGATAGGCTTGTTGATGATGAGCAACTAGCTGAATTAGTTGCTGCACATGGTGCAGTTATTCCTCTTGTTGGCCTACTTTATGGTAGGAATTACGTACTTCATGAGGCCATTTCCAGAGCTCTGGTCAAGTTGGGAAAAGACAGGCCGGCTTGCAAAATGGAAATGGTGAAAGCTGGAGTTATTGAAAGCATACTTGACATCCTTCATGAAGCACCTGATTATCTATGTGCAGCTTTTGCAGAATTGTTGCGTATATTGACCAATAATGCTAGCATAGCAAAAGGACCACCAGCTGCTAAAGTTGTTGAACCCCTGTTTATGTTGCTAATAAGACAAGACTTTGGGCCAGATGGACAACATAGTGCATTGCAGGTTTTGGTTAATATTTTAGAACATCCACAATGTCGTGCTGATTACACATTGTCTTCTCACCAAGCTATTGAACCTCTTATCCCTTTGCTTGATTCTCCAATATCAGCAGTGCAACAGTTGGCTGCTGAGCTTCTCTCACATCTTCTTTTAGAAGAACACCTTCAGAAAGATCCAGTAACACAACATGTAATTGGCCCTCTTATACGAGTTCTTGGTTCTGGTATACATATATTGCAACAGAGAGCTGTGAAGGCCCTGGTCAGTATTGCACTGATATGGCCAAATGAAATTGCAAAGGAGGGTGGTGTTATTGAAATTTCAAAAGTTATCTTACAAGCAGATCCTTCCATTCCTCATGCTTTATGGGAATCTGCGGCCTCTGTTTTGGCTAGTATTCTGCAATTTAGTTCTGAATACTACCTAGAAGTTCCAGTTGCTGTTTTGGTTAGGTTGCTTCGATCTGGCTTAGAAAGCACAGTTGTTGGTGCATTAAATGCTCTCCTTGTGTTGGAAAGTGATGATGGAACTAGTGCTGAAGCAATGGCTGAAAGTGGTGCCATAGAGGCTCTCTTGGAGCTCCTAAGATCTCATCAGTGCGAGGAAACCGCTGCAAGACTCTTAGAAGTATTGCTGAACAATGTAAAGATCAGAGAAACAAAAGTTACTAAATCAGCCATCTTACCATTATCCCATTATCTCTTGGACCCACAAACCCAAGCACAACAAGCAAGGTTATTAGCAACATTGGCTCTTGGTGATCTATTTCAGAACGAGGGTCTTGCTCGGTCAAGCGATGCAGTTTCAGCTTGTCGTGCTTTAGTGAATGTGCTTGAAGATCAGCCAACTGAAGAAATGAAAGTGGTAGCCATTTGTGCTCTACAAAACCTTGTGATGAACAGTCGATCAAATAAAAGAGCAGTTGCAGAGGCTGGTGGGGTTCAGGTTATTTTGGATCTGATAAGTTCAAGTGATCCTGAAACATCTGTTCAGGCTGCAATGTTTATTAAACTTCTATTTTCAAATCATACCATTCAAGAGTATGCTTCTAGTGAAACAGTCAGAGCAATAACTGGTGAGCTATGTTCCTATTGGGAAGTGTTTAAATTCTTGTTACTTTTATGCTGGAGCCACTATTATATATATCTTCATTTTTTTTTCTCATATAAAATGGTGTGTTTGTTGCTTTTCACATGGCAATTTCCAACGTGTTTTCTTGTCCTTGAATTAGTTATTTGATTCTCCTCATAAAGCATTTTTTTTTTGCTTTTATAAGCAGAAGCTTAGCTTGATTTTAAAAATATTTTTCTGTAAAGAAACCCAAAAATGTTATACATGGACTAATGCATCTCTAAAAAAAATGGCAGAGCTGATTTTTTTTGTTGATTATTGGTCTTGGAACCAAAAATTAAGGGAAGGAATAGATGAATAGTAAAACTTGTAGCTTGTAGACTTGGTTTCTTCATGAGCTGAACAGCTTGAATCTTCTTTGTGCTACATATCCTCTTCTAGCTAAAATAGGCACCTAGTCTTCTGTAAATATTTATTGATGTATCAGAAAATGAATAGGTTGAAATTGAAAGTTGTCTTGTAAGTAAAGGTGTTGTTTCTAATATGAATCCATTGGGGAGCAATGTTGATTCTGTGCGTGTCACTATAAATTGCTTCACCGTGCAAACCTCTCTCCTGTATGAAAATATGACCTATTTTAATTTGTGATATTTTTTAGCTGCTATTGAAAAGGACTTATGGGCTACTGGAACTGTGAACGAAGAGTATCTTAAAGCCTTAAATTCTCTGTTTAGCAACTTCCCAAGACTGAGAGCAACTGAGCCAGCAACACTTAGCATTCCCCATCTGGTTACATCCTTAAAGACAGGCTCTGAGGCTACTCAGGAGGCTGCCTTGGATGCACTTTTCCTGCTTAGGCAAGCTTGGTCAGCATGTCCAGCAGAAGTTTCAAGAGCTCAATCAATAGCAGCTGCAGATGCTATTCCTTTGCTGCAGTACTTAATCCAGTCTGCCCCTCCTCGCTTTCAGGAGAAGGCAGAGTTTTTATTGCAGTGTTTGCCAGGAACTTTGGTGGTGATCATCAAGCGTGGTAACAATATGAAGCAATCTGTCGGAAACCCAAGTGTTTTTTGCAAGCTTACGCTTGGAAACACTCCTCCAAGGCAAACCAAGGTATTTTAATAATAATTCATATCATTATCTTGTTTTTGTGATCTTCTCCTCTATAATGTACTAGGATTAATTGAAATGGGCGAGTGCTTGTTTTATGTTAGAGTAGTATATGATTGTATCTCCATGTCAATCTTGCATAAATGCCAAAAAGCTAATGTGATATGTTATGTCTTTTTGGAAACTATGCCAATATTAGAAAATTCTCAGTTAGGATATGGACCTTTAAAGTTGCTTCCTAGTTCCTAGAAAAAGAAAATCAGTTGACCTCATTTACATATTCTGCTGCAGTTATATTGCCAGATTTTAGAATCCAGAATCACCCAAATTGATTTATTTTTTTTTTATTTTCTTTTGAAGTAGCTTTTGACTTAAATGGTGATTTGATTCAAATGGAAGTATTTGGTTGTCACTTTTAATGTTGTGGAGGGCCACGCCCACTTCAATTTCTTTTTGTCATTTCATTATACAGCTTGAGGAACATCATGTTTTCTTCTTAATATAATACAGTTTCTACTTTGATTTGGTTTCCTCCTCGAAAAGGGAATGTGCTAATATTATTGAGAATGTGCTGGTTAGGTGGTCTCAACTGGCCCCAATCCGGAGTGGGAAGAGAGCTTTTCATGGTCCTTTGAGAGTCCTCCAAAAGGCCAGAAGCTTCACATTTCTTGCAAAAACAAGAGCAAAATGGGAAAGGTAATTGTGGGAAAATTGGACTGCACTAAATGCTTTCTATCCATCTTCAATTATTTTGCTTTTACACTTCCGTTGACCCCTCTATTATTTTTATCTGATGACAGAGTTCATTTGGGAAAGTGACAATCCAGATTGATCGGGTAGTAATGCTCGGAGCAGTATCTGGAGAGTACACTCTTTTGCCAGAAAGTAAGAGCGGCCCTTCGAGGAATTTAGAAATAGAATTCCAGTGGTCGAACAAGTGATATACCTGTTTCCGTCTTTAGTGTGAAGCTTTTAAATTGGAACACAGGATACATGGTTGAAATCAAATTTTTGTACAGTATGATTTATCTTGCTAGTGCACATAACAAATTTTTTTAAAACAATATTCTTTTGTAACTTGATCCTTCGTTTCCTTGGTTAAGTGCTCGGGGCACCAAAGATTAGGTCTGCTTCGAATCTTGTATGAATTTTGCTCGTTGCCAATTAAGGTGGGTTCTTTATATATATATATATATATATATATATATATATATATATATATTATATATAAAAATGTGTTTTT
>Ga0214543_1003128_pt1 | contig 32273 bp, 15 predicted proteins | sample CNSS2metaG_FD_160094 | JGI IMG/M metagenome (GOLD analysis project Ga0214543, IMG submission 160094) | Root nodule microbial communities from cowpea collected in UCLA plant growth center, Los Angeles, California, USA - CNSS2 | ecosystem: Host-associated > Plants > Roots > Nodule | place: USA... | reverse complement strand
ATATATATATATATATATATATATATATATATATATATATATATATATATATATATATATATATATATATATATATATATATATATATATATATATATATATATATATATTGTTATATATATATTATATATATATATATATATATATATATATATATATAGTGTTATATAAATATCATATGCATTAGTTAATAGTAGTTTAATCTTTATGTTTTTGTTATATTTATCTATTTATTTTTATTTTACCTTATATCTTTATATTTCCTATTGGACATAATATCATAAATATTATTTTTCTTTTTTATTTATATATCATTCTTTATTTGTGATTGAAGAAAGTTGTTATAATGCAATGCAGTTTTAGTAGAGATTTAAGATTCTATTTTCAATCTGAAATCATTTGTGCCATTTTTTCTATTTTGTATTCCCCCAATTTTGTGTGATATATTGTGTTCCATTATGCATAACCTTCTCTTTTTTGTTTTTGTTTTTCTCTAGGTTTTTTTTATAGTTTTATTGTTGTTTATTATTGTATTGTGTAATTAAATATGATTGTAAAAATGAGGAATATGTAAAACAATTAAGGATCTTTAGAATTTAGGATTATCACACGATAAAACATAATAGAGCACTAACCTTGATCCATAGAAGATACTGTGAATATGCGTTCTTCAATTTGTAACTTTTGTGTGCTCTCTAACCATCATTTTCCAATCTATCTCTTTGTCTTTCTTTTCTCTTCTCACACGTTCGTGATGAGTTACTATGAAAAGAACCTTATGGCCAAAGACAGAACCCAATCTCTTTTATAAACCAACCTCCATCAAGTTGGTTTTTATTTTATCTTTATTTTATTTTATTATCACTTCTCATAATAATAACCAATAAGTCTTTAAATTTTATTAAATCACAATTTGGTCCATCATAATATTTCAAATGAGTAACTAATAGAATTAATTCGTCAATGAATTCTAACATTCTTCCACTTCACTCATATGATATCATAATATTATATGATTTAATACATAAACATAATGCTCATTAAAAGACCTTTGCATAAATTGGTTCCATCATTATTCATAATTATAGATACAGAAATAATAAGAGTCATGGCGGTCACACATATTCGATCGACATGATCCCTTCCATGTACTACTATATCATCCCTTTCTCCTTAATATGACCTTAAAACGAGAAGTCCATAATGGGTTCAAACATAATGTCATTTTACAAAGCAATAACATAACATAATTTGTTTTCTTCACCATAATTTGCATGCATAAACATAAAGAAGAAAACACATATTACAGAAACTTATACATTAGGGAGCTTAGAGTGTCACATAAACATTAATAACATTAACATTCAATATTTAACATTCACTAGTAGACATAATGCCCATATTCTTTACATGACCAGCATACAATTTGGGTGGTAACCATTTTGTTAAAGGGTCAACAATCATAAGATTTGTGCTAATATGTTCTATTGACACTCTACGTTTATGAACTTCTTCTTTAACGGCAAAGTATTTCAACTCCATATGCTTAGCACCTTTGGAATACTTGTGGTTTTTAGAAAAGAAGACTGTTGTGGAATTATCACAATAAATTTTCAGCGGCTTGGAAATATTGTCGAGTACTCAAAGTCTTGAAATAAAGTTCCACAACCAATTAGCCTGAACTGTAGCCTCAAAGCATGCCACAAATTCAGCTTCCATGGTGGATGCAACAATGACAGACTATTTCGCACTTTTCCATGAAATCGCTCCTCCAGCTAAAAGATACACATAACCAAATGTAGACTTTCTTGTATCCACACAGCCGACAAAGTCTAAATTTGTATAACCTATCACCTCAAGGTGATCAAATTTTCTATAAGTAAGTGATGAGTGCATATTTTTGCCATCATTCAGTGTTTAATTCTGGGTATTTAATTGAATTTGTGTGTTTAAAGATTGATTTAATTGGGATTTCCTATAATTGAGTTTATTGAGCATGAGATACAAAAACATATTAAAAATAGCTTTTTAGTTGCATAAATGTTCTTTGGATATTTTGAGGTGTGTTAGTGCAACTGCAGCTAAGTTGAGTTCATGGAGGTGTGGAAATAAATTGCTTAAAGCTTCATGACACCTTAAAGATAAACCAAGAATAAGAAATTATCAAAATCACAAAAATCCAAGCCAAGCATTGCATGAAGACGACAAGAAAAGCTTGAAAAATTGCAGAAGTTTGGCTAAGCCAAGAAGAGAGCAACAAAAAATTGGACCTTGCGGTTTTCTTCATCATAAGCTTACTAGCCCCTAATTCCTTAGAAGTAAGTTCTAAGTCAAATATGTCAAAATATTAATTCCTTAACTATTTTAACACATGACTTGCATTAAGATTTGATGTATAGAATGACCTAGAGATTGCGTCTATTCCTAGAACCCGATCTCATGGTTGTTCTATCCAAGGTTAAGTTCCAATTCATTTTCCAATAATTAGATACAACCAAATAGCAAAGATTTCCATCAAGCACATTTATAATTGAGATAAAACATATGAACAATGAAAGAGATTACATTGCATAGGAAAATTACAAAGAGTATAGGTTCATTACATCTAACCCCAATGAAGGAGGAGTTTAGTCACTCCTAAGCATCTAGAGAACAAAGGATGGATGAATTTGATGGAATGGATGAATTGTTGTGAAGTCTCCTTGCCCTAGAATGGCGCTTTTTCGTCTCTTCTCTGGTCCTGTCGCGTTCCCACACTCCAACACACCAGTTTCGTGTAACTTTCAAAACTATAACCACTTCAAAAAACCGTCCTCTCGCTGGGCGAGATGACTTACTCGCTAGGCGACCAGTGATTACTCGCTGGGCGACAGAGTGCACTCGCTAGGCAACTGATCCATCTCGCTGGGCGACTGGGTCCTGACAGAATAACCTCACTTCTTCTCCAATCCTTCACTTTCCTATACAATAATCTCTAAGAAAACACAAAATATATCTAACCTAAAAGAAACCTAAAAAAAACTTAAAACTTCCCACAAAACACATGATTGAGTACAATTAAAAGGTCCAATAAAATAAGAATAATAAGTATTTTTCATACTTATCAAACTCCCCCAAACTTGTACTTTTTCATGTCCTCATGAAAAGAAAACCTAACTGTACAAACACATAAACAAAACACCCTACTTAAAAATGAACCAAAGACATATGATCTCATAACATAATCCCCTTTACACATATCAAAGACAATTCACTTGCATTTCTCAAATTCAAGAAGATATGATGTGGTGCTTCCATGAAAATCAATTCCTCAATCCAGAATTAGATATGACTATCAACAATGAGAATCACTAAGTCACACAAAAGTCAGTGTTTCCTCACACATGTGTTAGCCACATAATCTCACAACTAGCATACCATAAAACTAATCCATCAAAGTTTTGCACATCATCTCATTCACACACTTCACACACATTGAATTAGATCAAAAGGTCTTTCTAGGCTTGAAACTTGGCTTGGTTACAAAGAATTATGGTTTTTCATGGAATCAAATCACCTTGGAAGAGGAGAACAATTATATGCATAAACATTCATGAACATCCTCACTCCCCATATACAAACAATACAATCCACCATAATCTTTTCATAGCTTAACCTCACAATTTCATTTCATGCACCCTTTTCATTACTTTGCCTTTGCTTTTTCTCTTTTTTTTTTATGACATTTTTTTTATTGAGAGTGTTGAGCTTTTTCAATCATCACAATTTCTCCTTTCTCAATCACATCTTTCCCCCAAACTTAATCTCCACTCATACCCATGTTCACAACATAAAACTTGTTCTCTTCTTCCATGGTGTAAGGTAAGATAAAATTTTACAAAGCTTAAGGTAGAGAAACAATACATCAAGGCTCAAAAAGGGTTCAAAAATGGTTTCAGATTATGCACAAAGGTTAGCTATTTGGCCAAGTAGCTTCATTACATAACAACAAACAATTGCCTTTTTCATCCCTAACCAAGAGTGTGTGATTGCATTCAAAGAATCATGCAAAAATTAACTTCATAGCAATGATAGCTTCCTAACATTCTCACCAAGCACATATGTCAACACTCAACTATCTCATTCATTGAGCCAAATTTCACTCTGGATAAGGACTGAATCACATTGCAACCACATCAACACTTCATCAATCATTCAAAGTTGCAAACAAATAACCAAAGATCATGCAAGGCTATATAAACAAAGATCACAATGTCATTACAAACATAAGCACGAATATCAACTCCACAACTAAACAATAATGTCTAGGCAAAACAAAGTAGTAAACCCATAACAAAACTACACATCACTAAACAAATAAATAGAGTCTTAAACACAACACATCTAAACACAACACATCTCAGGCATCATCATCAGGAGGAACCTCCTCCTCAACAGCATTCTCAGCCTCATCAGCATCATCAGCATCATTTGCACCATCAGCACCATCATCATCCTCATCCTCAGAGTCAGCAGAGTCAGCAGCAGTACCACCCCCCACTGAGATTCTGGCCTGCCCCAAGGCCAAGAAATATACTCATCAAACTGAGCACCAATCATCAAATAATCATCTAGAGTGTCTGGAACAGCCAAAGACAACTTATGCAAGTTGTCCATGATACATCGTGTGCCACACCGAACTGCTTGTTGGCTATCCCAAATGTCCTCCTGCCTAGCAAACATTTTACTCATGGTTGCTTGGAATGTAGCTTCAGAAACAGAAGATGAGGCACGAGGTACACTCGGTGGACGAGGGCGAGGAACCGGTCTAGGTGCAGGAACATGATCAACTGTTGGGTTCATACAATGTTTAGAAATGAACCGACTATTGATGGGGGGTTGGAGACGAAGCAATACTGGTGTGTCTGAAACAACACCTTTTGCCTTGCATAAGGCCGTGATGAGTGCTGGAAACCCGAGCTTGGTAGCATTACTCGCAATGACAAAACACTCCACATTTGTGCCAAGGAGTTCAGATGCTTGCGTAGAATGCGAACAGGAGTGCCAGAAACACCAATCACATAGGACTCGCCAGGAATGCACAATCTTGCTGCAATGGCCTCAAAGTCCTTATCTTCATTCAGAAAATCTCCATAAGGCGTGTTCCTATCAGCAGGAAAAATAGGAGTCTTCAAGAAGGTGTTCAATGCCTTGCGCTCAAACTTGATCATTTTGCCCCGGACCTTGGCTTGGCGAGGCAAGGAACCATCCGAATTGTAGGCATTGGCATAAAACTCCTTAACAAGGACCTCATCAACCTCATTGGGAAGGTTTCCCAACACTCTATGCCACTATCGTCTCTCCAGCTCCAATCTGAAATCATTAAACTCCCCCACCTTCAAGTTCACATGTCTCTCTGGTAAGATACCGACATGCATGATCTCTAGAAATCTCCTTGCATCAGCTTCAGATGTAAACTTTTGTTGATCATACTCAAACTCGACATCTTCTTCCATGGAATCAATGGGAGGAGCACGGGACGACGACCCTCGAGAAACTTTCGGCTTCTTAGAATCCCGAGATGCCTTGGGAGGAGCCATCTGCAAAATTAATATCACAGAACCAGCACAGAGATTGTTCCACAGAACAAGGTTAGAAACAACAATGCTAATATCGACAAACAAAACATAACAAAAGAAAACAGTGCTGCAGAGAGTCACTCGCTAGGCGAGCAACTCCCTGGGTGAGCAGCGACGACAGAAGCTGCTGTAGCAGACTCGCTATGCGAGTGAGCTCGCTAGGCGAGTGACGAAACCTGCAGCAACTTAACAGTATCGCAGAACGAACGCGAGCAAGCTCGCTAGGCGAACGCGTCTCAATCAAAATTGCAAACACACTACTCACACACAATACTCTATATGCAATACTCGAACAACACTAAGTTACATAAAGCTTCCTATCATGATAGAGCTTTACCTTTTCCTTGTATCTCTTGGAGTTGTCATATGCTGTCAATCTCATTTCTTCAAGTTCCTGCAACTACAACTTTCTTTTCTCTGCAGACAAAGATGAATCAAAGTTAAGAAATTTCAAGGCCCAATAAGCCTTATGCTCCATCTCCACTGGCAGATGACAAGATTTTCCATATACTAATTGGAACGGTGACAGCCCCACAGGTGTTTTCATGGTTGTCCTATATGCCCAAAGAGCATCGTCAAGCTTCACCGACCAATCCTTTTTGGATGATGCCACAGTCTTCTCAAGAATCCTCTCTATCTCTCGGTTGGACACTTCAGCTTGGCCATTGGTTTGAGGATGATAAGGAGAGGCTATTTTGTGCCTAACCTCATAATGTTTCAAAACCTTGGCTAACTGAGCATTACAAAAATGGGATCCACCATCACTTATGAGGATCCTAGGAACTCCAAACCGTGAGAAAATTTGTCTCTTCAAGAACTTGATAACTGTCTTAACATCATTCTTTTGGCAAGCAGTTGCTTCCACCCATTTGCTGACATAATCCACTACAACCAATATATACTCATTACTGTACGATGAAGGTAGGGGACCAACAAAATCAATGCCCCAACAATCAAACACCTCCACTTCCAAAATTGCTTGTAGTGGCATCTCATTTCTTCTTGAAATGCTTCCAATCCTCTAGCACTTATCACAACTCCTAGCATGAGCATGAGCATCCTTGAATAAAGTGGGCCAGTAGAAACCAGATTGGAGCACCTTGATGGTTGTCCTTTCTCCATTAAAGTGTCCACCATATGGCGAATTATGACAATGCCATAGGATACCTGCAACTTCCTCTGCAGTGACACACCGCCTCAAAAAATTGTCAGCACCAAGCTTGAACAAGAAAGGGTCATCCCAAAGGTACTATTTTGCATCATGTAAAAACTTTTTCTTCTGCTGCCATGAAAGATCTTTAGGGAGAACACCTGCAGCTTTGAAATTAGCCATATCTGCAAACCATGGCCTTTATTGAATGAGCATCAAGCTTTCATCACAAAAAGTCTCACAAATCTCCCTCTCTTTGCATGTAACTTCATCATTTACCAACCGAGAGAGATGATCTGCAATAACATTCTCACTCCCTTTCTTGTCCCTAATCTCCAAATCAAACTCCTGTAATAAGAGAACCCATCTGATCAACCGTGGCTTGGAGTCAGGCTTGGACAACAAATACTTTATGGTAGCATGGTCTGTATATATGATCACTTTGGACCCAATAAGGAAGGTCTAAACTTCTCTAATGCATAGACAATGGCCAAAAACTCCTTCTCTGTTGTGGCATAATGAAGCTGAGCACCATTCAAGACCTTGCTGGCATAATAAATAGCATGAAAAACTTTCTCTTTTCTCAGAATAACCTCACTTCTTCTCCAATCCTTCACTTTCCTATACAATAATCTCCAAGAAAACACAAAATATATCTAACCTAAAAGAAACCTAAAAACAACCTAAAGCTTCCCACAAAACACATGATTGAGTACAATTAAAAGGTCCAATAAAATAAGAATAATAAGTATTTTTCATACTTATCAAAAAGCAGTGGAATCAATCTATTTTTCTTTATCATTTTTTTTATCTTTTTATTTTTTTTTATCTTTTTCAAATTTTATTTCTTTATTCCTTGTTTCATTTGATTAACTCTTTTGCATAGTTTTTATAAGAACTAATTTGTTAAAAATCAATTTCGTGTTCGTTGGGAGACGACTTTGGGTTACTTTACCATTTCTATTTTGTTGACTACTTTCTTAACAATACTGAAGTTGGTATGGAAAAGTAATATTAATTTGATCGCGTCAACGACAGCGTTATCAGTAAACATGTAATTCTTTGTTCCTTGTAGGTATCTTAAAACTTTCTTTGTAGCTTTCCAATGCTCCAGTCCTGGATTACTTTGGTATCTACCAAGCATACCAACTGCAAAGCTAATATCTGGCCTCGTACAGGTTTGATCATACATCAAACTCCCAACAACAGATGCAATAGGGATATTTTCCATCTATTTCCGTTCCAAATCATTCTTTGGACATTGCATGATACTAAACTTGTCTCCTTTCTGTATTGGAACAGGAGATGTTGAACATTTATCCATTCTGAATCTCTCTAAAAATTTATTAATATATGCATTCTGAGACAAACCTAACAGTCCTTGTGATCTGTCACGGAATATTTCTATTCGTATCACATAATATGCATCACATATACCTTTCATTTCAAAGTTATTAGAGAGAAACCTCTTAGTCTCACTTAATAGACCAAGATCATTAGTCGCAAGCAAGATATCCTCAACATACAAAATCAGAAATATATACCGATCAACAGTGTTTTCCTTAAATCCAAAGGACATAATAGTATCATTGAACTGGAGATACCATTGCCGAGAAGCTTGCTTAAGTCCATATATTGATCTCTTAAGTTTACACACCATGTGTTCCTTTCCTTCTTCAGAAAACCCCACCGGTTGGTCCATATAGACATCCTCTTCTAGATCCTCATTCAGAAAAGCAGTTTTAACATCCATTTGATGTAACTCAAGATCATAATGAGCTACTAATGCCATGATAATTCTTAAAGAATCTTTCTTAGAAATAGGCAAAAATGTTTCCTTATAGTCAATGCCATCATTCTGAGTAAAACCTTTCGCAACAAGTTGGGTCTTGTAATGTTCAATATTGCCTAGAGAGTCACGCTTAGTCTTAAAGACCCATTTACACCCAACTCTCTTGCATCCTTCTCGCAATTCCACAAGGTCCTATACGTCATCATGTGCCATTGATTTAAACTCATCTTTCATGGCATCTAACCACTTATCAGAATTATCACCATTAATGGCTTCTGAAAAAGAAATTTGATCATTATCAATACTTAAGTCATTTTTTGACTCTTGTAGATAAACCACATAGTTATTTGAAATAGCAGACTTTCTATCTCTGTGAGATCTTCTTAATACTATTTATTGTGTTTGTTCTACTATTGGTTCATTGTTAATCTTAGGACCATTAATTTGTTGTTCTTCTTGATTGTTGTGAGTATCTACAACATGTGGAATAACAACTCTTGATAAAGAAGTACTAGCTACAGGAACTTGTACTCTAACTTCCTTAATCTCCACACTTCGTGAAGCTTCACTCCCACTGGTTTCACCATTCTCAACGAACTGAGCATTTCTAGTTTCAACAATTCTTGTACTATGGGTAGGACAATAAAATATATACCCTTTTGATTTTTCTGGATAACCAATGAAATATCCACTGAATGTTCTTTCATCCAGTTTCTTTTCTTGCGGATTGTATATTCTTACTTCTGCTTGACAACCCCAAACATGCAGGTGTCTCAAACTGGGTTTCCTACTCGTCCACAACTCAAAAGGAGTCTTTTAAACAGCTTTACTAGGAACCTTGTTCAACAAATACATGACAACCTTTAAAGCATACATTCATAATGATACAGGTAAACATGAACTACTTAACATACTCTGAACCATATCCAATAAGGTTCGATTAAACCTTTCTGATACACCATTTTGTTGTGGTGTGCCTAGCATTGTGTATTGAGCACAAATATCACGTTTCTCAAGAAACTTAGTGAATGGACCAGGATGTTGTCCACTTTCATCATATCTTCCATAATACTCACCACCTCAATCAGACCTTATGATTTTCACCTTTCTGTCTAATTGTCTTTCCACTTCATTTATATAAACTTCCAAAGCATTCACTGATTGAGATTTCTCATGCAGTAGAAAGACATGTCCATAACGCGAAAAATCATCAATAAAGGTGATGAAGTACTTTTCTTTATTGAAAGAATTTACATCAAACAGACCATATATATCGGTGTGTATGATTTCAAGAAGCTGAGTGCTTCTTGTGGCTCCTTTCTTTGTGTGTTTTGTTTGTTTGCCTTTAATACCATTCACACACATATTTAGATCAGTAAAATCCAAATCCAAAAGAATTTCATTCTTTACTAATCTTTGTATTCTTTCTTTGGAAATATGTCCCAAACGTTTATGCCACAAGTAAGCAGATCGTTCATCCACTAAATTACGTTTAGTGTCAACATTGTGATGCAAAGTCATAAGAGTTACAACATATAAATTATCCAAATTCAATTTATATAAACCATCATAAAGTGTACCAGATTCAATCATAAAAGTACGCTTAAACAAACTAAAACCACCATTCCCCAACTTAAAAGAGTATCCAGCAACATCAAGCTTAGACAAAAAACTTAAATTCCTAGTGATACTAGGTATATAAAAAGTATCCATAAGATCTAAGTGATATCCAGTGTCGAGGATTAAACTATAAGTCCCGACCACTTCCACTAGAACTTTCTCTTTATTGTCCGTGAAGACGAACTTCTCACTTGGGTTTATGGTTTGGCTTGTAAGAAATCCATGCATCACATTTGAAACATGAGTCGTACATCCAGAATCAATCCACCATGTATTATAGGAAACTTTAGTTAAGTTTGATTCAAAACATACGTAAGCATTATGCTCACCTTTCTTTTCGAACCAAGTTCACCATTCTTTTCGAACCAAGCTCACCTTTCTTTTCGAACCAAGCTCTACACTTTATGCAGTCCTTCTAGAAATGTCCTGACTTCCGCTGAAATGAAATTTGTCATTTTTCTTCTAGATTTTGGTTAACGACTCGTCAATCTTCAATGGTCTTTTACCCTTTCCATGTTTCTTAGTAACTTTCTCTCCAACAGCTCCTTGATTTTTCACATACTGAATAGAGTGGCTTCCTAAGTTCTTCAATCGGGTCTCCTCCTGAACTAGCATGTTGTGCAATTCATGCACATTCCACTTGTCTTTAATGGTGTTGTAGTTCATCGGGAACGGACGATACTCAGACGGTAATGAGTTTAGAATGAACAACACGAGAAAACCTTCATCCACTGCCATTCCTAGAGACTTAAGTCTTATTAGGATATTTGTCATCTCGATCAAATGCTCATGCATAGTACGTGAACCGTAAAACTTCATGGTGGTCAACGTACTCATTAGTGTCCTAACAAGAGATTTATCAGCAGTTTGGGGGGAGTCCTCTTCTACAAATTTCATAAATTCTTTTGCGTTATCGATTTTGGGGAGAGCTGACTTAATATTATTTGTTATGCTCATTATCATAAACATTAAACTAAGTTTGTTTGACCTTTCCCAAGCTTTGTAATGGGCTTTCTCTTCATTGCTACTAGCATCCGTGATAGCAGCCGGCTTTTCAACTTGAAAAGCTAGATCAAGATCCAACACACCTAAGTGAAATTGGATTTTTTCACTCCAGTCAGGAAAATTCAACCCATTAAAGACCGGAACAATCGTAGCATGCGAGTGTAAAGATACCAAAACAAATACTGCAATTAACACATGCCTGACATTAATGCTTTAAGTCATAAAACTAAATGTAAATATAGATTCAGACATAAACAATCATTCTACGCATACTAATGTTCTCCTTTGGAAGATCCAATAATACACAAACATAAACATAATGATGCTAATCATTATAACATTATTGATAATTAAAATATGCATCAACTGGAATCACCTACTACCTTTGGGTATATAAATAAAACTAGTGACACATACAAAATTATCTACAATCATGTTCATTAATTATGAGAACAATTAATCAACCTTTGGGCGATTCTAAAATGCCTTATAATTAATGAATTTCAATTAATCCATAAATTTAATTATTCATAATTTAGCATCCATATTATGGGTAATTGAAATAAAAACATTAATAATTTGAAATCACAAAAACTTTAATATTTTGGCCACTTTGGTGACTAACAAAAATTTATCATACTTGATTTCAAATAAATAATTACACATTTAATTGCTATAAACTTTATATAGCATCCTCATTAATTTTAATTTAACAATAACATACATAAATATTATTGCAAATTAAAATAAAATTATTAATTATTTATATAAATAAAATAATTAATATTAATTTTCTTGGTGACATAAACCAATAAAAACATTACTCTACTCTTTCACTTTGCATCACTTGAGAATGATCTTCATTCAATTTAATAATACTAAGCATTTATTCAATTTAGCAAAAGCATCCAACTCACTCACGTCCGTGCGTCAGTTTTCAAAAACACATTCACCTCCAATTGGCACATTCACAGTTCATTATGCCATTACACTTCATTCCAATATTAAAATAAAAAGTACTTTCACACGTAATGGTTTTTATACTTTCATTCAATGCCAATTAAAATAAAAAAACACGTCACAGTAAAAGCACACATACAATTCATATTAATGGTAGTAGCAATGAAGAGAACATTCATAAAGGCATTATGATTATAAACCTTCGATTAATAATTAGGGTTCGTGAAGATTGGATATAAACTTAAATTAGGGTTTATAACATTAGGGGAAAACATCATAAAGAAGAAACATCACATAATAGAAGAATCATAAATCCTACAACACAGCTCTGATACCACATATAAAACAATTAAAGATCTTTATAATTTAGGATCCTCACACGATAAAACATAATAGAGCACTAACCTTGATCCATGGGAGATCTTGTGAATATGCGTTCTTCAATTTGTAATTTTTGTGTGCTCTCTAACCATTGTTTCTCAATCTATCTCTTTGCCTTTCTTTTCTCTTCTCACACGTTCGTAATGAGTTACTGTGAAAAAAAAAACTTATGGCGAGAGACAAAACCCAATCCCTTTTATGAACCAACGTCCATCAAGTTGGTTTTTATTTTATCTTTATTTTATTTTATTATCACTTCTCATAATAATAACCAATAAGTCTTTAAATTTTATTAAATCACCATCATAATATTTCAAATGAGTCACTAATAGAATTAATTCGTCAATTAATTCTAACAAAATATAGTACTCCATTAGTGTATTTGATGTTTCCTTCCTTATAACCTTGACTTTGGTGTATCAAATCACATGTCATAGGATCCCAAGTTTTGTTTCCTTAAATTTTGTCCCTTTATATCTTTTAAGTAGGAATGTCAAAAAAAAATATCTGTAAGACCCGTGAAAATTAATTAATTAAATAATTAATTAACTAATAAATGTGGGTAGTAGGAGCCTTTATGGCATTAAATATTGTTTGATGTGATGTGGAAAAGTACTAGTTCAAATGGTTGAGAGTACTTTGATTGTGTGAGAGGACTTGGGTTCGAGTTCTATGTATGTCAATTATGTGTTGTTTGTTTTATTATTAATTTTAATAATATGTATGAGCATGGGAAGTGATAATGTAACCCTATACCTATAAGAATTGTCACAAAATGTGAATTTGGTTGGTTAGTTGGTTGTGCTTAGACTTGGTAATTGTGAGGGTAGGGTTTCGAACCTTGGTGAACCTAACTTTAACATTCTTTTTGTCAAAGATAAAATTAGTTGTGGTGAAGGGGCATCCAAGAGGGGCTGAAAAAAAAAACTGAGAGAAGAGAGGTTTTTGAATGCCAGTGATCAAAGAGGAATTCTCCAAAATCTAGACATCCAGGTTAGGGGAGCTGCACCTGTAAATTTTCTATTTTGTCATTTTGCATGATTGTGATGATGTTATGCCATGAAATTCGAGCTTCATATGAGGGGCATTGGGGGTTTGGGTGCTTGGGTACTATTTTATTGAATTTTTACCTAAATGTATGACTATGATGGATTTCTACACTAAGTATGCTACTATTGTGCAAACTTGGGTTTTAGGGGTCTGTTTTGTGTCTAAATTATGCTCATATAATTGGTACAATGTTTTTAACTGTTTTGGTATGAATTGAAGTGTGAATTGGGAATGGTCGTTGGTGTGCGCGTAAACATTGCAGAAGTCTGCATTTCTCGCTCAGGCGAGATTAGTAGAGAATTGAGTATGTTCTTGCTCGCACGTCTTGCTCAAGCCTAGTTTTCGTCTTGGGCGATAGACTATCTCGCTTAGGCGAGTGTATCTTGCTTAGGCGAGTGTGTCTCACCTAAGCGAGAACTCGTGAGTGTTAGGTGTGTTGCTTGGGCATCTCGCCCAGGCACGAAGCCTATTTTAGGCGAAGGAGTACCTCGCCCAGGCGAGAGTTCCTCGCTTAAGCGAAAAGTCGAGGAAGGTTTTTGCTGTTACGTTCACTTCGTCGCTTAGACGAGAGTTGTGGCTTCTGAGCGAAAGGATGGTCTCCCTCAGGCGAGCAAGGCTCGCCTAAGCGAGAGTGCGAGGTTTGTTTTATGCGAAGAGCTCGCTCAGGCGAGGTAAACTAGCTTAAGCAAGGTAGTCCTGGGTGCTTAAGCGAAGGCTCCAAACTTAAGCGAAGTATGAGGAATGGTGTGTCCCAAGGTAATCGTTTATGTTGTATTGGATTGGTCGGGGTTTGAATTGAGATGCGTGGTCTATAAGGCTTCTAAAGGTATCTCAAGGATGGGCTTGTTGGTGTTCTTTGAGTTGTGGCTCAGAACGTATCCCTTGAGTTGTGGCTCGGGATAGGGGTTAAGCACGTGACATTCTATGGGTTGTGGCCCGGAATGACTTCCCTTGAGTTGTGGCTCGGGAAAGCTGATGAACACAAGGAACTCTTGAGTTGTGGCTCGGGTTGGCGAGTGTCGCCGGTGTGAGTGTGCTGGTTGTGGCCAGTACGGTTGGGTCCAGATGGATTGCCCTCTTCAGTGATTTGCTGACGAGTTTAGTAGTCCTAGGACGTTACGAACTATGTTCGTATTTGGGAACTCCACCTGGCGTTACGGTGTATGATCTGTAGTATGGTTTCCCGCACGTGCTCTATCGGTTGTGGCTGATAGGTGTGGCAGCAAGACTCCTTGAGGTACTCACTAGAAGATGTAGAACACTGCTAACATGGTTGTGGCCATGTGGAAGGAAAGGAATGAGTTTCCTTCGATGCGAATTGACATCATATGGTTGTGGCCATGTGGAAGGAAAGGATGAGGTTCCTTGATGCGAATTGATATCAGCAAGGTTGTAGCCATGTGGGATGAAAGAAGAGTTTTTGTTGATGTGTTTTGTTATATGTAAATGATTAATATATTTGTGTTGATTATATTAGCTCACCCTATTTGCTTGTGTTTGGCGATGATTGTGTATGCGGTACACGTGAGCAGATGATGTGGATGCAGGTGGTTCTGGTGGAGCTTAGCCACGAAGAGGGGATAGCTTGGGATTTCTTTATGCTTTATTATTTTGGTTTTGGAAATTGTAAACATTTGAGGAATGCTCTTACATTATTTTCAGTTATTACAATTTATGGTTTTGTTTTTCTTATTGAACGATAATAAAAGTTTTAATTTTCCCGCGCTTTGGGAAATGAGGTATTATTAATTGCAGCATGTTTAAATTGTATTTCTTTATTTTATTAAAAATCTGTAATATCCGGTCGGGATGTTACAGTACCCGCGGGTATCCGCAGATAAAACCCACAACGGCTAGGAAATGAATATTGTAAATGGATATCCGCGGGTAACGGGTACGGGTATTTTTAATATCTGCATGTTAACGGGGCGGGTACGGGTATCATATCATTCGTACTTGTGGATACTCGTACCCACTATACTCAAATTTAAATTAAAAAAATAAAAAAAATGATTAAAATATTAACATATTGATTTTGAATGAGTTATTTTTTTATCAATTAGTTTTAAAAAAATCATTTCCTTGTAAACTGTCATTCAACATTATTTAAATGAGTTATTTGGACTTTGTTTAAAATTTATGAATGTTATGTATTGTATTTTATTTGAATTTATGATTAAATATGTTATTAAATATTTTTTTCTTTTTTTGTAAATATCTGCAGGTACTCGTGAATATTAAAAAATTATGCAGGTACCCGCATAACGGATATTGATAGATATAAGTATGAATAGGATACGGGGTGGATATTTATCCGGCGGGTAGGGTACGAGGGAGTTACTATCTGTAACCTACCCGCCCCGGTGACATCCCTACTCTCAAGACTAATGATGACTCTCAATGTTATTAGTAGGTATTGGATATATCTTCATACCTATTTTGTCCCTTTCATATGTTTACTGTATTATTAATCTCACTTTGAATCTCGTCTTTGGTGGTCAATTATGTAACTCTAATTACTCAATTTTATCTTCTTTCACTAATTATTATGTGTAGGATCCTCAATCTGATTGGGACAATCGTAGACATGAAGGATTTTATATGTTTGATATGTTGAAGGTTCTAGCTATTGTAGCCTCCAATGTTAATGTATCATCTTTTCATTTGAATTCTAGATCATCTAGATTTTTATTTATAGCATCTTCGTCTAGGACATTTCTTCCTAAGCTAAACTACTTAGTCTCCCCTAGAGTTTTAAGAAAGTTACAAACAAGTGATATCTTTTTATTCTTGTTAACATTTCCAAATTTGCTGCTTCATCTCTTACAAAGAGTGTTTCTACCTCTCATGCACCCTTTGCTTAGGTGGATCCCATTATTATGTTTCATTTATTTATTAACATACTCATTATTATTAGGTTTATCATCGTTCTGAGTTTTTTTTATGTATGTCTTATGTTTTGTATTATGCTTAAAACTAAACAAAATATTGTTATTAAATGTTTCAATGTAATTTAGATTGAGTACACTTTTAATAAAGTTTATAAATTACATACCATTGATGGTACTCTTCATTATGCTTCTTTTACTAATACTCCTCAACGGAATGAAGTTACTGAAAGAAAACAAAGTCACGTTATTTAAACCACTCATTCTATTTTATTGTATGTTTCAATTCCCAGTGAATTTTGTGGTGAAGCTAATATAGTGTTGTCCATGTTATTAATTGAATTCCATTTTCTTTTATCTCAAGTGTGTCTCCCTTTTAAAATTTGTATGGTAATGTTCGTGTTCCTCCAAATTTTTTGGTTTTACTTGTTTCATTCTATGCTCACATGTAGACATTTTAAATTATCCTCTTATTTCGCAGTATGTGTTCTTCTTGGTTGTGGGGATGGTCAAAAAGGTCATCACAGCTTTGATCAACCACCAAATCTATGTTTCTCGGCATGTTGTTTTCCTTAATTACGTTCCATTTTATTCACTTTTTTTCACTCCCACACGCCTACAAGGTTTGATCTCATTTCTATTGATTTTTTTTTCTTCAAAAATGTCTATGATTTTGTAAATAATCTTAAAATTGAGAATTGTAGGGATGTTATTGGCACTACTACACCTCCTTGTTATCTTCCACATGTTCATAAGTCCACCCTGATTACCATATCTTTCTTATTCATCTTCCTTTGATTTCTTCTTAACCACAAAGTTTGCCTAAGTCTTCTTCCTATCAAGAAGTTGTCCTTGATCCACTTTGGCAATAGGCTATGGAAAAGGATTTTTTTTCTTTATATAAGTCAGGATTTTTTTTTTCTTTATGTAAAATGGTATTATTCTCAATTTCTTATCTTTCAAATTTTAAATCATTGGTGTCAGTCTTCATTCTTAATATTTTCATTCTAATTTTAAACTAACTATCATGTTGAACCAAAATATTTAATAAAAATATGAATTTTAATAAAAGTAATATCAGTATAACATTTATATGAAAACTAAATTTGATCTTAATTTGGAAAGAGAGCAAATTACTCCATTTAAAAAAAATAGACTAAATTGAACAAAAATAATAAATATAAGAACTAAATTGAATATAAAACGCTGACCTTGAAACCTAACACGCTGTTGCGTTGACACACAGAAATTTTCTTAAAAGTTAAAAATAAAATAAAAATATCATGAAGTGACAGGTGACAATATTCATTATCGTTAATTATTTATACGGCGTTAACAAAAATTGATCAAATGGAACAAAATTGACGAAAATTTAGATATGATTAAACAACAAAAAGAAAATATTAATTAACACAACGGAAAGAAAATAGGGACCAAATTTGTGTTTTAACCTAACTTTTATATGAAAATTATATAGATATTATTATTAAATTAATAATTTTATTAAATATTTTTAACAATATTAAGTTTAGTTAAATTCATATGTTATATTAAAATTTATTTAATTTTTTTTAAATTTTAAATATATTTATTTTAAATTGTTATAAAATTGTTTTAAAATTATTTTAATTTATAAAATTATTGTTTTTAAACCATTAGAAATTATTGATATATAATGTAATACAGATGTTTGAAATATAAATTTATAAATCTATATAAATTTATATACAATTATTGTAAGTCCCTTTTTCTGTTCTTAAGTGTATGAGCCTGGCCTTTTCGTAAACCCAAGGTCAGCCCACCAGGGGACCCCAATACTCTGTCCAACCCCCTCACAATCTCACTTTACTCTTTTTTAGAAAAATTGTTTCTCTCCTCTCTCTCTCTCTACGAAAGCAGAAGCTCTGCTAGGGCATAGAGAACTTTCCACCCTCGAGCTAGCTCAGCTTGTTCTACTACCAAGTAAGTTACTCCTCGGATCTGTTGTAGCCTTTCTTTCCCCTTTTTCCAGTTAAGTGCTATTGTTGCATTTAGGGTTCATCCTCTTACTCTCGTTTGGGTCCTGGGGTTTCTGTTTCAGCTCACCATCCTAGTTCGTGGAGCTGTTGTGCCTAAGTTGCGCTCTTTGAGTTGCTGCTCCTTTTTTTGTGTCTAACAAGGTAAGGGAAGCTAGGTTTTAACTGTTTAAAATATTTCTCCTTATTTTTGGTTTGTTGAATGCTTTTGGATGTTGAATGATATTGTGGATGGTATGAAAACTGGCTTGCTTGCATTTTTGTATGTTCTTTTGAGTGGTGTTTCTACTGCATGCGCGTAACAATGGCGAGTGTTGTTATTCTCGCCTAAGTGAGTTTGTAACATCCCTAAAAGATATTACTTAATTAAATATTTTAAGATATAAAAAGAAGCTTGAACGTCGCAGCTTTATTAATTCCCGCCTCGCCGCGGGAATAAAACAAAATTTAAGGTTCCATGCGACAATCATTTAATAAATAAAAATAATTCCGAAAATTATTACAAGTTCCAAATAAAACTTTAAAACATAGTAAATCCCTAGCTCTAATTCCCAGCTAGTCCCTCTCTCCTTCTCGAGTGTTAGCAGCATCACCTATATCATCAACTGCTCCCGTGTAAAATTACGCGATCATCGCCAAGCACAAACAGAAAGGGGGGCTCAATAATATATATATATATATATATATATATATATATATATATATATATATATATATATATATAAATCACATAAATTAAATAATAGAAAACACCCAATCTTATTATCATATTTACATCTTAGTTACATTCTCAACACTCCCCAAGGCTTTTCAACTACTAACATACAACAAGGTTAGTCATGGACTCAGGATTTCTGATGCTCACACGAACCTGCCCGCTCGTGGTCCTGCCTCTACGAACCTTCCCGCTTGTAGTCATACTCTACGGACCTACCTGCACGTAGTCCAACACATGTGATCCTCAAGCTACATACCTCCCCGCACGCAGCATCTCTCAACTGTGAGCACGGAACATACGAACCTACCTCGCTCGTATCCCCACAGGAGAGTAATCGAGTATGAACCTTCCCGCTCATACCATCACATGTTATCCACCATCCATGAACCTACCCGCTCATGGCACAACATCTCCTGATCCATGTTTCATCAAAGTGTACAAACAATACACATAAACTGCACTAAACTCGCTTGGGCTAGAAGCAAACAAGGTTCACATGCGAAGGCGAGCTTAGGCGAGCTCATCTCGCCTGAGCGAGATCCCCCTTCGTTCAACACAACATCACTCGCCTAGGCGGCGAGACATCAGAACACACATGCATCCACCCCGACTTCTCGCTTAGGCGAGTACCTCTCGCCTAAGCGAGGTACTCTATCGCTCAAAACATGGGCTCCTCGCCTGAGCGAGACCCTCAAGCACAACCTCACGTTTTCACGAATCCTCGCCTAGGCGAGCTGCTCTCGCTTGGGCGAGATGTGCAGACACAACCCAAAATCTCTTTTCTGCTATTCTCGCCTAGGCAACCTTAGTTAGCTCGAGCGAGAATAGAGGACTTATTCTCTGTCACACACACAAAGAAACCAAACCAATTGCCAAAACTCGCACTCTATTATGCTAAGTAATTCATCACTGAATGCAAACATCAAGAGCACGAATTATACACCAAATTGATCCCCAATCAAGCGAAATTGAACCACAATCCATGAACAGTACCACAAAAACCCATAATTTCCATACAATCTCATAAGAGTTTAATCACATTACAGTAAAACAATCCAATACCCCAATTCACAACATAATCATCAACAAATTCACATGGCAGAGTTACACAAATCAGTGCACATTACAGAATACACCAAGTTTCTCAACAAACATATAAATGCATGGAAAGGAGCTCCCCTAACCTTAGAATTCTTACTTCAATTGGTTGTCTAACCTTGGCTTTGTGATACCTGTTGCCCTCCTAATCAATTACAGCTTTGCTCTCAAACCCCAAATTCACTTTTCTACTCAAATTCGTGCTCCTTTCTCACTCTAATTTTTCAGACTTCCAAAACCCTTCTAATTGCCTAACTCTCCCTTTTTATATGGCTCCTAATTGTGGTAAAAAGAAATAAAACGAAAATTGGCTTTTTAATGTCTATTATTACCTTTCATAAGCCATTATGGATTGTTTTTCCAACTCCCTTAGCTGCCCATTACCTCTAGGGCTTTCCCACCCTTTCACATTCAGACCACAAGTATTATAGCAAACATAAAGAGATTAATTTGTTCTCATCAAGGTTTAAACCCACAACCCATCAATTACCAAGTCAATTGCACAACCAATTCACATTAGTGATAATTCCTAAAATTTTAGGATTATCTTATCACGTCTAGCATTCAAGTATACTAACAAAATAATGTATAAATTAAAATAACACACAAAGGCATACATAGGACTCGAACCCAAGTCCTCTCACCACAACCAAAGTACTCTCAAACACTTAAGCTAGTACTTTTCCACGTCACAACAATTAACACTAAGTGCCATAAAGGCTTCCCCTACCCGTATTTATTAAATAATTATTAATTTAATTATTTAAATTTCACGGGTCTTACAGAGCTCGTCTCGCATAGGCGAGAGTACCTGAGACTCGCCCAGGTTCTGCTCGAGCATCCCGCTTAGGCGGAGGGCTCTTATTTTGAGCGACGCATTGTCTCGCTCAAGCGAGAGTGACTCGCCCCAGCGAGTTCTCGAGGAGATCTGGTGTTCTTTGCTCGCGTTCTCGTCCAGGCGAGGGATCTGCGTTTTGGGTGAAGGGCGGTCTCACCCAAGCGAGATGGGTCCGCTTAGGCGAGGACTCGCAGAGTGACTGTGCTTCTGTTTCAAGTCCCGCTTAGGCGAGAATGCCTAGCTTAGGAGAGATCATTGATGTCGCCTGGGTGAAGGAGTTTAGCCTAAGCGAGAACAGTGTGAAATCTCATTTTATTCCCTATTACTGTTGTGGTTGTATATTATTGTGAGTATGCATGAGTTATTGGATTGGTATGAAATGGAAGTGGCATGATTGGATTAATGTATGGCTTGGAACTATTGGATGGTGGAAATGTGGCATGAGAATTGGATGGGTGAAATAAAGGTGGTGGTTATGGTATGAGAGACATGAAATTTGTATGTGATAGGCGTAATTCCATAAGTCTCGTGGGGAGATCTCATGATGGTTTGTAGTGTATATAATTGAGATAAGGATTCAAGTAAGGACCGCATCTCAAAACTCTAAAGGGTCAGTGAGTCTCATGTAGAGCAAACCGATCCAAGTGGTGAGAGTAGCGGGAGGCCATAGTCTTTGGCAGGATAATGGCCTTAGACGCTTAAAGGTTAACCTTGTGTATGGTAGGGTAAAACCCATTGGCAATGGCTCTGCAGAGCAGTAGAGGCCACCACAAGTGCAAACGTCCAGTGAATCCGATCTTATTATATTTATCCGGATAATTAAGTCATAGTGTCCTGTTTGTTTGCTATAACATGATTTGTACCTTCTTTGTTGCATGTTTGGGATTGTTTTAAGTTCTTGCCTGCTGTAATATGTTAAAGTTATTTTACACTAGCTTACCCTTTCATTTTTGTGTATGTTCTGGTTTTGTTTTCTCTTTTGCGATGATCACCTTTTGGTGGGAGCAGATGGGAGAAACACTGAAGATAGATATGGTGGTGGCAGCGGCGCTGTTTAGTGGGGATCGAGTAATGGCTCTTAAGAGTAGTTTTAAGGCCTTGGTGCCTTTGTATTTCCTTTTCCTAGGAGTAGCTCCTTTGCTAAACTGTTGAAACTTTTTGGATTATGTTTTGTGTATGGCATTGCGGTATGCCTAAGTTTTCATTCCTGTACACTCTTGGATGACTATAACAGTTGGTTTCTTATGTATGTTGTTCATCTGTTTGCTCTCCATTATTATAACTATGTGATGTTTTAATTTAGTAGATTTTGCTCTATTTAAATGGGATGTCACAATTATTTGAAATATAAATTCAAATAAAAAAATATTAAAGTTTGATTTAATGAAACATCAATTAAAATAAATTTAAAATTTTAAAAAAAAATTAAATAAAGTTCAATATAAAATATAAATTTAAATAAACTTAATCTTATTAAAAATATAATAAAATTTTCAATTTTAATAAAATTATCTTCAAAACATGTATATAAAAATTAAATTTAGTCATAATTTGGAGATGGACGAAATTGTTCAATTTAAAAAAATTGTCTGAATTGAATAAAAAAACAAATAGAGACATCAGAATGACTTGACACATGTTACGATGCTGACTCAACACGTGACAAAAGAATGTTAAAAATAAATAAAAAAGATTAAAAAATTATTTTAAAAAAATTTTAAAAATTAAAATATAATTTCAAATTTTCGAATAAATACGAAGATCAACAAAGTATTTTAACTTATAAAATTTCTTTCCTGATTTGATGAAAAACTATGTATTTTAATGACATTTAATACTTGATAATATGATATTTTATTTACTGTGACTTTTATTTTTTTAAATATATATATATATATAATTAATATTTGAAATAGTAAAATATTTTTTTATCTCAATTTTTGTCTTGTTTCTTTAAATCAGTCCTAATTTTATTTTTGTGCTTAAATATATGCCAATTTTTGTCAATTTTTTTTAATTTGGTCATTTTTTGCTAACACCAATTAAATCTTTAACCGTCATGAACATTGACTATCACGTGTCACTTCATGATTTTTTTATTGTTTTATTTTTTTTATTTTTTTTTATTTTTAAAATTTTTCTTTTACATGTCAACATGTCAAACCAACAATGTGTCACGCAAAGTCAATGTATTTAATCCTTATATTCGTTATTTTTGTTTAATTTTGTGCCAATTTTTTTTAACACGAACCAATTTTGTTCATTTTCAAATTGAGACCAAATTTAATTTTTATATTAAAATTCACATTTTTATGAAATATTTTTATTAAATATATTAAAATTCACATCATTATAACTTTTATATACAAAATAAATTTGGTCCTAATTTTGAGAGTGACCAAATTATTCAATTTTAAAAAAAAATTGGGACTAAATTGAACAAAAATAACAAATATAAGAATTAAATTGAATATAAAACATTGACTGTGACACGTGACACGATGTTTGGTTGACACGTGAACATTAAAAAAATTTAAAAATCAAATAAATAAATCAAAAATTAAAAAATTACGAAATGACCTGTGATAGTCACTATTCATTGACCATTAATAATTTAAATGATGTTAGCAAAAAATGACCAAATTAAACAAAATTGACGAAAATTGAAACAAAAATAAAATTAGGAGACTAATTTGATAAAACTTGACAAAAATTTAAAAAAAAAAGTATTTTAACCTTTTTTAAAATAAGATAATCAAATCCCTACTCATGTTATCATCCCTTAAGCTAAATAGTTTCATGGTTGCTAAGTTAGTCTAATTGTGTTCGCTTCTTTCTTATACAAATCCTTTATATTGTGAGAACAAAAGTTCTATTCAAATTAGTCATATTTCAGACTTTCATAAGCATACAAAACATCTTTAAATTGTTTGTCATTCCACTCGCTATCATCTTTAATATGTATTCGTTGCATTATTTTCCATCTTTTCAGCTATACTTATTTATAAAATCTGACTGTATTAAGAGTTTTTTATTTTTTGGCTAATGAATTTTCAGTGATCTGGATTAGTACACCATAAATTTAAGAAAATATTAGACAATTATATATATATATATATATATATAGAAAGTATATTTTAATCTTTATACTCATATCTTATTTATATTTTTATATTTTTGTTATGTCTTTACATTAAGTTAATATTTTTTTTTGAGTCTTCATTCTTTGTTTCATAAATTATTATGAGACAGAAGGACCTACAAAATTCATATCTAAAATATATTTATATTATTTTTATTTGGTTTCATTTTTTTTAATAATTATGTTCTCTTAACTATTTTTTAGGGGGAAAGTTTTAAAATTTTGAAAAATGTGTAGATTTTCATGGTTTTGCAACTAAACAGAGGATATTATTGCTTATATTGAGTTTTATGTGGCTATTATTCTTTCTTTTTATCTCGTTCCATCTTTTCTTTACGTATTGTTATTTTTCTATTATCTCTAGTGTTTTTCCCTATAATTTATTATGGGAAAGAAAGTTTAAAAAATATTATTTTCTTAAAATGGTGCAGATCTTGAAAATTATCTGACAAACACTCATCTTCATGATAGAGATTTTTGTGTGTGGGGAAGATAAAACATTTAAGTTTAATAATAAAATGGAATCGCTTTATCATGATGATGACCCATAACCTATCTAGAAGCCTTGAGGCAACAGGTAGCACCTAGAACTATGGACAGAAGTGTCTGCTGGGGAATCAACCACATTCCTAAACTGTTTTTATCATTACAAAGCTTCAATTTTATTATTTTTATATTCAGTGTGTTGGAGTCAAACAAATAGGTGGTTATTATCATTTAATTATAATAGCTGGTGAAAATGTTCACCCACCATATACATCTTTATAGCAATTTATAATTAATATTATTTTTCATTTGAATTATCTTTGTTTCCAAGTTTTTTCTTCAATCAGTTCTTTGCGTGATTAGTTCATTTGTTTTAAATTGATCAATTTCACATAATATTTTCATTATTAAAAATATTTTTTCAGTGGTTTCTGAGATTATTCATACCACAATAGATTGATAATTTTTTATTAACATTAACCAATTTGAAAACCAATTTGAAAACCAATTTTTCATAATAAAATTACTGAATAACTTTCAAGGGTTGATGTAATTAGAGCTGTCAAAACAGGTAACCCGACCCAACTCTATTCGATCCACCATGGGTTGATGATTTAATGAGTCAACCCAATTCGGCTCACATTTTAGCAAGCCAAAAAAATTCGAACCCGGCACGATCCATCACTGGTTGACGGGTTGACGGGTTAAACGGGTTGGCTCACGAGTTCACTTAATTAAATTTTTTTTTTCAGTCAAAACTAAATTGTAATTCTAATTAAAATCTAAATAAACTTTAATACAATCCAAATACAAACCAAAATAAAAAAAAATACAAATTATTTATATGTTGGATAAAAAAATAACCTAACATGACTCAAATGTAAATTAATAAAAAAAATAAAAACACTTGTGTGACCTTTTTATCTGCGGGTTGGTGAGCCAACCCGACTCACCACGGGTTCAACCCGGATAAGTCGGGTCAAAAATCAACCCATATTGAAATTTATAAAAAAAATTTAACCCAACCCAACTCAAACCCGTTGTGTGCCGGGTTAGCTCGCGAATTCTAACCCATTTTGACAACTCTCTATATGTAATGTAATGAACTTTTATAATTTGGACAAATAAGAACAAAGGAGAGAATAAGCTATAACTGTTAGCTTATTTTAAAAAGTGCTTTAGGAAGTAATTTCTTTTATTTATTAACTCTTGTATTTTAATAATTTTTTTTTACTTTTAATTTCTTTTTACTTATTATTATTTATTTTAATTTTATATTTAAGAATTATTCTTTTAATGTTTTTTGTATTTCAAATTTTAAAAAAATATTTAATATTATAAATTAAAGTAACTAATACGTTATTGCATAATATTATGTGAAAGTGTATGGTAATGAATGTCCTAATTTTTGAACAAGTGACGACGAAAAAGGGGCGAAGGTTCCGGAGATCTTATTCTGAGTTGAAAATGATGCATGCACTGTAGAACAGTTTTATTTTGTACACTAATTGCATGAATAATGGTTTAAAAAGTGCATGAAGACCTAATCAAGATAACTATACATTTGCAATTAATAAGGTAGGAAAATCGTGAAAAAGGTTAGGAAATCTCACTTGGCAAATAGCTACTTCATATCAGTGCTTTCACCACAATTTCTTCATACATTTTTATAACCTGCATTGTTACATCCATATCTCATCATTCCTTTGTTACTTTATTTTTTATGTTTTGTTCTTGTGGTTGGAAAGGAACAGGAAACACATGACATGCTTTAGAAGTGGGTTTGTTTAATTTGAGTTTATTGGCAGTTGTCACATTCTACTATAACCCACCAACGCACACCTGTGGCTGGAGTAAATAGAAAGGGATTTGATTCAGATCACCACAAATCCACGCACCACCAAATGCAATCTCAGTTGAACACTGGTCCAAATAATACTACTTCCACCTAAAATATAATATATATTTCGAGCTAATTAAAACTTGCATTTCACATCATTTTTTCTGTCTTTGCTCACATCAATCCATTTTAAAATAATCTAATATTTTAGGTATACATTCCTGGTAATAGTTATCTGTTTTGATCATTTCCATTTATGATATTAACTTTTACTTACTATTACATAAATACTTCTGAAATGGTGTAAACATCTTCATTTAAGTAACTAATATGTGAACACAAATAATTTGATTTCCAAATAAATATATAAATGGAAACATATTCTGTCTTTTTTTTAAGTCCTTATAAAATGAGAAAAAAACAAATTTCCTGACAATTACTTTTTTGTAACTTATAAAAATAAATGGTAATGGGTATAAAAGATGGTGAGGAAAATTAAAGAGAAAAAAATCAACTAAAAAGAGACAAAGGTAAGAAAGTTGAAGAAAAAATTACATCGTAAGACAATTCACTGTGATAAAAAATAAGATTCTTTTTTGTTTTACCTAGTACCTCCTTTTACTGGTTAAACATAAATTACATTTAACATTTCAAAAAATAAAACATTTATATCTCTTTCATCTATGATGTCTTAATTTGACAAATAGTCCATGGATCAACCATAACCTACTTCTTGCTAAACTCACTATGAGGGGACTCCCAAATGAAGGGCTAAAAAAAGTCTCAGTTCCAAAGTTCCCTCTCAAGTGGGTTGGGACCAGGACCAAAGTGGGTTTGGTCCACTAAAATATTTTAACTAACTCTTAAAAATAATATTTTGAGCTTGAATAAAAATGGAGTCAAGTCGTCTCAGACTAACCCAGATCAAAGGTCGAGACTAGACAACATGGCCAAGCCAGACCAAAGACCAAGACGGGTAAGCTCGAGCCGAAGGCTGAAATGGACCATCTCAGGCCAATGGTTGAGACAAGCAGAAATAATTTGGATAAACAACTGATAAAGGCTAGGTTGGAGTGACGGCCGAGACGGGTCGGCTTGGCTGACAGCTAACATATCTCCTCCAATACTTTCAAGCACCTTTTACCTTGCTTGCAATATTGTAATGTGACAATCAATCCACAATCCAGATTACTTCCAACCAAGTCTATCACAAACGAATCGAGCATATAGAAATCAATCGTCACCTCATTTGGAAAAGATCAATTGTGGTCTAGTCAAGCTCTTCCCTATCTTCTACTCCTTCCAAGCTACATACATATTTACCAAGCCCCTACCCATGCTCACCTTCAAGCACCACCTTTCCAAGCTGGGAATGAAGGATATTTATTCTCAGCTTGAGCAGGACTGATAAACTCCCCTTTTTATATGTTGTTGAACAATGTTGGATCGCTTAGCACACCCCTCTTCGCTTAACGATCTTCAAGTGTTTGATCTTTTGTTTTTGAGAACTTTCCTTCTTTGTCAAAGCCAACCAGTTAGGTTGTTCTTTTGCTTCGATCTTTTATAATATATATAGTTTCCTCTTTTTCTCTTTTCAATTTTTGTAACACAATATTGTAGCTTTCCTTTCTCTTGCAATTAGGGCTGGACAAAGTTAATTGAATAGTACCAAACTATCAATTAACTATACTAAATTAAAATAAATTTACTAAACTATTTTAAAGTGAAAATTAAACTGAACTATATTACAGATCAATTTTAAAAAACTGAACATAATGAAATTGCAGTTCGGTTAACTACATATAACCGAAACTACTTTTTTCCAATTGAAAAGAAATATGGGTGGTCAGTGAAATGTATATGACGTCGTCTTCTTTTTCTCTCCAACCAATACACGCCTAAACAAGATAAGCATCAAGTTTTCAATTCCATCAACCATATTCCATTTTTTTCATTTTTTGGTAAATATTTTTGAATTCCATCGATTAAAAAAAATAATGGATGATTAGAGAAATATATCATTGTATTTCATTCTTAATATTTTTCATTTTTTTTATAAGTATTTCTCTCACTATTGGTAAACACGGGTAATTATAATTTTAGAAAATACAAACATAAAAAATAGCAAAAAAATTAACATTATTTGTATAAAAAAAATATTATTATTAATTTCTTTTTTATTTCATGGAGTTTTCTATTATTATCTTCACAACGATATCGAAACCAAAGTCATACTTGTAATCAACAACTTGTATTGATTTGTTCAAAAGGTAAAATAAGGAAAATAGTCGTATAAATGAAATAATTAAAAGTGTGATTTTTTTAAGATAACCTTTCAAGATAAAATGGAACTTTCAAGTGTTATCAATTTTGATGATTGAAGATGTGTTAATAAGTTGTATTTTATAATGCAACTTACATTTGAAGATGTATTAATTTTTATGTTTTCTTAGTTTTTTTTTTTTGTATTTGAAGATGTATTCTTGAGTAGAGACAAAATTTTCCTATCTACTTAGTGTTATGTCTTTATTTTTTTTTAGTTTGTAAGAAACATATATTATGAATGAAGTGGGTAAGTACTACCTTTTCTAGTTTTTTAATTGAATGCAATATTTAGTATAATAATTTAGTTAAGAAATTCAAAAACAATTCACAACCAGTTCGGTTAAAAAATAGTGTAGTTCAATTCAAAATTAGTACAGTTTAATTCTAGTGTAGTTCAATTTAAAAACAATACAGTTCGATTAAAAAATAGTGCAATCCGGTTCAAAAATAGAGAAGTTTGGTTCAAAATTAGTGCACTTCGGTTCAAAAATAGTACAGTTTGGTTAAAAAATAGAGTAGTTTGGTTCAAAATTAGTGCAATTTGATTTTAAAATGGTGCAATTCAGTTCAAAAATAGTGCAGTTCAGTCTAAAAATAATGCAGTTCAAAAAACAATTCAGTTTATAACAATTCAATTCAGTTTGTATTACAGTGCAATACAGTTAAGTGCGGTACAATTCAGTTTAGTTTGTTAGAAATAAAAAGAGTTCAGTTCAGTTTGTCTTAACTGTTTTTTCAGTTCAATTTGTGTGAATTATATTTTAATTCAGTACAATTTTAAATAGTGCAGTGTAATTCGGATAGTTTTGCTCGATCGTACTTGTAGTACAATTTTATTCTTTCCTTTTCTCTGCCTTGATCACAAAAGTCTGTTAAAAAACAAATTACATGAATTATAATAATCGTCTCAGAACTATCCGTGTTATATATATTGTGTTTACTCGACCCATATTTTGTAATAGTTATCTTAAGCTAATTTCTTTTTCGATTCCTTCTATTATGTTTGTAACATCTTTGTTGATGTTGTTTTTCTTGTCACATCAATTGTTTCCTCGATTATTCTTTACTAACTTGAACTTTTGTATTAGTCTTCATTATGATTCCATTTCTTGATTTCCCGAGTCTCGATTTTCTTCTAAGCTTATTCTCCATTTATTTTACTTCTTTATCATTTCCTTTGATGTTTTAACCTCAATATGTCATCACCTTGATATTCTTCCTCCGACAATAATATATATTAATTATAGATAGTTTGTTAGATATTTTTTAATTTAAAATCTTACTCACTATTGGATGAACTAAATAAATTCAATATTAAAATGTGTAATTTAAATATTATATAGATGCAAGTTTAAAGAATAATATGTACATTAATTTTTCTATTTATTTAGGGGATATTATTGATCTAAAAGTTATTATATATATACATATATGATGTAGAAAGTGATGAATTTAAAGTAGAGGCTAGTAACACCTAATTGAATTCCAAATCCAAACGCTTTACTTCAATATAAGGCAGAGAGGGGTTGAAAGCAGGGGCAATCCGAAAGTAATGAACAAAAGTAGAAGTCATAGTGAATCCAATACAACAACAATAAGAATAGAGGGAAACATGGCATGCTTGAATCTCTTTACGAATTCTTGGGACCTTTTGTTCTGAACCACCTTGAGTTACATGTTCCTATTTTATTGTCATTTGTCACGTTGTACTAAACTATAACCCACCACCACACTTATGGGGATATGATCGAGATCACCACAAAGCCACGCACCACCAACACAAGAGTGCAATTTCAGTTGAACACTGGTCCTAACAATGCTCTTTCGACTTTCACAACAGACCATCAGTTGCTATTCTGTTGTAACCTCTAACCATCATCTTTCATTTACGCTAACATGTGTAAAATAATTTATTATGGTCCTAATTTTTTCCATACTTATTTTCCACATTATGTACAAATCTTTTTGGGTTTCACTTCTTTTTAAAAAAAATATTTATATTTATTTCTATTCTTCTATTTTCACTTTTTTGTCTCTCTTCTGTCAAAGTTAAACTTACCTCAAATCGATTTGATGACTGAGTTTTAAAAAAATAATAATATTTTGACTCATTATTTTAATCTATTTTCTAAATTTATTATTTTAATCATTCTTTAATTATTTATTTTAATATTATGTGTGAAACCCCATTTTGTCTCTCTTTTCTCTACCACTTCCCACTCACTGAAAAACACTCCACAGACCCAACTCTCCTTCACTCTGCACTGGTCCCTCCTTTTCTCTCAACCAGAGTTCAACCTTCATACTGACCCATCCTTCTTCTTAATTTTCAGCAGACAAATCAGAAGGGCCCGTTGATACCTCCCTCCTAGCTAAACCTCCATTCTCTCAAAGTAAGTAAAAAGTCATTCTCATTTCTCATCAATTCCGAATTTTGGAAGTTAATTTCAAGCCAGACAGAATTAGGGCCCTATCCTTACTGTATGAACCTTCATTTCAGTCCCTTAGGTTGTGAATTGGAGTGCCTCACTATGAGAAGCCATAATAGTGGATTGGTGATCAATTAAGGTAAGGGAAGCTAACCTATCATCCTATTTTGCGAACAGATCATTAATATAAGTTAGAATTGCATGAATTGGATGTTGATTGATGAGTGTGAACAATTGTATGTGGTGGAATTCGTTTTAGGTATGAACTGTGTGGCTTGCATGTTGAAACAGCTCGAAATTCTGATGATCTCGCCCAAGCGAGTTGTTTCCGCCTGAGCGAAAATGACAAAAAACCACCCCTGATGCTGCGTGAGGTCTCGCCTAGGCGAGCTGATGTCGCCTGAGCGAGAGTCAAATCTCGTCTAGGCGAAACAGCCTAGCCTGAGCGAGAGTTCGCTCAGATTTTGGGGTAGCTCCCTGTTTGGGGTCTCGCCCAAGCGAGAGCGACTCGCCTAAGCGAGACTACTTTCTAGCCCAGGCGAGATCCCTTAGCTTGGGCGAGTTTCAATGCAGAGTTGGATATTTCCATGTTTTTAATGAAATGAATCTGTGCTAGTGAATCGATATTGACAATTGGCTATTATGCATGTGAACTTTATGATTAATAGTCTGTTTGATTATAATTTGTGGAAATTTAGTTAATTGAAATTCCAATAAGATGGTTTTAGTAAATGTAAGGGCATGAGGACTCATATTGGTGGCATCCTGACGCTCCTAGTAACCATTGAGACTCAAGTAGAGTATGATGGGTTATGTCGGGAGGAGTAGCAGGAGGTCCTGGTCTATGAACTCGATCCGTCATAGAGGTGATGGGATTTACCTTGAGAGTGGTTGGGTGAATACCCCTTGTGCCTAAAA
>Ga0214543_1003126_pt1 | contig 32292 bp, 12 predicted proteins | sample CNSS2metaG_FD_160094 | JGI IMG/M metagenome (GOLD analysis project Ga0214543, IMG submission 160094) | Root nodule microbial communities from cowpea collected in UCLA plant growth center, Los Angeles, California, USA - CNSS2 | ecosystem: Host-associated > Plants > Roots > Nodule | place: USA... | reverse complement strand
TAGACGAATTAGTCCTAGGAGGTGGGTCTTGGGAACTCTTGAGTGGTGATTTATCATGTTTTCTTTCTTTATCTTTCCAAGTACTAGAATAGTAGTCATTGTATGAACCACTCCTCTTGGCCTCTTTTTTCTTTTGCAATTGAGTTTCAACTTTGATGGCCAAATGTAAAACTTTTTCAAGAGAGGAGTACTCATATAACTCTACTAAATCTTGTATGTCCCTCCTTAACCCACTCACAAATCTAGCTACTTTTTCCTCTTCACTTTCAAATTGGAGTCCTACTTTTAGAAGCATGGACTCCATTAACTTGTAATATTCATCCACACATGGACCCTTGTTGAAGCCTTTGGAGCTTCAAAAGAGTCTCCCTCTTATAGAAGGAAGGAACAAATCTAGCGTGCATCAAATTTTTAAGGTCCCTCCAAGAAGCTGCGAGTGGTTCTTGGTTAATATTGTCCATACATAATTGATGCCACCGAGTCATGGCATAATCCTCAAACTCTAAGACTACCAAATCTACTTGCTCTTGATCACTAACTACATGAATGGTAAAAATTTTGTTCACTTTTTGTTCCCACTCAATGTAGATGTTTGGTTCATTTTCTCCTTTGAACTTTGAAAATTTGATGGATGGTGGTTGCCTTTATGGTTGAGTATGTCGCCTCCCTCCACCATCATTTCCATGCCTTCTTCTCCTTCATTCACCATCATAGGAGCTCTCGGATGAAGACCTTCTTCTTCTCCTTTCCTCCTCTCGGAATTCAAGCCTTTGAATGTGTTCTTGGAGCATAATCTCACTTCGTCTTCTATCCTCACTCAATTGGTCAAATGTCTCTCTTCTACTAATCTCCATCTCCCTAAGAATTTGTGCAAGGGTATGTTGTTCATTTGGTTGCATGAGAGGCGTCACTATTGGAGGTGAGTATGGTGTATGTGACTCCACTTCTTCCTCCTCCTCCTCCACATTGGGATCCAAATTCATCTTCCCTACAAAACAAGCTCAAATCGAGACACAAAGAAGTAATTAGTTGGTTAAAAAATATGTTGCAGGCCCTCAAGACCAAGTATGGTCCTAAAACAGCCCCCAAGTGTTTGGTTCACACTCCCAAAGCAAATAAGACAAGGCTAGCATTCAAGTCCTTCAAAAGGATTGAAAAAACACTTAAAATTTTCGTAAATCTTTCACAAGCAAGGCAAGTGGCTCGACCATAACACTCAAGGATAGTTAAGAAAGGAAAACTATTATGACAAAACAAAGAACACCTAATGACAAGTAAGAAAAACACCAAAACAAGGAAAGCAGAACTCTAAGGAAAGAAAAATATTGGTGACAAAACTTCGAATAAGACTAACACAAGAAAAGCAAATTTTTAAGACTCTATGGAAAGCACTTGAACAAGCATCTTCAAGTCTTACATCATGCATACACCAAGAAAGATCATAACCAAGTTAAAGCATTGAACTAATTAGCCAATATCACCCAATTCTCAAGTATGAAAACTAGTAGCATAACACCTAGTGAAAAACACACTTTTAGTTCACCAAGGAGCAAGGTTGCTCTCGGTTTTTAGGCAAAAATTGGTCCAATTTTTTTTTCTTTCACAACTAGTTTCATAAAATGGTGAGAAAGAGTTTTAGGTGACTTGGACACTTAGTTCCTCAAGTTTTAGGCCAAAATTAATTTCATGGAGCACACATCAAGCAAGACATAAAGTGAAAGCAAGAATCAAATACTTGGAAAAACAAGAATAAGAAAAATTCAAGTTAACATATGACATATGACTCAAGCAAAAGTTAGGCACATTTAAAGACTCAACATTATGTACACAAAGACACAAACATGTAGTTATCATGCATTTAAACTCATAGATTTGAGGCTCAAAGACTAAGCATCTAAAGACATGTTATCCAACCACATTTAGGAGCTGAAAGAGGTGCAAAAATCGTACCCAAACTGCAACAACAGAACCTAAAAACGCTGATTCACGTATTCTTGATAAATCTGACCTTTGCTCACTGATTTGATCATAATTTTCTCCACAAAACTCCAAATGCATTGGTTCTTTTTTTTCTGGAAACTAGACTCAAAGAGATTTCTTTTGTCATCAAAAACATAATTTTTGGACCGCTGAGCTGGTGCAGTTTAATGTTTTAAAATCGTCACATTTTCTGCCAGCACTATTTTTGTGTGTAATTGAAGTGGATTTGAACCATACAAAGATAGTTACAACAAGACAAGGTTAGCACATGAAAAATACCATATTCAAGACAATCTAGGCTCTAGATACCAAATGATGAATGATTATCTTGTTTCTTTTTAAGATTATTGAATATGATGTGAGTTCATTAAGAAAGTTAAGTGAAATCCTCACTGGACATTAAGATAAGAAGCTATCTAGATGTGAATGTTCCTTTCACAAAGCTCAAGAGAAGAAGATGATGGGTTGCTTCAAAACAAAAAGGAAATGGAAAGCACATAAACCATAGAAAACCAAGAACAATTAAAGGAAGAAGAAAACATAAAATGGAAAGGAAAGAAATTGAAAAAATGTGAGAAGCACGCCACTACAAGGCTAGGCTAGAAGCCATGACAACCTTGAAGATGAGTGGATGTGTGCCGCCACTTGCTATGCAAGATAAGGCTTAAAAGTATTCATTCCCTAGGGAGGAAACTCTCACAAATGGTTGAGACACAAGAGTGTTTTTACTTCAAAATGTTCAACCCTTGTACAAGTGGTAGAGCATCCCTTAAATAGAAGAGTTTAGGGGTCTCTAAGAAAATAAAAGATACCTAAGGATGTCTCTACAAAAACTTAACCCTTGCTTCTAGAAACTAGGTCAAATAAGGTTACAAAATGAGAGACAAAATAGCTAACTATGGTGTGTGCAAGGCTAATTTCGTTCTAGCACTAAAGGAGCCCAAGAAGGTGTCTCATATGTCTCCAAAAGTGGCCAAAGTATGCTAAAAACAAAGGAGACCAAAGATACATAGGTACACTTGCTTTATGCCTTTTTCTTTATGCTTTATGCATTTGCTTTACTCTCTCCTCCACATCATTTATGCTTCCCAATCACCATGCGCCACCTAGCATTGCTTTCTTACTCGTAATTAACCTACAATGCAAATAAACATAGATTAGCATGTTGGCTTAAGTCAAGTCAACTATAGTCAACAAGTCAAACCCATTCAAAGGTCAACAAGTCAACTAAAGTTGATTCAACTAAGTCAACTTAGGGAATAAAAAATAACAAACACAAATGAAAGGGATGAAGGATTAGTGAACTTCCTTTCTAAACATGCTTAGTGTTCTTAAGCATGTGCCTCCATCCTTTGTTGGAGTCAATCCTTCATCACCCCACAATTTTTTACGAGTTATAGAATAGTCCAAATGACTTACTACAAATTGTCATCCTTAATAAAGATAAGACATATGTAGCGAGGAGTAGGATGAAAGTGTCACACGATGCAAATGCTATAAGACCAGATAAATCTTATGAAAGAATAAGACCAAGATCTCGATCAAAATGCAAGTCAAGTAGACTAGACAGTATTTACAAGTACTCAACACATACTCAACACATGATGTGTTGTTATGATATGCAATCTTCTAATATTTACCAAGTTGACCAATTATCTGAATAGGAAAGGAGAGAAATATAATAAAGAATGAGAAAATGATTTTCAAGAATAAATAAAAAGAAGCATGAAAAATGAATAAAGAAGTATATTCTAAGGAAGATTTACAACCATATGATTATGTTGTTGGACTTTCTCGAGTTTAAGAAAATAATAAAAGGGTGGCCAAGATATAAAAAAACAAGGGAGTGCAAGAAGAAAGCATCAAGATCAAACCCAAATTGAAGCCAAATCATGAAGTATAGTTCTTAGCTAATTATATTCCATGTCTCCTAAATTTGACTTATGGGAGAGTTTTTTATTTCAGTTTTTTTTTTCAATTTGAAATTTGAAATTTCAAATTCTTCCTCCTTTTATTTTGAAATTTTTGACCAAGCGTGTGTGGGTTTTAGATCGGTCATTTACATGTAATTAGGATTTGAGTGTCACTGTACATAGGAAATTTTGAACTCAATTGTTATAAATATATATCACTCTCACTTGTAGATTTACTTTGAAATATATGAAATTTAGAGATTGTGATGAGAGAACTCTTATACAAGTGATCATCAACTTTGGATCTTACCTTGAACTCTTATGAAAGTTTCACCATGATGAGTTCATGGACAAAGAGATGTTAAATTTTTTTTAAATAAATATTTATATAATAGAATAGTGATTTTACTGTATATTTCAAATAAGGAAGTAGAAACTTGAAGCTAATCTAGCCCATTCTGAAAAAAGAAGAGTTTAGCCTACACATGTATCAAAGGTCAATTAAAGTCAAAAGAAAGGGAGGACAAATATGATAGAGTAAGGAAATCATGACCATGCATGTGAAACATGCTCTCTAGTGAAAAAGTAGAAAAAGAACTAAGAATAAATCAACATGTTTAATCAATTACATAATTAATTAATTTGTTCTTGAGATGTTCTAATAACAGAATGATTAACTATGTAAAGAAACAATTGATCAAAATATAATGATTTTCATTTTTTAATGTTCTAGTAAAATAATCAATTAGGATCTATAATCTAATAAATATGTTTTTGTAATTAATGAGAAACATGTTTAATTGATTAAATGATGTAATAATCGATTATTTCAGGAAGATGTTCCAACTGATTTTCAAAATTTTGTTAAAATAACCGATTACGTGCTTAAGATAATGAATTAAATGCATCAATATCAGTTTTTGAATTGCATTTTCAAAATCCTATAAATAGAGAATCAATCTCCATCTTTAAGATAACTTTTGGGCAATAAAAGTGTTGTTTACAAGAGTCCTAAGTGTTATGCTTTTGTCGTGGATCGTTCATGAAACTCATGCTTATGCAACCTCTCAATGTTCTTCCATGTAGGTTCTCTTCTCCATCACCTCTTGAGTTTATCAAGTTCCTACCATTCTTGTAAAGATTATATCAAGTGGCCACTAAAGATAGAACATATGTTGGATCCGTGGCTCAAGTGTTTGATGAATCCAATTATTTATTTGCACTCTCTAGGAAACTCATGAATAAGTGAAAATTTAAAAGTGATTTATGTCAATATGTATTGATTATGATGTTGTTATAAGTTTTCTGTTACTTGATTTGATCTCACATTGCAAATAGAAAGCTTCTTCAAATGTTTTAAACTTATCATAGTGATAGGTGATTGTTTAGTTGAACAAAAGGTGTTTTTAATTTGTTAAAATGTTCTTAAGTAGTTTGGAAAACTGGAAGAACATTCTAATCAATTACATTATCAATTTAATTGATTAAATCACTTAAAACCATTAGCAACTATAATTTAGTCATCAAATATGTTTAAAAAAGGGTATTCGAAAACTATTGTAGTATTTTTCATGTTGTGAAGCTTTTTCTTATGAGCTTGACCTGTGTTATGTGTTATTTGTTAAGAGTTTATCTTTTCATTCTCGAAAGTTTTTAATCTCAAGAGAGATTAAAAAGGTCTATCTTGAAAAGGTGTGGATACTCATTTTATCCTGGAGAGGTTTATTATAACATCCCTATTTTTAATAAATTTTATTATTTACTTTATCTTTACTTTAAATGAGTTAGAAAATTATGTGCTTTTACTAATGTTTTATATTATATCTAGATATAGTTTAAACATTAAAAAAAATCGAGTAGTTTTAAGAAATATTATACGTAAGTAAAACAAAAATAATAATAAAGGTAAATAATAGGAAGAATATATATATATATATATATATATTAAACATTATAATTTGTTTAATGTTTAATAATTTGTTAATTAGTGAAACCTCTCAAGCTCCATGCTTAAGGAAGAGCTAGATGTAGTCCTTAAGTTTAAGTGAACAAGTATAAAATCTTTTATATGTTCTTGATCTTTGTGAACTAGATGATAATAAATCTATTATATGTAATGTAATATTTTTATGGTCCTTACATTTTAAAAATGATAAATATAGTTTTCTAACCCAACTGCGTGATTTTTTTTACGTATTAAACTACGTTTTAGGCTGATGTTTGAGTTGTTTATACTATTTAACATGTTTTAACTCAAATGTTATCCTGATACATCATTTAACACATACAAAAAAATATGGATGTCATTGAGTTAAAATAACTATATCCATTAATTTTTTAAGTTTCAGAATCAAAATGTATAAAAGTTTATGATAAAGACAAATTTAAATTTCATGTTTAAATTTAACAATTAAAAACATATTTAACCTTTCTATTTATTTGAATTTTAATACTTAATTATACTAATTTAACCAACACACTAGTTTAACCAAAGTATTAAAGAAAAATTAGGATATCATGTTTCTCCATCATAATAAAGTGATAATTGATTTTTCACGGTATCACAAGATTAATGATAACTCTAGAGGTTTGAGGAGGTCCATATAGAATGTTTGAATTGTTACAATCGACATATACTTTAAATACAAAATTGAGACCAATTATATTAATGTAACCAAAATGTTGCACTAGGTTAATCAACATGTAAAAGTATTGAATAGGTGATATCCCTCTTAGAAGTGTATCTTTATAAATTTTCATTATCTTTTTACCATTAACTAAAAGATAATTAAAATAAATATTAATATTAAATTTTAATTTATTCAAATAAAATATCATAGTGAAATATGAATCCCGAGGTGATATGGCTTGTGTTTTTTTATTAGTCAAGTGATGATGTCATGTGATATTTTCTGGTATGATTTTTCTTTAATAATAATAATAATAGTAATTAAAAAAAATTCAGTACTTTAGATAAACAAAACAGTAAATCAGATATTAACTAAAAGTTGATGTATTGTTATTGATGAACAAAAATTGCAGTTAGTGTGCATAATAGTAATTTTCAAAAGAACTATAATGGTGATTTAACCTAGGCAAACATGTAGCTGAGTCCACAGAACACCGAAGCTGTGGCATCAGTTGCCAAACCTACAAAACCCTCTCTTCAACATAGACGCACGCACTTTCTTTCTCTCTCTCTCTCTCTCTCTCTCTCTCTCTCTCTGATTCAAACTCTTAGTTCTTCACCAATGGAAGACGACGACGAGTTCGGAGATTTATACACCGACGTTCTGCGCCCCTTCGCTTCGCCCTCATCCTCTGCGTCACAACCGCATCAATCGCCTCCCGCGCCTTCTTCCATCGATCTCAACCTCAACCTAAACGCCGCACAGATCCCCGGCGATGCATCACTGGATATTTCCCCTAAATCCAACCAGCTTCCTCTTCCACCCTCCGACACGCAAGAGCCGCCTCCCGCTGCAGCCGAGGAGCCGACCAAAATTCCTGACGCGGAGCCTCAGCCGGATTCGAACCTGGACAGTGCGGACGCGGGAATTGATCCGATCGACAGGGACGTGAAATTCGACATCGAGGAGGAGGACGACGGTGGCGATGGCTCGCCGGTTATTCCGGGGCTGGCCGGGGGGGAGGCACCGGCTGAAGAAGGCGGGGAGGGCGATGATTGGGATACCGATAGCGAGGATGATTTGAAGATAGTGTTGAATGAGAACAACCACATGGCCATGGAACGGGGAGGGATGGGGGAGGGTGACGAGGAGGAGGAAGATGGGGATGAAGAACTTGTGATTGTGGCTGGGGGTGATCCGAATCAGAGTGTGGAGGAGCAGGAGTGGGGCGAGAATGCGGCCCTGGCTGCTGGGGACGGTGAGAGGAAGGATGCCGCTGGGGAATTGGCCAAGGCTGGGGGTGCTGTGGCGCCGAAGATTGGGTATAGTAGTCATGGATATCACCCCTTTCATTCCCAGTTTAAGGTCAGTGTTGATTAAAAGAGCATTAGTTGTGTTCAGGTACATTGTAGTGTGAATAGAAGTGCAAAATTGTGTATTTGAAGTTTGTAGAATTGTAGTAGTAATTGTACAGTTTGCTATAGGAGGTTATTTTATTTGTCAAATGAACTTTGATGATTTGAAGTGCAAAACGAACTTCCTGTTCAGGTACATTGTAGTGTGAATTGAAGGCAAAATTGCATGTATGCAGTTGGTAGAGTTGTAGTTGTAATTGTACAACTTGCTGTAGGAGATTATTTTATTTGTCAAATGAACTTTGATTATTTGCTTTTGAATTTCCTAGCTTCATGTTTAAAAAATGCACATTTTTTTTTTACGGAAAGTTGAAAAGGAAGAAATAAAGGAAAATGCTGAATGACTATGTCAAATAGTATTAATCTACGTTAAAAATGATGTGGTCGTGGAAATCTAGATGATTGTGTGTTGAAATTTGTATTGATCTTCTGTATCATTAGATGTGAGTGTGATTCCAGTTAGTTTAATTTATTTGTCTTTTTGTTTAGGAAAATATTTTCTGCTTCTTTATGTCATTAAATTATTTAGCAGCTCTTCATCATGGCTATTTATGTATATGTTTTTTACTAGTTTGTGCATGTTGTTGTACTCAGTTTGTTGTAGTATACTATCTGAAGTCTGGGTTCAAAGACTGCATGATGAGCTTAGTTAAATGTTTGTGCAATGATAATATTATTTGTTCTGTGGGTAAAATTTTGTTTGGTATCTACATTTGGAACTTCGACCACCTTTTTTGTTTTGTTGTGAACTAGTCTGGTGGGGCCATGTTAAAAATTTAACGCTTGTACTTTTGAACAAAAATTGACTTCTGGGTTCATCTTAGTCTTTGAATATCTATAATCAGAGAAACTAGTTTTGGCTGGATGCTGTTTTTTTTGTAAATCATTGGCCCAGTTAATGGAAGTGGGGCTACTGAAATCAAAGGCTAGGGCATGCTACAAGCCCTAGTGGAATTTATGGCTTTACAAATTGCCTATCAAGGGGTATTGATGATAGCTTGAATTGAACTGGGCCTTTCAAGTAAAGTTCTTTGATCTTAACAAGTGGGATTGGTTTTTCTTTGCAATTTATAATGAAAGGAAGAATCCAGCTGCCTTTTTTCAAGACATTTGAATCTTTCATCTATTGTTCATTTCATGATAGTTCTTGGTTTTCTTATGGATATATGATAAATTGTGGCTTAGTGAAATGGAAAATCTAATTATTTTGTTGTTGCACAGTATCAGTATGTTAGGCCTGGTGCAACACTAATGCCTGGAGCTACTTCTTCTGCTCCAGGAGGGGCTCCTGGTCAGATTCGTCCACTCGCTAACATGGCTGGTCGAGGTAGAGGGGACTGGAGACCACCTGGACTAAAAGTGCCTGCTGCTATGCAAAAAGGTTTTCATGGAGGTCCTGGATTACCTGGTTGGGGCAGTGGTACTGCAGGGCGCGGTTTTGGTGGTGGATTGGAATTCACACTTCCTTCTCACAAGTAATTTTAAATTTTCTTGAACTAAATTTCATTTTTAGTTGTATTAGATCCCTAGATTTGAATTTGTTGGATCGATATAATTGATAGTTAGAAGGCAACTCTTTTTAATTAAAAACAACATGATTTAATTGTGACATGGCCAACTTAGTCTTTGCCATGAGACATTTGATGCCACCTGTAATAGTCTCCTCTTCCGTCATTGCTATGATGCTGAAAATTAAACTCATGACCTTGGCTTTGATATCAGTGGTTGGATAAAGTGTTTATCACTAATTTAAAAGTTATAGTTGATAGTCTACATAGGAGCATAACAATTCAAATGCTACGATTTGATTGTGACTTGACCCATTTGAAGATTGCACAATTGATGTCATTTATGATAAAAGTGATTTATTTAGAGGAATAATCACATCTTTTTTCTATAGACTTCCCAACGGCTTTTTTAATTAAAACATTAATTATTTCCTATGACATAAGCATTGCAAAATGGAAGTCCTATTTTTTGAGTGGATCTGTAGTATTGCAATATAGTAGAGACGTGTCTAGAATCCTTGATCATAGTTATTGAATTGAGATTTGAATTGTGAATCTTTTTCGTGTATCATGAATCAAGACTTATTATGAATAGTAAGATTTATGATAAAGAAACTTTTGTAACCTAAAAGATAAAATAACAAGATCCTTAAACAACCATTCATTCTTTATAGAAAAAAAAAAGAATATAACAAATGTAACACCCCAAAAGATAAAGGATAGCATTAAACTATCACCTAGGAGAGGGTATGAACAAAACTACATTCGAAATAGACTCTACTCTATACATAAAGCATTTATATAATGCTTTATGAAAACAATAGAAAGTGGGTCTGAAATTCCTTCCAAAAAACCCATATTATTAATCATTGTCTACAGGCACCTTCTGAAAATAGTATATCTATTGATGTCTTCCGAAAGACCCATATTAAACATTCTTTATCAAAGACTAAGACCTAACCTACTTTAGTACATCATGTATGCAAACCTCAACTGCATAGATGAAGACAAGTTTATAGTACATCCATATCCATTCCTCAACAAATTTTTTGAAGATACGATAAATTTTCCTTCAACTTCTCTTCATCTGATGTCTTGGTTTATGTGACTTAGACCATGAATGAAATTAGGGATCTATGTTACCATATAGATCTTATATTGACCTCAACTTTCATACATTTCATTCTTGTATATCATGACATACTCAACATATATTCATATTCATATATATTCCAACTCGATCATCTTTCTTCCTTCATCATACAAAATTTTCATCATTCATAAGCGTTTCGTTCACATTCATATGACATGCATCACCTAAAGCCATAAATCATTCAAGCATATAGTTTAATAATTTCTGCACAAACATAACATAAATATTTAGAAAAACTAGGAAAAATCACTTAAATATGGACATACCACTCACACTGAGACACAAAAGTATTGCTACACCTTTCATCTTCAAGAGCAATACTAATTAGTTAAACCATTCTCCATAACCCTAATCTTGTCAATGATACATCAACATTCATAATTCCAAAGATAGAGTTATCACTCTCTATTTCCAACAGCCTGTCACTTTTTTCTTTTCTTTTTGTGGTTTGTCTACTTCATTGTATACAAATATATTTGCTCAGTCCTACACTTTATTAATATAGCAGTGCACTTTCTTTTGGATAACTGTTTACTTTAAAAACTGCCTTGCTGATAAAGAAACCTTTATGCATGGAGTTTGATATTACACACCCCAATCCATTATTTTAATATTTATTACCAAATCTCTTTTATTTGTCTTCTGTTCAGTACTTATATAAACCTGCCAATTCTATTCAGGACTATATTTGATGTTGACATTGAGAATTTTGAGGAAAAACCATGGAAATATCCAAATGTTGATACATCAGATTTTTTCAACTTTGGTTTGAATGAGGAGAGCTGGAAAGATTATTGCAAACAGCTGGTAAACTTATTAATATACTTCCAACGTTCTCCACAAATTATGGTAGATTGAAAAACCTTTTCATTTTGCTTTTTAGGAGCAACTACGTTTGGAATCTACAATGCAAAGCAAGATACGCGTTTATGAGAGTGGTCGAACAGAGCAGGTAAAGGAGCTGTTGCATTTTAAAATTAGTTTTTTTCCTTGTCAATTTCCCAAGATGTTTTTGTACTGATTATGTTATGAAGTTAATCATTTATTTGATTTCATTCCAGGAGTATGATCCAGACTTACCCCCTGAATTAGCTGCAGCTACTGGTATACATGATGTTCCTGTTGAAAATGCAAATTCTCAAAAGTCCGATGTCAGACAGAGTGATGTTATGAAAGGTTCTGGGACTGGACGTGTGCGACCACCATTAGTATGTATTTGTTTAAATATTTGTTTTGTAAGAAAATTATTGACAAGATACTTGTGTTTATTGCAATTTCTTTCATACTGCGCTGATATACCTGCTTTCTGTATGCTTATTGGGCTTCTTTTTTTTAGTTGATTTAGAATATTATGTCTTTGTTAGATAGTTTTCCCTTTATTTATCTAATTCTGTCTCTTGGTTTGCACATACTTCTTTTGTACAGCCAACTGGAAGAGCAATACAGGTGGAAGGTGGTTATGGGGACCGGCTTCCTTCTATCGATACCCGTCCTCCCAGAGTCCGTGATTCAGATGCAATCATTGAGGTATTTGATGATTGTCATATAAGCCATATGTGTTCCCTGCATAATTCTTTTTATTGCATATGCAGTTTAACCGTCATAAGGGGCTCACCCTGCCCATTAGGCCTAGACCACTTTGTAAACGGCCTGGCCGTATCCTATTCATTTAACATTTAATCTAAAAGTTATTGGTCTGACTAAACCAACCATATGTGTTCTCTACATAACTCTTTTTTATCTATGCAGTATAGCCATCGTAAGGGGTTGATCATGCCCATTAGGCCTCATCCACTTTGTAAACGACCTGGCTGTATCCTATTACTAAACATTTAATCTAAAAGTTATTGGTCTGACTATGACAACCACAAGTTGATGGGTAAAAAATGATTGACCCACCTAGATGTAAATTAATTATTTTTAAAATAAAAATAAAGATTCCATTTTTTATTTTTTATATATTTACCTAAAACAAGACATGAAAATTAAGACTCCATAACTAAGAATTAAAGATTCCCTATAATACATCATTTTCATCCATCAACTCCAATTTTTCACGTATCACATAATGAATTAAAGAATTCAAGTTTTAGTTTAACATTATTTTTGCAATTAGGTGTTTTTTTTTCCTCTTTTCAAGTGGGTCAGTCCGCTCACCACTAAGGTGGGCTGGGTCCAATTCTGTGACCTGTTGTAGAATTTATCTCAATTTTGGCCCACGGGGTTGTTCACGTTTTTACAGCTCTAATATTTGGTGTACACATTGCTAAATATTTTTGTGTGCAGATTGTTTTACAGGATACAGAAGATGACCATTCCTCTGCTGGATTTGCTCAAGATCCACCTGATGGTGGAGAACCCCATAGAGAGAATTTTAGAGAAGACCATGTAGCTGGAGACGAAATTCCAAGGTTGGAGCCAGAGTATTTTGATGATGGTTTCCCACAGGATTATAGTGGTCGAAAGAAGGAGCTTCCAGGAAGAAGAATGCCATTTATAAATTCCAGTCCTGCGAATACGGCTAATGGGGATGAAAAATTGTTATTCCCACAGGAAGAACCAATTGAGTACTCTGGTTCAAGGGGCCAAAATCATAGGTCCTATGGTGGCAATTTTAGCTCCTCTCATGATGAAAGGTACTTGAATGTGAATATTCCGTAGCAATAATTTAAAATGTCATTTACCTCTATACTGATATTTTCCTCTCTGCTTTACTTTGTTATCATATCTTATTCATTTGATAGGCATTCATAAATCAATAAACTTTCTCATTAAATTTAAGAGACTATTTGAAATGTATCCCATATGTGGCCTTTCTGCGAAGATTAGGTTTGTATGCTAATGTATCATGAACTAGAGGAGATATAAATACGAGGATTTATTGATGCCAAGGGTAGTTATAATTGGTAAGGAATTTTCTAAACCAGGACGGAAAACTTAGAATTGTATGAACATGACAAAAATAATAATGAAACATTTTCTTGAAAAACAAGTGAATCCTGAATGTAGATTAAGATTATAATACTACTGCTCAAAATACCACAAATGAAAAAAAAAAAGCAGTTTTTCTTGTTTTAAAAGTATATGAAAGAACACAAGATATTTTCCATTTTGTTAGATACTGAGATAAATTCTCTTGCTCTAAGGATTTTTTTGTCATGTTACATTTTATTAAAAATACGAGTTTATTTTTTTCATTGAATTTTTTAGTAAGCTGGTGTCTGGACCTAATAGGCTTGCTAATCTTCATGGGAAATTCACGAATATTGTTACTTTTGTATTTACAGGAAGATGCAAAGAAGAGTGCGTGGTCAGTCTCCTCCTATTACTCCTATTCAAGAATTAGCAGCTGATAATAAAAAAGAAGAGTCAGTCGAAAGCATGGAAGGTAAACACAATACACTTTCATCCCCTGTCATTAAAGACGTAAGGGAGTCCAGTGTAGAAGACAAAGATACCGAACTTGAGGACACTGGGACAGCTGATGGAAGTTCCAAATTGGAAAAGGATGAAACAGTAGACAAAGTAGAAAATCTTGAGGATGGGGTAGCAAAGAGACAGAAATTAACATCTCGAGTTGAGCAACATTTGCTGGATGAAGTTGATGATTGGGAGGACTCAAAAGCTGCAAAAAGTAGTGATAACAGCAAAGCAAGATCAGCAAGCAGCAGGGATAACCATAAGCGGCGGGAAGGTTTTGAAGAAGAAGTAGTTCAGGATCCACGATCAGCACATCTGAGTAGCATCAGACAGCACCCTGATGAAATTGAGCAGGGATTTTATAGAAGAGAGCATGATGCCAAGCAAGAACCTGAAAGAAATCGCATGATAATTAAAGGTAGAGAGAGACCATACAGTTACAAGGACCGACATCTTAGCTTAGGTCCTCAGTTGCACACAAATAATGATGGATTTGATGGACAAAAAGAAAGGGACAATTCTGACATGGATTGGGCACGGAGAGATGATGATCTCTATAACAGAAGGGTTAGAAATGATGAACCAAGAAAGAGGGATAGGGCTAAGGTTCGAGAAAATGAGAGAAATGACAAAGAAGATAATCTTCATTCTAGAAAACTATTGGATAATGGTAGCTACAGGGTTTCGTATGAAAAGGATGTTGGTTCTAGAGACTCAAGACATAGGGAAAGAGATGACGGCTTGAGGATGAGGTATGAAGCAGTCGAGGATTACCATGGCAAGAGGAGGAAGGATGAGGAATATCTTAGGAGGGAGCATATTGACAAAGAAGAAATTCTGCATGGCTTCAGGGAAAATGCTAGTCGGCGCAGGAGAGACAGAGATGAAGCTTTGGATCCACGGAAGAGGGATGACCTACAAAGAACTAGAGATAACCCTGATGATCAATATGCTGCTAGGCAAAAAGATGAAGCATGGGTACTGAGGGAGAGGGGTGATAGGCAGAGAGATAGGGAGGATTGGCATCGGATGAAACAGTCCCATGAAGAACTCCTACCTAAGCGTGAAAGAGAAGGACGAAGTTCTGTAAGAAGTGGACGAGGAGCTGAAGAAAAAGCATGGGTTGGTCATGTTAGGGCTAAAGATGAGCATAAACTTTCTGAGAAGGAATACCAATCCAGAGAAGCAATGCGTCATAATGATCAAATGAAGAGAAGGGACCGAATTCAGGATGAAAGTCCACATCATAAGGGGCGTGACGATGCTTCCGTGCGCGGAAATCAATATGCTACTGAGGAAAGGCGATCTAGGCAGGAAAGATCAAGTAGTCGTAGTGATCGTGTTGCTAATGCTTCAGATAACCAAAAAGTTAAGCATAGGGAAGGCTCAAGGAAAAGCAAAGAACGTGATGTTAGTGACCCTAATAGTTTAGGCGTGTCCAAGAGAAATCAAGAAAATCAAAGTGGTCCAACCCACGAGAAGGTATGCACACTTGCATGTAGAACGTGAAACTATAAGGAGAGTAAAACAATCTTTTTACATGAAATTAAGTATTCTCTATATGTGACTCTTAGAATCACAAAGGTCTAGAATTATGTTGAGCTTGCAATTTACTGACCAGTAATATTATAAGTGTTGTTTCGAGCTACATAATGTATGCAATGGCACTCTTGACCATGAATAACTAACTAGCTTTTTCATTTTTATTATTCATCCCCATTTTCATATGTTGGGAGGAGGTAGAAATTCAAGAGATATGCCCTTTCAAGGCATGATTTTTTTTTTTTTGTATGTCTAGGATTGCCAACTTTGAAGATTCAACTTCTGGAAAGTAGTTAGGTGGCTTTTAAACAGAATGTATACTGAGGTTTAATAAATCCACCCAGTGTTAATTGGAATTTACTACACACTCCATTATGGGATCCATTCTTAAGTATCTTAATAGTTTATGACAAGTTTTTTTCTTAAAATTACTGTGTATTATCATGTTGTTTATCTTGATGTTTATTGCTGTTGTGATCCTATTCGACTGCACTAAAAATACCATCTTTGTGACTGGTGATTGAAAGAAACCTTTTTGTTATAATATATATTCTTGGCTTGATTTCTCAGAACAGTTTTATTATTATTATTATTATTATTATTTCTATTATTACAGATGCTGTTTTATTTTTCGCAAGTAACTAGAGTTGATTTAAGAGGACTTTGTTGACCATTTAGTAAATTGGGAAAAGCCGTGCTGAAACTTGTGGCATGTATTAACAAATCAAACGTGCTAGTTCTTGGTTGGTTCCTGGAAATAATTTGCTACTTAGGATATACCATAAAATGCCGTTGCTTGAAATTTATAATGGAGCATCCGATTTTATATAAAAATTTCACTGTTATCTTTTTATCAATGTAGATGATTTTCCCTAACACGGCTTGTTTTGTTTATTTGCCTGCAATTGAATCTAAGAATATCTTTTGAATTGAGTTCAGAATTAATTGCATTTAGCGGATGTTAATATTGTTAGTAGTATGTTCAACAGAATTGAGATTGTATCTAAAATACAAAACTATAGTCTTGTATTTATGAAACAAATAGTAGTATTTATGTAATTAGACGAAATATCCTTCTAAACACACTTCATTTTAATTCTCATGAGAATTGGTGGGAAAAAGTATATTCACAAGGTAACATGGAAAGTTATATTCGAACCCAGTTATCTCTTATCTATTTATATCAAATTGGTGTGTATAATGAGTTGAAGCTCGCATAACTAATTGTAAAATCATGGAATCCTGTGAGGAATATTGTGATCTTAGCAACCCTGGGTAGCAGGGATTTTTTTGAGACTTTGCTCACTAGGAAAAAATGATTTTTATTTTAACTACATTTTGCCTTAGACTGTCCCTGTCGCCTGAACAGTAAAGTTATTGTGGAGTGCTCTTCCATGTGTTGTTCTGCCTGTTGCTGATGTTGGAAAACTATCATCATTCATTAGATGCATGCTCTTGTTTTCTATAATTGTTAGTTTCTATTTGTGAAGGGTTTGAAAGGATCCGGTGACGAAGACCGTGCTGAGCATGATATTCTAGGGCATCACCCATCCAGAAAACAGCGGGAAGATGTTTCCTCAGATGATGAACAGCTAGATTCTCGCCGAGGACGTTCTAAATTAGAACGCTGGACAAGCCATAAAGAAAGAGATTTCAGTATCAACAAATCTTCTTCTTCGTTGAAGTTCAAAGACATCGATAAGGATAATAATAACAACGGTGGGTCTTCTGAAGCCGGGAAACCTGCAGATGATCCTGCTAAAACCGTTGATGTTAATAACCAACATGTCTTGTCGGCTGAAGCAAGGGATTCTGCAGATATGGAGAATAAGGATGCTGATGCAAAAGAAATGGGGGATCGGCACCTTGATACAGTTGAGAGGTTGAAAAAGCGTAGCGAAAGGTTCAAGCTCCCAATGCCAAGCGAAAAAGAGGCCCTAGTGATCAAGAAGTTAGAAAGTGAACCTCTCCCTTCTGCCAAAAGTGAAAATCCAGTAGATTCAGAAGTCAAACAAGAACGACCTGCCCGGAAAAGAAGATGGGTCACTAACTGAATAAGAAATCTGAGGGCATTATTATTTGGTGAAAGTTTAATCTAGTTTGGCCCTGGGAAATTTTCAGCTTGGCCTGATAATTTTTTTTATGATTCTAAAACCCTGCAAGCCCAGCCATGCTTAGCAGCATATCTATTGAATGTTGAAAAAGGGCATCATCATATATAGGATTTGTGACAATTTGTACTTGAGTAATGTCATCTTGTAACCTTACTACCTATACATTCAACGTACACCGTATATATACAAGTAAATTGTAAAACATGAACTGCCACTACAGGTGGGACATATTTTCAGTGTCCAAATATGGCTCTTACCCAGATCATTTGGGTAACAATTATTATTGGTGAACATGAGATTCAGAAACCATTGCCATGGCTGGTGAGGCATTGAGCCTGATACTGGCACCTTCCACTTCAGATCTGAAGGGTCAAAGCTTTTGGAAAACATCTTGGTGAAGGGCTACCCGAAGAGATGCATGCTGTCTGCTTCTCGAATGTGTTTTCTTAAACTGAATTAAATAGATGGCATGAATTATTTTCTTTGTTGTAGACTGTGTAGGAAAGTGTGGATCATACTTTCTTCTGCTACCTCTACAAATTTTACGCGGAATCGTTGAATATTAGCGATGAGCCTGTGTTGTATCTATAGATTAAATGATATGTAGTTTAGAGGTTAGGAATTTCAACAAGTAATGAAAGAAAGTAAAAGCGTATATATTATCTTTTGCTTAAATGCACATTTGGTTCTTCAAGTGTTGTACTTATATGAAATCGATCTTTCAAAGTTTCGACACAGTGGGAAACATAATTTGGCTGTGTGAACAATAAAGATATGTTTGGTTTAATTTGGTTGTGCGAACAGTTAAAGATATGGTTGGTTATAAAGAGGCTTACACAGGAAACCTTACATTAGAGGATTATCCCACCTCAATTGTAATTGGATGAATGAAAATTAGTTTGTTGTAGGAGCTCTTTGAGCATTTTCTTTAGAGAGGTACCAATTTCTCTCGTTCTTCAATTTTATATTCAATATTCGCTTTGCATTTTCTCATTTCTGTTTCTTGTCCCAAAGTCATGGTATCATTTCTTTGGTTTCTTCCATTTCTCTAGATTGCCTCTTGGTTCCTTAAATTGTTAAAACTGTAGCGCAAAATATTTGTTGTTGGACATGGGTAAATTGGTTTGATATTAAAAATTAGAATTTTTTTTTCTCTTACAATTCAGAGTTTTATAAAATTTTTTACTTTATTTTCACTTAACAATCACAAGAGAACTTTGTACAATTATTTTATATCGGTTCATATTAAAAGATTCAACTTTATATTGTTAGTCAAGTCAACTAGAATGATTAACCAAACACTATCAAAATTGAAAATTACAATCATCATTAATGCAATAACCAATTTAGAATATGGAAACAACACACATCTCTTGAAGAGTCACAAGAGATGAAGAAACACTTTTTTTGAAATCACAAGAAATAAAGAATGAACATTTCTTTTGAATCATACAAAAGATGGTCACATTTCTCATGAATTACACAAGACATGAACAAACTTAAACTCTATTTATAAATCTCCATTTCAAAACTAGATTAAGAAAATAAAGGTCAATTTTAAAATTTTTTAGAATAATCGATTGTCATAAGTAATAATCAATTATTTTTGTAATATTCTGGAAAACAAAATTTTTCAGAGATATCAATAGTTATTACTAAAAATAATCGATTATTTCATAAACTTTTCTTGAGAAATTATTTTCATTGAAATAATTGATTATCACTAACAATAATTGATTATTCTTGTGTTTATTACAAAAATAAAACTTTTTTTTAGTGTCTTATTACTTGGATTTGACCTTTTGAATTGTGACATTCTATTTTTACTATCTTAGTTAAGATACACATATTACATGACTTCAACGACTATGTTTATAAGTTATTAATATAACTCTTAAATCAAAATATTTTTTATCTCTTCAACAATAATTCTCCACAAATCACTATTATCATTAACTCTTCACTTTTCTTCATTTATTATCATCAAAACTTTGCGTGTCTTTTAAAATGAAGAATAAGATATTCCTCTCCTTCTTTAATTAACATAAATTGCTTTTTGATGTGATGGTGATTAACTTTTTGGAACCCAATTTGCAACTATACATTAATATGAATTATATTCTTATGGGTCTCTTATTATGATTAACATTTTACGCTAGAAAAAAAAATTCAAAAAAAATGATTATGGAATATAATGAAGAACTACTTGATAAAGGTTGTAAATTTGTCATTCCTATCTAAGATTAAATTTGAATAAGCGATTTTTTATAAATTTTACATTAGAAAAAATATTTGATATTGATTATTTTATTAAACTGTTAAAATAAAATAAAAAATATAAAACAAAAGCGGTTAAGAAATTATAACTTGCAAACCTTGGTTACAAATTGGGGATGTAGCTCAAATGGTAGAGCGCCCGCTTTGCATGCGGGAGGTACAGGGTTCGATCCCCTGCATCTCCAAATTATTTAAGGCTTTTTAGTTTTTGCTACTTTTCTTATTTTTAATAGTTTGAATGTTTATAGTAATGAAAATGAACTTTTTGTTTGTCAGCTCTGAACTCCTAAATTAAATCGTATGAAAATTTTCGTTCAGTAATGAATATTTTATAATATTGTAGTTTATTTCTATGATACTACTAAATATCACTTGAAAACAAAATTGAGTTACCAAACTATAAAAGTAATTGAATGTCAGATAAAATTTAGTTAGTTATAAAACTCAAACTAAAACATAGAGAAGTACTAGGAATAAAAACATTGAGAAACTTGCACTCTTCTTGGTTGAAGTGTTTGAGCTTTATCTATGTTACTATTTTTATTGTAGTGTTGAAAAATTTTCTTCCTCTCCTCTATACTTCTCTCACCATTAAACTTTCACATGAGCTAATGTTGCCATATGAATCAATAATTTGTATTTTCAGTTCCCAACACTCTAAAGGTCACTTTTACTTCTTCCATAGATAATGAATTTCTACCCAAAATTACTATATCTACAATTTTATTTTATTTTTAAGTTCTTAGCAAAGAACTAATAAAAGGAATAATAATTCAGTCCTTGTCATCCACGTTAACATAAATATTTTTTAAACTATGAATAATCTAGTTGAATTTATCAATATGCACTCACTTCCTCCATTTTATATTATTGTGCATTGTCTCTCTAACACAGAAAATTATGTAAGATTTCACTATTAATGAAAAAGGAATATGTATAACAAAGTGACCGTGAAGATTTTACTGTGGAGAAAATGTAACTCTTGTAAAATTGTCTAAATATGATAAACACTAAAAACATATTTATATTGTAACATTTGTTGTGTTTATATTATAACATTTGCTACACCATCAATGATTATCACAGCTTATAACTTTAATATTATTCATTATGTGTTTCTTGAGTAATCTTTTAGAGCAATGATACACATATATCTTGATTTTATTTACATCTATTGTCCACTTGATTTCTTTTTTCAATCTCTCTTATCACGTCATATAATCTAGCCAGAGTCGTTGCTAGCAACACCGGTGGCTACCGGAGACTTTACCGACGTCAACATAATTTCTTTCAACCTTCCAATAGCAGATCTTAAACCACCATGACCATACTATCAATAACGTCGTCCAACCGGGAGGAGCAACCATGACTACAAATGTCAAAAAAATATGTACCTACGAGTATCCACGGATAAAACCCGTAAAGGATAGGAAAAAAAATATTGTAAATGCATACCTACGGATAACGGGTACAGTTATTTTTTATACCCGTATGTTAACAGGGCATTTACGAATATCATAGTATCCTTACTCGTGGATACCCGTACCGCTATATTCTAATTTAAATTAAAAAAAAACATGATAAAAAAAATTAACATATTGATTTTGAATGAGTTATTTTTTTATCAATTAGTTTAAAAAATATTATTTCGTTGTAAATTGTCATTCAACATTATTTAAATAGGTTATTTGGACTTTATTTGAAATTTATGAATATTATGTATTGTATTTTATTTGAATTTACGATTAAAATAGATTGTTAAATATATCTTTTTTTGTAAATACCCGCGAATACCCGTGAATATCCGTGGATATTAAAATATTACGCGGGTACCTGTATAACGGATACCTAACGAATATGGGTACGCGTACGAACCAGATATTTATCCCGCGGGTAGGGCACGAAAGAGCTACTACCTATACCCTACCCACCTTGTTGACATCCCTAATAACAATGTCATCTCGGGCCAAGTCATGTCTTCTCCGCGTGTCTCCAAATAGGGTTTATTTGGCCCAACACCCGATATCCGACGCGATGCCATACGGGCGTCAATGGAGTGTGTGCATCTGCCACGGGAGTCCGGCACGAAGGTGCAATGGCGTGTCAGAGCTTCATAGTTGGTAACAAAGTGTCAAGAGGATGAAGCTGATCAGAGGCAGAGAGGACGAGTGGTCTATATGTTACTTGTTGACTTCTTCCAATACTATATTGCTCGTCATGTTTTGTGTGGTTGTCATTGGAGTAAAAGAAATTATCGCTCGGCCTGGTGGGTGTCAAAATGTTTTTGCAAGTCTGAGCGATCCCCACTCTATTAGTTCTCAAAGGCTCACTAGACTTCCGTTGCTCCAATTTATCTTTAAGTTTTAAGTCTTGTCGATAATCCACATCGGTCGAAGGGTACCTACAAAAGGCACTTCGACTCCCAAGTCAAATAGGGTTTGAACAACCATAATTGAGGCCTTTATTTATAGTAGTGTTTATGTGCTTTTGGCTTAATCATAACCAAATCATACCTCAATCATCGTTAGTTGGTTTATTCGTGGTTACCATTGGCTAAATAGTAATCTAACATTTGTTTTGCAATCGGTCGGTGTTGATAGTCGGTCTGGGTGATCGGTCCTAGGGTGTACTGGTCAGTCTTGCCAGTCGGTCTGGGTGATCCGCCAAAGGGTGTATTGATCGACTCGTCAATCGATCAGGGTGATTGATCCAAGGGTGTACTGGTCGGCTTGCTAGTCAGTTTGGGTGATCGACCCAAAGGTGTACTGGTTGGCTTACTATTCGGTTAGGGTGATCAATCCAAGGGTGAATTGGTCGGCGAGCCGACCAGTCTGGCTTATTGACCAATTGACCAAAAGGGTATGTACCATAGACAAGTGTTATAATTCCTAAACAATATTTAATTTTTTCAATTAGAATTTGAGTTCAAGAATTATAATTAAAAAATAAATAAAAGTACTTGAAATTATGATTGTTTTTTTACCAATTAAAGTTTAAAGGAAAAAAAAAACGAAAACAAATTGTTAAAAAGTGTTGAAAACAGACGTCTCATAGTTTGTTTGTTATAAAATCTTAAAGACAGATTTCTAATTACTATTGATAAATTGGTTCTTCGTTTTTTATAGTTTTTGCTTCTAATAATATGTTTGTTTTGATTTATTTTATTTATTTATTTATTTATAATCTTGTATTTTTATTTTTCAGCAACACAAATCTCGAGGTAATCTATTAATGATAGAGATAATTGATTAATATGTTGAAAACAAAAAAATCTCTTAACATTTTTGAAAAACCTCAATCACTTTTAAAATTTGTTGTGATTTATGGATAAAGAGAAGTTTCTCTACATACATGATTCAAATACATTGAAATAAAAATGTTATGTTCATGCAGGGATGAGACTACCCTTAATATCAATCAAACTTCACTGATTGTTCGCTATTCATTGATCGTTCCATTTTAGTAGTGTTTCACTCATTGTCTTTGTGTTTATTTGGTCGATGACATACAAAAGGCACTCAGACGCTCAAGTAAGTAGTTGGTTAAGTTAATTATAATTGAGGTGTTAGGCTTAATGTTGATTTGGTCATTAGGCCAAAAGTCGACTTGGAATCAGGTCCATTACTAATGGGTGATGAGAGGTCAGGTAGGGTTTAAAACTGTTAGTAAAGAGAGATAATATTATTGAAGAAAGGCCTTAATGAGAGAAAAAGGTAGGCCAGAAGTAGAGAAGATAAAAATAATTGAAAATGGCAGAACACTTTGAATGCTCTAACTAATCAACTATTTACCTTTTAGCGAGAACAATAATAAATGCAAAAGATTCAAAACTATTAAAGTTTCACCCATGTGCCATATTTATAAGACCTTGGATGTGCTTTTACCTTTATGAAAGCCTAATAGTATCCCAATAACCTTATAAGAGGGTGACAATGTAAGCTGTCTCATTCCGTTTAAGTCTTCCCCGCACTTAGCCTGCAAAAAAGTGGGTTAGGCTAGCCCACCCCACTTTGAAAATGCAGACTCATTAGTCTGGCCCAACCCACATAGGTCTTGGCCTGCGAGTTGCCCTCTTTTTTGTGATAAAACTTTCAATGTCCTACAAATTAGCGTGGTAATCTGCGAATTATCTCCTAATGCTACTTTTATCATGTCCGATCAATCAGCAGAGTCAGTGACAACAACATCACATGTAATGATCGATAATAATTTTGTAGACAATATGTATAAGTTATAACACAAAATTTAAAACAATAAAAAATTGATTATCTTAATTATGAAACATCTTTAATTATCTTCACGTGATGATCCTTCGAGCATTAGTCTTAATCTTGATCAATTTGATCAACATCTCAATGTCATGTATTTATGTATTTATCCAGAACTACAATTCAAGGAAAAACTCCAATCGAAACTAACAAACTCTTCAAAAATTATGAGTCTTTGATATTACCTAGAAAGAAAACAAAGAGGTATAACTTTGTAAGCAAATAAATGCATATTGTTTTCATGTCTGTTGTAATTCATGTTTTCAAATGTTTTCAAACTATAAGCACGTTCAAATTAAAAATAGTCAACTTCTAAAATCTATGTACTTGAAAAATAGATTCAGGCTTCTTGTAATTCTTGGTAAATTTTCTTAAAGTATGAAATTGAGACATAATGTATAATCTTAAACTACGATTACAATTCAATAAAAATACATTCAAACTAAAAGCATTCAACTTTGAAAATTTGTGAGTTTTTGACACTTCAAAAATTATAAACAATGAGTTATCGTGGTGAGTAAAGAGATGTTTCTTCTTTTTATATATTTTTTGTAATTCTTTGGAAACTTTCTTACTCTTTCAATGCTAAGTTTTAAGCTACATTTAGAATTCAGTTAAAGCAAAATAAAATAAATTTGAAGCAATCAATTCCTTAAATGCGTGCATCTTTAAATTTACTACACAAACTTCACAATACAATGAAACCCCAGACCAAATATTAATCTAAAATTTATAATGATGCACCATAAATTCATTTATTTCTATCATAATAAACGTTATCCATTACCACAATTTGAGTGAAAGAAAATTTAGTAGTATTGAAATATAAAAATTTGCGAAGTTAACTTTGAAGTACTTAATTTATCCACTCTTTAAAATTATAGTCTAAGCCACTTCATCCATCCAAATAACCTATTACGAGCCTTATCCAAATCAAAAGATAAACTACATATTTACATGAAAAAGTAAACTATATATCAATAAACATTCAGTCATCGTTAACGAAATCCTAAGACGAAGCTCCACGCTTTAAACAACATAGTAATTGTGAATTATGATGTCACAGAATAAGCTCTTTAGTATAACCTCTAAATGTTATCCAAGTAAGGTATTTGATATGTTTTAAATTCTTTAATGTGTTCACTTTTCTCTGACATAACTTGAACGTTATAGCTGTAATAACATCATCAAAATGTTCAGAAGCCAAAGTTTATGTACAGATCACAGAGCAAACAAACACAACATCTATGAGAAGATTCTTAATCAGAATACACACTACATCAAATTCAAATACATTTTAACCGCAATAACATGAAACTCTATTTCCCTAAAATGGATTTGATCCACCAAATGCCTTTGGTGTCTGGAGCTACTTCTTCTGCCTCTTCTGGAGGATCACTCTGTGGAGTCTTCTGGAGTTTGCTCACATCATATCCTTCCTCTTTCGCTTTCTCAACAAGCTCCTTGTATATCTCTTCATCCAAATCAGGTTTTCTGCTTAAAATCTACCATTCATAATTCACCAACGTTATGTCACAAAAATCAAATCCTTTTAAACTGATACAAATTTATGCTGAGATCGAAAACAGAGACAACATAAATAAAGTAGGTTCACTTACCCAAAGGTATTTTCTGCTTGGTTGTCCAATCAAAGCATACTGATAATCTTGATCGAGGAAGAGGACCCAGTAGTCTCCAACCACAGGGATTATGGGCAAGAACGGTGGAACATAAAATTTGACCTTTAACTTGGCTTCATCAGAATTTGGATCAGCCTTGTAAGCAGTACCCTCTATGAAGCCTCTCTTTCCATCACTGAAAGTCTCGTTCAGCACATGCACACTTCCATCTTCTTTAAGGGTATATGTGGCTCTCGTGTTCGCACCATTCTTTGGCTGAAACCGCGAAGGGAATGAAGCAATCTCGTACCATCGACCCATGTACCTTTGTAAATCCACACCCTTCTCAACTTTCATCTCTTTCTTCGCCATTACCACCTTAAACCTGCCACAGATAACAAATAAACAATGATTTTCTGGGTTTTTATGAAGCTTCTCAGCTGTGTATATATACAAGATACAAACTTGTTTACCAATTCTTCTAGAATGATCCTGGGTTGGACATACATATATAAGGTATGATTGGATAATTTTTTTATAAGTATTTTTAGGGAAAAAAAATAAAGAACTTAATCATGATAACTTTAATGTTGTTTATGAAAAAATATATTTATTTTTTGTTTAAGTTTTTTGAATTTGATGAATTTTTTTTTCTAACAATATAGTTTGACAAATAATCGTCTAAGTACATATTTTCTTCTTCTGTAGCCGAGATTGTTTTAGAGTGAGAGAAGAATGGGCTAAGAAAGTTGTGGAAGTGTTTGCACCACGTATTCAATATAAGATATTTTCTTCATCTCTAGATCTCATTGTTTATCTTAACAAAGACTCATGTCACAATTATTAATTCTCAAAAATCTCTTATAATTAAATTATAATATATAATAATATTTGCAGATTATAATATTATTTTCTTGTGAGAAAAATGAAAAATGCTTGTATTTGTAAAGTTTCCTGCTTGGTATTCTCTTCGGACAAAAGACATTCTTAATTTTATGGAATCATATAATTTTGATAGAAAATGAATTTTTGACAATTTTCTTGATTATATTTTTTAAGTGATTGTCTATTTTTTATATTTTTTATATTTTAAAATCATTTAAAAGATAATATTAAGATTGTAACAAAAAAAAATTGTCAAATTTAACGGTCAAAATATCTTTATCTTATTTTGATGTAACATTTGAATTGTTTGGAAAATGCCAAACTTAACCGATTGTAGTAGCTTGGAAGGCAAGAGATAAAGCTTAAGGGGCAAGAAAAGGCTTGGTATTGCTTCCAGCACCCCCTTTTTCTACCAGGGCATATCGATGTTTGCACCATCATCACTCCACCGTCAATTTTCGTAGAAGAGTCTGTTTCAAACAAGACTTCCAAAGGGCAAAATAGGTAATACAAACTTTGTAGCTGTAGATAGCAATGTAGGGGGTGTAGGAAGCAATAGACGAGTAGCTTTGGATACCTCTGAAAACAAAATAAGAAACTTTCATATTCATTTCCTCAAAATTTAGCAATATTTTGCCTATTATTGCAATGCAAGATTTTAGTTGGTACGGAGGACCTTGATCTCCCAATCTTTCAATTCTACTATTAGATCATAAATTTTGATGTTTTAATTAAACATTAAAATTAGACATATTTTAAAAGCATTATTTTAACCTTGTAAAATTATCGGTTAAAATCCACTGCAGACACACAAATATTGATATTTATGATTATTTTTTTATTATAATGTAAATTATTATAGTATTATGTAAAGTAATAAGTTGAAAAGAAAAGTAACAATAAATTCCTCAAACAAACGAAGTCTTACCGCTTGTGTTTAATATATCTTATACATTTAATAAGAATATGAATGAGGATAATTTAATCACTATATAACGCTTTTTTATTCATGAAAAAGATTAGAGAATTTATTTTTATTCACTATACAATGTATTTATCTCCTTCTCTAAGTCTTATTGTTCCTTCTTAAGGTTTTATGTACAGATCACAGAAGAACCAAAACACAGACATCCATGCTTTACAGGGATTCCATCTAACACAACATTCTTAATCATTCTTCACATCACAGGAAACTGATACACATTTTAACAGTAATAAGTTACATGCATGCACACACATAAAACATATATATATATATATATATATATATAAGTCTATTTTCCAAAAAGGGATTTGATCCACCAAATGCCTTTGGTGTCTGGAGGTACTACTTCTGACTCTGGTGGAGGATCACTCTGTGGAGTCTTGTGGAGTTTGCTCACATCATATCCTTCCTCTTTCGCTCTCTCAACAAGCTCGTTGTAGATCTCTTCATCCAAATGGGTTTGCCTGCATAAAATCTACAGCAAAATCAAATTAATACCAAGTTTTTTAAAATAACTCCAACACCATTTCCAACACATAACTTTCAACTTATCAGTATCAGTTTGCAGTAACATTCTGATTTGGTAAAGCTTCAAACTTTGGTGTTAGCAAGCAACAAAAAACAGAGACAAGAAAACATAAACAGCAACAAAAGTTAAATAGGTTCACTTACCCAAAGGTATTTCCTGGTCGGTTCGCCGATGAGAGCAACCTGATAATCTTGGTCAAGGTAGAGGACCCAGTAGTTCCCAACCACAGGGATTATGGGCAAAAATGGTGGAAGATAAAATTTGACCTTTAACTTGGCTTCATCAGAATTTGGATCAGCCTTATAAGCAGTACCTTCTATGGAGTCTCTCTTTCCATTACTGAAAGTCTCGTTCAGCACATGCACAGTCCCATCTTCGTTAAGGGTATACGTGGCTCTCGTGTTCACACCATTCTTTGGCTGAAAAAACGAAGGGAATGAAGCAATCTCGTACCATCGACCCATGTACCTTTTCAAGTCCACACCCTTCACAACCTCCATCTCTTTCTTCGCCATTACTACCTTAAACTGGGAAAAAACACTACACAGACAACAGAGAAACGATGATTTTCTGGGTACTCTCAAGTTGGGGTTTCTTATGAGGCTTTCTGATAAGTGTATGTGTATCTATCTGTACATATATAGAGATAGGAAACTTGTTTAACAATTCTAGAATTATTATAAAGGGTATGATGGGATAAATTTTTTCATAAGTATGTTTAGGGAAAGATAAGGCGTTGATCATCATAAACTTTAATGTTGTTCGTTAAATTTTATATTTATTTTTTGTTTAAATTTTATGAATTTTTATGTTCCAATTTAAAATATTTATTTTTGTCATCAACTTTGTTAGAAGCCTATTTATTTATAAACAGTTTAACATTACAAATTGGCATGGTAGATATTAATTTTGTTTAAATAATAATATTTATCACTATTATCTTATTTGAAGTGGGTGTAAACAAAAGAATTTGCTAAATCAATTTTGTTTTCAGATTTGAGTTTTTTTTTTTATAGTGTCTATTTGGAATCTTGGAAAGTACAGCCTCATTAAATGTTTTAGAAATCTTCAAAAGCAGGCTTGTGTAAGCTTAACTTTTATTTTGAAATGTTTATTTTCATTTTAAAATAAATTTGCATTTAATTAAACTAGACATTGACATATAAGTTGGCTTTTAAAATTATATCGGTATGTATAGACCAAAAAGAAAAAGAAATAACTGGTTAAAAGTTTTTTTTTTCAAATAAATAATAAATTTGATGAATTTATTTCTAAGAATAGATATTTTCTTCTTTGTAGACGAGATTCTTTTAGAATAAACAAAAGAATGGGCTAAGAAAGTTGTGGAAGTGTTTGGACCACGAATTCCATAAGATAGAACTTTCTAGTATTCTAAAAGGCTTTGTTTCTCTCTTTCAATTATTTTTGTTCTTTATTAATTATAAATCTTATAACTGTTTTCTTTTCCATTTTAAGAAAATAAAAGGTCAAGAGTGTGTTTCTATTTGGTTATTTTAATTCTTCTAAGTAGAGAAAGAGTAATACAAATATTTATATATTTTTCTAGAAAAAAAAAATGTTTATCAAGCTTATTATGAAATTAGGATTTTATTCTTATAATAAAAGATTAGAATGTTAGTGTACATTGAAGTAGAAGTTACCTGAAACATAATCGGTAAATAAAATATATTTTGTATTAATTAACTATTAATTGAGCAACGGATAATGTCTAATCGTCACTTTCAGACTCTGAAAAAAAAAATTATCGGTTTCGTTACGTCTATAAAAATTCTTATTAATTTTTTAAAACACAAAATATAACAAAATAGAATATAAGTTAAACTAAAAATAAATTAGATTTTAATATTAAATAAATTTAATCTAATAAAATATAAATTAAATTTTTACTTTTCTAATAACAGATACGTATAGATATAAGTAGTATAATATCTGTATTAATTTATTTATAAATAGATATTAAAATATTTAATTTTTCATAAATAATAAATATTCCCAAGTTTTAACTATACATCATAAATTTTATATGCAAATATTCAAATATATAAATATTTTTGTCATCTTATATCAAAATATAATAAACTCACACACACACACATATATATATATATATATATATATATATATATATATATATATATATATATATATATATATAAAATCCTATCTTATAATCTAATTTTATAACTTTGATTAAATTTGGTGTTATTCTTCAAAATGACATCGTAACTTGTTAGAGTTTATCTTAATAAAAACTCATGTCACCGATATTAATTATTAAAAATGTATTATAATTAAATTATAGTATATAATATTTGCAACTTATATTATGGTTTTGATGTGAGAAAAATGAAAAATGGTTGTAGTTATAAAGTGTTGAACTTGATATTCTCCTGTGAGAAGAGACATTATCCTTAATTTTGTGGAATGATATAATTTTGATGTAACATTTGTATAGTTTGGAAAATGACAAACTTAACCGATTGTAGTAGCTTGCGGGGCAAAAGATAAGGCTTAAGGGGCAAGAAATACCTCCATTTCAACTGTGTATGCTTCCAACTAAAGACATGCCTCAATGCAAAATCAACAAACTTTCATTTTTTTTTTTCCTAAAAATTTAACAATATTTTTCTCCGATATGCATAGGGGCGGATTTAATTTGGATGGGTAATTTTGGTCTTTTTTATTTTATTATCAGATTAACAGAATTCGTATTCTTAGAGATTTTAAATATGTTTTCTTACTTTTATTTTAAGTAAAAATTGAAATTAATTCATTTTTAAAATTTTGATTTAATTTAATTTTTTAACTTTAAAAACACGTGAATTTAGTATTTTGAACTAAATTTTGTTAAATTTATTTGATATTTCAAACATATTTTATGATAGTTCTTAACGAACATCAAAGCGAAAATGTGTTAAATGATCTAAACAATTCAAATATTGTCATGAAACGCATTTGAACAAATAACCTTAATAAATATAATTAGAAAGATTGAATTCACATATTTTTAAAATTAAGGGACTAAATTTGACCAAAATTTTAAAAGAATGACTAACTTCGATTTTTATCGAAAGTTGGAACAAATATTATATTTAACTTTTTTTTTCATATATTTTGTTTATATGCAAAGTAAGAGTTGTGCGGTATTTATTAAAAATGTGTGAGGAACTCTCTACTTTATATGTAATATAAATATTAAAACTATGTCTAGTTTAAAAGTATTGTATAATCCTAAAATGAGTGGTCAATGTTATACAATTATATATGAATATTTGTAATTGTTTTTCATCATAGTGCAAATTATTATAGTATAATATAAAGTAGTTGTTCTAGTCAACGAGTTTGGAAATTGATCAAAGGATAGGATTAATTGGGTCTCAGGCTTTTAATTTAAGCCTCGAGGTTGAACATGTTTTGATATCAATATCTTATGGGTCAATCAACGATTTATTAATAGTGTTTTGCACTACTAAAAACTTTTTTTATCATTTTATTGACTATATTTAACTATTAAAAAAGTTATAATCCTACTATCACGATAATAAATATTTTAATAAAGAAATACATTTTATACCCTTTTTAACCATAAAAAAATACTATGACTTTTCAATTATATTATGTAACAAATGTCTATTTAAACAAAATAACTATTATGCAAAGAAAACGAATTTAAACTACTAAAAAGGGAAAAAAATATTTAGTTTGAAATTTGAGAACAAAACTCTTTTCATACAAAAACCTTTCTTTTTTAGAATCATAGAAATACATTGAACAAATGTAACACCAGACAATATTGCTTTCAATAAGTAATTAAGACAAAGATTGTATGTATAAAATAAAAGAATTATGATGAAGACATAAAGTTATCGAAAATAAATATGTTAATATATGTGTTAAATGATAATAATAAATTCGGCCAAACAAACAAGTTTTATTGTTTTTTTATTATACCTTATACAATAATAACATTAATAAGAATAATTTACACACACACACACACACACACATATATATATATATATATATATATATA
>Ga0214543_1003125_pt1 | contig 32293 bp, 22 predicted proteins | sample CNSS2metaG_FD_160094 | JGI IMG/M metagenome (GOLD analysis project Ga0214543, IMG submission 160094) | Root nodule microbial communities from cowpea collected in UCLA plant growth center, Los Angeles, California, USA - CNSS2 | ecosystem: Host-associated > Plants > Roots > Nodule | place: USA... | reverse complement strand
GGGTACGAGATTATACCCGTTATCCGGTGGGGATGGGGATGGGAAAAAAGTTTGATACCCGTTGGGTTTGGGTATGGGGATGGGGATGAATTTTTTATGCGGGGATGGGTATGGGATAGCGAAACCCGTCCCCGCCCCGCCCCGTTGCCATCCCTAACTACAAAATACATGCATTTCTTATTCTTATCAACAACCTTCCTCATAGCACATATTTCATTTAAACAACCATACATCTCAATTAAATACTAAATTCAATATTCTATTTAAAATTTATGTTTCACATACATATTGAATCAATTAAAAAAATAATTTTTTCTTTCTTTTCACTTAAACAAAAATAAGGTGAGAATAACTTCTCTAGATTCATTTTAGTGATTTCACTCAAGTAAAAATAGGATCAAGAGTAACTTCTCTGTTTTTGCTTGAACAACTACTCTACCTACTAAATTTTTTTATATCTTTATGTCATAAATATGATTTATTATTAGTTATATCTAATTATTACCAAAAAGTTATTGGATTGCCCATTCGATTACACATTTTATTATTGTAACATAACTTTTATCAATTTTATGATTTATAGAAAATTAATTTAATAAATATGAATTATGCTTAATTAGTTTGTAATTGTAAAAGTGAATTATCTTTTAATATAAATTTTAATAACGATCTTTTATCTTTTTATTTTTTTATTATTATAAGAAATTGTATATATAAATAAACTTTGTTAAGTACTTGACTCAACATGCGCATACGCATATGTGTCCACTTTTTTCTTTATCATAATAAAAAATAATAAAATTATTCCTATTATATTATTATAAGTATAAAAAATATAAAGATAGTAGTTAGAGTAAGTAACTAGAGTTAGAGCTAGTAGCTAGATTAGAGCTTGTAGCTAAAGCTAGAGCTAGTAAATAGAGCTAGTAGTTGTTAGTTTTAAAATGGTGATTTAAGCCAAAAGAGGGGGTGTTTAATTGGCTATTTAAATTTTTTTCGAAAGCTTAAACTTTTTTCAATTGAATCAACTAGACTGGAAAGTTAGGATGTAAAAGCAGCAGACTAATACACTTTCAATCGTTTAAAGAAGAAAAACAGTAGACTAATTTATTCTTGAGCTATGAAACAATCGATTAAAAAGACAAATAAGTCGGATATAATACTGGAAATTTATGCAGAATACAAAATTCGCATATTTAACTTAAACAACAATCTTTTACATACAAGACTTATTTCAATCAATATTTCTAACAAGTATACAACCTTAGATTACACAAGAACTCATTAAAACACAGCAAAGAGTGGATAACTTGATTTTCTTGAGATTTTAAAATGGTTCAAAGTGAGTGAGATGAGGGAAAGAGAATTGCATAATTGTTTTTATACTAGTTCACTCAATCACTAAGCTACATCTAGTTTATCAGGACAACCTGAGCCTGATTTCCACTATATTAAAAAGTTTTACAAATCAAATACCAAGATTAGACTTTTGAACAAAGAACCACACAAGATTTTTTATTCACAAAAATCTAGACAACTACCCTGCAAAAATCACACTTACACACTTACAGACCTGAAATCATATCATGCAAAAAACCAGAGGCACAAGAACATCCAAACCTAATGGTGGCTCTTCCTAGCCAACCAAACATGTGTTCTTCAAGCTACTCACAAGCTAAAATGCCTCCAAGATCAACCAAGATATTCAAACTTGACGTTGAAGTTGTGTATTGCAAAGAGAGAAAGAGTTTTTCAGAGAAGAATGACAAGATTTCGTGCTAAAAAACTTAGAAACTTAGCTCTGCTCTAAAAAACACAGCATATATAGTCTGGTTTAAGTGAAATCAATCGATGAATTGTCTGTACAGTAAGCTAATTTCACTTGACTTAAGTTAAATCAGTCGATTGAAAAATAATTCAACTGACTGAATGCATTCATACCAGAAACTATATACTACAAGCCTTTTAACCTGTTAAAACTCATTTTAACATATTAAAAGAGACACACCAAGACTAACAAGACATCTAACCTATGTCATATAACCTACCAACATGATATAACACCAAAACATTACATTTAACAATTATTTGGCCAAGTTCATGCATCAAGGGTGGCTATTTGGCCAAGTAGCTTCATTTCATCAGAACAAATAAGTGCCTTTCTTATTTCTGATCAAGTGTGTGTATGCATTCACAAGAATCATACAAAAATCAAATTCATAGCAACAACAACTTTCTCACATTCACCCCAAACACATTCTCACAACTCTCAAATATTCAATCCATTGGTCATACTCAAACACAAGTCAAGGAATTAATCAAAATGCAACCACATCCACATGTCTCACACTTAGATTTGCATGTAAATTCCTTAAGATCATGCAAGGCTACCATGGAAAGAAATCAAAGCTCCAAATGCAAAAGACAAAAAGAAAGGCATCCAAAACAAGGCTAGCCAACAAAATGTGGAGCAAAAGAAAAATTGTTCTAATATCAAAGCAATAGTTCCACCATAAAATAAAGAACTGAAAAAAAAAACTAAAACAACTAACAAAAACTAAAACAATGAAAAACATAAAACACCAATCTTCATGGCCTAGAAGGTCAGGCTTTCCAGGTTGCATTAGGGTCCTCCTAACCTCCGTGATGTCTTTCTCAAGTTTCTGCTCCACCTGCTCCATTATCATCATCAATGGCCATCATAGAAGAGAATCTTGACGAAAAAGATTTATTTCATTTTGGATAATTTGGCTATGTTAGAATCGTGCAACGGAATGATTCGCGTGTAGACAAAAACCAAGAGGAAGGTGAATTGAGTTCTTAATAAAAAAATGTGCTTTAAAATTTTTTCCCTTTTAATATCAAAGTTCAATTAACAATCTTTTCTTTATTTTAATAACCACAATAAAATAAAGAGAGTAAGGAAGAGAAAATTGCACAAGGTATTTATACTGGTTCAAATAAAAATATCTTACATCCAGTTGTTAATCTTTAAAAAATGAAATTAACTCAATCACTAAAATAAATCACAAATACAATCACAGATATGAAAGTTTAGGGTTTAGAAAACACCTCTCTTGAAGCCACAAGAGATGAAGACACCTCCCTTGAAATCCACAAGGGACGAACACCTCCTTTGAATCACACAAGAGATGAGGACACCTCTCTTGAATCACAAAAGAGATGAATAAACACCTTCCTTAAATCACACAAGGAATGAACACCTACTTTGAATCCCACAAAGAATGAATGGCTTCTCCTAGCAACAACAACAACACTCAATCACTCAAAATCTCACTTGATGAAAATTATCGCTCTACCCACACTAGGTTTCCAAAGCATTCCACAGAGAATTCTCAAGTACTCAAAGTTCTTTAACTTCTGTATTTTTGCAAATGAAAACTTACCACTTTATTTATAGAAGCCTATTTCAAAATTGGGTTAAAAATATGAAAAGTTAAGTCATAAATTCTAGAGATAATCCATTATCACTTATGATAATCGATTATTCCATAGTAGTTTCTGAAAAATATTGTTTCACGCTTATAATATATTATACTATGAGATAATTGATTATTCCAGAGTCAATTATCAAAATTAATAAAATACTTATGATAATTGATTATCACTTTCTCTCAATTGTCTGCCACTTGGGTTCTGCCTTTTGACTCTTGAGCTACTAATAACTATTTTAAATAACATACACATATTACAAGACTTAAACAACTAAACTCTTAAGTCTTCAATGTGTCTCTTGAATCTAAGCTCTATGCATTCTTGAAGTCTTTAACATTTCTCAATGAATCATCATTAAGTCTTCCACATTTCTCCTTAAGTCATCATCATCATCAAAACTCCTTATTGAAGCAAGATGTCTATCTTATTCTTTTGTCAACAGGTTAGTCATGGTGAGTTGGGCCGAGGAATGGTGAATGAGGTAGAGGAAGGAAGAGTAAATCTAAAATATGACTATAATGCACAAATACTACAAAATGCTTTGAAAGAATAAGTATTTAAAACTGCAATTCAAAATTTAGAAAAAATATTTAGTATTTAATTATTTGTATTAAATGTTGAAAAGAAGTAATATTCATTCAATACAAGTGTGTACATTAATACAATATTAAATCTAAATAAATTTATTAAAAAAATCAATTAAAAATACATAAATTTTGAACTAATCACCATATATTTTAAAGATTTTAACATTTTAAACATTTATTCCAACTTTCTAAAACAATTATTATGGAAGTAAACTTTAATTTTAAAATTACAAATTTTTATATTGCAATCATATGTGAGTGATGGGTAGTTGTAACTAAGGTGAGCGAATATGATGTTTTAATTTTAACTGAAAATGTAGTGATTTCAATTTTATTGAATGAAAAATGCCGTCTTAGCTCAGTGGTAGAGCGCGTGGCTTTTAACCACGTGGTCGTGGGTTCGATCCCCACAGACGGCGTTGGCTATTTAATGTCTAACTTTTTTTGTTATTTCTCAACCATTGACTATATTGATATTTCAAAAGTTTTCTTAGATCTCTAAAGTATTTTTCATTTTATCATATCCATAATATTTTTTTCTCCTTTGTGTGATTTCATTCGATGGTCTCTCAAATTGTTTCTAAGACACACATTTGATAATTTTTTAATATTTTTATTTGTTGTTTATTTTTATAATGTAAAATACTATTTTGATATATTTTATATAATTAATTTTTATTTTTTAACTCATTATCATATTGTAATTTTGTTACTATAATTTTATAAATAAATTTTATTTACTATAATATTAAATTTTAATGTAATTGCCATGAATTTCTTTTTATCACCATCCAATATATATTGAAGTTCAAAAGATACAATATCTATGTTAAAATTTTATTTATTATTATTAGTTGAATATTTGTTTTTTGCGTTATTTTAATCAAGTGATATATCTATATATAATACAATTGAAGGGAGCACAAAAGGAAACTTACAAAAAATATAATTTAAAAATCTAAAAATAAAATTTACTACAACAGGAAAATATATGATGTGGCAGCAAATAAAGAGGTAAACATGGATATCTCACCTTTAAAACACCTGGCACCAAAAACACTGCATTGTAATTTAAAAAATAAAAACCCTAAATCGTGCGAAACTGAGCTCACTTTTTACGACGTCCATTTCATCTCCTCTTTGTTCCAGTTTTGCTGCTCAGAAGAGATTATGTTTTAGTTTTCAATCTTTCCATATTTGTATCTCAAATTTGTGGAATCAACTCTCTCCTCTTCATTTTTCCATCCATTTTCTGCTTTCACTTCTAATGCATTTCTCTTTTTTTCACTAATTTGGGTCTTACAAGTTTCTTCATTTGTTTTTTTCTTTTCAACTTTCCATTTGAATTATTTTCTATATCAGTGATTGATTTCTTTATTTTACAGTTTTCAATTTCATATATGGTCCAAATTTGTGATCCTTTGTCGTGTTTTACAGCTCTGTATTTGAGAAGTTTTTCAACTTAGTTATTGAGCATTGTGCTTTTGTCTCCCACACATCAATGACCTTTTCCAAATATTTTGAATTCAAAATTTGAATTTGAAATTTGAAATGAATGTTTCACGCGCGCGATTACTGTTTCCTATTTATACATCTTTTCACTAATCTAAAATTTTTGTATTCACTTAAATCGGTATGTTGTATTTGCAGGAACCGATGGCAAATTTATTCTCGCATTTTATTTAATTTCATGGGAAACCTAATTACCTTTGATTTGTTCAGGCTTGTGGGATTTCTCTTATGCAATGATGGAATCAAAGGTGGTCAATACTCATGGCATGCCTGCTTCTCCTTTGGCGATGACTCTACTCGTGGTATTCACAAGGTCGTTCACACATTAGCTGTCTCGGTCTCCTAGCTTAATCAATGGAGAATCCAAATCGCCAGAGAAAACAAAGGTAATTTCGTTACCATATGCTCACCATTTCGTTACCGTACACATAATGGTAGATGTTGATAATCTACCATGTTCAACCTAATGATGTTTTCCATGTTATAGATTGTTTACACAATATTGATCGGGTGATTAAAATGTTAATTTTCGATTGATGACCCTTGAATTTGTTATTTTGGCCATATTGCAGAAACTAATTAATGCATCACTACAACAACAAAACAAACTGCAAAATTTCTCTCTTTATGTTCCCTCCCACATTTAATGGTTCATGTTCTATTTGGACTACTTCATGTATTAATTCATGTATTTTTTGTACAAGTTTTTGACTGATTGAATTTAGATTAATGGTGTAGAGACATTGAAGGGAATACTCAAAATATCTTGAAACTATGTATGAATAGTGTGTTTGTCTTTCAGGGTCTCTTTTGACTGAGTCACCAAACTCTACATTGGAGGGAAAATGGGTTGCATGGCTTGGGGGTATCAACCATGGTTTTGTTGCTTTCTGTGCATACGAAAATGAAAGCTCGTTACTGCATAATTAGTTGAAAGAATTGATGCTTGGTCTTGAACTACCAAGTTTTCCATTTCTTTTAGTGATAAGCCTCCTAATGGATTTGAGTCCATGGAAGAGCTTTACCAGAAGGGTTGATAGAAAGGGCCGAAAGAGGGATTGCATATGAAGGATGGGTGACACAATAATTGATCTTGGAACATCCTACTTTTGTTTGGTATGCTTTCTGGAAGGGATATTTTTGTTCTACTTCTATTATGTTTCGCTATGCCTGCTTATTCTTTTTGGGTAGGATAAATGTAATGCACATGTGGATTTTAATTATAGGTTAATGTTGTATTTGAATGCAAGGTTATCATTGTTGAACTCCAATAGGGAGAAAAGGATCTGTGTTGTTGAACTTCAATTGGGGAAATAGGAACCTATTCATAAACCTCAAAGTGATGGCATGTGTCATCGATCAACTTTATAAGCTGGCATTATTTTTTTCCTTTTGAACAAAAGAAGAAAATCCATGACATTAACTCGTTACTCTTCATATATGAAATGTTTGAATTGAAAGTTTGACAGTCCTCAAAATGTTTGCTCTATTAGATGATCTGTATTTGTTATCTTTTTATTAAGTAATCGATAATTTAGCATATAAATCTAATATACTTTTTGGCTTGCTCTTTATTCATATTTTTTATTGTTGCAGAAAATGAAAATGCAATTTTTTATTTTGAAGTTCTCTTAAGGTGCAATTTTTTAATTATGGAATTTCTATTTTGCAACTTTATGATCGAGACTTTTGGTTCTTTATTTTCTTCAAATTTATACCTAACTCTACCTGTTTTAGTGGCAGTGTCTACTCACACACTAATCAAGTAGACAAATGGTTTTGCAGGCTCTGGAACAGTATACATTTATCTACCTATGATATCACAAGTGCAAAGCCACTCCCTGATCTCTATTAGTGGACAATGATATTGTGGCTACTGTCATTTTGAGTACTGCAATCGAAGCTTGCTATGTTGAGTAGATAAGTGTTATTTATAAGTTACAGTGCCCATGCTATAGATGAACAATATCATCTTAGTATGAGAAAAACATTTATTGATTCAAATCATTGATACAAAGTGGAGAGCATACTTAAAGTAGTCTTTCTTTAATTGAGTTTGACCAAAAAATAAATGTTGCTAGGATATGTGTCTACTTTAACTTCATTCTATTATAGCAATAAGATTGATTTGATTATTTACCAACGTCTAATTGACTCTTTCTATAATTTGTACTGTACAGTATTGGGATAAAGCAACTAATAATTTTATAAGACGAAAATTTGTTGATATTTTGTAAAATTTTGGTGGGGATGAATATTTTTACGTTTCAGAACAATTTTTTGAATAATAGAAATTATTTTAGATTTTAGTTTAGTACTCAAAGTAGTTTATATAAAGTAGTTTAATGGAATATATTCATTTCAAAATTCACTTCACGTAAAAGTATAAGTTTTATTTTTAGCTTTAAATGAGCTAAACTTAATTCATCTTTTACAAAAGTTGAAATTATTATTTTCTATCTCTCATGGGAGTTTTTATTTTAAGGAATAAGAATAGAAAATAGAGGAATTTAATTGATTTTTCTCGTAAAGTTCATTGTTGTTATAGAAAAAAAAATCATATTAATTACTTAAGATAATGAATTGTAAGATTATTTTTAATTTAATTTTAATAAAAAATACATATGAACTGAAACTAAAAAATAATTAATTAAGAAAATTAAAAATAATATTATTAAATTATTTAAAAAATATATATTCACGTTATATTTATTAGTTCTGATCAGTTCTGAGTGCAATATGAGTTTGAAGATCTATGTATTTTCAACCTCTTTCACTGATAAACCTTGACATTAATGTCAATGTTACTTTTAATATTTGTACCAAAAAGTTCATTTCATATTCAGTAAAAAAAAAATAGTTTTCATCTCCTATAAGTTTAATTATAAATTTTAAGAAATAGTTCGTTAATTATAAAATTAAAATTTAGAAAAAAATTTGAAAACATTAATTATAAAATAATATTTTAAATTTAATATAAACAAAAATAAATATATTTTACTCATCATTCAAGTTAAATTTTAATTATAAACTTTAACATCAAATCCCATTGACAATGTTTATTAATACTTTGAATATATAAAACTAAAATCCTTTTAATAGAAATTAAAAACTAAAAATTACAAAATTATAGGTTTATTGTAATATAATGTACAAATATGAATTTTATTACATAATTAAAATTAATAGGTTTTAATAAAATAATATAAGAATGAAATACACATAAATCTTATATATAAAGTATTTTCTATTTAATTAAGGCAATGAAGAAATGATTTAAAATGATATTGACATATATTTTATATTTTTATTATATTATTTTTAATTCCTATGAATTAATTTATCTAATTTTTTCAATGATGTTTTAGAATGAATAAATAAATTTTATGAAATTGTTTTAATTTACCAAATTATATATATATATATATATATATATAAATATTTATATATTATTATATATATATATATATATATATATATATATATATATATATATATATATATATTACAAAATGTAAAGTCAAATAATCTTATAGACTTAAAGATAAACGAATGTTTACTGAATTACTTATTATTCTCCTATTTATTTTTTAAGAGAGTATAAGCTTTACTGATAAAAAATTATTAATGTAGAAAATTCATCATGTTATTGATTTTTTTTTGTTATTATTATTATAATGGATTAAATTGGTAACAAATCTATAATATTTTAATACATTTAAATCCGTTGAACTGTACTAATATTTTTATAGAAAAAGTATACTAAAAAGGATAAGCTAAAAATTTTCGTTAAAGACAAGTTTACAAATTTTATTTATACGCATAATTGATGTGAACTATTTCATACACATTGAATTAAATTTGATTGTCATTTGCTTTATTGAAAAGGGAGACGAAAGGTATCACTGAAAACTATTTTTTAAGCTGGTCTAACCGATGGATTATGATAATAGACACTGAAGTGGTTGTGGCTACCATTACATTGCTCATTTATTGCTGGTTGTTACCCACTTTATCACGTCACACTAGCAAGATCAAAAAGTCTCACGCATGATTTGAGAGTGTTGTGCGTGAAAATTAGAAATAAAATGGATGTGACACCAGAATCGGAAAGCTTTTGCTTGTCAAGTACACGATGTAATTGTACAGAGACTTTACGTTTCTAAATATTTAAGATATAATGGAAATAACAATCAACTCGTGTTAGTGTAAATAAACAAGGTTTTAGACGGTAAAGGCATTTAATTGATCAATATAAAAAAAATGTTAATGTGTAGTTGATTTTGTTTTAGTTTTATCAGCCAGATCACATGTTTTACCCTAAGTAATAATATTAAGTATTGTGCGAATGCATTTGGGGAGGACAGGTATACAAAAGATTGTTAATTTCTTTTTGACAGTGCAATATCCCACAGATACAGTGAAATTAGCTGGTCAATGTAAAGGCATCTAGAATACAGGATGCAGCATAATGTTAAATCAACACTCGATCAGAAGGAATTCACCTCCAGTGTATTCTTTCCTGCAAAGTCTGACTTCAAGAAATGCAATTTGTTGCAGAAGTTTAAGTCAGCGTGTGGAATGTTGATAGAAGGGACTGGTTTGTCATACAGAACTTAATCTTCGGATTCTGCTTCCATAACTGGGAGAATGCTTAAAGCTGAAGCGCCTAGATGCATGCCCCTGATAACACCTCCATACCCAACTTTAATCTTATGGCACAGAAGCAAAATGGAATCCCAAAGTGCGGTTCTTCCCTGACATATAAATACAGAGCTGTTAGCAAACCAATATAAAAATTAACGTAGTGCTGGTATCCATCGGATAATCATGTTTAGTAGTTCACAAAGTATAAATATGTATTGAAAAAAACAGTATTGAGGGTTAAATAACAATAGTATAAAATAAGGCTCAACAGTAGGCATTACTGACCTGAAGAGAAAATTGCAGTTTCTTATCCCAGTACAAGGCAAAAATTGGGGGACCCTGTTTTCCAACTGCCAGAATACATGCTCCAGGGTGCAGTACAGAAGGGACAGTAGACACTACAGCAATGTATTTCTCTGGAAACCTTTCCTTAGGGGGAAGGACACCCAAGAATAATGGGTTTTTGCTAGACTGAGCTCCAGCATAAGACAAAGCATCCACATGTAACATCCACTTTGGATGTTCTAGGAAAGCACAGAACAGATACAACAGCAAGTGAGAATCAGAAGGTAGCTCAAGTGTCCACTTTTTATTCTTTTTATCATAAACCTCCCCACTTCCAAGATACTCATAATTCTTCAAGCAGGTTCCTTCCGCAAGCTCTGAAAATTAAGACAGGGTAACTAAAGTTAGGTTATATTGGTGTATGCTGCTGGCCATAAAACCAATCTTAGACTAATGATGTTCTGCTTCGATTTATACAGGAAATTTAAGGAAGGTTACTCTCTAATAAAATCAATATATCCATAATTCTGTCTACCTCGGATCCTCTGCACAGTGTAATCAGCACGAACACTGCTTTGAGGAAGCAAACCTTTAACCCACTCTCCTTTAACCAAGGCTTGAAGCCTTTGGTGTTCAGTGATAGCATCCACACACTCCTGCATGATAGGAACTAAAGAAGTCTGCTGTGGGGACTGCTGTATATTAGATACAAACGACTTGGCTGTTTGCAAATATAAACCAGTAGAAATTTGTAAGAGCTCAGAAGCTATCAGCATATATAATCAAATTTGGACCAAAAATCACATTCAATTGACAAATGTGAAGCAACATACATTTGGAAGAATCTATTGCCAGCACTAGTGTAGAATGTAACTGATGAAGAAGTCCATCTTCATTGAGAGACAGCGCAGATTGCCAGTCTTGACTCTTGTCAATTGTTGGCAAAGTAGCAGGAGTAGACAGCATATCATTGCCCACTTGACTAATTGTGATAGAAATACCAAGTTTAGCAGCAGCTTGCATAACCTATGAATGTGAAAATCTTAGACCCAGGGGGAATAAATTAACTTGGTTGATGTTCCAATCATGTTAGATGTCATGGGCTTCTAGCATAAATTTACAAGAGCTTGTTCGTATACAATGCCAAAATTAGTTTTAAACTGTTTTTTTAGTTTGGATGGCTCATCCAAATATTATTTCATCCTCCTAAGATTGAGAACTTAAATTTCAGAAAAAGATAAAACTTGTGGAATGTTCAACCTTTTTGTGGTACATATTAATAACCATAATCCACATTAGTCAAATAATATACTTTATACTCCTTTTTCTTGGTAATAACATATCAAATCATAAGTAATTTTTAATAATTAACCAAACAAGAGCCTTTCTAACAATATATTTACATGAACACAATCAGGAAAGTAGATTAACCAATAATTAATTCTCCAAAACCAGTTCTACACCATTTATTGGAACACACAAATGAGAGGTCCATAAACACTCCATGAATATTTTAGCTCAAACATACTTTGTCATTGAAAAGTATTGACACATATATTGAGTTTCACAAACAACACTTTTCTGATTGTTTAACCATGATAAGAACACAAGAAGAAATGAAGAATAAATTGAACCTGAATGTGGCTAGTCTCGATCTTGTTGAGCAAAGGATTGAGCAGAACTGAAGAAAACCATTGCCTGAGTTGGTCATGCCACTGTTCAATTTGTGGATAGATGCCAAGATGTTCAAAAGCTTGGATAGATTCTTCCATAGACATTGGTGAAGGAAATTCACCCTCACCCTTCTTAGGGGGAGTATTAAACTTTTGAGATCCAGGAGACATCCTCACAGGCCTCAGAGGCACAAGTCTTGTAGTTCCAGAGGTATTAGATGAGCCTGTAACTGTATTAGGGCTCACTATCCCAAAACCAGGAACTGTAGGTGGTGGCGTAGACATCTTTCCAGCAGACTCATTGATCCTTTCATCCACTTCAGCTAGGAATTTCTCCAGCTTTTCCTCTGACGTTATCTTACTAGCAGAGGAGGCTCTCTTGTTAGACCAAGGACTGGAAACCACATAATCCACTCCATTTGGACCCCTTGGCGGCGAAACCAAACCCGGTGCAAGATACAACGATGCTGATCCTGGAGACCTAGAGGGAGTACCAATAGAACGAGTAGCAGCACCCCTGTTAGAATTTGAACCATCCACATCAATGCGAGATGAAGAACCCCGAGTAGGGCTGGGAATGGGCTGATGAAGGGGAACAAGCAAATCTGAAGAAGGCAATTGGGGTTTAGACTTGGGAGGCTTCTTGGCAGAATCAGGTTGAGCCAAATCAACCTTCTGCCTCACTCCTAAAAGTCCTAGTTGATGTTTGGTTAGCAAAATGTCAGTTCTATTACCATTGCTAGAATCAGACACAGGCTTAACTGCAACTACACCTCCAGCATACCTAGCCCTACGTAGAAACACAACTTTGAGGAGTGCAGAAAAAGTTCCAATCAAGATAAAACCCACTAAAGCTTGTAGAGTCTTGGCAAGCCAATCTGAAGTTCAATAACCGGACCAAAAATCACAAATTACCCTAATTAAAAAAAAATGCAACAAACAAAATTGAGGTTGAGCACTTACAAGCTGTGAAAGGGGAAAAAGTTCTGAAGCTCAAAATGTCGATGAAGCAGTTTTCCCTGCAATGTGTGCATAATGTTATATAGAGTGGGTAGTTAATCGCGTGAAGAAGAAAGTGTGAGTGTGCACCTGAATATGATAGCGAGAAAGGCGAATGCGGAAGCGGAAAAAAAGGAGAGGATGGAGAGGATGGTGAATTTGGAAGGTTGAAGACTGTTGGAAGTGAGAACCGCGGAAAAGGAAGGGTTTTGATAGACACTGAACTTGGATTTGGGTGCAGAAGCCATGGAAATGGGGAACCAACCTCGTTAGGGTTTTGGTTTGGGGTTTAAGCTTCGCACTTCATACAAAAATTGCAAATACAAACCCAGTTCTTCTTCTTCCCTCCCTCCATCTCTTTTGTTTAAAAAAGTACATTTTAATAGTTTAGGTCACATAATTATTTTTTTCAATTTTGTTTTTATTATTTTTAAATTTCCCAATTATATATATATATAGTCTAAATAATTTATTTTATTTACACTAATAAAGATTTGTATGTTTACTTTTTTTTAAATAATAACAGAAAATAATAAAAGATTATAATTATAAAAATAAATAAAAATAATTTTAAATAGATTTTTTTATTATAGAAAATTTAATTTAATTTAAAAGTAATAGTCAAATTGAAAAAAATATATAAAAAATCGCTCAAAATATAAAATTAGTAAAATAATTATTTTATGTTTTAAAAAGTAATTATTTATTAAAAATGAAATATATATATATATTAAGAGAGTGAATATTTGTATGTAATAATATAAATTATTATTAAGTTGCACAAGAGAAAATGAACATATTAAATACACCTTTAACAACGTTTATTTGTTGATAAGATGTATTTCTAAGATTGTTTGACCTTGAAGTAGACATTTTCATCTTTCATCTTACTTTTATTGATTTTTCGGACAACTCATCTTTTAGCTTTTATAATTCTTTATTAGAGTTATGCGCGATCTTATTATAAGCCTTTGATATTTTGTCATCATTATTATTTCATGACTTTTTGAGTAACTTGTCAAAATTAAAGTTGAATTGATCTGTTTTGTTCAATGATCTATGAGCATATCTTCGACAGTTCTAGAAAAAAAAAAAGAGAGAGAATATTATAGATGTGTCTTTTAATTAATCTTGGACAGAGTTCTAGAGAAAGAAGAATAGTATAGATTGTCATTTAACTCTACAGAGAAATCTTTTTGCAATGAATTATTCATTCTGACACATACACTATTTTAAAGAAGTATATTAATAAAACATTGTCCATTTTAATATATTATCACCTACATGGTTACTTAGTTATACTTATTTTTTTGATTTAATGATCGATTAAGTTTGTTCTTTATATACTTTTTACCATAAGAAACTTTAACTTTTCAGCAAACTTGTTAGAATGAGGCGACCTAAAGTAATTTTTTTTTTTGAATAATTTTGTTTTGATCTTGTTTTATTTATTTTGTTTTCATGTTAGTTAGAAGATAACATAGGAATAAAAAATTCAAATTTTTTTTGACAATGAAGGAGATACTTACTATTCTGGGAAATGTTTGGTGACGAGATAACTATCATCTCATTGTTAGCGTGAAGATGATCCACGGAGGCTACCATCTTCATCCTTATCTGAATCTGCCACTAATATGGTATTTCTTCAATAATTTATTTATATTTAGGGTAATGCTTTTCACTTAGCACCAAAAGTCATTATATAGCCATGTGCATACACGTACGCATGATGGCAAGAAAGGTTCATTGATCCATTTTTATTTTCATTTCCATTTTCCAACATTGACCCATCATTGTTGCAGCTACCATGCATAGGATCGTCACCGCAAGGTCCTTTTTTTCTGCTGTTTTCAGAAGCAAACCTCAACCTCACTCTGCTGCCTTTTCCACATCGTTACTCTTCGATGAAACTCAGATACAGGTTCTTCTTTTTCGGGGTTTCTTTAAGAACTTAGTGAAAATGTTTGACCTTTTCATCTGGGTTACTTTAAATCTGGGTTGGGTTTTTTATTACTCGTTCCAAGAAAATTGGACTCTTGATGTAAATGATTGTATGATCAATTGCTTAAGAAGAATAAACTAGTTTTTAGTGGAAACTATTTTGGGGGAGGGGGCATCTATGTATCTTGCGTAGGAGAGACAGTTCTGGTGGACACATGTTTGAGAACTGAATGTGGATGCCTCTGGCCCTGGCATGTGCTATTAGCTGGGAATGGATTCGTTGAGGAGTCTTACCCCCAAAACCCCTAGTTTCATCAAATTGTTTGGTTTGTAGTAACAACAAATTATGTGTTTTGGTTGTCCACTGGAAGAAAGCTTATCATATGTTGGATCCAATGCAAAGAATTTTTTCCTTTGTAATGGTGCGACAGCTTCCCAACGGGTAACCAAGCACGGCATTATTCATTTGGTTTTGCAAAGTGGGTGGAAAATCTTGAGAGTTTTTCTAAAAGTTGCTTTCTGTTTCAAAACATTTTAAACAATGTTTGAATTGATTAAGATGATTCGTGTAGTAGCTTCTTTAAACTTAAAGTATGCCTGTTTGTAATGATTGGAAGGTTTTATCGAATGATGCAGTTTAAAGAAAGTGTTTATCAGTTTGCAACGGAAAATATTGCCCCTCATGCTTCAAAAATAGACCACACAAATTATTTCCCTAAGGTTTGTATGAGAATCTATTTTTATCATGTCAGTGAACACCATAATATTTTGCATGTTTTGATTGCATTTTGATGTAATTTTAGGAGGTGAACTTATGGAAAAGCATGGGGGAATTCAATCTCCTTGGGATTACTGCTCCAGGTATTTCTTTTTCTAGCTCCATTGCTTTCTTTTTCCATGTGAAAATCTCCCTTTTCAGTATTGCAAGCTGTTGGTGTGATCTGCTATCATTTGACAGTTGTTATTTTCCCTGTACATATACTGTGTGATACAATTGTGAAGATAATAAATTCTAACAAAGAACAATTCATTCTGATGCGCATAACTTCTGTATTATTCTATGAACATAGTCACATGGACGGGGCCTCATTTCCTGTTCTATTTCTGCTTATTTGCAGAAGAATATGGAGGGCTTGGTCTAGGTTACTTGTACCACTGTATAGCAATGGAAGAGATTAGCCGTGCTTCGGCATCAGTTGGTCTTTCTTATGGTGCTCATTCAAACTTGTGTGTGAATCAGCTGGTGATTGAAGAGAACTTAAGTCTTTTTCGTTATATGCTTTATGATCTTCCAATGCGTCTTCAGGATTGACACCTTCTGTTTTGTTCAGGTGAGAAATGGAAGTCCTGCTCAGAAAGAGAAATATTTACCAAAGGTTCTAGTTCTTTTCAATTTAATCTTATTTATTTTCAGTGGAACGTTTGCTGCCTTGCCCTCTTGCTGATGATGTGTGAAGGATTGACTTTGTCAGCCAAAATGCTCTAACTTTCCTCCCACTTCTTGTGCTAAATAGTAGTGTTTCTCAACTTTTCTGCATCTATTTTTCTATCTATTTAAAGACTAAACTGTTTTTCTCTCTTCAAATTTGAAGCTTATTTCTGGGGATCACGTGGGAGCTTTGGCAATGAGTGAGCCCAATTGTAAGATATGTGAACTTGAACTACTCTTTCAATTTTAGATACTCCAAGGACTTTGCAAAGTGAATGATTTTTTCTGCAGCTGGGTCTGATGTTGTCAGCATGAAATGCAAGGCTGATCGTGTAGATGGAGGCTATGTAATTAATGGGAACAAGATGTGGTGTACTAATGGGCCAGTTGCTGAAACATTAGTATGATTCTTTAAAATTCATTTCATTTTCCTATGCTCTTTGAATTGTGACCTTGTTTGTGTTTAATTTTGACTTGGGAAAAGTAATACGTCAGTGTTTCTTTAATTTGTCATTTTCAATGGACTATTTTTCCATGTGACAGCATAACATTATCATGATTTGAGGACCTGATTGCAAAATAATAGTCAAACACCCAATATGCCTTAAGTTTTCATTGCACCATTAGGTAATGTCAGCCACATGAAACACACAATGTCATGGGGCTTGGTCAAAAACCAAATTCTCTAGTATACTATTCATCATGTGTTTCTTTTTAATAATTTCTTTCAATGTCTTTCTTAGTCTCCCTCTACTCTTTTTCATAGGGATAAAAGCAATGCAATCTACACCTCACTTGTGCCACCAATGACCTTCTCTGGACATAATCAAACCACATAAACTGATTTTCTATCATTTTCTCCTCAATATGTGCCATTTCAATATCTCCTTTTATGCAATACTATATTATGTCCTTTCTTGTGTGGCCACACGTCCACCTTAACATTATAATTTCTGCCCCTCCTAGTTTTCTCTAATGTTGTCCTTTTGAAATCTTTCTTTTAGTACCATAGAGTATAGTCGGTTGTGTGATGGTTTGATAAAACTTCCTTCTGAGCTTGGCAAGTATTGTGAGTTGTGATCACAAATAATCCTTGGTACTCTTTTATTTTAACTTTCGAACATGAATCATGTGTGACATATTGATTAATTTTCCCATCATGTTAGTAGTATTAATCCCATAAACTTCAAAAATCTTGTGTTACATTTTTCTATATATTTTACTAGAAAATCATTTCTGTCATATTTGTAATGCATATATCTCTCGTATATTTGTAACACATAATTTTTTTCTATTTTTGGTGAGTACATTTGCGACTAGATTAAACAAGTAATAGTTCAAAGCTGAACCCTAATGTAAATCCATCCTTAATTTCATTGTGTCCAAATATTCTCATATTGCTGCTAATTACCCCCAATTGGAAGTTTAGAGGGGAAGGGGAGCAGTTTTTCAGACAATTGAGTTTTGTATATTTTGTTGTATGATTGGTTAAATTAGAGAAGTTACTTTTCTTTGTTTTCTCTGAAAATAGTGTTGATTCCTAACACCATCACAGTTGTCTTGTCTAGCCTGGATATAATCCAAACACTTTTTTTCCGAAGGCGATTGACAACACTTTCTTTTTGCACTAGATAATATGCTTCTAGTAATTTGATAAAAATCATTGAAAAATTCTTGTTCTTTGCTTTGGTTGCTTTCTATCAACCCCACAGAAGATAAATAGATTCTATTATAATCTTCTGCAGATTGATTCTCTTGAATCCCATTCTATTTTCTTAATCCATACTCAATCACTTCTTCCGTTACTGCAAAAATGTTCTGATGACCTTATTACACTATGAATGTATAAAAAAGTAAGGAAGAAAATGCTAAGCTAAGTATGTTATCATAAGGCCTGGATTCCAAGTACACCGTCGGAACTTATATTTAATGTGGGTGGCATATTTTCTATTTATCCACTGGATCTAAGAAAATCAATTTTTGTGTTTTCGATTAGTTTCTTTACCTATATATGAAGAAACATTGATTGTGTTAACATAAAACTAGATCTTAATATAATTCAGACACATGCTGAAAATGTATAGCACATATTTGATTGTGTTTAATTGAATCAGGTTGTCTATGCTAAAACAGACATAACTGCTGGGTCAAAAGGCATTACTGCATTCATTATCGAGAAGGGAATGTCTGGGTAATTGCTCTAAACCTTGACAACAAGTTATAAAATATTAAGTGGACAGACCTCTGTGTTTTCGTTAATTCATAGGCAATAATATGATGCATGTTGTGGCCAGAAAAAAGATAATGTGACGTCGTGATTTTAAGCTATGATTTCACCTTTTGACAAGTTATGCTTCTCAGAGTAATGGTTTTTAAATTATACCTTAAACCAAGTTTCTCTCATGTACATTCATCAGTAGACTCATTTACGGTGACTTGCCATGGGTTTAGAAGTAATGCAAATAAAAAGTACCGGATCCTTTTAGCATCAGATAGTTCAAATTTGATCCCCAAGTGTGTCTACAGCTTGCAAAATTCCTTTTCTGAAAATGATGCAGAAAGAAAGTGTCATGAATCTCATGATCACTCATAAATAACGTGCAAACAATGTATATGAGAAGACAGAAATTCTCACATGGTTGAAGGGATCAGGCCTCCCTTTAGTGATAGATCCTTTGATTAGTGTGGAAAGTCAAGATGAATGGGAAAAATCTAACATTGTTTCTGTTTGACTACAGATTCAGTACTGCCCAGAAATTGGACAAACTTGGGATGCGAGGAAGTGATACGTATGTATGCATGTCTTGTGGGAAATTTCATCTGTATATTCCATTCCTAATCCTTTTCCCTTACTTTTACTGACAAAATGAGATTCTGGGGGCAGATGTGAGCTTGTCTTTGAGAATTGCTTTGTTCCAGAAGAAAATGTTCTTGGGAAAGAGGGAAAAGGTATTGCTATTGTAATCTTCATTATCTTTAAAGTGAAATAACTTTTATGTTGCTCAAGCAGGCTTGTTTGGGTAGAAAAAGATGTTGATTTTAAGCAATCATTTTTCGAGGAAAAAGTTATTTTGCATTTTGAACTAAATCTTTAAAAAGTACTCATTAAAAACCTCTAATATTGAAATCACTTGTACTTGTACTTGCAGAAGCTGAGGTTCACTACCTTCTATAATAAACATTAATTCATATTACGACATTGGTTTATCATGTCAACCTTTATCTTTTCATTAGCAGTAATGTAAAGAAACAAAGAAAACAACATATTTCTTATTTTCTTATCTTTGTTAGTTCCGAACCAGAATTGATTTAGTGAAACCATTTTCCAAGTACAGTTGACTCATAAATTTGTGTAAATTAAAAGAATCTATTCAAAGTAAAGCTATTTATTTTCCCTTCTCTATTTACAATGTTAATTCTGTTAGAAAGAAAAACATTGTGTTATTTTTTGATTGTCAAGTTTCAGCCATTACCACTTATTCTGTGTTTCAGGAGTATATGTCATGATGTCTGGGTTGGATCTGGAGAGACTTGTTTTGGCAGCTGGTCCTCTGGGTATTATGCAGTCATGTCTTGATGTTGTTCTTCCTTATGTTCGACAGAGAGAGCAGTTTGGTCGTCCCATCGGGGAGTTTCAGTTTATACAGGTTTCTTATGAACAACATATATTTTGTAATTATCCTGCATATGGATTTTTTGAATACATGAATCTTAGCTAATCACTTTATCGATTGAACCTTGGTTACAGGGGAAAATTGCTGACATGTATACTGCATTACAGTCCTCAAGGTAGAAAATTCCAATGTCATGGTGTTCTTTTCACTAACTAAGTTTGCATAGCCGTAGATAATAACATTCTTCATTTCAGGTCTTATGTGTATTCTGTAGCTCGAGACTGTGACAATGGAAAGGTTGACCCAAAGGTGCATCCACATATCTTATCTTGTTAAATTAGTTCTATTAAGCTTCATTATTTTTATTTTTTGTTGTTTATGGAACTACATCCATATTTTCCATATTTCAAGAAAGGATTAACATAGTTTGAAAGCTAACTACTAATGGGGAGAGGGAGAACCAAACAATTAAATATTTCTCTAAACATTTCATATTGCTCCATAATATCCAAATCATTAACAGTTTCTCACCATAGTTGTTTTCTTGTTCATTATGCTATCATCAGGATTGTGCTGGAGCCATACTTTGTGCTGCTGAAAGAGCAACCCAGGTTGCTTTGCAGGTAAATAAGTTGCTTGCATCAGTTATAGTTGCTGTTGTTATTCTTTTATCATTTTTCAGTGTTTACCCCACCAAATGTGCAGGCTATACAGTGTTTAGGTGGGAATGGCTACGTGAATGAGTATCCTACTGGTCGTCTTCTAAGAGATGCCAAACTCTACGAGATTGGAGCAGGAACTAGTGAGATCAGAAGAATGATTATTGGACGTGAGCTTTTCAAGGAGCAATAGCATGCCACAGTTCCTTGCACCTTACACGATTCTAATCTTTTGGATCTTGAATAGTGCTGATCCCTTGGGATGTGGATGAAACTATATGAATGTTTCATTCATCAAACAAGAATTATTTATAATAACGAGAAATGATCATTGGTCCAAGGAATAAATTTTTCCATGTTATATTTTTGTGTGCTTTGAAGTTCTTCACAACGATGTTACCAAGTATTTCATGTGATGTCAAACTACAATATTCAGACAAGAGAACCAACAATTCATGCTTTACAACTTGATTTGGTTATCTTAATAATAATTAGATATATCAAGCCATTTCTTATAAAAATTTGAAATATTTGGTCGTGTTGCCTACCATGTTCCAAAAGTAGAAAGATGCGTTGCCTAACACTTACTAGTAATGTGACTAAAAGTTAAAACCAAAAGTTTAATATTCCTTGAAAAACAATGGTAAAAAAATTAGATGGGTATTTTGTCTCGCACTTACTACTTTATGACTAAACTAAATTTAAAATCAGAATTCTAACGTCCTTGGAAAATAATGCTAAAACAATGGTGGGATAAAAAAAAAAAACAGGTCTAACATTCTTAATTTGATGCCTACAGTAATGTGTTTGATATTGAATAACGTGGTTTTTATTGCGTAATTTCTTCATGTGCTTCACATGAAAAATTATATTAATTGATGCATATCTAGAGTGTCTTTTCAAGCTTTTACCAAATTATGTTTTGCAATGTTCTACGGCCACGTTTAGGGATCTTCAAACCGAATCACACCTCAAAGAGGTTCCCAACAGTGTACGCAACCATGGTGGAAGATTTGGAAACCATCACCATCACCATTATTCCAGAGTACGTAACTCAAGCCATAATGGCTTATTTTATGATGCAAGACTGGCCCTTATTTAGCTACTTTCAGTGCACTTAATTGTCAGTCTTTCTAGCGCTGACCATGCAATTTTTGCTGGGCCTACAAGCTCAAAGGGTAGTAACCAAACACATCATAAAAACATATGTAGATTAATCTTGTACAGAGACAGGACCAGCACAATAAATGTCTAAGACCACCCTGAAACTTAGACTCTAACTGCTGTTGGAGAATAATCTGGCTGACCCACAGAGGAAGACTTTGAAGCCTCCGTAATGATTGGTGCCTCTTCCAAACAGCTATGAGTGTCATCACTGATCATCCCAATTGTCATCTTTTCCACCTCTTCTTGGGTATATATATGGATCTTGGTCACCACATCACAAAACTCACTGCAGCCATAGGAAACATGAGAATTATTTTATGATTTGACAATAGATAGCTTACATAGAATAGAATACAAGAGACACATATTGAAACAGGTGATGTGATCATTGATAACTGATTAAAAGGTGGAAAAAAACAGCATTCTTTAAAGTGTTGATTTTAGTCCAGGAATAAGAATACTCACTGCCATGGATCATCCCCCACAACCATTATGTCATTCTCACTATCAGTGTAGAGGATCCTCCATCCATTGTCAGGATCTTTTAGAAGGCCTTCCATGCCAAATAGTCTCTCTAGTTCACTCAGCAGATCATTGTAGCTGCTCAGTCTTGAAAGATCAATAGCTCTTCCAACTAAGCTGCCTTGCTTGTGAACCTTCATTTAGTGTATGTTATATACGTGGGTAAAACTTGACAGAAAAAGGTATATCATAACACAATTTTGTTATCATCATCCCTCACCTTTGTGCAGCTCCTTTTAGCAGAGTTCTGTAAATTTTGTGCAGTGGTTTCCCCAGACAAAGAAAACCCGAATAGTTTGCAGGCATTTACTTTTCCCTGGACGTTATTCTCATTAGGAACCCCCATATTTGCAGCCCCTAATGCAGCAGCAGCAGAAAGATTGTCCTGCAGCTTATGCTCATTTGGGAGTTCTGGTCTTCTAACTTCATTTACAATGATTCCTGCCTGAGTGGATGGTGGTTTATTAAATGGGACACTCTCTCTTTGGAAAGTGGTGGATTTTGAGCCAAACAAACTAGCTTGACCAGCTTGGTGAATGTCCCCATAAGGGAACAATGTAGGTTGAAAATTGGGTTTGGTTGCTTGGTGGAGATTGAAACCCAGATTGGGCATTCCCCAAGCACCAAGATTCAAATCAACCTTTCCTGTCAGGGATTTCAATGGACATATTTCTTGACCTTGCAAGACCCTCGGAAACCTGTTAGTTTCCACAAAGCCTGCATAACTGAAAGGGTGAACACCACTAAGCTCAGAAGAGGTAACCTTTCTTACTTCAGCTGATCCAAGATTTGGATGACTCGGAGAACTCATCTCAAAACCTAGCGGCTTGGTTACCGTGTCACATCCGTAGTAGAGTGACATAAAACCAGCATTTTCTTGACCTTGCAAGACCTTAGGTGATCTTACAGACTCCTCAAAACCCACCAACCCACTGCCTCGTGCTGCAGAATGAAACAAAGAAGAGGATGATTAGGATAGGATATATCAAGTTAACATATAACAAGCATTTCAGGCTTAGTCTTGTTCAGATAAGTTTTTCTATAAATACTTGTGGAAACAGGAAATAAGAAGGTAAAATGAACAAATATCTTCATAGGCTAAAACCAATAACTTATGTGCTTAACTTTTGTAAAAGTTCTTTTTCATTTAACTTCTTCTCAAAGAGCTAATGAAAAAACTCAATACATTGTATTTATGTTCTTTTCCTATGAATACTTATAGAGAAGTTTATCCAAACAAAATCACATTATAATTTAGTGTTAAGGACTAATACCAGTGATGAGTTGACTAGGTGAGGCAACCTGTAGACCTGTCCGCAGTTTCTTCAGTCTTGGGGAAGACTGAATGCTCAAGGGGGGCAGAGGAGCAGAAGGATCAATCTCCCATGGAGATACTCGGTCTTGATGATTAGTCTCAATATCTTCATCCCATCTGACCTGTTGAATGTCACAACAAGCTTACATTAATGAAGAGATTTTCATATTTTCATTCACTCAATTAATCTATCTTAGCTTTGTCTGTGGTTTGTTAATACAACCTTCATAATTGTTCGATGTGATGATATGTAAAACAATTTAAGAGTTAGACACCAAAACTGTGCAAGCAAACAGTATGTAGAAATGTAGGGAAAATAGGATCAGATTTCTCTGAGATTCACCAAGTGGCTTCACAATAATTAAGTTTGATGCTAAGAATACTTAAAATCTCAATGATAGTATAAATAATTCTATTTTATTAAAATCATCCATCACAAATATGTACTTAATATTTCTTATCCTTGATTCTTCATGGATTTTTAAGTGCCTTGTTAATGAAAAAAAAAAGGTTACTAGAACATATGCTCATTGCAAAGTTGGGAAAACATAGGGAAACAAAAGGGTCCAATGAAGCAAAATCGAAATGTACCATCAAGCACCTCCATTTTGATTTTGGCCATCTGTAAGGATCCAAATCACTAGTTGCAATCAATGTGCCACTATTACACCTGAAAGATTGGAAGTTGATACTGTCACACGCAAAAACCATTTTGAAGGAAGACATGAGACTAAATATTTATAATTATGTTGTTGTAGCTCACCTTCTTTCTTGAGATTCATCCATTTCGAGTCTCATTTTGAATCTTGCCCCAATGCTCACTGGATTCTTGATGCTTTTGACATATCTTTGATATGGAACAACAAAGTCTGCATGACTTGCCCTGTATTATATCAAATTCAAACACATAAATTTATTGCCAGAGTCACAGAGCAATCAAAAGTTAGCATTATTAGAGTGTCTCATAATCAAAATCTAAGGAAAAAATATTTGCAGTAAAAAATTCATACATCTTACAAAGCAAATACATGAACGATCAGTATTAGTACCTTGGACTGTAGAAAACATGAAACTTGCTTTTGGTGGATACTGCATTTGCCACGGAAGAAAGGACATTGGGGTAGCAGTTCTGGCTACCAATAACTGATTCAGGAAGATCATTTCTAGGTCGAACAGCTCTTCTGATTCCCAACCTAAGTTCACCATTTTCACCCCTACAAAATCATTCATAAGCAATTCCCAGTGAGGAAAATGACAGATAGACTTTTCTTTCTCATAAACTGGATAGTTAGAACTTAGAACATTTAGTAAGATTTATCTGGCTTTCAAAGATTATTATTATCATTCATTTTTCATGTTTTCAAAGTTTGGTAAACTTTAGATTCATGATTCTCATGAACAAAGGCCATCAGTTTTGGCACTACACAGTACCATGGAGGTCCACAATATTAGTAATGCACATTAAAAAACTACCTATTAGTTATCCGATTAAAAAAGGGAAAATTAATAAAATCCATACTTTTTTTGGCATTTGATGATTACCTTCTACTAAATTATTGGAGGACCATTATTAATAATTAATAATTGAAGGTGAGACTTTTAGGTGCAGCAAGAGATTTTAAGCCACAACATCACACATACTGTTTTAGGAATAGCTAACTTTCTCAGTACACATGATACATTGATAGATATATTACCTTAGAAAGAGCACTGCATCACCAGAAACAAGATTCTTTTGGCTTACAAAAATACTCCAGCCAGTAGTGAGTAGATGCCGCCTTGGCTGACCTGACATTACCACATCGAATTTTTGTACCAGTTAGTGTCTGTTTGGTTTAGATCTAAGTATTTTGAACAGTTGAGCATGATTTAAATGTATGTCCAAGTTAATTTTAGCCACAAATTTTATATGGAAGTGTTCTACAGTGTCATAAATTGATTCTCAATGTAAATAAAATGTGGCCTCATTAGTCAATATACGAAGTCACATACTCATACTCCACCCCTAGTTTTTCAAATTACATTACCTCGGTAAATGTGACGAAACTTCCACTCCACACCATGCAGGTCTTTGGCAACAAGCTCTTGTGAAGGCCTCTGCTGCTTATAATCCTGCAAAAGAATAGTTCACCAACTTAATCAAGGATATACAATAAAATTTATGCACTCTAATAGAATCTGTTATCTAAATTTTGCAAGAGTTGAGATGCATAAAAAGTGTATTTTAACTTATGTAAGAAGTTTGATTAATTTTACTTTTCATTTATTTTTTGTAAGTGTTAATGCTTAATATTGTGCTGTGAAAGATGCCACACCAAAGGAGGAAAACAGTCTTCAGCAGCTCTACGAGGAACAGAGAAGCCCCCATGTGTGCTGGTATCCGAGGCAGTTAGTGTTTTGCAGAACATGTGAGGGGTTGATTTAGTTGGTGATCTTTCATCTCCCTCTTCTTCTGCTCCAAATTCCTCAAGTTCTTTGCCCTCTGAATTCATTCCTTCCAACTGAAAAGAATCCAGTGTATTCAGAACTACTTGATGTGAATTTCTAACATTTTAAGCTCAGAGACAACTGTTCCTTGTTCTAATTAAGCAATGAAAGAAGCTAAAAAATTTACTAGTTCCCCCTGAAGAAGCACCAAATTTCAACCCTTATAAATTAGAAACACACCAAAACATAAACAACTACAAATGAAAACCAACCTCGGGCTGAGGAAGCAAAGTAACCTGTGTATAAACCTCATCATTCTCCTTGTTGGCCTGTTCCGCGAAGTAACAATTTAGCAAAACAAAATGAACAATAGAGGCAATGCAAGGGGCAAGTAAATGGCAACATGTGAAAATGAAATTGAGTAAACAACCAAAGTGAATCTAAGAGGAGAATTCAGCACTCACAAGTAGCTGGACATTGACAACCCTGCAAAAGATCTGTGGCTGAAGATCATAAGAGGGAATCTCCATTGGTGTGAAAGGAGAGAAAGAGGCAACCTGTTCTAAGTGACCTTGTGGAAAATAGACCACCACATTTCCTTTCTTGGGAAGAGAAGTGAGAGGGCCAGCACAAGCATGCCAAAGCTCAAGGTAAGAAGAGGACACACGAGCTGAAGAGGAACTAGAAGATGAAGAAGTGGAAGAGGACCAGCAAGTAACACCAGCATCTTTCTCACATTCCCTGTCACAGAATGCATTCTTCTCAACCTCAGTGACTTCATGGTTCAGATCAAATTCCATGAACACCTGGTGGTGTAGGCTCTTGAGAGACTAAAATGGAAGCCAAAAGTAGAAAGAAGCAACAAGCAAAACACCCCAGCAGAAAAATTCAGAGCTTGAAGGGAGGGAAAGAGTGTGTGAGCAAGTGGAATTGAAAAAAGGAAACCCCAGAAAGTGGATAGCATAAATAGCAGGGAAAGGAGGTTAATTTATGAGAAAGAATTCATATTTAGGAGGGGGCAAAAGAAGGGGAGAGTGGAAGTGGATGAACAGAAAAGAACAAGAAAGTCATGTTGAGAAGGGTGTACCCAGACAGGATTTAAAGATAAGAAAAGAAGGAAGAGAGAAGAATATTAAATAATAACAAGAAATTCAACGTATGATTCCACCCCCATTTGCAGGTACTGAGAAGAGGGAGCAGAAGGAGCAGACATAGACAATTGCATAGGAAGCACATAAACAAAAGGCAAGAAAAGCCAATGTGGTAGTGGCTTTTGGATTTAGACTGTTAAGAGTCATAGAGATAGAGAGAGAAAGAGAGAAAAGAGAGAAAGAGAGGGATAGAGAGAGAGATTGTGTATGTGTGTGTTGGGTGGGGGGACAGGCTTAAGACAGTACAGAACCCACACTCCCCCACACTCACTCCTCTTTGCTTTGCCTTAGCTTTTCTTCATTTTTTATCTTCTTTATTCATAATTTCTTTCACTGTGCTTGTGGGGATCATTGATTGAGGCCCTCCCCCTAGACAACATAAGTTAATGTACAAGATAAATAAACAAACAATCATTAACAAGGTTTCTTTCTCTCTCTCACTCTCTTTTTATCTCCAAAAAGAGACAATTCCAAGAAAAACACAATCTGACAACTCAACACACAATATGGGTTAATGAGTTTCTGAGTTTCAAGGTATATATCATGATTAACAGTAACAGAAATACCAAGGTAAATAAATATATATACTTACCATTAGGTCTATATAATAATGGTTTTTCAGTTGATTTGATATGATTTGGAGGCGTGTAACACGAATATCCGACAAATAGAGATATAGCTACAGGGTTTCATTAATAAAAGGAAAGTGAGAGGGTTATGTTGTGTCTCTCTTTGGAACTGTAAAAAATGCAGTTTTTCTTAAATTAGTTGTCAAAGTACTCGCAACTTTTCTTTCCACTACTTTACAACCCATCTCAATTCTTCACTCTTTCCTTCTCACAAACTCAGACAAAAACCTTAACTCATCACTGCCTCTTCATAATTTCACAACCACCTCTGTAATCTATTTGTTTCAAGCAAACCTAAAAATACGAGATTACTTTTAGTTTTAGTTTAGTTGTATGTTTTCTCTTCAACTGATTATGAAATGAACCCTTTTTTTCTGTCGATTGTTTCCTCTGGTTTTTGCTTTCTCACATTGTTTTCAAACATGTCTATTTTCTACTAATCTAAAATACAGAAAAGGACAGTCTTTTTAAGAAAATATGCATTTTTTTTAAAAATCAAATCTCAAATTTTATATTTTATACTTAAATTCTTTCTTGGGTACTATAACAACTAAATGTTTTTTTTTTATGTAATTAAATATAACTTATGATCTGAGAAAAATGAACCGCTATTGACGAGTAGTAATTTATAAAGGAATTTAAAGAAAAGTATTCAACATAATCAGTTAACTTAAAAAGATTTAAATTTCAGTGAAATTACAAAGGCTCAATATAATTTGGCTCCTTTAAGAAATTATTTACATGCTTTATGCCATAAATTTATGATTAAAAAAATAGTTTTTAGGTTTCTTTATTTGGTCTTGCCCAAAAACATTGATTAGATTTCAAAATACAAAATTAAAATTTAATTCTATTGTCAAACTAAATTCTTTTAAGTTTGACCATGAGTTAAACTACTTTGACCTTGGCTTTATCTCGATCTCACCCTTTATTGAATGTTTGCTCCCCACTTGTATAATTAAACCATGTTCATAGGATAAATATATAAAATAAATTCCAATTTCCAAAATATTATTTAATGTTTCCATTTAAAAAGAATCTTTTATACTTTTAGAATTATATGGAATAAATATAATTAAGAGTAATATATGTAAAATTAGTTAATTTTGTTTATATTTAAGTCTAGAGGAGGTAAAATAATTTAACATACTTCAATTGGTTCATATAATCAATTTCTACAACTTTTTTAAAATAAACAATTTAGTGTTTAAATATTTTTGGTAGTTTTAATTTTTTGGAGAAACCGTACTATTACTATTAATTTACTAAATGTGTTATACTTCTTCGGTACCATGTTACCTAGGACAGTTCTAAATACTATTGCTAACCGTCATAACACTATTTCGAAAAGAAAAAAATAAATTATATATATATATATATATCAAAATTAATCATTTTAAGAAAATAAAAGTAAATTTAATAATATTATAAGAATAAAATCTTATAATGTTATATCATTTAAAAAAACTAAGTTTATCTTTAATTATGAGGTTTTATGAAAATATTTTTATCAGTGTGGATTTGTATGTGATATCTATAACAATATATAAAAAATATTTTTTCTTTCGTGTTCGCATTTTAAAATATTAATTTTATTTTCTAAAATATAATTATTTATTAAATTTTTGAAAATTGACTTTTACAAGTTTTTTATAAAACTGTCTATCTGTGTTTCTTCTCTTCTTCTTTGTTTATCAACGGTTATTCTTTCATCTTTTTTGATATATTTCATTTTATTTTCAATTTTACAAGTTTTTTATAAAATTGTCTATCTCTGCTTCTTCTCTTCTTCTTCATTTATCAACTGTTATTCTCTCATATTTTCTTATATATTTCACTTTATTTTTAATAAATATAATTTTATTTTATATATTAACTTAATAACATTACAATATCATCATCTACTAATATAATATCATATATATTTAAAAAAAACATAACGTCTGTGTTTATCCTAATTTTATATAATAATAATAATAATAATAATAATAATAATAATAATAATAATACCTGCAACATTAAAAGTTCATTTACGCCACAATGTATTCATAATCAAACTGATAGTATATATGAATATTATGGAATAATTGTTCCGTAAATCTTGCAGTTTGGCTCCCAGCACTTTTGTTTTACACAGAGAACAATAAAGTTTGAATTTAAAAAGTGTAGGTATAAACTATCTAAATTTTTTATTACTAGGTTTTAACACCCTTTGTGTATCATTGTCTACCTTCAAATGATTGATCACATGAACCATAACCTTAAATTAATATTCTTTCGTGTGTTAATCATTGACTTCATTGTATCAATCTACATTTACAAGTATACAATATTCCCTTTTATTCCATCGTGCTTTCTTGCTTAAAAATAATATAATAAAATTAACGATAGATAAAACCTATCTAAACTTTTATTCATAAATCAAAATTATTGACAATGATGACCAGAAGTTTGTCGATAAAAGACTTTTAGTAAATATTAATAATTATTGATGTTTATCAGTATCCATTTGTAGTGATCTATTAGTAACTTTCGATAGATTTTGAATATCGATAAATCTTGTGATTTTTTTTTTCTTTTTTCTTTTTTTCTTTACCTCCTCTCCTTTTTTTTTTCTTCTTCATTTCCAATTAATTTATAAGATATATTTAGTCGGTTTTTATAAAATATTTAACATCCATTTTATCAAAAAAAAATTAAAAATTTGATAATTTACAACTATGAAAAGATGAACATATATAATTTCCATCTTTATCGCACAAATAAGCATACTACTATGTTGTGGATACGTTTAAAAAGAAACTATCTTCTTAATATATTAAGAAACCAAGAGAAGTTTTTTTTTCTTTTCTTTTTACCACATAAAATTCGAGATTGATCCATTTGCAATGGTTATTGAGGAAATTATTGCATTGTTAATGTTGAGTGAAACATGGTTAAAGAAAAGATACGCATATACATTGATGATATATGTGTACAAATGGATAGAAAACAAATGGACATTGACATAACCTAAAGTTTTGTCTAAAGCCACACAAGTTTTTACTTCCCAAAAAAAAAAAAGAATCATGCAATTTTCAGAAGAAGCTGGTTTGGTCCACATCAAAAGTGGGGATATGCATGCAGATTGAACGAAAACTCAGGGAGTGGAAATCATTTTTCTCTTTTGGTGTGCAAATATGAAACCTAAAAAAAAAAAACCATTTTGTTTTCTTGCTTTTCAAACTCCACCCGACAACAAGTATATATCTCACTCTTTGTTTAAAAATGTGAGTTATCGGTATTGTTCACTTTGAAATGTAGTACAGTTTAAATTATAGTTTGGTTTAATTAGTTGGATGATGTCCACTTTCATTCAGATGTGTCAGTTTGGTATCCGTTTTTAAATATTTGCAATCTAGTTCAACTTTTGAAAAAGTATTTTAATCAGGTCCCTTTTAGACAAAAATTACTAAAGTCGTTAACTTAATTCATAACTTTTACCACTAAATTTTAATATAAATATCAATTTGTAAATCATTTTAAATATCAATACATTTAACGATATTATTCAGAAGTTGGGACTTAATTGACATTTTGTTAAAAGCGGATACCAAACTAACACATTTAAATAAAAGTGGGTACCATCTGATTAGTTAAACCATTATAATTTTGTTCTTAAAAAATATTTTGAAGGGTAAAGAGTGAAAAAAAATATTTAAAATATATTTGACATCGATTTCTAAGTAATGTGAAATTTAATATGTGTACTTACACACAGTATACATGTTAACTTTCAATGACTTTTTATCATTAATGTGTACATTTGCGTGTCATTGTTATAATCTTTGAAATCTAAGTCAACATTACTTTAAAAGATGAAATTTTCGATGATTTTGAGAATTATATTTGGAAAATGATTACATGTTTAACATTTATCTTTAAACTATTTAAGTTTTTATTTGGAACAATATGATAGCTTTACACATTAATTAAAGCGCACGCACAATATTTTTTTTAAATGTGTCAATGCATGATAGCACGACATATTATATTTCAAGTCAAAGTCAGACTTTTAATTATTAAAAGTGGTGTGAAATGTTCAAGTTTAAGGAATCTTTTGCATGTGGATATGTTGAGCATTTAAGTAACATTCTTTTACTTTAAAAACCCTCTTTTGTATTCAAATCCACTTTGTAATTTCTTTACTAAAGAAAAAACAGTTATAATAATATCTATCATTATAACTTCCAATTATATTGTTGTTTTCTTAAAAAAAAAAAAAAAAACAAAAACAATTT
>Ga0214543_1003121_pt1 | contig 32326 bp, 8 predicted proteins | sample CNSS2metaG_FD_160094 | JGI IMG/M metagenome (GOLD analysis project Ga0214543, IMG submission 160094) | Root nodule microbial communities from cowpea collected in UCLA plant growth center, Los Angeles, California, USA - CNSS2 | ecosystem: Host-associated > Plants > Roots > Nodule | place: USA... | reverse complement strand
TATACTATTTTTAAAATATATATATATATATATATATATATATATATTTAAACTATTTTAAAATTCTATCAACTAGATTCCATTAATGTTTGCAAATTTAATAAATGTTTTGGTTCTCATTAAATTTTATGTTGGTATTCTAATTTAAAATTTATACAATTATAATTTCTTTCTAAAGAGTTGATATCAAAGAAACAATCTTCCTCTTAATATTGAATATTTGATAATATTATATTTCCTTTATCATAATTTTTTATTATTTTATAAATTAATTAATTAATATTGAAATAGTAAAAAAACGGATACGGATATGGGTACGAGAATATACTTGTTATCCGGTGGAGATGAGGATGACAATGAGACAAAAGTTTAATACCAATTGAGTTTTTGTATGAGAATGTGAATGGATTTTTTTTATAAGAATGAGTATGGGACAATGAAACCCGTTCTCGTTCCGCTCTGTTGTCATCCCTTAGCTAGTAGGTTGGCTTGCATGGCCAAGATCACAAAACACTATATTGGGATGCTAAAAATTTATTTGTAAGTGTACAAAAATTTTAAAGATACCTAATATAGATAATATATTAAAATTAAAAAAATATTAATTTATACATACATTTAAAAATTTTGGGGTGTCAAAGAGCCCTTCATTTAGCACAAAGATCTGCTAGTGCAAATGGTTTACCCTATATTACCATCTCTAATAATTTAGATTTGTCAAACTTTTATATATGTATAATTTTTATATATATATATATATATATATATATATATATATATATATATATATATAAATAAAGCTATGTCATATTAATAAAATATGATGAATTTTTTATATGACTACTCTAGCAATTTAAAAATTGAGTGATATGAAGATTTGTTATAGTTCCAATTATATTTATTTTTCTGAAACTAAGTAAGTTGAGTTATTCCATTATATAAACAACTCGTAATAGCTCGAGTTAAATAACTTATTTTAACGGCTCTAATTTTATTACATAAACTCTTGAATAATCATAAAAAATTAATATAAAAATAGGTAAATAATTATGATTGGGCCACTTCTTGTTAAACTGGTAACAAATATTATTAAATGATAACTTAACTGTTGATCCTAACCGAGTTGTTAATACAATTACAAAACTATCTGTAATAAATATTGTTCTACATATTTTGGTGTGGAAATTTCATCATATATTTTATTTTATAGATGATAATTATTTTAATGCAGATCAAAATAGATAGTGTGAGACGAAGAAAATTCATAATAGACTCCACACTACCATACAAATAAGATGACTTGGACCAAGTCATTGCATCATCCGGAAATTCCATAGTATCTTCCCATGTGTCCCACACCCCCAATGCGCAAAACATTTATTCAAGAATTTTACATGTCAAAATCGAAGCTAATTATATTTATTTTATAACAAAGACAAGTGTGTTTTCGTCATTAAAAGATTATAGTGTAACCTAACGTGTACAAATATAATGTTTTTAAGCAATTAAAAAAAGTTAGAGTCCGTAAAAGAAAATATCAAGAAAAAAAAAAAAAACTACAAAACTTCAAAAGGTTTCAGCGTGATTTCCACTACGAAGACAAAACAAACGCTTTTCATAATAAAAACTAGGGAAAATGCCAAATAAAATTTCCTTTCCTACTTGGAATCCAAATAGGAGGTTCACGAGCTTACATTTTCCTCGGAAAAACGTTGTGACAATGGACAACACGCATTTCTCAATCTTGCACTAAATTAGCTTTTGGAAAAACAATCTTGATGAGAAAGATAAATTCGTATCAATCACAATAGACATACGAAACATGGAGGAAGCAACAGGAATCTGAAATGTTTAGTGAAGTTATTAAATTTCATGATCATTGGAGATTGCTAAGGAACCATGGAAATAAATTATTAAACTTGCATATAATAAATTAAGATTTTAGTTTAAACTATGCAACATTTGCATCTTCCTGTCTCGAATTATAAATTAAAAATCATTGTTCTATTTTACGAGTCCTTCGAAAACAAGATTGAAAACTGGAGCTGTAGTGCGAATTATTTAATTTATTTTAACCTTTGACTAATTATTATATTCTTTTAGTGGTAGTTAGTAATCATTCAAACACTTATATCTGCTCTTGCTGTTACATTGTTTTCAAATCATTTTTCCAATACTAAAACACAAATTACGCTCTTCTACACATATTTTCTCCAACTCTATCTTATCCCTTTATGTCTCAAACCAAGTCAAAATATAAAAATGCAACTAAGGTTGTTTTCCTCATAATTATTTGTCATTGGCGTGACATATAAGTCCCAAACACTTAATCAACTTTGAATCCTTCAAACTACGTAACTGATGGATGCTCTCAATTTTAGTATATTATTATTAATATAAAGAATTTTATCATCTCAATTTTTAATATGCATAATTACTAAGAAATATTAATTTTAATTGTAAACAATCGATGTTTGGACAGCAAAAAAAACATTTTAATTAAACTCATATAATACACACACGCTACATGTCATGTTCAATTATATATAATATATGCTCACAACACGGCTACACGATGTACTAAAAAATCTCCATTAACTATATATATGGAACCTATTTAGAAATAACCATATATATGCTCTGATTATTTTATTTAACTTTTATGATATATTATGTTATTTTTATTATTAAAAAAATATAGAGAGTAGAATGAGCAGCACTCTATATAAGTATCCTATTAGCGACATGTATGTCATCATCAATCCATCTCCGAAATAGATTTTCTTCCTTTACAATTCTCAATTTTTGTGACAAACAAATGGCGGAAGTTAGAACACATAAACTTGTTGAGAAATCTGATGTTGCTCCAGCATCACTTCCTAGTTCTACAACAAGAACAACCTCGTCTCTTCCCCTCTCATTCCTTGACTTACCCTTAGCTGGTCCTGTTTATGTCAAACGCCAATTCTTCTATCAGTTTCCTCACTCCACACACCATTTTTGTGAAACTACACTCCCCACTCTCAAACAATCTCTCTCTCTTATCCTTCAACACTTCTTTCCTCTAGCTGGAAATCTCCTTTGTCCTCCACCACCCCACAAGCCCTTCATTCGCTGCACTGATGATGACACTGTCCCTTTAACCATCGTTGAATCCAACGCTGATTTCAACCATCTCTCATCCCACCACCCTAAGAGTCTCCGAGAATTGGATCACCTGAATCCCGGGTTGACATTCGCAACCATGCATGACGGCACGTTCATTTTCCCACTAGTGGCATTACAAGCCACGGTGTTGCAAAACCATGGCCTTTGCATCGCCATCACGTACTGTCATGTGATGGATGGTAAGTGTTGCAATCATTTCATGAAGTCTTGGTCTTCCCTTTGTCAAAGTGGTGGAGTTGACTTGACGCTTTTGGAGAATTCACCACCGTGCTTCGATAGAAAAGTGTTGAGGGACCCCAGAGGAGGACTCGAGGACATTTTCTTGAGAGACTATTTCGAAGAGAGATCAACTTGGAAGGACAAGCTCATTGATCAAAGTCCTAAACATGGGGAGTACTGTAAGGCGACGATTGTTTTGGGGAGAGATGATATTGAGGGCTTAAAAAGATGGGTTCTGGCACAGTGGAAGAAAAATGAGGAGTTGAACTCCCCGCAATACTTGTCAAAATTTGTGGTTGTTTGTGCTCTTGTGTGGACTAGCTTGGTTAAAACAAGATGCAAAGATGATGATGACGATGAAGATGTAAAAGAAGAGTACTTTCGTTTCGCTGCAGATTGCAGAGGTCTCCTTGGTTATGGTATACCAGAAACATACTTTGGAAACTGCTTAACGCTGTGTTATGCGATGCTAAAGAGAAATGAGCTTAAGGGAGAGGATGGTTTTGTGAATGCGGTGAAGGTGATTGAAAAGACAGTGAGTGATGTAAAAAGTGAGCCTTTTAAAGATGCAGAAGATTGGAGGGCTTTGTCTGTGAAAACGTTTGTGTTGGGAACTCCGTTGCTGGTTACTGGTTCACCTAAGTTCGATGTTTACGAGACTGATTTTGGATTTGGAAGGCCAACCAAAGTTGAAATGGTACATTCCTTGAAGTGCATGTCTCTAGCCGAAAGTAGAGATGAGGAAGGAGGAGTTGAGGTTGGTTTGGTGTGTAAGAGTGCAGAGTTTGAATATTTATTTTATGTCATTGAACAAGGACTACAAACTACAAAAAATCCTCAGTGTGTTAATTACTGAGATATTTCAATAAATAAAAAAACAAAGCAAGTCTATCCAAAAGTTAATTTTGTGTTAAGTGACCATGGTTGACTTTAACTTCCTCCTGTCTAATTGTTTGAATTTCTGTTTTTGCAACTTGCTTGTTTAGTTCCAATGGGTGATTTCTAGCGTTTTCTTAGGCGTTCAATACCATATGCTAAAATAATTAGGTTCCATCGACGTAATCTTATCATATACTTGTAATTACTTAATTAGTCTTTCTATTTATTCGCCCATACGAAGGGAAGGGTAGAGAAAGATGGATTCGATACTTCTTATTAATAATTTGAAGAAATAAGATTGGTTTGTTGAATAAATATTTATTTACCTATATGAAAAAGAAAAAGGAAGAAGAGAATGTCTCAATAACAAAAACTAATTAATAATTATCAATAAAAAAAAGTTATTCACCCATACTTAAATTATGTTTTAATTTTAATATGAAATATTTTTATCTTTTAATTGACATGGTTGCAATAAGTCAATTAGAAAAAGAAAAAAAATGAAAATATTTTTATATTACCATGAAAAAAAATAAAATGAAAAATGTCCCACTAATATTTATTAGAATCAAAATAATTAGTTAGAGAAGATTATTCACGAAGCTAGGTTTTTGAATTCGGGAAAATATTACCACCCCTTAAGATATCCATCACAGGTATCATTATCCATTATTAAGTAAGGATAATATGGTAATAATTTTTAAATATTTTTGTTACTCTAAAAATAATTACAACAATAATTTATAAACAAGATTAATTCATGTTTTATTATGTATAAATTTTTAATTTATATTTTATTATAATTAATATTTTGTAAAATATGATATAAGAAAATTTGTATTATTTCATTTTTATATTTAGTTCAATTACGTATCTATAACTAATAGAGAATCAGAAATATGTAATTATCAATAAAAAATGTTATGTATTAATTATATTTTTTTATAAATTTGTTAAATATCAATATTTTTAACAGCCACAATTCAAATATTTTGAATTAAATTGACAAGATTTACACCCAAGTTAAACTACTTTAATATTTCTTATTTTGATTTGTTTCATTACTAAATTTTTTTATATTTTATATATATATTTTTTTTGAAAATTTGGTATAAAGATTACTAATAAAAAAATTTCTTTTTTTGTATGGTTTTAAGAGTTTAATTGAAAAATAATTTTTTCGTGAATAATTATTTCTTACCAAAAGTAATTTAGACAGTAAAAAATATTTTGTACAAAATATCTTACAAAACAATTGATTACTATTTTTTTTAAATTATTTTTTATGACAAAATTTGTAAATAACTTTTTATAGTACTTGTTTTCAAACTATTATAATATCTTCAATTATATTGATAAGTATAGGTGGCTCAAGAGTTTGAGAGAACTAAAAAAGAATTAAAAAAAGTGAGGCATTTTATTTAAAATTTATTTTTTGAATTTTTTATGCAAAATATGAAGTCTTTGAATATAATTTGATGAAGAGAAGTGTCTAAAATGTATGTTTTTAGGAAATTTATATCATTGATTTTAATAGAATCTTTCTCTACCAATAAATCTCTCAACTTTGTATCTATTTTTCTATTGGCTTGGATCATGTATATTTTTATCAAGGGTAGAATCATCCTCTAATTTCTCAATATCCTCCTTATTATCATGGATTTGAGAATCACAATAATTTTCATCACTAACTATTTTTCTTTCTCTATTGTTGGTTATTTTTACTTATATTTATATTGTTATTATTTCATTGAAAGAGCACTCACTTGCATTTTTTAATTCATTTTTTTATCTATTTTTATAAATTTATTCATACTTCTTTTTGTGATGTAAGTAAAACCTCAATTTTTTTTTTCTTCTGCTGAATTTCTGAATAGCATAATTCAAATTTTCTATTGACATATCTATATATTTTTATATAAAATAAAAAATTATAATATATAAAACACTATTAAACATAAGTATATAAAACGAACGAGTTAAAACAATAAAATATAATTCTAGTTGTCAAGAAGGAAACTTGATAATAGATTTGTAATACCTTAAAGTCTCAAATCTCCTCCTATATCTTAAGTTTCAATCTTTTCACCTACATAGTTTATTTTATTTTAAGATTGATGATTGATAAAAATAATTAAAAGAAAATTGTTATATCTTACCAATATAAAAATATAAAATTATGACATTACTTTAAATACAAAATCAGAATATTTGTGAGTTTTTATTTTCTTATATATCATTAAATTTTGTCATTTTTACTTAATTTATGACTTTCAGCTCATACTTAAGTAATAATAATTATTTTTATTTTATTTTTAATAATTTACTACAATAATAATTAAAATATAAATATTAATAAAACATTTATATTATATAATCATTTATATTTTGATTTTGAATTAATCTGTAATTTTTTGTCCAGACGAGAGAAGAGACCGTTTCCTACACTTATCACCATCTCTTCTTCTATCTGTACGACGACACACGCCGTGATAATGATTTTCGAAAAATGATATACTTGACAAAGTTGATGGTTTTAATAAACTTCAATTAATAAGAAAAAAACATTACTTTCAGAGAAATACTTTAGAAATAAATAGAAAGTAATACTTTTTCAAAAACTAAAAATATGTAATAAATATGTAGTTGTTTTATATTTAATTTAAGAGTTAAATATGTTTTTGGTCCCTCAAGTTTAAGTAAATCTTAAAATTAATCTCTTTTCAAAATTTTATACCAATTTAGTCCTTCGTTTTTAGAAATGCATGAATTTAGTTCTTCTTATCAAATTTTCTTAAGTTGATTTGACATTTTAAATGTATTTTATGATAATATTTGAGTTAGCATCAAAGCGAAAATGTGTCAATCGATGTAAATAATTCAAATATTATCATGAAATGCGCTGAAAACGTCGTATAAACTTAACAAAATTTAGTTAAAATGACTAAATTCACGTATTTTTAAAGATGAAGGACTAAATTAGTCAAATTTTTTAAAGAGAGACTAAATTCAAATTTCACTAAAATTTGATAAAATAAAAACATATTTAATCCTTAATTTAAAAATGAATAAAATTATATAACAAAATTTGGTTAAAATGACTAAATTTATGTATTTTTAAAAATAAAAGACTAAATTGATAAAATTTTTAAAGAGAAACTAAATTCAAATTTTACTAAAATTTGAGAAATCAAAAACATATTTAATTTTTAATTTAAAAATGAATAAAATTATAGAAGGAAGTAAGTATTCGCAAGAGTTTCCAAGAATGTCGTTGTTGGTGAGCATGGAAAATGGAAAGAAACACGACATCCCCAAATCCTTAACAGACAAACATGATGACTTGGACTCAGTCTTTTAAACTAAAATTTCTTAGTTTCTTCTCAACACTTGAGCATAACTACCATTAAAGAAAATGTAACATCATTCTATCAATTAATTTCACATGTAAAAACCTGTGCAAATGTACAAATAATAAATAAATAAATAAGACAAACATGCTTCGCACAAATTGATTGCATGAAAACAACTGATTAGAAATAAAGTTGTTGCCTAGCTCGTTCTATGAAAAAGTCCACGAGCTTAATTATTAATTAATTATTGCAAAAGCTACGATTATTCACTTTTGGAAAATGAAGTTATGTAACTTCTCCTACTCACCACAAACATACAAAACGCCCACCAATAAAACAGTTTGAATATGCAGTTTTTCGCATGGTTCACGGTTTTGGAAATTTCTCTTCATTTCTGGTATTGTTGTAAAACATTTTTTATTACTTCTTTCAGATGAAGTGAAGTTACTGATCACATCCCTACATTAAAAAAAAAAAGTTTGTGATGAAAATGTTCATTCAGCGTACTTTTGATTATTAATTAAGAATCGGAATGTAAAATCAACAATGTATATATTCTCAATGGAATAAGTTCTTAAAAAACCATACTTAGGACAAGATAAATCATTAAATTGGTATCTAATTATAATGATTAAATACTTTTTATTTTAAAATTAGTTATTATTTAATAATTTTTTTGTAATGATTTGTAATTGTTGTACGTAGATAATTATATTATCTCAGTTTTTTAATTAGTTTTTTAAATTATTGTTATCAATTCATGCTTATCTTTTAAGAAATTATTTTCTTTTATTTTTTTAGCTATAATTTCTTGTTAAAAAATTATATTTTAAAATATATAATCAGGACAATTTTACCTTTACAAAAGTTCATTAATTCAAGAAAATAATTATATAATTCAAACCTAGTATAAGCGGAGAATAGAAAAGTGGATAAAAGAATAGAAAATTTAAATTCACAAACATAATCATTCAAATAAACGTAAATTTTGAGAAAGAAAATCTCAAATACACTAAAAAAATAATATAATTATTGACAAAATTTTACCAATGAATATATTTTAGTCGGTAAATTTAATTACCGATGAATTTTATTAACGAATTTTCATATTTTAACTATTGATAAAAAAATCTGTCGGTAACATAGATTTCATTTATCAACAAAAAAATTTGTCAGTAAAATTTTGATTTAAATTTTTTTTACCGACAAATTTACCAAGAAGTTGTATTCATTAATAAATAAAAGGAACGAAAAATTTGTTGCATAAATATTTTCAACGGACTTAAAAGCTTGAAATTTTGCTTATATCACACTAATAAAATTAGGATTTTGAACCTTGAAGTTCTTGCTCAACGACAGAAACTAAGTATTCAAATTCTGTGACTGTACACACCAAGCCAACTTCAACTCCTCCTTCCTTTTCTCCACTCTCTGCTAATGACACACCCTTCATGGAATGTACCATTTCCACTTTCTTAGGCTTTCCAAATCCAAAATCAGTCTCATAAACAGTGAACTTGGGTGACCCAGTAACTATCAAAGTACTTCCCAACGCAAACATCCTCGTAAATGTTTCCCTCCACTTTTCTGCATCCTTAAACAAATCACTTTTCACATCACTCACTGCCCTTCTCATAACATTCACTGCATTCACAAAACCACCTTCTCCCATAAGCTCCTTTCTCTTCAGCATTGCAAAACATAACGTTAAGCAGTTTCCAAAGTATGTTTCTGGCACAGGAGGCTCAAGCCGATCTCTGCAATCTGCAGCGAAACGAAAGTACTCTTCTTTATCTTCCTCTTCATAATCACTTCTGTGTCTTGTTTTAACCAAACAAACCCACACAAAGGCACAAGCCACCACAAATTTCGATACATGCTGTGACGTGTTGAATTCTTCTTCACTTCTCTTCCAATGATTCAACACCAATCTTCTCAGCCTCTCGATATCATCCCTTCCCAAAACAATCGTTGCTTTGACGTAATCTTCAGCATTGCAAACCGCAGAGGTTTTCCCAGCGAGCTTTTCCTTCCAAGTTGACCTCTCTTCAAAATAATCTCTTAAGAAGATAGCTTCTAACCCTTTGGGGTCCTTCAACACTCCCCTGTCCAAGCACGGTGTTGACTTCTCTGCAAGAGTCAAGTCAACGCCACCACTTCGACAAAAGGAAGCCCAAGACTTCATGAAACTGCTGCAACAACCATCATCCATCACGTGGCAATAGGTGATCGCGACGCAGAGGCCCTGGTTGGGAAAAACCGTGGCTTGCAATGCCAGCAAAGGGAACACAAACGTGTCATCGTGTGTGTTTGTGCATGCTAACTTGGGAATCAAGTGTTCCAAGTGTTTGAGACTTTTGGGGTGGTTTGACGAGAGGTGGTTGAAATCAGCTTTGGACTCGATGATAGTGAAGGGGACAGAGTCATCATGGGTGCAGCGAATGAAGGGTTTGTGCGGCGGTGGAGGACAAAGGAGGTTTCCGGCGAGAGGGAAGAAGAGTTGAAGGGTTTGAGAGAGAGAGGTTTTGAGAGAAGGAAGTGTAGTTTGAGAGAAATGGAGTGTGGAATGGGGGAAGTGGAAGAAGAATTGGCGTCTGACATAAATAGGACCTGCTAAAGGCAAATCAAGGAACGAGAGAGGAACAGAAGAAGTTGATCCCATTGTTGGACCAATCTTACATTTTTGAACAAGTTTTTGCTCTTTAAGAATTGCCATTTTCTTGATGATATTTCATAAAATGAACCGAAAGAGAAGCAAGTGTGTATGTTGAAGAGGTGTAAATGCATGTATATATATTTATAAATTTTCCATGATCATTGTCTTCCTAGAATTCAGACTACAAAGTAAAGTCATACTTGATACACGTGCATGACTTAATTCTCAAGGAAAAACATAAGAATTATTTATTAAATTATGACGTATTATTTAGCAAGTAATATTTACAAGTTCTATTAAACCTAATTTCAATTTTCCCAACAAAGTTCTCGAAAAAAATTAAAATACACGATTTCTTTTAATAATTTTAATTTAAAACTGTCAATTAGAACATGGTTTTAAAAAAATAAATTAATACGTTTTAAAATACGTCTTTATTATGCACGGTATGCTTTTTTTATTATCAAAAATAATAGTTTGACAAAAAAAAACTTCACAAAATTGTTTTTCATACTAAGATACTGCAATTTTAATTTAATTTAATTTTTTAAAATTTTCACTTTGACTGAGAAAAGTACAAAAATTGTCAAAGTTTGTTAAAAAATTTTTTGTTAAAATATCATTCTCTAATCATTTTTTATCTTTAAATTAAAAAAATAACGATATCATCTTAATTAATAATAAAATGAATTATTAAATAATAAAAAACTAAATATGTTCATTACGAAATGTAAGATTCAATTAATAAAGATCTAGACATTTAAATCCATTCTAAATTTAGTGGACTTTAATTCTAACTCTTAATTTATATAATTCGAAATGTTAATGACCATTTTCATCACAAAGTAACAACCATTATATACGCAGGGATTTTATAGATAACTCAACTGATCATCTAGAAAAATGTTTCAAAATAATATCACAGATGCATAGAAACTTTCAAATTCCATGAGACCATGTGAAACTGAATACAACTGTTAATTTGTCGGTGTGCTTTTGTATTTTTCTTTTGAGAAGTTACGTAAATTAATTTTATTTTCTGAAGTGTGTGAGGGGTAGGAACAAAAGTGTGTGGTGCAGCTTTTACAAAGTTAATTAATTAATTAAGCATTAGACTCCGGAACATTTTCTTAGAAAGAACGTACCAAGAAGTTTTATTCTTAATATTAAATTTAAGAGTGAGATGTTATAAAAAAATTCATCAAAATATGTTGTATCTTATTTAAGATCCGAAATTTGTTAATAAAAAATTAGTTATGTCATTAAATGAATTTTTAAAATTCTAAAAAAGTTAAAATATAAATAAAACGTTCTTATAATGTAATTCTTATAATATTGAATATTATTTATAAGAAAATATTAAAAAAGAGTTGATAGGACAAAATCTTATATTAGATTTCATAATCAGTTTTTTTCATACAACCAAAATTATTTTGACGTGTAAAAGTAATACATAGAATATTGTAGATTTTGCATAATACAAGAATTACGCAACTGTGTGGGAAGAAACCAGGAAATAGCTACAAAATATAAAATAACTTACTTCAAGTCGTCATGTTTGTCTGCTAATAATTCGGGGTTACAATTTTTTTATTCATGTTCCAATATGGCAATGTTAAGAATGAAGAAAAGTCATAAAATTAAATATTAAGTTATAATTTTTTTATAAATCAAAATTTAATGAATTTTTTTGTTAAAAATATTGAAATTAAACTCATTGTTTAATAGCCAATGAATAATCGTAAATAATACTATGCAAACATATTAATCAAATTGGTTTAATTAATATTTTTTTAAGATTTAAGATTTCGGTCTTTATATTTATTTTTTTAGTAAATTGACTTTTAATATATTTTAAATAAAGATAATACTGTTTCAAATGTACAAGTCTCAAAATTTAAGTTAATTTTTGATTTGAAACATGACATTTTTCAAATTTTGACAAATCAAAGAAAATCGTTCACCTAAATAAAGGACCAAATATACTAATTAATTCTAATCAAATAATACAAAATTATATAACTTTAACATGTATTATAAAATTGGAATCTTGATATGTTAAATTTGAAGAAAGAGTCTTGATGTCTCCTAATTCCAACATGTTTAGAAGACATATATCTTTATAGGAAAAAAAGTTTAAATGAGTTTTGAGTGGTTTGTAGTGGTATTTTTTTTGTTTTTTTAGTATTTGATAAATTGATTTGTTTTAAGTTTCTAGTCTTTTTTTTTCTGTCCTTAAATATTGATATACTTTACATTATATTTATTTCGATAAACATACTATTTACGCACATAAAATTAAAAGAAAGCGCAACAGACAAAAAATTCAAAAAATAAACTAAAAAAACATGACATTATACAAAACATTTTGAATAATGATTAATTTTAATGACAAAATAATTAGTTACTATAGTGACCAATTTACACACTAATTTATAAATTAAAAATTATTAATAACTAAAATAGTTTCAAAAATTATAATTTGTCTCTCAATTTGTAATTAAAATAGTTTATAGTGTGAATTGATCTTTAAATTAGTTAATAATATTAGTTACAAATCTTTTTTTACTACAAAAAAATAGTTTCTAAATTAGTTTCTAATCAGAAAATTAGTCTCTAAATATATTTATTTTATTATTAAAATTGATAATTTGAGGATAGTGAAAGATATGAAGAGACTTTAATGAAGTCCCTACCACAATTTATTACAAATAATAACAATAAGATATTAATAATATAATTGATTATATTAAAAATATTTATTATTATATAGATTTAAATTATCATGTTATAATTGTTATTATTTTAATTAGTGAAAATAGGTATCTATTTTTCTATAATAATAAAAAATAAAATTATTATTATATTTATAAAAAATATAAATAGTTCTTATATTTTGACTATAAATAAATATATTTATTTTGTACATACTTTTTTATTATATATAATTATTTTAATTTAAAAAAGTGATTAAATTTTTAAAAAATAATAAAATTTTAAAAAACATCACTAAAATAATAAAATTGATAAGAATTTGTATATACTAAAAGATAATTCTTTTATTTATTAAAATTTATTATTATATGTTATCACGTTATACGTTATAATAATATGAATAAATTAAAAAAATATTAATAAATTGTCGATAGTAAGCCAAGAAAACAAGTAATAAACCGTAAGTGGGATATTGGGCTCATTATCGTACTGACATATGTTATATGAAGAAGGAACACGGGCCAAGGAAAATTGTTTTGACAGTGTTCGCTGAATCTATCTGGCCCATTTAAGTGGCCACTATTTAAAAGAACCTTCACATACGCATTCCATATAAAAGAAAAATTCTGTTTTACATTTTGAATGGTATAATTTAGAAGTTATTTTTAAATAGGAAAAATAATTTTTAGAATGTATAATTCAAAAAAAAAAATCTTAAAATAATAATTTCAAATTGTATAATGTTGAAAATGACTTTTAGATTGTATAATCTGAAAGTCATTTGGTTTCGGATTACAAATTATTATTTTTAACTTTCAGTACAATCTGAAAATTTTTTGAGGACAAAAAATTGATTTTTGAGTTTTATAATTCAAAATTCATTTTTTTATTTTCGGACACTAAAATAATTTTCGACTTCTATATTACACAATTGGAAAGGGCGAAAACATAATTCTCTTTGTATTGGGATGCAGACAGAAATTTATGGAGGTGCAGGAAGAAGCTGCCCACAGTGGACGGAAATGCAGACACTGTCATAACCCACGGGTTTACTCTTTAATTATTGGCCCAAGATATTTTTGTTTGCTTTTAGAATTACTATGACCTGTAATTTAGGAAATAAGTTATTTGATAACGAATATACAAATTTCTTTGTAAAATTTATAAACTACAAAAATACTTAATTTCATTTTCATTTCTTCAATTTGAATTACGTATGATTTTATTCTCCATTTTTTTCTAATCGATTAAGTCTCAATTTTTAATGGTAAACAACAAACTGTATCTCCCCTTCAACTTTCTTTTACCTAAACTCCCAAATCTCCCCTTCGTATGAATTGGTTTAAAAATATTTTTATTTAATCATCGTATAAAGTCTTCAAATCTTATCAAATTTAAAGTTCTTCCTTTTTTTACTTATAATCTATCAAAAAAAAATTATCTTAAATTCATCATAAGCTTAAAATATATAAAAAAATTAACAGATTTGTTGGAAGACAACTAATGAAGAACCGAAAGTTACTTATTTTGTATGTAGAATAACTTAATTAATTTAAAGAGTCCTTGAAAAATAAAAACTAAAGTTATAAATGTAGTAATAAAAACTATAAAGGTATAAATAACTAATCTATAAAGCGAATTATGTAGTATTAAATGTTATTCATCATGTTGTTATTAATCTTAAATTTTAATATATAGAGTCTCTTCATTAAATATCAGGATATATTACATCATCTATGGTAAATTTTGCTGAGAGTTAACTATGTCATAAGACAAAAATTAAGAACGAATGATATATACCATTTGTAACGTCTTATTTAATTATTAAGCGAAATTAAAAGAAACGTCACGCAAAATAGTAATGTAGAGTAGTCCTGGGGTTCTTAACACAATCCCAACTAACTGGGCACACCACGATGCCAACGGAAATCAAATAAAAAGGTATAACCAAAGAGAGTAGAATAGTAAGGCACATAAAAATATATGGGCCGTGGCCCTAAAGAAAACCCACGAAACACAGAAGCATAAAGTCCAGCCCAGATGGCTAAGCAGCGGAATCTCCATTTCCTTACTGACCTCGCCCATCTGCTCCCATCAATTAAATTGATGATCATCGCCAGAAAGAAGAATCACATACAAGACAACCATACAATAAACAGGGTAAGCTAGAGCCAACAACATTCTTATCATACAGTCAAATATATTTCTCACCATTCAATATTCACATATCAACCAAGCATGTTATGACTTTCAATCAATATACTACGACTCGACTCGACTCATCCGGATACGTATAACTTGGTCGGATTCAGCGGATGCTTGTGCTTGTGGTGGATACCTCTGCACACCCCCGAGCTATGTGTTACAAGTGTTACGATGGATCAATTTTCCCTCACCACAAGGTTAGCCCTTAATGAATTTCAGGCCTCCTGCTACTCTCACCACAAGAGTTAGTCCGCTCTAGGTGAGACTAACTGACTCCTCAGAGTGTCAGGATGCAACCTTACCTTGAATCCTTACCTAGTTATACAGATGGAGCACCACCATGAACACCCACTAATATGGGCCATGGAATTACGTCCCGACCACTGGAGCGCAACCATGAAAGTCTCACCTAGAGACCCCAAGGAATTATGCACTGACACAGAAAAAAATATGATTATACAGTCAAATAATATTCACCATGCAAAGATACATTTGTCATGTCAACCTTTAAAGTCGTTACCTTTCACATTTCCGGGTCCAACTCATCATAATCCATCCATGCACATAGAATCCAGCTCATCTCATTTTCATGCCACTTTAACAATACCCATCTCATTCAACTCATATGCCAATTTTCATACCAAACCCATCATCTACAATTCATGAATCATACCAACTTACTTAATGCTCCAGTACATACATATTTCACATCATAACATTCATACTCAACCAATATCAATCATCCAAGAACCAACAAGCATCCAAAATAGCACCCTGTCTCGCCCAGCCCCTCGCTCAGGCTGAAGGGTCTCGCTCAAGCGAGACGAGCTCGCTCAGGTGAGCCCCCTTCGCCTAGGCGAGGGCTCGAGAAATGGAGTAGAAACACACGCGGGATCTCGCTTAGGCGAGACCCCTCTCGCCTGGGCGAGATGCTCGCTCGCTCAAAAATCACTATGGGTCGCCTGGGCGACCCTTCGTGGTAAAACATCTAGGCGAGCCCCTGTTAACCTCGCCTAGGCGAGGCATGTCCGTTTAGGCGAGTTTAACAGTCATCGCCACTATTTTCTCCTGCAATGGACAACATAGCATACCAAACAATGATCCAATCATTCATACATCCATAACAATGCTCAAAATACAATCAAACGCAGGACCATCACCAATAACCACAAACATCTCAAATATTTTGGAGGGTTCTAGCTTCCCTTACCTGGAAGGGATTAAGGAAACTTTGGCAGCCAAGCGTGAGAACACAACAGCTCAAGGAACGAATGGAGCAGCTGAAAGGATAGAGAAAGAGAAGCACGAGATAAGTTACTTGGAAACCCTAACTGAAAGGAAAACGAAAAGGAACCATGGAGACGAGTATGGCTAGCAACAGTACTTACATGGAGTAGGAAACAGCTTCGAACTAGCTTGAAGATGGTAGGAACCTAACCCTAGCAGAGCTTTCTGTGAGAGGGGGAAAAGAGATGACGGCTGAATCTGTGAGAATGAGAGAGTAGAAGCGTTAGGGCAGATTAGGGTTCAGTTTTATCACTTGGGCCAGCCCTAGGCCCAATTACAAGGGCAATCCTTTACTTTAGGGCAGAATTACATAAACAGGATTTTCATATGCCTTACACTATTTATACATCTCACTAATATAATTTTAACATTTATTTATTAGTCATTGGACATATAAATCATAAATTAAACATTCTTATTTATGAAAAATTTGATTTTAATATAAACCAGTAAACTATAAATATCACATCAAAATTAAATCATTAAATATGCAAATATGAGTCAACTTTTATCCCTGAACTTTAGAAAAGTAATGGTACTATATAGTTTGAAGTTTCACATTATTTATCATATTTAAGCGTCTTTCAATGGCTACATAAATTGTCTTAAAAATGCATTCAGAAAACAAATTGTCTTAAGAACTTCCATAAACCTATTTCATTAAAAAAAAAACACATAAATTCAACTAGACAATTTTTTCACATTTAACTTTAGATTAAATGATCTCTAATTGACTAATAAATATTTTTAAAACTTTTTATCATGTTTATATATTTTTAAAACTTTTTAAAAATGCATTCAGAAAACAAATTGTCTTAAGAACTTCCATAAACCTATTTCATTAAAAAAAAAGAAAACACATAAATTCAACTAGACAATTTTTTCACATTTAACTTTAGATTAAATGATCTCTAATTGACTAATAAATATTTTTAAAACTTTTTATCATGTTTATATATTTTTTACACATTAAAAATAATCAATGCTCATTTTCTTTCATAAGCCGTATTCATTAAGATATTAATTTGATCCAGAGTCTATGAGTTAACTTCGATCCACTTTTAAATATAAGCTCCTCTTTATTGATCTGTCAATAAGTGGACCGGAAAAACTTCAATTCCTAAATCTCTCACATAAAGTGAGTAGGAATGTCAAAATGAGTCAGACCTGCCAGTCCGTCAAAAAAAGGGCGGACCGGGTTGAAATTTTTAACCCACCAACCTATTGTAACCCGGCTAGTCTAGTCCGCCAGTTTAGCAGTCCAAAATGGGCCAGCCCGTCAACCCCTTTTTTTTATTTTCTTTATGTTTAAAATAAAAAATAATTAAAAAATAATAATTTTTTATATTATATAAATAATTTTTTATATATAAAATAGATTTCTAAACAAAAATTTATAAAAAGTTTAAAAAATTAAAAAATTTTAAAAAAATTAGAAAAATTATAAAAAAATTAGAAAAATTATAAAAAAAACAGACCAACATGGGCTTGCTAAAATGGGACGGGTTACAATGTCCATCCCGTTTATTGGTGGCGGGCCTAAAGTGGGCCCACTTGACTTGATTTGGGGCGGGCCTAAGTTAACATGACCCAAGGTAAGCTTGACTTAACTTGACCTAAAATGGATTTGACTTGACTCAACCAACATGGGCTTGACTCTACAATACCCAACGTAGGCATGTCAAAGCGGGCTAGGCCCGCCAGCTAGTCAAGCAAAGGGCAAGTCAGGTTGGAATTTCCAATCCACCAACCTACCATGGTCTGACCCACCTAACCCCCCAAACTGGCGGGCCAAAGACATGTTAGTCCGTCAACCCGTTTTTTTTTAATTTTTTTATATTTAAAAATTAAAAATAATTAAAGTAAATAATTTTTTTATATTATATATATATATTATAAAAAAATTAAAAAAAAAGTAAAAGAAAATTAAAAATAAAAATAAAATTTTAAAAAATAAATAAAATTAAAAAAAAAGTGGCGGGCCAAAATGCTTGCCCGTTTTTGGTAGACTAGAGGCAGGACGGGTAAAAACAGGTTGGACTGGCCCGTTTTGACACCCCTAATGTGAGCCTAAGACAACTTGATTGAATGTGGGTTTGACTAAACTCAACTTGGCTTGAAACAAACCCAATTTACCTTAATCTAAGGTGGGCCTGACTCGACTTCGCTTGATGTATGTTCGACTCAATTTAGACATGGATGAGTCAATGAGGTGGACCCAAATTGACTTGGCTAAAGGTAAGTCTAACTCAACTAAGCCTGAGGTTGACTTGACCTGACTCGATCCTACGTGGGTCTAACTCTACTTGGCCTAATGTGGACCCAACATTAGTCTAAGTAGATTGGCCTGACATGGGTCCAACTTGACTTAACTTAACTTGAATGGGCTCAGGTGCCAACTACTCAACTTGATTTGACGTGCATTCAACTCATCTCTACCCAAGGTTTGCCCAACTTAACTTGACCATATGTGGGTTCGACTCGACTCGACCTTTTATGAACCCGACTCAACTTCGCTTCACATGGGTCTGATTCGACTTTGTCGAATGTGGGCTCACTTCAACTTAATACAATGTGGACCTTATCAACCTTGGCTTCCTTTGAAGATAGTCTGATCTAAGTCAAACTTGAATAAAAGGTCTAACCCAAATCTTTCTATATTGAGTTAGGACTGACTCACAAACTAGCTCATGTGTACAGTGGTGAAGGATGCAAGGGGCAGGCGAGGGCCACGGCCCCCCTCCCCCAATTTTTTTTTTATTTTTTTCATTATTTTTTATTTAATTTTTTCTAAAATTTTTAAATTATTTGTATTTTTTAAAATTAAATTATATTATATTTAAAATTAATAAAAATTAAATTAAGTATGTTTTATTTATTTTACAAAGTACAATAATAAATAATAAAATATAAAATTAAATATATAAAGAAACAAAATTACTAAGATATTTTTTTATTTTTTCTCCCTTTATCTTTTGAATTTTTCATATGTTGTATTCTTTAATGCTTATTTATTTTCTTTTACTACTAAAAAGAAGTTAGACATGAAGTCAGTATTTCTATCCTCATTTTTTCATATTTTCTCTTCCATTATTAAATAAATAAATAAAAGAATTTTCTCTTGTTTCACTTGATAGTGAACTATTTGTTTAACATTTAGCATTATTTTTTATCTCATGACCTTTTTGTATATTCATTTTTCATTAATATAGAAGAAGAAACAATGTACTATGTGATTTTTCATAGTCGATTTTTAATTGTAACTTGATTATCATAGTTTTTTTTAGTAATTATGTCTCTCAACTTTTGATTAGATTATGATAAATTATTTTTTAGTCTTAAACTTATTTTTTAAATAGGTATATTAATGAAAAACAAAAGAATAAATTTATTTTTTTAAATTGATAGAGAAACTACTGGTGAAGATGAAAACATGATAGTATGGTTATTTATTGCATAACAATGAAATGAAAGCTTGTAAATATTTTTTAAATCAAATGCATGTTAATAAAATGCAAGATGAATATTTTGCAGATAATATGGTTATTTACATTGAAAAAAATTAATTGAAAAATTTAATTATAATTCAATTACCATGAGTTCAAAAATATGAAAAACAATAGACATTCCTTTAGATATTTGTAATTTTTTTGATAATTATAAATATACTATGTATTCAATTTTATTAAATTAGTCACAATAATATTAAATATATAAGTTTTAAGTATATTATTTTGTCTCCCTCAAAAATTTTGGTGAAAATCCGTCATTGCATAGATATTACAGATGATGTTTTTTATGATATTTTGGTCCTATAATTTTTTTTTATTTGAGTTTTTGATCTTGTGGATTTTTTTTCCAACTTGTGTCGGTGAGCCTAATGCATTGATATAGATAACCATATTAATTTTTTATTTATTCATATATTTTAACAAAAATAATTTAAGAAGTATTTTAAAATAAATCTCATTATTTATAATAATATAATAAGTATCTATAATTGTGTATGAACACAGGTTAGGTACTGGTTAAACTACAAGACCACAGCCACATGTATCACGGAACCTCATTCGAAAATCAAGTCAAAATTTTACGTACGGAAAATTAGGCACGTGCTACTGGAAGTAACTTTGATTGGTGAACCATGCACTGTTACATATGAAAACAATAATATTCTGTTTGTAACTTAAAAAATTAATGATGGTTACTTAGCGATGATAATACGTGTTGATTATTGGAAGCGCCAACACTTGAATCATTTAGTAATAGAGTTCCGTAAGGATTCCCAATTGATGAACATAAGCGTGTCGCCATGTAATGTTGCAGCTTCCACCCAAAAGCAATGTAATCTTCAAGCTCTATCCTGCGTAATCCTCTTCTACGTGTAGCCTTGCCATGCACCACCAACCCCACCAAAAAATATTAACGAAAGACCATGCAGGATTCAAAGTTTGTTGGAGTTTTGAAAACCACACAACTAACATATCATTCACATTCTACTGTTTAAGGTAAGGTGGCAATGTCGCCAGCTTTTCATTTCTGCAAGTAATTACCAAAAGCAGGTGCTGTGTGATCATCTATATGTGGCTATGTCTATGATATGTATGTAATATACTTTCTTCAGCGTTTTGACTAAGATTAGGTATATGTTAATTAAAATAAATATATTGAAAATGTATATGAAGATACGGTGACGCATGATTGTTATCTAGCTCTCCAACAACAGTGAGATTCGATTATGTAGTAAAGATCTACGTTTGAAGGATGAATTTTAATATTCAATTTATTGCTGAGAGAATGCAATGCAAGTGCTGCAAAATTAAATATTTATGTCTTCTCGACATCAAACAAGGGGACACCAATTTCTTTTATCAATTTTATGGTAGAAAATGGGGAAGTAAAATGAACTTTTTTAGAGATTGAGTGCTATCAATACTCTATAGCATAAACCAATTGTCATGAAGTCCACTAATGCAATTTTTTTATTTATTGTGTTAACTGATGGCATCACAATTTAGCTATGATTTTTCATCTTGGTGTTTTAAACCATATTTTTTTAGTAATTTGAATAACTTTTTTTTTTTGATTTATTTTACTTCTACTTGGCTTATTTGTACCCTAGAAAAAAAAAATGAAAGTTCATTAAATTGAATAGAGAAGGGAAATAAAAAGTCTAATATCACCACATCTTGCTATAGACTGCATGCACAACCCAATACTATAAAGAATTTATTTCATGATCTAGGACTTCATTTAAAACTTAATCTTTGTGTTTTATCGTTTTACTTACGTTATTTATAAATGTTTTTATTATATTTTAGGTCATCTTTTACAAATATTATATGAAAAGCTAGAATTTTCTAAGACATTCTTTTTGTTTATACAATATTTTCGAGAGGAAAATCCAGAAATAAGTGATGAATAAGTTTATATAAAATATCACTTTTAACCTAAAAGTTTAAGATAATAAATTTATAGATTTTTTTTATCCATTTTTACTCTATATATAAAACTTTGAACTCACTTGAATTTGTAATATTTTAACTTTTCTAATAAATATATAAGTTGACAGACAAATAATATATATATAAATGAGCCGACACAAATCTGGTGTTTGTTGGTTTGATTGCACCTCTATAAGGCATAATAGGTTAAGAGCTTATAGTAGGGGTTTATTTTGATGGGAAAATTAATAAGCCAACTCCTTTTGGTTATAAAAAAGAGTTTGACTATCATAAATTGTTAATAGTCAAAAACCATTTGTTAAAAGAATGTTGTATATTTGAAAGAAAGATCAATATTCTTAATCGCAACTATAAGATTATACCAAGTTAGAGCTTTTTTATAATTGAATTTTAATTCTACTATTGTCTTGCTTCCTGATGGTTACAGCTTGTTTTCTTATTTTTATGTTTTATTCAAAACAATTATTTTTTTTTTATAAAAGAAGTGAGTTTTATTCGCTTTCTACATATTCAACCTCACTAGTTTAGGGATGATAATTAATGAGATAAAATAGTTAAGTAGTTGTTAAGCCGACACATAAATGCGAATATTCTTTAACATTCTCAAAAATTTACCATATACTAAACAAGACATCAATTGATCTTCATAAACAATTATAATAGAAAAAGTTGTATAATATTATATATGTATAAAACAAGTGTACATTTTAGTAATTTTATATCGGCGTATCTGCAAGTATAACTACCATGGTCTGGTTCTGTTAATATATATTTTATTATTATTTTCATTTTTTCAAAGAGAGTGAAAACAAAATTTATTATATTCACACTCATGTTATCATTGTTCTTTTAAAACTGGCAAAGAAAAGTTGAAATTATATATATTATCTTCTAGTATCATTTTCTGCAACGATGACAAATAATGGGCCACCATGTCTACAGTGAAGTGCGAGGACTTCAGAAGGAGCAAGCAACATTAAGGTGACATCATGTGTAGCAAGGTTTTCTCCTTCCGCAGGCTGTAACATAACGAAACAGGAACCACAATGGTGTGTGATTTGTGAGGGATATATAATAATATTATGTTGGTAGAGAAAGTAAAAAAAGCAAGAGGAAATAGTGAACTAAAATTGGTTTTGACTTAAAATCCCACGTTGTTAGATGGAAGGTTGATGAATTATGGCACCTGATTTTCAATGGGTTTTGAATGAATGGACACGGATACTATAACAGATGAAGCAACATGATGCAAATCACAAATGTCAACAACCTATGAAGTCATTGACTTAATTCTTGGAACAAAATTCGACAACTGTCGTGTACAATCGTTAGAAACCTCCCTACCACACAAAACTGGCCACAGATAAGAAGACATGTGTCCAAGAATTTGGGGTTGACTTCTTCTTAAAAGGTAGAGTTTTGGTTGACACATCATCCAAGACAATTGGTTTGTACGAAGAGTTTTATCTTCTTTTCATAGAAAGAACCAATAGAGAGCGGAAGGAACAAAAAAAAACAGTAAAAAAATGAGATTTTTTTAATTAAAAATTTAATAATAACAAAATAATTTATTTGGTATTAATAATTTTATTTCTTATTGTATTTTTATATTAATATTATTATTTTTTTAATTCTCCATCAATCCTTAATTTCTTCGTATATTTACCTTTTTTCCTCTGTCCATTATTTAAACCAAGTGAAATCTTAATTTGTGGAAAATTATTTTAATTAGTAGACACTAATTTGTTCGGCTTAGTCACAACCAAATACAAAATAATCAATTGATGTGTACTCTAAAAATTATGAATCTCACATTAAGATCACACATTTTAATGAATGTATAAAAAAAATCCTTCAATGAGTGGTTCATTTCATGGAAGGTGTTGAAGTTTGAACCTTGGCGGCAGTGATAACCAAAATGTCAAACATTGATCCTAAACTCCAATGAAAAAAAAAAATAACTATTAGGTGTATACAATAGGTAGTATGTAACTATGCTTATTTTAGAAAAAACCAAAAACGAAAAGAAAAGAAAAAGGAAAAAGGAAAAAGATAGTAAAAAGTGACATAAATGTTTAAGTTATTTGTCCAAAAATAAAGAAAATAAAAATAACATTTTGTTTTATTTTATTCAATTTTCTAGAGAAGTGATAACATTTTTTTCATAATAATCCGCGTTTCTCTTCCTTTTCTTTCTTGTAGTTAATGGTATGTTTGACCTGGTTTGGTTTTAACATAATACTTTTACATTAAAGATAAAGATTAGATAATATTAATGTAGTTGTTTGAGGTGATTTTTAGATAGTGAGGAAATAATGATGTTCCACTACCATGTTTGCGTTGAGGTGAATATTAATATTTGCATGGAAATGACTAACCAACATTTTTATAAATGTTGTAGTCAAGTGAATTAATCAATAAAATAGTAAAAAAAATTAAGAAATTTAATTAGTTTGTATATAATGATAAAGAATATTATGGATGTCAAAATATTGGACCCTTCTTTAAAACGCTTCTCCAAAGTTTTTCGAAGACTTCTTTGGGTAGAATCATCTCATGGTAGTGTGTTCAAATCTCTTCCTCTTAACTTGTGACATTAACTATTCTTTACTTCTTAACGTGTAAATAACGATAACAACGAATTGGGATATACTGATAGAAGTTATCTACTATCTGTCTGGTCTAAAAAAAAAAAAAACCTGCTTATTACCCATTCTGTGTCCATTATCCATTTTGTTACTTATTCGGTACTTTCTTAAAAAATTACATGTGAATATTTATGGATATTTATGGATATTTTATTTTAAAATTTTAAAAAATTATTTGAAAATTATTTTCTAACATGTAAAATCAAGTAAAATTTTAATCTTTAAGTGTAATCTAAATAACTTACATCATTCTATATTAATGTAAACGAAAATATATTTTTTAAATAAAAAATAACCTTTTTAAAATATTCAATTTCACAAGTTTAAATAAAAATATAATTATATGAAATTAAAATTTAAACAATTATTTAACTAATAAAGTTTTTTCTCTGTAATAATAATTATATTTTGATCACTTTTGATTATAAAAAAAAAAGTTTAGATAGAATTTCAGTAAAATATCTAATAAATATTTATGGGATGAATACCGTGATATCATTCTGTCCTTCCTATTTATGATTAAGGTCTTACAACCAAGGATTTATTCTTGAAAGAAAGCTACATAATTTATTATGAAGCACGCACAATTAATTAGTTATACATATCCAACATAAATAATATGTTTTGAATAATCTACATAATTTATTATCCATAATTAATTATGTTGAAAAAAATGTACCAAGGTTTCATCAAATCAACTCACATAATTGATTATATTTGACTTATAGTTTACGTGGGTAATGAATATTTTCATATTACTTATAGGGAATGAAATATAATTCATTGTATATATGAATTTACCATAACTATCATGCATTATATATCCAACTAAAAAATCAAATAAATTTCACATCCTAAAGAACATTTTTATTTTATTTTACACCCTTCACCTTCTTTTTTTTCATTTTCTTTGACATTGTACAAAGTGTTAGTGTTCCAATAAAGAAATGTATACTTTTTGGTTTTGAGCTGTAATAAATTAGTATTATAATGCATTTAGCATCATGATAACAACCTAGATAAAAATTGGAATCTTTAATGATCTTTGTTAGTTAAATCCCGATAGGAGAAGAAACAATACGTAAAATTAGAAAGAAAAAAGAAAAAAGAGGTTTTGAGTTATGTGGAATGTTCCATGGTTTTAGTTAGATTATTAATATCTTTAAAATATAGTTAACATTTATCTTTAATTATTTGAGTCAAAAGTAGCGAAAGAGAGGGCCCCCTAAAAATGATAGTTCTAAATTGAATGAGAAAAACACATTTATTACTTACTTTAAACGCAAAGTTATTTAAAGTATTGTTATCCAAAACTCAGAGTCAGAGGAGAGAGAAGGCAAAGAATAATATGACGAAAAGGTAGAACAAAATTTCTCAAAATGTTGATAAGGAAACTGAACAACCTTACCGTCCGATCATTCCCCGTAATACACCTAAAGCTAAATTAAAGTCAAACTCACTTCAATCTTCATTTTCTTACCCTCATACATATCACTTACCCATCCCATGCCTTAGTTATTCAACACAAACTAATAACATTTTTTAACCTAGGTCAAAATCACACACACAAAAATGGCGTGTAAACTAATAATTTTCTTTCAACCTAACGTTACGTGTTACGATTCATGTATGAGTGTGAGTGCCCTTGTAGGTACAATACGTTTACAATGGAAAATACGGACATTCTATTTCTCTTCATTCTTCATTGAAAATTTTGAGATCCCTGTCTTCGAGAAAAACTCGCGTTTAGACAAGTTTTTCATCTAAGGACATACAAGAATGTAAAAATAAAAAAAAAATATATAATTTTTGATGATGTTTCCGGCACATAGTAAAATAGTAATGTGAAACCTTTCTCCATTTGTATCAGTATTTTTTATTTATAAGAATAAAATTGAAAACTCAGAAAAATTTACAGTTCATTTTGTTTGATTACGTGAAAGCACAACTAACTGTGAAGGTGATCCTACCAGCAATTCCAGCTGGTTCCGTTGTCTTGTTTCACCATGACATAGGTGCGTGTGTTATTCCTCTCCATTCTCCATGTGAAACTTACGTTTGAAAGCTACAAATCATTGAAAACTTTACCTTCAATCATAATATGAGAGCTCCAAACATTTCTCTTCAGTGGAAAATAATGTATATGATATCATGAATTTATCTCATGTCAAATGAAATTGATGAGATAAAGCTTTTATTGGTTCTTATTTTATAAATAATCGCAAAATTTTCTTATTTTATTTCGTTTCCTTAGATAATGGTTAAATTTTGTAATTATTTATAAAAAAATTATTAGTGGTATAATAAATATGAATTAAGAATTTAAATAGTTAATAACGAAATGGTTGAAATTAATTATCTAATAAACAAAATTTTCACAAAAAAAAATATATAAGAGAATGAAAATAATAAATAGAAATTCAAAAACATTATATATGTTCCATAACATAAACTAAATTTTACAACTTGAATGATTCAATCTTTGTTTTAGTTATGTTATTTTACATTTGACATAGGACAAAAAAGTTTTTATTAGAAGTTTTTTTTTTTTTTTTTTTTTAGATTTAGGGTTTTGGACTTAGAAATTCTCTTTTATTTGTTAGTAAATATATTAAACGGATTTTTGATTTATTTTTAAGGCTCATATTTTGACCTTTTATGTTAAAGTAGTTGTTTTAAAGGGGATAGGCTAAACAACTTTTAACGCAGTCTCTATAAATATACCTTATATATTCATTTTAATCACCTCAAATTAATCCATTTACTTTAGTTTACATACTTCCAACTGAAAAATGGAATAAATTTACGTAATAATAGTAATAATTACTGCACAAACAGATTAAAAGAAATTATCACGAGCCAAAAATTCAATTTATCATGTAAGGATTGATAAGTGAAAAAAGACATAATAAATCCAAAAAACTGTTTATGAAAATAATAAAATTTTGTCAGATAAATGTGTGTTGCATGGCATATATTTTTTTTAAAAGAAAGTACCACGTGTGAAATGTACTAAAAATTCACATATTGCAATGTGTTGTATGCAGGTATTGCACATGCGTATTAATTACCGAGTACAATTATACGTAGAGAACATGATGCGTATATACATGTGTTGATAAATACAGGAAGAAGGCCGGCACCAAATCCTTTTGACTTGAAACAAACAGCTCCGCTTTCTCTCGCTATAAAGGCAAGGGTCGTCCTCGCTTTGCATTAGACCCAACAAACGTTTACTTTCCTTCACTTTCATTACAACACAACACAACACAACCCTTTCTCTTTCTTTCTCTCTCTCTCTCTCTCTCTCTCTATCGTTCCTGTTTCAGTGCACTTTGCGGCTGCACTTTTACAAATAATCATTCACCCAATTTTCACTATTCATCTGTTCGCTATGGGAAGAGCACCTTGTTGCAACAAAAATGGTCTCAAAAAGGGTCCTTGGACACCTGAAGAGGATCTCATGCTCACCAACTACATTCACACTCATGGACCTGGAAATTGGCGAACCCTCCCCAAGAATGCTGGTACCTATACACTTCTCTGCTTCTTTTCCCACCTTATTCATATTTTTTTTTTCGTTAATTATCGAATATTAAGTATTTGTTGGTTAATCTCATTCTCAGGTTTACAACGATGTGGCAAGAGTTGCCGTCTTCGATGGACCAATTACCTGAGACCCGATATCAAGAGAGGAAGGTTCTCGTTTGAAGAAGAAGAGACAATCATTCAGCTCCACAGTGTCTTGGGAAACAAGTACGTGTTTGATTTTCCCAAGTTTTTATCTCAAAAGGTTCAGACTCTTTTTTAAGAATGTTAGGCTTATGTGTCGTTTATTCTGTGTTCATATTTAGGTGGTCGGCGATAGCAGCTAGGTTGCCAGGGAGAACCGACAATGAAATAAAGAACTATTGGAACACCCACATCAGGAAGAGGTTGCTGCGAATGGGAATCGATCCTGTTACACACGCTCCACGCCTCGATCTTCTTGACATGTCCTCGATTCTGAGGTCAGCAATCGGCAACGTTAATCCATCGTTTCTGAATCTGCAAGGCTTGTTGAGCGCCCAGGCGTTGATGAACCCAGAGTTTCTGAAGCTCGCCGCCACTGCAACTTTGTTATCATTGAAGAATGATCACAATCAAAACCCGTCAAATTTAGTCTCACAAGCTCAACAACAATTGAATAACGTAGGGAATTGTCCAGTGCAAAGCCAGATTTTCCCTAATCAGTTTCAGACTCCAACTCAAAGCAACAACGTGAACAATGGGCTTTCAATGTCCCCAGACAATTATCTCGGTGTGCATAGTTACCTGAACGCTCAACAAAACCAAGTTGATTTGTTACAGGACCCGGATTTGGTACATTTGTTAAACAGTGCAAACCAAAACATGGGCTATGAATCGGTTCTCTCTACGCCTTTGTCTACCCCAACTCCATTGAATTCATCATCCACTTATGTGAATAGCAGCACCGAGGAAGAGAGGGACACGTATTGCAGCGATGTATTCAAGTTAGAAATTCCGGAGAGTTTGGACATTAGCGATTTCTTGTAAATATGTGTCAGTTTGTGATTGCGTTTGTAAACTACTGTTTACTTTGCATTTATATATTATTCTTGTCGTTTAAATCTGTGGGTCATACAGAATTTTGTGGTCGATCGAGTTTATGTTCATTATTTTGTTGTCAATACTTATGATGACACCAAAACATTTGCAATTTTTACCAGTATCTTTCTTTTTGCTCTTATATTTTTTTGTCTCTTGGATTATAGTTTGGTTATATATCAGCTGAGTTGAAAATTTTATATCCAATAAAAATGAATAAATGACTAATATTTGAGTATACATATCGGAAAATTTATTGCCTTAAAATTTTAGATTAAAAATTTAATTTTGTTTTCTAATATAGGAATTTAATTAACCAGAACAACTTAACCAGGAAGTTCAATTGTAATTTAATGTGTTTACTTAACATGTTGGTTAATTTGATTTGCTTAATTATAAAATGAGTGAACTCAGTAATGAACTTAAAAGTTTGGTAGAAGCGGGCTATAATTAATTACTGAAAAAGAGTTTTGATAATTTACGAAAATCATTAATTTCAACTAAGCGCCGCCATAGAATAGTGTCAAAGAATACGAAATTTGAGTCTTTTTTTAGAATATAATAAGGATGTGTGTTTTTTTTTATCATATCAACATTGAACTTAATTTGAATTGATAATTTGGTGAAGGATTAACTTGATTTTACAATTTTTTATGGCATGCCTCCATATTTAAAAGCAGAGAAAGAGACAGGAAATTGACGCCTAGAATTTGTAGGTAAGGAAAATTTTGTTCTATTCCAACAATAAAAATGTGCTAAAAGTACTTAATTTTGTACTGTGTAATCATAAATGAATCCAAAAATAAACCCTTTAAGGTTATATTTATTTTTAATGCAATAAAAATGTGCTAAAAGTACTTAATTTTGTACTGTGTGATCATAAATGAATCCAAAAAAATAAACCCTTTAAGAATTATAATTTAAAGTCTCATTTGTTGACTAATAATGGATTGTAATCATACTGTACTCTCAAAGTTCATTTTAATTAAAGAGTTATATTGCAAGTTCATTATTTAGAATTTTTCCTTTTTTCAGAAAATGTAGAAGCAACGCACTTGATAGAAAAATAAAGGAGGAAGCAATCTTTGACCGAATTTAATAATCGAAGATCAATCAATCAACCACAAGCTTTACAAAAACACAAGGCACCTAACACTATAGTGTCTTACCTAAAAAGAACTCTCAAAATTATTTTAATTTATTTATTTTAAAATTTTCAATGGATTCGAACAATGATAAATATATCATCTCTTATCTACTCGTGAGACAATGATTTTGAAATATTTTACTAAAATAAATATTTATGTGACCCATCAAAAGTGTGCAAATTATCAATTACTTTTTAAAATGAAAAGTTGCTAATAAATGTCATAGAGACACTTGCTGAAAAATAAAAATTAGAAGTTATTAAATAAAAAGCATAGTATTCAGCATATTAAAATTTCAAACAAATATTTAATTTTATCTTTCCATTAAAATAAGAAAAATTAAAATTAAATGTTACTCCATTAAATAACAAATCAACAAATTTTATTACATTCATTGGAAATATACAACACTTAACAAGTCTGTCCAACCATATAAGAAATTGACATTATTCTTAATGTTAATTATAAATTTTAAAACAATAAATATATAGGCATTTATTTTTTATAATGCTTTATTTTATTATTAATATTCGATGTGAGACTTAAACCCATATTTAAATTTTCGATATCTATTTTCTCATTATTTTGTGATTAACTTTATTTATTTTATAATGATCGTGATTTCATTCCATTATTGGGGTCAGCATTATTGATCATATCATTCAACTTATCACATTCTCTCTTGTCTTTGCATTACAGTCCGCACACAAACTGTTTGAAGTTTGAACAACGGAAGCACTGAGCCACGTTTATGGCCACGCCAAAAACACAGTGTAGATGCCATATGAATGTTTATCTTTTTGACTTTCTGGATATAAAAAAGTGCGTCCTTGTCCTTACGTGCCCACTTCCTTGAAAGAAAGAGAACCACGTAAGTGGGAAACCAAAATCTACCTTTTACATGTATACACGGTCATCGTTACCACACATCATCTGTGTTGTGTTGTGTTCTAACATACCTTCATATTTTGATGAGACATAAGGTCGATTAATGTGTTCCTTACGCGCAACAGAAACACCACTTTTACAGCGTTCAAATTGAAACTTTTTTGCAGGTAATTGGGAGAGATTTCAAACACGGAAAGCATCTTCCACAAAAGCGGATGCAAAAATCATGCCATGCAAAAACTAATTATTACCTTTCATGCCATGCAAAAATCATACTGTAACAGGATTAATCTTTATATTTACTCTTTTTTTTTTTTGTGTTTTTCTTCTCCCCATCGCATAAAGAAACTTTTTTTTTTTACAACAAAAAAAAGGAAGCAATAATGGAACCAGATATCCATTACCTGCAACATTGGGATAGTGACAGCGAATTTCCACGCCCTCGTTTGCGGAAATGGTTTTTAAAATTATATACTGACCTTATTTATATATACTATAAATATTTTTATTTAAAATTAACTTTCACGTAATATTATTATATTTATGACAAAATTGTTTCCACTAAGATAGTTTTATATTTACTATTTTAGTCCAAAATTGTTAAATGTGAGAAAATTATTTCTGAATATTTATCTTACGATTTGAATACGAAATTATTGATTAATAAGAATAATGGATATGGTATGGATGAACATTATTGGACTCTAGAAGAAGCTGTGGCAGAGTGACTTTGAATACAGGGCATAGTCTGCACCGTTATTTGACAGGTTAGGTGTAAACAGCAAACGAAGTGTGTTTTGGACTTGAAAGAAAAAATGGGCCACATTTCCAAAACCTTTTTGAATCACGCGAGTCATGACGCACGGAATACGATACAATTACATCATCGTATTTTGGTTTGGCGCCTTCTCCCTGCACCTCCAAGACTTCTTCTGTACCCCCAAAAAAGACCGTTATACTCTCATTTATAAGAGTGGGTGAAATTCGTTGGGACGCAGTAAATCTCATTTACTGCGTCACCAACCTCATGCACCCCCAAAACTTGACTCTCTTAGTATTTTTCTCTTCTCGCGTTTCGTCGTTCTTC
>Ga0214543_1003119_pt1 | contig 32339 bp, 12 predicted proteins | sample CNSS2metaG_FD_160094 | JGI IMG/M metagenome (GOLD analysis project Ga0214543, IMG submission 160094) | Root nodule microbial communities from cowpea collected in UCLA plant growth center, Los Angeles, California, USA - CNSS2 | ecosystem: Host-associated > Plants > Roots > Nodule | place: USA... | reverse complement strand
AATCCGGAAGGATTTCATTCTTTACTAATCTTTGCATTCTTTCTTTGGAAATATGTCCCAAACGTTTATGCCACAAGTAAGCAGATCGTTCATCCACTAAACTACGTTTAGTGCCAACATTGTGATGTAAAGTCATAAGAGTTTCAGCATATAAATTATCCAAATTCAATTTATATAAACCATCATAAAGTGTACTAGATCCAATCATAAAAGTACGCTTAAACAAACTGAAACAACCATTCCCAAACTTAAAAGAATATCCAGCAATATCAAGCTTAGACAAAGAAATTAAATTCCTAGTGATACTAGGTACATAAAAAATATCCATAAGGTCTAAGTGATATCCAGTGCCGAGGATTAGACGATAAGTCCCGATCGCTTCCACTAGAACTTTCTCTTTATTGCCCATGAAGACAAACTTCTCATTTGGGTTTATGGTTCGGGTTGTAAGAAATCACTGCATCACATTAGAAACATGAGTCGTACATCTAGAATCAATCCACCACGTATTATGGGGAACTTCAGTTAAGTTTGATTCAAAACATACGTAAGCATTATGCTCACCTTTCTTTTTGAACCAAGCTCTATGCTTTATGCAGTCCTTCAGGAAATGTCCAGACTTCCCACAGAAATGACATTTGTCATTTTTCTTCTGGATTTTGGTTGAGGACTCGTCAATCTTTAGTGATCCTTTACCCTTTCCATGCTTCTTAGCAACTTTCTTTCCAACAGCTCCTTGATTCTTCATATATTGAATAGAGTCTTCCTAAGTTCTTCAGTCGGGTCTCCTCCTGAACTAGCATACTGTGCAATTCATGCACATTCCACTTGTCTTTCATGGTGTTATAGTTCATCTGGAACGGACCATACTCAGACGGTAATGAGTTTAGAATGAACTGCACGAGAAAACCTTCATCCACTGCCATTCCTAGAGACTTAAGTCTTGTTGCGATATTTGTCATCTCGATCACATGCTCATGCATGGTACGTGAACCGTCAAACTTCATGGTGGCTAATATACTCATCAGTGTCCCAACGAGAGATTTATCAACAGTTTGGGAGCGCTCTTCCAAAAATTTCATAAATTCTTTTGCGTCATCGGTTTTGGGAAGAGTTGACTTTATATTGCTTGCTATGCTCACTCTCATAAACATTAAGCTAAGTCTGTTTGATCTTGCCCAAGCTTTGTAATGGGCTTTCTCTTCATTGCTACTAGCATCCGTGATAGCAGTCGACCTTTCAACTTGAAAAGCTAGATCAAGATCCAACACACCTAAGTGAAATTGGACTTGCTCACTCCAGTTAGGGAAATTTAACCTATTAAAGATTGGAACAGACGAAGCATGCGAGTGTAAAGATACCGGAACAGAGACTGCAATTAAGACATGCCTAACATTAATGCTTTGAGTCATAAAACTAAACGTAAAAATAGATTCAGATATAAACAATCATTTTATGTATACTAATGTTCTCCTTTGGGAGATCCAATAATACACAAACATAAGCATAATGATGCTAATCATATTATAACATTATTGATAATTAAAATATGCATAAACTAGAATCACCTACTATCTTTGGGTATATAAATAAAACTAGTGACGCATACAAAATTATCTACAATCATGCTCATTAATTATAAGAACAATTAATCAACCTTTGGGCGATCCTGAAATGCCTTATAATTAATGAATTTCAATTAACCCATAAATTTAATTATTCATAAATTAGCATTCATACTAAGGGTAATTGAAATAAAAAACATTAATAATTTGAAATCACAAAAAACTTTAAAACTTTGGCCACTTTGGTGACTACAAAATTTATCATACTTGATTTCAAATAAATAATTACACATTTAATTGCTGTAAACTTTATATAGCATCCTCATTAATTTTAATTTAACAATAACAATCATAAATATTATTGCAAATTAAAATAAAATTATTAATTATTTATATAAATAAAATAATTAATATTAATTTTATTGGTAACGTAAACCAATAAAAACATTACACTTTAATCTTAATAAATAAAAAAATAAAATAGCGTAAGAGAAAAGGAATTGGAATTGACACATTCACAATAACAGTTTTCATACTATGCCATTCATTACTTCATTCCAAATTAAAATAAACAACTTTCATATGTACACACGTAACAGTAGCGGAAAACATGATTTCAATTAGTGGCATGTATTCAATAATGACACATTCAATCTATTTGTAGTTAAACCACACACACAATTCCAATTAATGGCAACAATGAGATGCAATTTCAGCAGCGATAAACAATTCTCATTTTCAAACATGCATTCACAAGCAAAAAACTTAAATGACCCTTAAAACTTTAATTAGGGTTCATAAAAATTGGAGACAAACATCATAAAAGGAGAAACATCTAAGGAGAATCATAAATCCTACAACATTTGCTCTGACAATTAAGGATCTTTAGAATTTAGGATTCTCACATGATAAAACATAATAGAGCAGTAACCTTGATCCATAAGAGATCATGTGAATATGCGTTCTTCAATTTGTATTCTTTCGTGTGCTCTTGAACCACCGTTTCCCAATCTATCTCTTTGCCTTTCTTTCTCTTCTCACACGTTCTTCATGGGTTACTGTGAAAAGAACCTTATGGCCAGAGACAGAACCCCAATCCATTTTATAAACCAACGTCCATCAAGTTGGTTTTATTTTATCTTTATTTTATTTTATTATCACTTCTCATAATAATAATTAATAGGTCTTTAAATTTTATTAAATCACAATTGGACCCATCATAATATTGCAAATGCGTCACTAATAGAATTAATTCGTCAATTAATTCTAACAATAGAATGATTTAACCATACATAAATATTGATGTGGGGTTTCTTAAGCTGGAGGAGATATGTAATCGACCAACATGATTCATTAGGTGGAATTGGGAATGACAAGAATATTCGTTCTTACGGGTATCCGCAGATAAAATCTGTGACTTATAGTTGGTATCCACGAATATTTATCATTCGCATATAGTAGGTATTTTAATACCCGTTTATAAATGGATTAGGTACAAGTATTAGAATATTTGTACCTACGGATATCCATTACCCGCAAAAAATTAAAATTAAAATTTAACTAATGTTTTATTAAGTTAAATTTAATTAAAATTAAAATTTAATTTATACTTTTTTTAATTTTATTTAAAAATTTATAAAATATTTTTTCTTAAATATTTGCGGGTATCCATAGGTACCTAACGAGTAAATAGACAAATAGTGGGTGATTGGTGTTTTTCGTGTTGTGGATCAAATTGTAGGTAAACATTATTTGTGCTCGACTTAACCCGTTGTCATCTAAGTGAAATGTACATGTCTTCTAGTAAGTTACTCATTTTAAGTTCCATTTGTTTTTGTTGAAAGTCTCACATCGACTAGACATAAGGCAATTTCATAGTATATAAGTGAGGTGCAAACCTCACCTTACAAGTTGTTTTTGTGGGGTTGAGTTAGACTTAAAGCCCTCTTTTCTAACATGGTATCAAAGTCACATACTTTAAAATAATATAAAACGTTCTCTAAATATATTTCTCCATGTACGTCACATATTTATTACACTAAATAATATAATTTCAATATATATATATATATATATATATATATATATATATATATATATATATAATTCTTTAAGAATATATTAAAATAATACTATTTAAATAGAATATGTTGAGAAAAAAATATGTGATGATTATTTTTAAAAGTAAAATATTTAGATATTTGAAAAGAAAGAAAAGTTGTCGAATTATCTTTTCTTAAATATTTGCGGGTATCTACGAGTACCTATGGATTTTAAAACACTCACGAATGTTCTTTAAACACCCGACGAATAAATAGGTGGATAGTGAATGATCAGTGAATTTTTTTTTATATATATATATATATATATATATATATATATATATAAAGATTCCCTTTTTTTATTCATATTTTAAATTTTAAATTTTATCCTTTAAAATATAATTATTTATTAATTTTTTAAAAATTAACCGTTATTTTTACATGTTTTTATAAAATCATCTATCTCTGCTTCTTCTCTTCTTTTTCTATTTATCAAGCGTTATTCTCTTATTTTTTTTCTGATATATTTCACTTTATTTTTAATAAATATAATTTTATTTTATATAAACTTATAACATTACAATATCATCATCTACTAATATGTATCATGCATATTTAAAAAATGTGTACACACAAGCACGATAATGCTTGTGTTTATGCTAATATATAAAGATATTCTCTCTTTTGTATCCATATTTTAAAATTTCAATTTTACCCTTTAAAATATAATTATTTTTAAAATTTTTAAAAATTGACATCTATTTTTACAAGCTTTTAATAAGATCGTCTATCTCTGATTCTTCTCTTTTTTTCTATTTATCAACCATTATTCTCTCATCTTTACTGATATATTTCACTTTATTTTTAATAAATATAATTTTATATATTAACTTAATAATATTACAAAATCATCATCTATTAATATAATATCACGCATATTTAAAAAATACATACACATATGCCTTAGAACATGTGTTTACGCTAAAGATAAAGAGAATATTTCATTTCAGCGTACACTTTTTATTTTTCAAGTTTATCCGTTATTAATTAATAGTTTAACAAGTTTTTTCCTTTATCTATTTGTTGTTTTAAATTTAGCCATTTTTTTTTCTAAATTTAATAATTTTTTCACACTAAAATCTATACTATTACATAAAGAGGATATTTCATTTTTTTGTACATTTTGTTTTTCAAGTTTACCTAATATTAATTAATCGTTTATCAATTTTATCTTTTTTTACTGTTTTTCAAATTTAGCTAATTCTTTCACAGAAAAATTCATTTTTCGAACTAAAATAATTTTTTATAATAAAATATTGCAAACAATTTAAGAAAATTATCTACAATAAAATTTTAAAAAATATTTATCTTTATTTTTATAATTATAACTATATAAAATTATAATTCTGTAGTTAAAATTAACTCAAAAATTAATAAAAATATAATTAAAATTTCATCATTATAAAAAAGATAATTAAAAATACTACTAAAAGTTTTGCTAAAGTTATAAATTTTTTTATAAAAGGAAATTTTTATCAATTTTTGTAATAAAAATAAAATGAAACTATGATAATATATGTTAGTGAAAATACATACGCGTAGGTCGTGTTATGTGTATATAGAGAACCATTTATTAAGAAAGATAAATTAAATTCAATAGAGAAAAACACATTAGGAGTAACAAATCGAGTTAGTTCAACAATTCATTTTGATTGTCTGTTATGGGTATGCTAAAAACATATCGGTTAGGCTATAACCTGTCAGAACAAAACGGATTAGAATTTGTAACTCACCCAAAAGTGTGGGTTGGTGTAGAGATGGCAAATAAACACATCTCTGTGGGTATTGTCCGAACCCGTCTTCATTTTGACGGAGAATTTCTGCATTGACTGGGTATGAGTATGGGTATGGAGAATCCCGACTTTTTCAATTGGGTATGGGGATGGTTATGGGGTTGTACATATCCCCGCTATAATACTCGTCCCCGCCATATCTTCATCATTATTTAAATTATTAAAATATTTACAATTAATTAAGTAACCATATATATATATATATATATATATATATATATATATATATATATATATAATTCTTTATTTCTTCTAGTTATTTGGTTTGTCATGAAATTCATTCACATCTCCAATATATTTTTCATCTTATCATAATATATATGTAATTATGTTAAAATAATGTATGTCAATTAATTTTTTTTATGTCTCATATATGAATATTTCTATTATTTTTTAATATTTTTATTTATTGTATATTTTCTTTTCATATGAGTATGTTTAGTACTCTCAATTTAAGTGTTTAATAGCATTAACCTTTCATTTAGTAGGTAATATAAAAAAATTCTTTACTTATTTTTATTAATTTTTGTTTCATTTGAAGAACTTTTTTATTTCGCTAAAACAATTATTTCTCAACCATTGAGTATATATGTTGATGTTTGAAAAGTGTTCTTAGATGTCTAAGGTATTTTTCATCTTATCATACCCTTAATTATACATTCGTTTTCATTTGTGCGATTTCTTTCAATAGTTTCTTAAATTGTTTATACATTTGTTAATTTTTTAATATTTTTATTTGTTGTTTATTTTTATCATGTAGAATACTATTTCAGTATATTTTATCCATTTATTTTTTATTTTCTAACTCATTATATCAATTATACTGTAATTTTTTACTATAATTGTATAAATAATTTTTATTTACTATAATATCAAAATTTAATGTAATTACCATGAATATTTTTTTATCACCATCCAACATATATTGGAGTTCAAAAGATACAATATTCATGTTAAAATTTTATTATTATGTTTATCATTTTTATTAGTGTATAAAAAAAGAGATTCATTAGAATTTAAAAAATTGAAGTAAACAAACATTTAAAATATATTTTAATTTGAATATTGTTTTCTTTAAATTTTTTTAAAAATAATTTTTAATTTTATCAACTAGGTTTCATTAATGTTTGTAGTTTGCAAATTTAATAAATGTTTTAGTTCTCATGAAATTTTATTTGGTATTCTAATCTAAAATGTAAAGAATTATAATTTATTTCAAAGTATTTGATATCGAATAAACAATCATCATCCTAATATTAAATATTTGATAATATTATGTTTTCTTTATTGTGAGTTTTTATTATTTTATAAAAATTAATTAAAATTTATATTAAAGTAGTAAGGAAACGAGTACGGGTATGGGTACGAGATTATACCCGTTACCCAGCGGGGATGGGGATGGGATAAAACTTTGATACCCGTTGGGTTTGGATATGGGGATGGGGATGAACTTTTTTTACGGGGATGGGTATGAGATAGCGAAACCCGCCCCATTGCCATCCCTAGGTTGGGGGAATAGTCCGCCAATTTTTATTTTTAAATTATTTGATTTTTAAAATTTATATATATATATATATATATATATATATATATATGTATATTTATATATATTAAAAGTATTTATACAATATAAATATTTTTTATATTTTTAATTGATAAATTAATAATTTTATTTGGATAAATAAAAATAATTATTACATTGACATTTAAATTACTCTACCGGTAGGATCACAACTAGTTTTGGCATGTTGGGGAATATCATTATTATTGAACCAAACACTTATATTGTATTTAAATTGGTAAAAGAGTAATTGAGCAAACATCGGGGATAAGACCGTGCATGAAGATTCACAAGTAGCTTAATATTTATTCCATGAGGATTTAATTGATTCAATCGAAACATGTAATCTTTTAAAAGGAGTTGTAACCGAGTTATTTCAATTACATAATTTTTTTTCTTTGCCTAAAAATAAAAAAATAATGAAATTGAAATAAAAAATCAAAATATATAAGATCAAAGTAATAAAATAAAAATACTAAGAATAATAAAAGAGTATATTATGATATATATCGGCTTAGCTATAATCACTAGAATTCCTATATACTAAGTATAAAGATATAGGAGTTCTAGTGATTATAGACCTATTTTTTTAATAAAAACAAGAATAAAAATTGACAAAAATAAAATAAATATAGTACAAATAGTAAATCAAGGTACTCTTATTTATGATAAATTTTCCTTCCATTTTTGTTCCTTTAGTGATTCTAGTATTTCCGGTAATTGCAATGACTTCTTTATTTCTTTATATTAAAAAAAACAAGATTTTTTAGTTACGGTGGTCAATAAGGAAAAATATTATGGATCTTTTTTTTAGAGCTTGAAACAATTGGATGAATTCTCCCTAAAGGTTTATATTTTTGTAGTGCTAGTTGATGAAAATTACTTTAGAAACAAGTAAACTTATGGGGTTTGTTATTCCACAATTATTATTCTTAAAAAGAAAAAGAGGGGGCAATTGATTATATTTAAAAAAATATCAAAAGAAGTATTGATCTATTATATGAGTCTCGCAAAATAAGCAATATCTTTTCAGCCTCATCATTTTTTTAGGTTCATTGGCGTTATTGTTGGTTGCAATTTCATGTTATCTTGATATGAATCTTTTCCTTTTTTTTATGAGGAAATTAGAATTTTTCTATTTATTCCACAAGGGGCTAGGATGACTTTTTATGGATTTTAGGTCTCTTTATTAGTTTTTATTTGTGGTGGATTATTTTGTGGGATATTAGCGGTGGTTTTGATATCTTCGATATAAAAAAGAAAGAAAAAGTATGTTTTCTTTGTTGGGGATTTCCTAGAAAAAATCATTGTATTATTCTCAAAATACCTATGAACGAGATTAAATCTATCAGAATAATAACAAGAGTTCAAGAACGAAGTATTTTTACTCGTACTTTTACTTATGTAATAGAACATGGATTTATTCCCTGGACTCGTATTAAAGATAATTTGTGTAACATCTCGTTTTAATAGTTTTTATGCTATCAAACAAAACATTATATTATGATAATTCAAAGCAGATGGTAAGAATAGGCTGATATAAAGTATCAATACAGTCATCCAAAAATAACCATACATGTACTGTCTAACAACACAGCCTATATTGAAAAAGGGTTAAAAAACAACCATCCATCTAAACTAAACAAGGGTAACTACTACTGCTGGAACGCTCGAGCCACAACTCAACTCCTATCCAGGAGGGGTGTGTCCTCACCTGCTCTTTTGTTTGCTCACGCCAATCATTAAGGGCGATCATTACAAAAGAGAAAGGCACAAAAGAACAAACATATGCAAGAAGGGTAAACTAACTTAATTAAGAGAAATCATGCAGTTTATTAATTAGGCATCAATCAAGGTTTATCACATTTATCATAATTATTCAAATCACCACAACCATAACACGCATTCATGATTCTAGACTCGATATCCGGATTATGTAAGAGACATTAGAGCTCTTGGTGGCTTGCACCTGTGACGGTTCTCAAACTCTGCAGAGTTTTGGGCACAAGGGGTATTCACCTAACCACTCCCAGGGCAGGTCCCCTTCACGTCTATGACGGATCGGGTCCATGGACTAGGACCTCCTACTACTCCTCCCAACATAATCCATTATACTCTATATGAGTCTTAATGGTTATTGGAGCGTCAAGATACCACCAAAATGAGTCCTCATGTCCTTACATTCACTAAAGCCATCATCTTTAGAATTTCCCTTGAAATCCTAATTACATCACATTCTCTAATGAACCAAATTCACACAATTCCATCACATATACTATTATTCATAAAACTCACGTACATGATAGACAATTATCACATTAATTCAATTAGCATAGCTTCATTTAATCTAAAATAGAGAAGAAATCCAATTCTGCAGTGAATCTCGCTCAAGCAAGAGGATTTCGCATGAGCTAGAGAATTGTCTCGCTTAGGCGAGCCACTCTCGCCTGGGCGAGAGTTCAAACAGAGAGCAACCCCAATATTTGAGCAAATTCTCACTCAGGCTAAGTTGTTTCTCCTAGACGAGAGTGACTCTCGCTCAAGCGAAACCAGCTTGCCTAGGCGAGACCTCGCGCAACAACAAGGGTGAAATTCTGGTATTTTCGCTCAGGCGAGAGCTGCTCGCCTGGGCGAAATCATCAGAATACCAATCTGTTTTCACATGCAAGCCACACAGTTCATGCCAAATTCATAATTCACCACACACAATTGTTCCCACTCATCAATCAACACCCAATTCATGCAATTCTAGCCCTAATCAACAATGTTTATGCAAAATTAGAGTGAAAGGTTAGTTTCCCTTACCTTTTTTCTGGTGAATGCTTTGGTGAAAGCAACTTCAGAGAAGCAATGCAGAATCCTTTAGTTCAACCTAAAGAATTCATCATCAAGACACAGGGAATGAAGGAACCCTTGATTAAACTCAGAACAGAAACAAAATTTCGAGCTTAAGCTGGAATTGAACCCCAAAACGGTAATGGAGACTTACCTAGAAGGAGGGGAGCTGAGAGTGGAAACAGTAGAAGGTCCTGTTGAGGTCACTCTTCCAAAATTTGTTCCAAGTGTAAGGAAAGGGATTTAGATAGAGAGTGATTAAGGGTAACTGTGTAGAGAGTGGTGGTGAGGCAAAGAGAGAATAGGCAGGAGTGGGGTGTATGTGTTTCAGTGTTCTGGAATGAGAGAATAAGGAAATAATAAAAAGGGGTATCACAGTTTGACTCCACCAAAAATTGCAAATAGAGTTGACGAATGAGCTTTTTCTTTAGGTGTTTAGGGTTTAGGGTTTAGGGTTGTATTGATGAAAATTGGAGTTAACTAGAAAAAAAAATTACACCAAAAGTTTCAGAATTGTTGTGTATCGATTGATTGTGGAAAAAAAACTTTTTTTAAAAAAATATTTCAATTTTTATTTTTATAGATGGAAAATTTTTTTATTTCGAAATTTGAATATTATAGTAATAACTCGGAGTGCTCTTATTGATTTCTAAAAAATATCATTTTTTCTTCAAATCTTAACCATTAATATTCTTTCGAAATAATTTTTTTTTCTTTGGATTGGAATTGACTGTGAACTTTTTCATTTTTTTTATTCAATTTATATATTTTTTAAATTAAAGAAGGCAAAGGTTATTTTTCGATAAGTTTATCTAAAAAAATGTTTAAATTGCTTTAAAACTTGTTTTAAAACAAAAATGTTTGTCACTTTTTGAAATAAAATAGAAAAAGTAAAGGTAAGTATGCCTACACGAAGTAGATAATCAAATCTAATAGGTTTAATTAATCTTTTGATCATTTTTTTTCCAAAAAAATCAAGTTGGGCCTCAAATTTTTTATAGTTTCAATTTGGTCCTGATTTTTGAAATATTGATGCAATATGGTCCTTTTGGTTAAAATTTTTGAAACGGGTTAAATATTTTTCATCAAGATTGAAGTTGTTAATAAGGATGTTTTCCTTTTTTGATATAATTAACATAATCATAGTGTCAATTTTGATAGAAAATCATTGATTTGTTCTAAGAAATTTAACAAAAAGAACCAAATTACATCAATTTTTTAAAAATTGAGATCAAATTAAAAGTTAAAAAACACTGAAGAATAACAACATTTTTGAAAAAAAAAATATGAAAAGAGTAATTAAAACCAATCTAATATTTTATTGACGTGAATTATAGGAGTGAATGTAAGTTTGTTGTTTATAGTGAATCTTACGAAACATTTATAAAGAAAAAATCTTCCTATTATTTATGATTATTCTCATTTATCCATTTTTAATTTTCAAGTTCATATTTTCTCCATCCAGTTAGATACTTTTATTTATAAAATAAATTATGTATTAATTTATTATGTAAAAGTTTATTTTTCTTCCTGTTTACCCTTCAGTATAAAGGTTGCCTTTTTGTTGTCATTTATTCTCTTTTATAACAAATAATAATAATAACAAACAATAATAGTAAATATATTAATAGTAACAATAATACTATATAATAATAAGATTATAACATTATTAATAATAAAAAAAAACAACTATAATAATAATAATAATAATATACAATAATATATAAAAACAAACTAGCATCGTAATAATGCACGATTGTAATATTATATCTATATCTATAAGAAAACAAAGGAAAGCTGAGATTTTCAAACAACTCATTCTTAATTATTTGATAGCTCTCATTTTTAATGGTTTTTGTGTCATTTCAAACCGCAAAATTTGTGCTTTGCCTAATGTTCCTCATTTGATACGTGTCTCTTACATTGGTTTTTTAGTCATTTTCATACTCTCTTTCTAGTCGGCCTTTTTGATAGGTGAAATACCCATTTTCCCACTATAATAATATATAAAAACAAACTACCATTGAAATAATAATAATAATAATAATAATAATAATAATAATAATAATAATAATAATAATAATAGGGCAACGAACAAAAGGTAACCGAAAATCTGACAAAGTTGAGTATAATGCTGAAAAATGTGATTCAACAAAGAAAAATGGCAGAGTAGAGAAGAATTTGAAGAAGAAAGATAAGAGTGAGGTGAAATGTTTTAATTGTCATAAGTTAGGACATTAGTCTTATGAATGTCACACTGATAAAGGAAAGAACAAAAAGTTCCAAGGAAGATAGGCATACATGACGAGGGAAGATTCTGACTCTAAACCACTTATCTTAATGTTGACCACCAATGCAGAAGACTCAATTCTCAGGTTGAGTCTTGGTATCTAAATTTGGGATGTTCGCATCACATGACATCTCATAAGAAATCGCTGATAAACTTTGATACAACAAAGATAAGCAAAGTCAAGTTTCTTGATGATGATGAAGGTAGAAGGATCTTCAGATGTAGTCATTATAAGAAAGAATGGATCAAAGACGATTATCTTAGATATTTTGTTAGTGTAATCTCCTCAGTATTGGTTAGCTGGTGCAAAAGGGGTTCACAACGACAATGGGAAACTATGATAAGGTTGAACTGTTTGATGCTGGTAAAAATATAATTTTAAGTAAACTCTCCAAGAACATAATGTTTGAGGAAAATACAATGCCTATCTACAATAAATAATGATGATGATGATAAATGATTATGACACTCTAGGTTTGGCCATTTTGAACTTCAAGAACTTTTAAGAACTTAGTGCAAAGAAAATGGTGTTGTAACATCCCTAGGGAATATTACTTAAAAATAAATATTAAAAGAAATTAATTATATTAACAGACGTCTCGATAAAAATCCCAACACGGGAATATTCAATTTCATGAAAGCACGCGCCAAAATTTATATCATAATTAGTCAATGGTTACAAGTCCCCATTATTCGTGTCCATAATAAAACTTAAAATAATACATGTAAGAGGAAAAATCCTAGCTCTAATCCCTTGCTAGCCCTCACTCCGCCATCGGAACATCCTCAGCATCACTTGTATCAACATCTGCTCCCGTGCAACGAATTACACGATCATCGCCACACACAAACAGAAAGGGTGAGCTGAGAAAATAAAATAACAAACATATAAAGCACAAGATAAATCATATACCCATTTTATTCTTTATATATATTTCTTGGCCAAGACCTTAACCCCCAAGACTTATCAGTCTTCAAATCATACAATTGGTTAGCCTTGGACTTGGGAACATGATGCTCACACGAACCTGCCCGCTCGTGGTCCTGCCTCTACGAACCTCCCCGCTCGTAGTCCTGCTCTACGAACCTGCCCGCCCGTAGTCCAACACATGTGATCCACCAGCCCCCGTACCTCCCCGCACGTGGCATCTCTCAACGTGAGCACGGAACATATGAACCTACCTCGCTCGTATCCCCACGTGAGAGTAACTGAATATGAACCTCCCCGTTCATATCATCACATGTCAAACAACATCCATGAACCTACCCGCTCATGGCACAGCATCTCCCGATCCAAGCAAAGCATCTTTATAATTTCAAAACAACACACCAGAAAGCAAAGAACAGCATTTCCGCCTGGCTCGGCCCACGCGCCGCCAGGCAAAACTGTTCCAGACCGCCTGGCGCCAAAGACCTCTCAGCGTCACTGTTTCACCGCTACCGCCTGGCGGAGCACGTCTTGCCGTTAGGCGCCCCTCTGTACAGCGCTCTCTCTCACAAAGGCTATCGCCTGGCGGTCTGTAGTGGGCCGCCAGGCGCCATACCAGAAGCAGTCTGCAACTGATTTGACATACTCCCTAATTGATTCCAGACCAACACACTACCACAAGCCTCACTCTTCTCAATCCTCATGACTCAATGCAAAACTACACACTCATGCCTCAATCAAGTTAATCACCCTTTTCGCCTCGTTGGCACTTTCGTAGTAAACACATTACCTCTGAATCTTCCCTCTCAATCACTCTATAAAATTTATAATTTAACAATTTACTCCATCATTAACAAATGATCCAATTTATCTCAAACTGAGGTCGTTATACAGTACCTTACAACACCATACCAACCCAAGCTACATTGCCCCAAAATTTACTACTTCTATTCCTTTGGCCTAAAATTCATATTCGATAATCTTTATCTCACCCCGTATCTCATGATAACGCGCTAGCCCCTGCCTCCTCTTTATTCCATCAATAAGCCGATGTATTTCAACCCTGCAGCTGATTCATCATAGTTATACTCCCTACTTGCAACGCATGTTCGCTCAATTCTATCATGCTACGTTCACCTCCACCTTGGTTCCAATTCACTACACACATTAGTACCAATATATCGTTCCTACTATTTCGTCTATGATTTTCCAGTATTACTCACATACTAACACCCTCTCTTCATTTTACAATGTCAAGAATTATAGACAACCCAGGTGCCTTGTCACCGCCTGGCGGTAGGCTTACCACTGCCTGGCGGTAGGCTTACCACCGCCGGGCGGTGCATCAGAACCAGTCAAAGACTAGGTTTCTCTCCCTATCTGCGATCTTTTCCGCCATCACCAAGGTCCCGACCTATGTCTACGGCACTCAAATACGACAATACACATACTATGGCTCCACTTCAGTTTGTAAATCAATTCATACATGTTCTTAAGCTCTACCCTCATATGTACCATCATGAGCGACCCATCCCGATTGGGTCTAAATTCCACTATCATGCAATTCTAATCAGTTTTCATATCAACATCACACACAATAAAGTCAGCAAGTTGGAATTTCAGAAATTGCAAGGACTTTTCACCCCAACAACATCAAAATCAGTCAAGCACTACAAGCACTGTCACGCCGCCTGGCGGATATTCATCCCTGCCAGGCGATTTAAGTTAGCAGAAGCCACAACCACACATAAATTGATGAACTGCCTGGCGGCACATGCAAGCCCGCCAGGCGATTTCTGGGCAGAACCCAGAAAACGCAACAAAACGATACATTCAAGGCAAAATCCATACTCTTATGATCCTACAAGGTATATTATGATGAATGTAATAAAAGGCACGCGAAAACAACTCCCCTTACCTGGAATTCCTTGCTAAACCACGAATTCTTGATGTATCTCCAATCCAAAAAGCTTCCTTAACCCTCTCTTGCACGTTCACAATGTTTTACAGCCACTCCACCCTCTTACAATCAGTTTCTCCCTTCTGAAAACCTAATAATCGACCCTTACACCCACTGTGGTACTCTTTGCCTCTCCCACTAGCTTGTTCTCTCTTACTTATTACCCAAATTAAAGGTGCTAAATGCTAAAAACGAAAATACCTTAAGTATCCTAGCTAATGACTACTCATGAACCACTATTGAATGGTTTCCTACCCATTGGACTGCCTTCATCTGTAGCTAGGTTTTCTATGTCCCTTCAATACCATGCAACCCAAAATTGCCAAAAAGAAAATTAGTTTTGTTCTTAGCAAGGATTGAACCCACAACCAACCAATTAACAATTTAAGTACATAACCACTCAACCAATTCATATTTCATGATAACTCCTACAATTTTAGGAATTTATCATTACACTACACATTCAATATATAAACACACAAAAACACATAATTTAGATAACATCCAAGTGGCACACATAAGACTCGAACCCAAGCCCTCACACACAACCAAAGTACTCTCAACCACTTGAGCTAGTACTTTTCCACGTCATAGCTCCTCATATTTATTGCTTTAAATGTTCTCATTACCCGTCCTAATTAAATAATTAATTAAATAACTATTTAATTTTCCCGGGTCTTACATCAGAGTTGCCAAATATTATCCTGCCCGAGACAATTTATGAAATTTGTTTGGCTGGAAAGCAGACTAAAAATTCTTTTGGCTTAATTAGTAATTTAGTCCTCTATTTGGTTGGGTTTTTGTTGGTATCGCGCAGCAGAATGATTAACGTTTGGACAAAAACCAAGAGGGAGGAGAATTGGGTTCTTAATAAAAATTGTGCTTTTAAAATTCCCCTTTTAATATCAAAGATCAATTAAAATACTTTCCTTTATTTTAATAAACACAATAAAATAAAGAGAGTAGATAAGAGAAAATTGCACAAAATATTTATACTGGTTCGGATTAAAAGATCCTACGTCTAGTTGTTAATCTCTAAAAAACGAGATCAACTCAATCACTAAAATAAACAAAACTTACAATTAATGATAATAAAGATTAGGTTTAGAAAACACCTCTCTTGAATCACACAAGAGATGAAGACACCTCTCTTGAAATCCACAAGGGATGAAAACGCCTTCCTTGAATCACACAAGGAATGAACACCTCATTTGAATCACACAAAGGATGACTGACTTCTCCTAGCAACAACAACAACACTCAATCACTCAATATCTCACTTGATGAAAGTTATCGCTCTACCCACACTAGGTTTTTCAAAGCTTTCTCACAAAGAGTTCTCAAGTACTCAGACTTCTCTAACTTCTGTATTTGATAATGAAAGCCTACCACTCTATTTATAGAAGCCTATTTAGAAATTAGGTTAAGAATATGAAAAGTTAAGTCACAATTGCCATAAATAATCGATTATCATAAGTGATAATCGATTATCACATAAACTTTTCTAAAAACATTTTTCTCGTTGTGATAACCTATTATCAGTCAGGATAATCTATTGTCACCAGGTGATAATCGATTATCGTAGAGGCTTTTCTCAAAAATCAGTTTTAACTAAGATAATCGATTATCACTAAGAATAATCGATTATTCCAATGAGTTTTGCAAATAAATAAACTTCTCCTAGTGCTCTACTACTTGGGTTTTGCCTTTTGACTCTTGACATACTAATTTAACTATTTTAAATAACATACACATATTACAAGACCTAAATAACTAAACACCTAAGTGTTCAATGTATCTCTTGAATCGAAGCATTTTTTTAAGTCTTCAACATTTTTCAATGCATCATCATCAAGTCTTCCATACTTCTTCATAAGTCATCATCATTATCATAAAAACTTCTTATTGGAGGAAGATGTCCATCTTCTTCTTTTTGTCAACAATTTTTTCATTTTGATCCTCTTATTACTTTTGGATTCAATTTGATCATCCAATTTTTAAGGTTCAATTTGTTCCTTTTTGTTAAGTTAATGCTAACACGATGTCAGTATAGTCCATGTGTCATCTTGTGGAATTTTCATTTCTTTTATTTTATTTCTTTATTTTTCTTTAAAAAAACATAAACTACCACGTGTTAGGTCATGATCGTGTCACATGTTAATTTGTGAAGTTTTCTATTTTATTAAATTTTCTTTTATTTTCTTAAAAAATAAAAATAAACTGTCACGTGTCAGGTTAGTGTTGTGCCACATGCCAGCTTAACAATGATTGTTTTGAATTTAGTCCATCCATTTACAATTTTGATTCAATTTAGTCTCCCTATTTTTTAAAATGATCTAATTTTTTTTTTATTTTCAAGTTGAGGTCAAATTAATAATTAAGTTTAATTACAACTTATATATACATGTCAAAATAATATTTTATAATTTATACATCAAATTATTCCACATAAATATTAAAATTATTTTATTTTTTACAAGTGTAAAAAATTTCAAATGTAAAACAATTAAAAGACAAAAAATATAAGAAATAAAATAATATGAGTATCTTGAGAGTGATTTGATGTATAAATGATAACATATTATTTTAACATGATATGTAAGTTGTAATTAAGCTTAATTACTAATTTGGTCTCAAATTGGAAAGGATAAAATTTAATCATTTTAAACAGTAAAGGTGACTAAATTGAACCAAAATTTTAAATAAAGAGACTAAATTAGAAACAACCAATGATATATTAACATGTGGCAGGACCATAGTAACAATATTTATATTGTTTTAAATAAAAATAAAATTAAAAATTCCATAAATTAACATGTGACATGATACGTGACAATTTATGTTTTATATTAAATTAAAAAAATTCACAAAATGACATATGCCCATGTATGAAAACGACGTTAACGTCAACCATTTTTAAAATTAATAATAAAATTAAAAATTTCACAAATTGACACCATGTGACAATTTATGTTTTTTTATTAAATTAAAAATTTCATAAAATGACATATAACATGTATGGACACGGATGTCAACTTAACATAAATGACCAAATTGAACCATTTAAAAAAAATTAAAGGACCAAAATTGAACCTAAAAAATCAGTGGCGGATCTTGAGACAAAATTTAGGGGGTGCCAAAACAAAGGATTAAATATATGTTGTCTTTGAACTTTGACACCCAAATTAAAATTTGTTACGGTCCCAAATTTTAATACATTTCAATTCACAAACTTTACAAATAAATGTATATAATCCTTTTAAATCAATTGTGTTAAATTTTTCTTATGTATCAAACACTTTTTTAGTAGATATTAAAGTTGAGATTTGTTAGATAGTGTAAACAATGATAGGAGGACTAAAATAAATCAAACTAACACATTAGATGATCAAATTACTAATTAAGTCTAATAATCTATCTATAACAATATATAAAGGGGATTCTCCTTTTTGTGTCCACTTTTCAAAATACCGATTTTACCCTTTAAATATAATAATTTATTAAATTTTTAAAAATTGATCGTTACTTTTACAAACTTTTTATAAAATAAGATGTCTCTCTTCTTCTCTTCTTTATTTATCAATGATTGTTCTTTTATTTGTTATGATATATTTCACTTTATTTTTAATAAATATAATTTTAATATATATTAACTTAATAACATTATAATATTATCACCTACTAATATAATATCATGCATATTTAAAAAATACATACAAACAAGCGCGATAGCGCTTGTGTTACGCTAGTAATAATAAAAACAACAACAATAATAATAATAATAATAATAATAATAATAATTATAATAATAATAATAACAATAATAATACTAATGTCAATACTACAACAACGACAACAAAATGACGACCACAACGATAATAATAATAATAATAATAGCAATAATAATAATAATAATAATAAAAACAATAGTAATACTAATTATGCTAATAATAGTCGTACTAAAAAAATAATAATAGTTTTTATATCTATATTAAGAAAACTAATCTAATTATTATTATTTTAAAATAAAAAATTTATTTCAATAATTATATTTAAGTGTTATAATCATGTATAGTTAAAAATATAATTTATAAATAAAGAGTTTGATAATATTATAAAACTAAATAACTAATATATAAATAATATAATTTTAATATTGATTCTTTTATTTTAAAGTAATTTTTTATAAAGAAAATACAACTAATAATACCAATACTAAGAAAATGTAAATAATTGAAATATGATCCCTAATTAATAAATAAATGTAAAAAGTAGGTACAAACTAAGATCAAAGTGTGTATATTTTGAGATATGAATGATATCATAATAAAAAAAAATGAAGTTGATGTTAAAATTTCTAAATAAAAACATATAGACAACTTAAAATATTGAAATGGATTAAAGTCTGTACATTTTGAGATATAAATGATCCTATAATAAATAAAAGATATGAAGTTGATATTAAAATTTCTAAATAAAAACATATAGACAACTTAAAATATTGAAATATTGCCTAGTATAAAATAAAAATAATACGAGATTGATGTTGAAACTTGTAATAAAAGTAATACTAATAATAAAAATAATTCGTAATAGTAATATTAATAATAAAGGTAATAATAATAATACCAGTACAACTAATAACACTAATGTTATTGCTAATACAAATAATAATATATAATAATAATAATAATAATAATAATTATAATAAAAATAATAATAATAATTATAATAATATACTAATATTATTTGTAATACTAGTGCTAATCTTCATTTCTTCCTTCTTTTCCCATAAAAACTCAATCTTTAAAATATTTTTTCTTTTCCTTGACTTCTTATTATTTCTATTAAAGTTCTTTCCATAAACTTCGTCTTCTTATATTTATAAGTCCAATATCTTTAAGGTGTGTTTGAATGAGGCAATTCTAGAGGGTGATTCATTTATGATAGAGGACTATCCCTAGATTCCATACAAAAAGAACTTGAAGATGAACCTTTACAATTCAAAGGACCTATGACAAGGGCAAGGAACAAGAGATTAGAAAATCACATCTATTCAAGACTCTTGGTACTACAAGCAACTGCAAGTGAAAATTCAAAGGATATGAAGACCATGGCTTGGAGCACTCTTGAAGGATAGTTATTAGGAAATTAATTTATATTTTTTAACTTTAGATTTTCTTTTAGAAAATAAGTTATGTTTTTGGGCTTTGGGCTTTCTTTTATAAATTACTTTATGTTTTGGTTTGGGCCTTCTTGTAAGGTTCTTAGGTTTTCTTAAACTCATGTACCTATATATAGAGGTATCAAAAACTAACTATTGTAGGGACTTTTGGTCATATATTGAATTTGATTTTCATTAAAGAGAGGGTTCTCTTTGTTCTTGGCTTAGGCCTCTAGTTCTTATCAAAGATTAACATCGTTGTGGCGAATCTTCACTTGACTTATCAATCTGCTAGATTGTGGCGTCCTCCATCTCTGTCTTATTTCGCGTTCTTCTTTGATTTATTCGTGTCATGCCTCTTGAGGATTCAAATTCAGAAACGATCATACTCTTTCCTGAATAGGATCGTATCAATTTATTTGGAGAATTTGAAATTCTTTGCAATGAAATGCTTTGTTTGGATAGAGAAATTAAAAAATATTTCAAATGCATGCATTTTTTTGAAGTATTTCAATTAGCTAAATTAGAAGAAATTCAAATACCCTAAAAAAAGGTGGAATTTGAAATTCTTCTTACTCAACCTCACACTTTGGACTCAACCTCACACATTGGACTCAACCTCAAATGGATTCGGCAAACTCGACAACCATAACAGATTGGGTTGGCTAGATGATTCAAATAGATCGAACTGATCTAACGACACAAACGGGTCGAGTAGGCCCGACGACCCAAACGTGTCGAACGGGCCCGAAGACCCAGATGGGCCGAGCATGCCCAACGACCCAAACGAGTTAGGCGGGTCCGACGACCCAGACGAGTCAAGCGACCCAATGACCAAGATGGGCGAGCCCAACAACCTAGACAGACAGGGTGACTTGATGACTCATATGGGTCGGGCGGACTTGACAACTAAAATAGGTTGGTTAATCCAAACAACCCACATCGCCCAGGTAGGCCCGACGACCCACACCACCCAAGTAGGCCTGATGACCAAGATGTGTCGAGTTGGCCCAACAGCCCAGACAGACTGGACTGACCCTACGACATAAACTGGTCGGGCAGGCCCGAAGACCCAAACTGGACTGACGACTAAATCGAGCCGGGTGGGCTCGAAGACAGAGACGGGCTGAACCAAATACAATGCATTTCAATTTCTTAGTATTGTTGAAATGCTTCATCCAAACACAAGGTTAAGGAAAATACATTATTTTATTATCACTTATTATTCTTTGACAATAATATATAAAAATATCTCATAACCATATCTAAGAATATTTTTTAATTTGTAACAATGTATTATATAAAAATATCCAAAAATATCTCCTAATATCTAATAATTTTTTTAATTGAACAATTATTCATCAAATCTTTTTTCTTAAAAAAAACTTTCAAAATAAAATAAATTATTAGTTTATAACTAACAAAAAAAAACTCATATTTCCTGTCAATTTTGTTTTGAATATCTTTTTTAGGAAATACTTACAAATTTTGTTATGAAAAAAAATTTGCAAGAAATTGGTACCAATTTTCTTGCAAAATATTTTGTAAAAAAAACTTTTCGCAACAAAGTTTATAGGAAATACTTGCAAATTTTATAATTTTGTAGGAAATGATTACCCACAAAAGAATTACCTGCCAATTAAAATTCTTAGAAAAACTGGCAGAAAAAAATATTTTCTTGCAAATTTTTTTAACAAATTTGCATGAAAAATCCCACGTAATATGAGAATTTCTAGTAGTGTGTTTAATCTTTTAATTAAAATATTTAATCATATTTGTATATTTTTCTAATTATTAAAACTTCTAAGATCTCACAATAATTATTATACTAATATTACTATTAATAATATTATTAAAAAACTTTAAATATAATATATAATATTATAATCATAATAATAATATTAATACCAATAATATTAATATATAATAATAATAACAATTATACTACAAATACTAATATAAATGAATAGTAATAATGATAATAACAATATTATTATTATTAATATAAAAAATATTAATATATAATAATAAAATTATACAATAATAATGATGTTATTATTATATTATTAACATAATAATTATAATAGCAATAATAATATCAATAATACTAATATATATTAATAATATAATTATAAACATTATAATATAAGTATTATCAATAATATTAATATAAAATAATGATAATATTAATAATAATATACAATAAAAATAAAATAATAAAATAATAATATAGAAAATATTAATATACAATTAGAATTATAATAATAATATTATGAATAATATTAAAATATATAATAATCTATAACAATATATAAAGAGATTATATTTTTTGTGTCCATATTTCATAATACCAATTTTATCCTTTACAATATAATTATTTATTATTTTTTTAAAATTAATAGTTATTTATACTTATCATCTATAAAACTGTTTTTCTTTTTTTTTATTCATCAACAATTAATTTTTCTATTTATTTTACTTTATATAAATTTATTTTACATATTAACTTAATAACATTACATTGTTATCACCTATTAACATACGATCAATCAATATAATCAATCATTCATATCTCATCAATGTGTACATACATCAATGGAAAATGATATTTTAACCCATCTTTTTTGACCTGTTTTTAACCCAGTATTGTAATCACCGTTAGATCATCTATTTTGATTATTTTTAGTGATGTGATGTGATGATCTAATGGTGATTGAAGTAGTGGGTTAAAAGTGGGTCAAAAAAAGTGAGTTAAAATATCATTGTCCTACATCAATACAGACGAAATATGGCGCCTGGATGCTAGTATTAATATAAAAAATATTAACACCGAAGTTAATCTTCACTTCTTACTTAGTTCTCAATAAAAATTCAATCTTTAAAACATGAAAACTCCATCTTTAAAACATTTTTCCTTCTTCTTGACCTGTTACTGTTTCTACTAAAATTCTTGCCCTAGATGTTGTTCTCTCATATTTAGTTCTTTTATTTATAAACTTAATAACTTTAAGAAAAATACATTATTTTATTATTATTATTACTTATTATTATCTAAAAACGATATATAACAATATATAAAAATATCTTATAATATCTAACTAAAGATATCTTTAAATTTATAACAATATTTAATATATAATAATATTGAAAAATATCTCCTAATATCTAAGCATACTCAATTTTGTTTAGTTAAACAATTATTCATCAAATCTTATTTCATAGAAAACAAATCTACTAAATTAAAATAAGCCATTAGTTTATAACTAATAAACTATTTTACTTTTACTTAAAATATTTAATCATATTTATATACTTTTCTAATTCTTAAAATTTGTAGATCTCACAATAATAATTAAACTAATACTACTATTATCAATATTACTATAAATTAAAATAAATACTACTATCAATTAAAGAAAAATAACAATAATAATAACATTAATAAAAATATATAATAATAATAAAAAATATATTAATACTAATAATAATATAGTAAAATTAATACATAATAATGATATATAATAATATAAAAATATGATATTTATATTAATATTAATATTAATATTAATTATTAAGATAACATGATTTATTATTATTATTATTATTATTATTATTTATATTATTGTTATTATTATATTTATTATTATTACTATTAATATATATTATTATTATTATAATATAATCTATAACTATATATAAAAATGATTTCCTCTTTGTGTTCACATCTTGTTTTCTAGTTTTATACCCTTAATTATTATTTTAAAATGAGTTAAATATGGTTTTAGTCTTCCAACTTTCAGTAAAAATTGAAATTAATCTCTCTTGGAAACCTTGAATTAATTTAGCCTATCATCTTTAGAATTGTGTGAATTTAGTCTTGTAAATCATTTTTTTTTGTAAGTTTAGTTGACGTTTCAAATTCGTTTCTTAACTAACATGGAAGCGATAATCTATCAAACTGTGTAAACAAACTGAAGTACTATAATGAAATGTGTTTAAAACGTTAAATCAACCTAATAAAATTTGGTTAAAAGTGGTTAAAATGATTAAATGCACGCATTTACAGAGTTGAAGAACTAAATTGGTTGAAAGTTTCAAGAGAGACTAATTTCAATTTTCAGTATTACAAGTTGAAAGATCAAAAACATATTTAACCCTTTTAAAAATTAATTTTTTTTTATAAATAGTTTATTTTTAATCGTTATTCTAAAAACCTTTTTTGTGTACATATTTGATAATAATAACAGTAATAAATTTTTTAATATATAATAATAATATTATTAATTATTAATATAAAAATATAATAATATTAATAATAATATAATAATATTAATATATAATAATTGTAATAATAATAATATCAATAATATTAATTTATAATAATAGTAATGTGTAATGATAATATTATTAATAATAATATACAATAATAATAAGAACTAATATTATATATTAATAATGAAAATAATATTAATATATAATAATAAAAATAGTAATAATAATTTTATCCGATATTTTTGAATTATAAATTTATTTAACTATATAGAAATATCAGCATGGAATACCTATCAAATATTTTTAAAATTGATTACATCTTTTTAAATTTTTTAAATGATTATGATTATTATAAAGACTAGCTGTTGTGTCTGTGTATGCATTTTTTAAATATGTGATATTATATTAGTAGGTGATGATAATGTAAAGTTTTAAAATTAATATATAAAATAAAATTATATTTATTAAAAATCAAATGAAATATATCAGAAAAAGATAAGATAAATAGAGAAAAAGAGAAGAAACAAAGATAAATGATCTTTTAAAAAAGTTTATAAAAATAACAGTCAATTTTTAAAAATTTAATAAATAATTATATTTTAAAGGGTAAAATTGATATTTGAAAATGCGGATACAAAAGATGAAATCTTTTCTATATATTATTATAGATAAATTATATTTATAATTATTTAAAAGATATTAAAAAAATATTAAAAGGATATTACATTATTAAAAAAGTTTGATCCGAAGCTTATCAAAATTTATATAAGAAGGCTTAGAGGACGTAAATAGGAGAAACCTGGTTAACTCTGTAAATCTGATTTTGTGTGAGAATGCAAGCTATCAAAGAAGAGCAAGAAAGATCGGAGTCTAAGATGAGAAGTAATGCTTACCGGTCAGAGGAAGCCTCCAAATTGCTGCGTCAGAAACAAACCCTTAATGTTAAAACCGAGGAAGATGAAATTCCAGGTTTTGTAGATGATGACGATGAAGATCTTCGTAAATCGTTAGAGAAAGCAAGAAGATTAGCTCTTAAAAAGTACGAGCAAGAAGGGGTATCTGGTCTTGGAGCTATTGCTTTGCTTGCTACCTCAAATCATACTAATGAGAGTGGAGAGTCACGACAAAACAAGGTGGTCTTCACAGAGATGGAAGAATTTGTCTGGGCTCTCCAAATTCATGAAGGTAATTCTGATTTATTTGTTGTGGTTTCCAATATAATGAATTTCATCCTACTTAGGCATGTTACTTTCTACTTTCCAGAAGCGCGTAAACAAGAAAGTGAAGATATTTTTATACATCATGATGATGAAGAAAAGACTAATGAAGTTCAAGAAACTAATGAAGATGAAGTACCCAATAAGGAAGACAAAGAAGAAATCGTTCCTGATGAAACTATTCACGAAGTTCCTGTAGGGAAAGGATTGTCGGGTGCTTTGAAACTGCTTAAAGAACGTGGAACACTCAATGAAAACATTGAATGGGGTGGCAGAAACATGGACAAGAAGAAAAGTAAATTGGGTGGAATATTAGATGATGACGAGAAGGAAACTCAGAAAAAAAGGGAGATTCGAATCGAAAGGACCGATGAATTTGGGAGAATTTTAACTCCTAAGGAAGCCTTTCGGATAATTTCTCATAAGTTCCACGGTAAAGGACCTGGAAAAATGAAGCGAGAGAAGCGTATGAAGCAATATCAAGAGGAATTGAAGATGAAGCAAATGAAGAGTTCCGATACACCATCACTGTCTGTGGAGAGAATGCGGGAAGCTCAAGCTCGTTTACAGACCCCGTATCTTGTTCTCAGTGGTCATGTTAAACCAGGGTATGTTTTCAATTTTCTGCAAACTAAAAATTCCTCAAGTTTTAATTTAAAAAACTGTTTGCATGAAATGAATTGAGAAACTTGGAGCATGCCATGTTGCAGTGTTATCCAGATTAACTACGAAGTTGAAACACTGTATGACAGTAGAATTGAAGTTCTTGTACTGAATAATGCAAGTGTTTGAATATACCAATGTATGTGACTGTTTGGTTTTTATTTTATTGGCAGACAAACTAGTGATCCAAAAAGTGGTTTTGCAACTGTTGAGAAGCATCTTCCTTGTGGCATGACACCTATGCTCGGCGATCGTAAGGTAATTCAGGGCGGCAATAAGAGGAAAACTGAGACATCAAACTCGGATAACCCAAAAAAGCCTAAATCATATTCCTTAGTATACTAATTCCTCTGTAAGCTTATAAGTTGGACCATAGCCATAGTGTTCGTCTATTCTGTTGTTGCTGACGGCTGAATATTTGCATTATAGTGTTAATTTTGTTAGTAAACTTGATTTTCTTGAAAGATTGTAGAAAATTAAAGGAGTTAGGCAATTTCACGACACACCGTTGAATTGTTTACCATTCTATGCGGTTCAGGATTAGCGATTCCTTTTGTACAAATAAGAGTTTATTTTCAATGTCTTAATTACAATTTTGGATTGTGGATTTCTCTTTAAATAGTCTAGAATTTATTTGTATTTTCTTAGCTAAAAAAAGTTGGTGCAACTTTTCACTTAATTTTTTATTCAAAAAATTGTTCACATCAAGTTCACTAAAATTTGTTCACGTCGAATTCACAATAACTTACCCTGTCTTTCCATGTTAATTTTATCAATTTCAATATGTTTGATATACATAATATTTGAATTACTTATAATTAAATATTTTTTATTTTTTAAATAGTTTGTTTGGATGAAGTAATCAAAATATCTTAGATTTCAATTTCATTATTTGGATAAAAAAATATAATATTTGAATTACTTATAATTAAATATTTTTTATTTTTTAAATAGTTTGTTTGGATGAAGTAATCAAAATATCTTAGATTTCAATTTCATTATTTGGATAAAAAAATTTAATATCTATTATAAGGTTAACACAATCTTATTATTGAGTCTGAGTTGAGTAATAAAAACTTACACCGAGATGAAAACATTAATTTTACATTTCAGATTATGTGAAATGTAACATCTCAAAATTTATACTACAATATTAATACGTTAACACCTAAAATTTTATGATAGATTACTTTTTATACATGTAGTATCTAATCTAATAAACTACAAACATATACATTTAAAGATTATAAATATTCAGGAGATCAAAAGTTGGTTAAATAATTATAAAATATTTTTTTTCAGTTATAGAAATATATATATATATATATATATATATATATATATATATATATATATATATATATATATATATATCTTTTTTTTTTTTATTTAAATAAAACAAAAACTAATAATTATTAACGTAAAGGCACATAACGCATGATGACATACAAAATTTACTGTGGTGATAAGGAAAAAGCAAAATATCATTCAAAAATAATCTATAAGCACTTAGACGAGAAACCATAATACAAACCTAGTTAAATCTATTACATATTAAAAAAAATATATTACCAAACTTATAATATTATCCATTTTCTTTGAAACGTGTGGATTCCATTTTTTTCAAAATAATAGTTATGATATTTTATTGGAAGTATCAATCGAAGTGTTTTCAAAATTTGGGTTAAATACTCCATTGGTTGAATGGTCAAGAAATTTAGAAAAGAGTGCAAATTTACCAAGTTTAAAAGATTTCTTATAACAATCCCTTAGGTTAAGGATACCATCATAGTATTTTTTTTTTCTAATTACCGTATGAGAATACTCTTTTTTTTTTTACATAATATTGATATTATGCATGTTGAAAGAATTGTGTTTCTCAATATTTAATATTTAGTCATGACATCAAATAGTGAACAAAGGATACTATGAAAAAAAAAAGTGACAGTAAATTATAAACTATAAACGTAAGGGTTTAGAATTAAAATTTTGTAGGAATGACGATGTTATTAAACCGAAGACACTATACATGCATTATTAAACAACAAAGACTAACTATTTGAATATTAAGCACTAAATGGTTAATTAAAATAAAAAAAATATATAAATTGTAATACAGGAGTTTTAAACTTCCCACATAGTCTCAGATCCTCTCATTGATTTCACGCTTTGTAAGAGTTACTGCATATAACTGATGCTCTTGATTTAGCTCCATCTCTTGTTCCAATCGATCTTCTTTTATGTTTTTTTGTCTCGATCAGATTTCTTTTAATACTTTTTTATCTTGATTAATTTTTTTTACATCTCAATCGTGTTTTTTTTTTTCTTGACTTTTCTTCTGATTATATTTATTTTAGCACAAAAATATTATGTTAACATCTAATTTTAATAAATAAATTATTAATTTAGAAATCAATTATAATTTTTTATTTATAATAATAACTATTTTAATAATAAATGTTTTTAATTTTATAAATTAATATTTAAATTAATTATTATAATGATTAATAAACTTTTATCGTTAAAATGAGTTGTTAATGAGATTTTTTTTATAATTTTTTCTCTATTTTTATCATGTTTATCTATTTATTTATTTATTTATTCAATTTATTGTTCCTACGATACCCTCGATCATGTGAAAATTATATGAATAGAATAAATCCTTTGCAAATTATAAATGGATATATAAAATTCTTATCTTTATCTTTTGCTAACAATGATTAAACCTAGGCCAAACATTACCTTAATTTTGAGAGTACTATTATTTGAACAATTTTAACAACAAATTGTAACTCTTTTCTATTTATTTATTTTTAATTTGTCATTCATATAACTCATTACATTTTCTTATTTGCCTATTTCTTATTCAATTATAAAAACATTGTCATAATAAAGTTATCCTTAATTTAGTGGTTTGTTCTAGAATAACGAATATAACTTTGTCCGTTTGAAGAAACTTCATGATATATATCAAATCCGAGTAAAGTAAGTTGTCTCTTCCATATTTAATGTAAAAATGTCAACTTTAGTGTGCTAATCTATCATTTGAAAATATTGTTTGTCTCTAATATGACTCGAGTCAAGTCATTTAGTAAAGACACAAAATATAAAGAATTCCTACCATCAAATGTGAGTTAAGTCAACACGGATGACACTGCCAAAAAGGTTATGTTCTATTTGTTTTGTTTTTATTGCTTTGTTTTCACCATTCTACTTCACTGATGCACTATATTATTTTATATTGAATAAGTTTCTAGCACCTTTTACAAAGGTTTTACTAAAATTAGCATCTCTACTTTTTTCCAGTATTTTTAATGCTTAATATTTAATAAATATGTTAATTTTGTCGTGATAGTCACTATAGTTTTTTTATAGTTTTTTTAGGGTTAAATATATTTTTCGTCTCTTAATTTTTAGTGAATTTTGAAATTAATCAATTCTAAAACTTTGGACCAATTTAGTCTTTTATTTTTTGAAATATATGAATTTAGTCATTTTAATCAAATTTTGTTAAGTTTATTTGACATTTCAAGTGCATTTTATAATAGTATTCAACTTAACATTAAAGAAAAAATGTGTTAAACAATATAAACAACTCAAATACAATCGTGACATGCGTACGAAACATCAAATAAACCTAACAAAATTTAATTAAAAAGACTAAATTCACATATTTCGAAAGATGAATGACTAAATTGGTCTAAAATTTCGAGATTGACTAATTCCAAAATTCATTGAAAGTTAAGAAATCAAAAACATATTTAACTTTTTTTTTATAATAGTTTGCGACAAAATTTGTCATAATTTGCACAAATTTTATGAAAAATAGTTTGCGACAACATTCAATCCTACCAGCAATTCTAACTTTCGATCTAGTTCTATATGTCTCGATTTTCGGTTCAGAATGATCTATTACAACCTTATTAGAATGATTATATATATTGGTACAATTAATTCAAGATCGATGAAATTAGTGTTAAGATGAAAATATATTTATTAAAGGTTTAAATACTTTTTTGGTCCTCATTTCGTAGTGTTTGTTGTGGATGGTCCTGATTTTGACATAATGTTTAAAATGGTCCTCATTTTCGCAATTCATGTCTTATTTGATCCTTTTCTGTAATTTAAATCATTAACGGAGCACTGTACAGGTACAGGTGACACGGTTTGTATTATATGGCTAATTAACGTTAATTCTTCAATTTAGGGGAAATTTTGCAATTAGGGAAATTTCTTCATCTTCATCTTTCTTGAGCTCGGATTTGTAGAGGAAGCAGCTAATACTTGACATTTCATCATTGGATTGCAGAGGTATAGCAATAAGGTATCTGTAAGCATCAATATTTAACTCTTTAATTGTTAACATCACTCTTTTCCCAAATTGCTGGGTGTGTGCTCCTAGCAGTCTTCCACATGAGTATCTTTAATTTTTGGCCAGAGAATCTTTTTCTAAAATTTGCATATAGATGCCTCATGCAAAATATTAACTGCAACTGCAATCCAATAATGAAATGACAAGTGTTAGATGCTTCCTCGAGCTCAAGAAAGACGAAGATGAAGAAATTTCCCTAATTGCAAAATTCCCCCCTAATTGCAAAATTCCCCCCTAAATTGTAAAATTAACGTTAATTAGCCATATGTACTGTACACGTAACACACCCTAATACAAACCGTGCCACCTGTACAATGCTCCGTTAATGATTTAAACGACGTTACAGAAAAGAACCAAATAAAACATGAATTGCGAAAATGAGGACCATTTTAAACCTTCTGAGTACCGTTTTAAACATTCTGTCAAAATGAGGACCATCCACAACAAACACTACGAAAATGAGGATAAAAAAGTATTTAAGCCTTTATTAAACGTTGAATTTAAAGAATATTGAACTTCTTTTTCGGACATATGAATTTTATTTAACCAATTTTAGGGGTACAAAATATTTATTTACCTCTAAATTTTTCTCTTTCCAGTCTCTGTTTATTAAAATCTAGAAGTTATCGATATTTTTAATCCATGTTCTACACGAGGAATTAAAGCAAGTCCAAGTCTTTGAGCTTTTCTTAAGGTAGAAGTCTTTCAAGTTATATATACATTTGACATACAAAGTGGAAGGATATATATACCTTTAAGATAAAAAAAGGTCTTTAGTTCATATTGAATTGAAAATTTACACATGTCTTCACTCGTTATCCAAACAAGTCTTCAAAATGAAAAGTAGCAACCACCATTGTTCACATGATGTTTTCTAGAATAAAGTGTCACCATGAATTAATTACTCTGATGAAGAAGTGCGATCTACTTTTGATAGAAAAATAATGGGTCATTCTAAATGAAAAAGAAGAAATATAATTGGTTGTAATCATATTGTTGCTTACAATTTCTTTAAATTTAAAATATTTTTTTCTCAAATTTAAAACTGCTACGTACTTAAAAAAATTGTTATAGTCTTTCTATTCCATTTTTTTTAAATAAGTTCATGGTACGTTATTAGATCAAGATTTTATTAAAAAACATTGAGAGGGTCTAATTGAATCTATGATAAAATAAAAAAAATAGAAATTAGTTTACGAAATAAAAAAATATTAATTATTAAAATAGTTATTATTAATTTATATTTGGTTGTTAAATTAGTCACTATTTAATTAGAGACTAATTTAGAAATCAATTTTTTTGGCAGAAAATTTTTAGTAGCTAATGTTTAATCACCAATTTATTTGGTAGGTAAAATTTTGATAGTTAAATTTATAAATCAATTTAAAGATGAATTATAACTTTTTTAATTTATAATAGTGACTATTTTAATAACTAATAACTTTTTACTTATAAATTGATATCTAAATTGGTCGTTACAGTGATTAACATCTTTTAGTTATTAAAATTATTATTAATGACAATTTTTCTTTGTAATGATATATAAAATATGAAAGTTCACTTATACCAAACATAAATTTTAAACAATATTTAATTACGTATTTGGATAAAGGGATA
>Ga0214543_1003115_pt1 | contig 32387 bp, 18 predicted proteins | sample CNSS2metaG_FD_160094 | JGI IMG/M metagenome (GOLD analysis project Ga0214543, IMG submission 160094) | Root nodule microbial communities from cowpea collected in UCLA plant growth center, Los Angeles, California, USA - CNSS2 | ecosystem: Host-associated > Plants > Roots > Nodule | place: USA... | reverse complement strand
GTGTGATTTATAAAAAAAAAATAAAATATTATTTTAATATAAAATATATATATATATATATATATATATATATATATATATATATATATATATATATATATATATATATTTAAATATATAACAACAACTTTCACAATTTAACTTTACCATATATTTGTCAATAAGTGAATTTGTCCATGTAACTTTCGAATTATAATTTATTATGATTATAGACATTAATTTTATTAGAATTGAAAAAATAATAATACCATTTAATAATTCATATTTTAATATATTTAAAAATATGTATGTTTTATTTTATTATATATTTATTAAGTATCAAAAACATTTATTGATATAAATTTTTGTATATATAATGTATTTGGTAAGATCAATGAACTAGCTACTACTTTATTTAACTACTTTACAGACTATTTTAATTAATATAAATTTAAAGTAATTTATTCTAAGAACTTCTAAATTATAAGTAGCTTTTAGCTACATTTGTAACTTATTTAATTTTCTTCCACTACTATCTTCTTATATTTTAATATATTTTTCTGTTATTCTTAATTTTGTTTAATCTATTATTATATATTTTAATAGTATAGACACAATTAATTATTGTACTATTTTAAATATTTATTTCATTATTTGACATTACAAATTGAAGTAAAAAATGTTCTACATATATGATGTTATTATGTGAAAATTACACGTTAAAAAATTGTAAAAAATAAACTTAGTATAACAGTAGTTTAAATTAAGGAATAATTTTTTTTGTTAAAAATAAATAAAGGTTAAATTTGATTATAAATTTAAATAAAATGAATTATTCAATAAAAAGACATATATAACATCCAAAAAAAGGAATATAGATATTGAAAAGTTTAATAAACATTTAATCATTTTAAAAACAATTCAAAATTATAATTACATAATAATATTTAAAAAAAAACATATATTTTACTTATATAATAAAAATGATATAATTATATTCCTTTAAATTTATCAAATTCAATACTTACTTCTAATTCAATAAAATAATTTATCAATTAAGTTAAGAGATGATCAAATTATCATTTGGTTTATCAACTAGAAACTAATTTGTTCTTTATCAATTAATTTATCATTTAGTTTTTCATGTAACAAGAAACTTTTAGGATAACTATAGTTTAATCGTAATATATTGAATGATATAACATGTGGTAAAAATTATAACGAAATAATTTGATTATTTCCCGTGTGTGTATTATATATATCTATATCTATATATATTATGGTCAAACTTTATTTTATCTCTTAGGAGATTCTAATTCTTGTGCTATTGGTCAACACAGCAAAATCAATGTTGATAATAATTTTATTTTATTTGCAAAGTAACTTGCCATTGGTTTTCACGAGGATTTTGCAAGGTCAAATTGGTGTGAATGAGCATTGACCAATCTATTTAAATATAGTTATTTATTTATTTATTTATTTCACTTAAACAGTATACGTTTCTCTTGAAAAACAAAAAGAAAAAGTATCACTCCACCCCATCAAATGTTGAAAGTCAAATTCTGCTACAATAATTTAGATTTTTGTTTTTTCTATCGAGTCCTCTGATTATGAAATATTTATTTCGTGGTATACAGGCTTAAAATTTCACTATTCTCAAATGTGTTATATGAAGAGAGAGAATAATAAATGTCTACCACAAGAATATGAGGGATATATATACATATACAAATTGCATTGGCATATATAATTATTTCTTTTAGAGATTACATATAACTATTACAAGAACCAACCTTATTTACGATTACTATATGTTTAATCAATTACATATACTTAGACACAAACTTATTATCACTGTTTAAACTAAAATAATCTTATACTATGTAATTATTCTAAGAAATTTGTATTTACCTTTGTGAATATATAACAATGTTAATAAAATTTATTTAGTTATATTCTTTATTACGTGAATGTCTATTTCAATGAGAGTTCAATCTATAATTTATCATTTATGAAAAAAACATAGCTCCTTCTACTAGATCCGAAAATGAAATGTAAAATTATAATAATGAATAATAACGCATGTGGTCAGGAGAAAATATTTTTAAAAATTGTGTCCAATTTAATGTCCTTGAAATAATTAGATAAATTTGTCTTTTTATTATTTATATTAAAATATAATGTTTCATATACAAATCGAAAAGGTATTGAAAAGTTAGGATATATATTTTAAACAAGTTTGAAAATTTTCTACTAATTAAAAATGTTATTTTTTTATCATCAAAGTTTAACGAAAATTATTAGTTTATAGTGTTGGTTTATTGATATAGTTTCTGTTTTTTACCTTTCTAAATTTATTTCTTATCTTGAAAATATTTTTAATTTTTTTTATTGTTGTCTTAACATTATTACCTAATAGCTCAGCTAACACTGAAATGAGACTGTGTTAAAGAGTTGTTCTAAAAGCAAAAGTATATGCGGAGAGGGTGAAAATCGAATATCCTACTCCAACCATTTACGAGACACAGGTACCCATGCATGGGATTCATAACACTCCAGTTGATTAAGATTCAAAAATTGATCAAATTGCTTTTCTAATTGTTCTAGCAAAAGATGATAGGCCTAATGTTAGAGACATTCACTCTATCATTTTTTAGAGGAATAGTTTACATTCTGGTCCCATTTATTTTTATTTTTTCTTCTTCCTCCACCTTCCTTTACCATCCGCCACCTTCTACCACTCTTTTCCCTTTTCCTCCTTCTCTTCTCCACCATCCACCATCCACCTTCCACCACCTTCTTCCCGTTCTCCCCTCTCTTCTCCACTATCCTTCTCCTTTCTAATCTAATCATTCACACCTACATCTAAATAACACACGTTTCCAAATAACTTATCAAGTAGGTTTGGATGCAAGAGTCAAATTGAGTCGTTTCATTTTAAAGGTCGACTTAAGTCAACCTAAGTTGACCTGAGATCTAGGTTGAGTTGAGTCAGTCTAGGACTCAAGTTGATCCAAGTAAGCTTTGACCCATTGAAGTAAGATAATCCAAATTTAAGTCAACATGAGTCGGCACAAATCATAGTTGAGCCGATTTGACTTGAGTCTAGATGAACCTAAGTTAGACTAAGTTCGGGATGAGTCGAATTGGTCCAAAACAAATCGAACTAACTCGGCTTGAAACTAGTTGGAGGCAAGTCGGTCCAAACAATTTCATTGAATTTAGTCTAATTAAGAAAGCGGATCTGATTTAAATTGAATCCAATTTAAATTGGATTAAAAAAAAACCAAATCTAGTTGATCTAGTTAAAATAAATGTAGATTATAAATCCTATCTGTTTTATTGGATCTAAATTGGATTTTTGAAATATCCAATCCATAATGAACCTTACTTCTGAAGAGTTATGTCTAAATGTTTGAGATTGACATGTAACATTTAAATGAAATTGCATGTTTTGAAACCTTATTTACAGTTTTTTTTTTCAAACGAGGGAACCAGATAATGATGGTAACTGTAGTACAATAATCCCAGTAGAGTTTAATGTATAACAGTTTCCCTGCATAATCGAAGTTTTATGCAAAGAAATAAATCCTTGACTTAACAAGTTCTATGTCATGCTACCTTTTCTTAGAAAAAAGTTGGTGTATAATTATATCAATGTTTTTGTTTGTTATTCCATATATTGTTACAAAAGAAATGTGCAAATGATGCATACAATGTTGAAAGAAAAACTCAAATTAAATCACAAAGCCGAAAAGTTCTTCACATGCTGTGTACTCTTTGATCCCTTCGAGATAAAATTCTCTAGCTCCACCATAGGATGAACAACCTTCCCAACATATCTTGATGCTTAAGCTTTCTTTTTCTTCTGTTTCCTTACTATTTTCACAACCAATTGGGTTGCTGTCACACTCTTGACGTATTTCTGTTTCATTGCCTCCATTATAAGTTACGTTGTCCCCTTTTTCTTCACTATTCTCCATGCCTAAATCTTCTTCATTTGGTGGTTCCTCCTTCACTCTTGAGTTTGTTACTTCTGAAACATGAGAGTTTTCTGGTGCAAAGTCTTCCTTTACATATGTGTCACTGCAATCTACTATAGATGGCAATGCAGAGACAACCTGCAATTTATTATATCAATCAAATAAAGTATAATCAACATATTATTAACAAAATGATTCTCTCACACCTAAGTAATAAGGAAAAGAGGGAAAATAAGCAATGTTATGAAAAAGAAAAAATATAGAAGTGAGTATTAACCGATGTAAAACATCAAGCTTAGATAACTCATGTTCAATCACAAATCGACTTAATCGTATACATTCTTGTCAGAGCGAAAGGTTATTTCTGACTTCACATACTTCTCATAGTTTATGTTGGAAGTTCCTCGTTAACTAGAGATAAAGTCAATTCACAATATATAACTGGATTAAAACCTCATAATCCAAGTTAGTTTTGTAAGATAGAGTTAGACTTAAAGTTTTAATTTTAGAAGCAACTTTTTTCAGCTGAATATGAAGACAAATATTGAGTTTTTCATTGACCTGGAACACTACCATAACTTGCTCTGAAGGTTGATCTACTATCAACAACTGATCTGCCTTCCATCAAATTTAACACAGACAAAGTCATTTTTTTTCGTTTTGGTGATTTATTAACCTATCACCAATCTCATTGAATTAAGAGAGATGTTAAAAACACATGCTTTTGAACACACTATCGCTTTTAAGTTGAAATTTTTTGGATATGACAAAATCAAACCCTTATCTTCATCTTATTTGGTGACTCTGTACCCTGATTTTATAGTTTTCTACAAATTTTAACCCATAAAAAAAGATTCTTATAGAAGGGTATTAGAAAGTATATGTTTCTGACACTCGAGCGTAAAATAATTTGTACAACTTTCAAATTTAACTCTTCAACTAGAATATTTCCTCTGTAAATCTTACCATATCCATTGTGAACCTTTCGTTTGGATTCTTTCTCAGACAGTTTTCTATCACGTGGACCAATGCAACTAGTTGTTGCTCATCATAGGAGCTGCTGACTTTGGGATCTACCAACAGTAGAAACTTTTGTTCTTCAAGAAGTGACCTTATCTGAGAATTTTGTGCAATGCGCATAAGGAATGAAATCAGTACAATATGACAGTCTAGTTATATAAATGGAAAAAATATGGAAGATAAAATGCTCAGTTTCTTATCATTAGGACTTGTGGCTTCAATTTAATGGAAATTGTTGAAGCCTAACAATGCACAGCTCAGTAGTAAGATTCCAAAGGTTATAAGAAAACTCCTAAATCAAGAAATGACTACGAGGAGCACAAGATTCAGAAAACAAAGTTAGACATGCTCCTCCAACAAATCTACGATCAAGTTTCAACACCTGAATTTGCTATTGGTAAAAAATGTGATGAATGTAAATATGTTTAAGTTACTACACGTATAAAGGCTCACTGCTATGGGATATATATGTGTTTTAAAAATGACTTTAGCTCTGTAAACTGAAGCACATAATGAATGGATATTGCAGAATTCTCAGAATGTTCATAGATGAAATGTGGACGATAAGAACAATAACACAATTTTTTCTCATATATGGTTGGACGATAATAAAGAAATGTGAAACATATTTGTTGCTCTCAAATAATCATCAATTGAAGTACCATATAGTTTATAGAAATCAAATCATGTGGCTCTTACACATTCAGTGGGACATCTCTCTCCTGATATTTTTTCTGTAATCATACGGCCAGTGATCAACTCCACAAGAACTATACCAAAAGAGTATACATCTGCCTTAGTCGATAGTATTCCACTCTCATAACACTCTGGTGCAGTGCGTCCACAATTCCTCATTCTTTTAAGTCTTTTGAGATTTTTTAATTCACATCTTTCTTTTCCAAACACAAAGTCTCCTACCTAATTCAGCAAATGGTTAGTTTGTTAAGATAGCAGGTTAGCTTACACAGATTGAAACTTGGCCTATATATATATATATATATATATATATATATATATATATATATATATATATATATATATGTTGCTCCACAGCATTAAGGTTAGAAGTAAGTACCAGTGGTTTCAACTCATGATTTAGAAGAATGTTACTTGGTTTTATTCCTCCATGTGCTATATTATTCTCATGTAGATAGTTTAGACCTCTGGCAACACCTATTGCAACTTTCACCCTTTCTCCCCAAGTCAGTGTTCTACCACTTTCTCCTGCATGATTCAGAACGTTCCTCTGGTATGAACATACTTTAACAAAGTTTGTGCACATAATACCCAAACCTCATTGAAATTTAACATTCACATTTTTATCCTTACTTGATAAGTACAGGTCAAGAGAACCGTTGCATGCCTTCTCATACACAATCAGCAATTGACTTAATCGTATGCATGAACCCAACAGCATGATCACGTTTTCATGTCTGGCATTTATAAGCAATTGGAATTCTGACATGAACACCTTCTGCTCCTGTAAGTTTGTGAATGCATGTTGCTTAATCACTATTTCCTGGTTATTCTCTAGCTGGCCTCTGAAAGCAGGTCCATATTCACCTTCACATAGAGAGTACTTAACTGAGAATCCTTCTGTAGAAGCTTGAAGCTCTTCATAAGTATATTTCCTTTGCAATCCACTGTTTGGTCGACTACTTTTGCAGATTGAGCAATCAGAAGACTTTGAATTTCCCAAAATGATTTGGCCTTCACTCCCATTCAATAAACTATCATCACAGCTTCCCTGTATTTGTGTTTTATCCTTGCTCACCATTAGTTTCTTATCTACTTCTTTACCCATTTCTTCTATCTCAAAGCTTCCCTTAATGTGCAGTTTTTCCTGGAATTGTTGGACAGGGTTTATCTGATCAATCATGTCATTGCTGATAGGTCTTACCCCGAACATCTCCTCATGGGGACTCCTCTGCACATCTTCTTCACCCTGTATCATCCGATCTTCATTTCTATGATCATTCTTGTGATTGGTTTTAACTGTCAATCTTTTACTGCTTTCTTCCTTGTATTGGTTTCTGTCGATCAATTCTTGTTCCTGTTTCTTCACTTGATCAGCCTTCATATGACCTATCATTCGGTTATTGTTAGATCTATTGAGACTCCTTGACTTAAAAAGTTAAAGAAACAAAGATAGCTGAAACCTAACTAGTATTCTCTTAAATGCTTAATCATGTAAAATCAATCAATTGTCTATTTATTACTTTTACCCATATGTCTTGCTTTCTACTTTGTCTACTATATATCTTAGCACTCTTGTAGTTTTCCTACATTACCTTGTGTACTACTCGTGGGGAGATCATTTGAATATGAATTTTCTAGAGAAGAATCTTGAATTTCACAACACTCAATTGATTCTTCTATTCCTTGTAAGGAAGATAGAACCTGAAATAGCCCAAAGAATGTGTAAGTTTCAAATGATAAGCTGTTGACAACGTATTGTATAAAATTGTTCATAACACTATTCTTCCTTTCCTGTATTTAATTGCATTGTGAACATGTCATGACTGGTTTATTTTACAATTATTCTTTGTTTTCCTTAATTAAAATGTGAACTGTATACATGTTCTTTAATGTAAATAAATAAAAAGTAGATACCTTTTCACATTGTTATCTTGGTTTTAAATTTTAAGGCCATCATTATCCTAGAAATTCTGGGTATGGTTTCCTATAGCTCTGGTGTATCAAAGAGCTTCATATTCAAGGATTGAATGAACTTTTCACGTGAAACCATAAAAGACATAAAATTGTATGTTGCTGTGAAACAACTTCTCCCATACATTATTTGTGGAATTCTTTTATCTTGGCTTTGTCCATATGTTGAACTTCAATGTTTCCTTGTTGAACTGCTATAAAATCACTTTTGGGTTCTAGCATTTCAGTTTAGCCTCTTAGATATATAGTTAAATCCAGCTACCATACGTTATATAATTAAAACATCAGTATACAATAGTTTACAATCTTTCAAGCTCCATGTGCTTTCATTGAGAGAAAGCATGTCATGATTAGTGTCAAACAAATAAAATCATTCCAAAGTTAAGCCTAAACTTCTAAGAGTTGGCAATCCGTGTAGTGTCAAAACTTTCATGTCTAAGTTGTACTTGTGCTTTATGCATGGTTCAAGTTCAAACAGCCTTTATGATCATTAGGATATAAATTTATTTAGAGACCTCATCTGAAAGATTAAGCCATTAGGATGACTAGTTTTCTTCACATTGACAAAATCCATCTTCTGATATTTGCTTTACATGTCCTGCAGTTCTTTGACATATATAATTTTACTCTATAGATTGTTATTTATCTAGTAACTATCAATCGTTCAAATTGACATATTCTACATCACTTGTACTTACCACATTCATTGAATATCTATCATTGGGATTCTTTTTGAGACATTGTTCTGTTACTTGGACCAACCATACAAGTTTTTCTTCTTCACAGGAGTTACTGATTTTCCCATCCAACAACGGGCGGTACTTCTTTCCTGTCAGTAGGGGCCTGGCCTGGAAGGGAACAAAAATACAAAGAAAGGATTTGGTGTGGTGCACATAAGCAACAAAATTAGAATGGGAGCAGCTAAACTCCAAACCAAATAGTGAGTTTTGTAAGAAATTTTTACTCAAACAACATTTAGTCCCTGGAGTTTTTGGTTTTGTGACAACAAATGGCCTATTCAAAATGAAACATTGACGAACACAAACATGATGTAAAACATAGTTTGCGAATAAAGTGACCTCTGCACTGTATTCACACAAAGAAATATGACGAATGAAAAGAATTAGCTACCTCAACAATATATTTGCATGGCATTAAAGAGTTTATGCTACTTTAACAAATCATATATCTATATCATGTTTTGATGAGTGGAAAATTTGGAATGTAGTATTTCTCCATAAAGACTTTTAAGGAAGAAAAATAATGAGAAAAAATGAAATGAGTATTTCTATATATAAGTTAAAATTAGGTTGTTAAAACTCTCTCAAATAGTTTCTCTAAATTTTTATTTCTTAACGTGTGCATAAGTTAACTTTAACATATGGAGAGACTCATCTCATTTTTTATCTTCTTATTTTTTTCTCTCCTGGAACTCTGTTAAGAAAAAAATGTTCAAATAGACCCTAATTTGCATATTGATATATCAACTTATTAACATGATTTTCTTACCCAGTTAACAAGGCTTTTTCCATCTGGTAATTTGTCCGCAGCCCTCCGGCCACTGATCAGCTCCAAAAGAACCACACCAAAGGAGTATACATCTGTCTTATAAGATAGTTTTCCATTTTCCAGATACTCAGGTGCTGAATATTCAGAATTTCTTACACTTTTATCTTTTCTGGATTTCTTTGGTCCAACTTTCTGTTGTCCGAAGTGGAAATCTCCAATCTATATATATATATACACATAAATAGAAATTTCTTAGAAGATAACATAATTATACTGCACTATAACTTTAGAAACACAAAGAAAAGCTTCATATACACCAAGGTTCAAGTAAGTACCAGTGGGTCAAACTCATGTGTTAGAAGAATATTACTTGGCTTTATATTTCCGTGGATTATGTCTTTCCCATGTAGGTACTTCAAACCTCTGGCAGTACCCATTATTACTTTCAGCCTTTGCTTCCAAGTCAATGACTTGAAACTTCCCCCTGCATAATATTTAAAATTTTTCCCATTTATCTTCATGTCAATAGCAAATTCAGTTCTCTATCACCAAAAGGCAAAAAACAAATTCAATTCTCTAGTGCAATTCCAAGCATAAAATGCTTAAACTTCACTTTAATTAAAGCCCATCTTAGTCCTTACTTGTTAGGTACTGCTCAAGTGAACCGTTGCATACTTTCTCAAACACAACCATCAGTTGGCTTTCATTTGTACATAAACCCAACAGCATGACCACATTTTTATGTCTAGCACTGATGAGCAGCTTTGCTTCTGATTTTATTATCTTCTGTTCTTGGGAGGCATTGACTTGATATTTCTTAACAACAATTTTTACCCGTCCCTCTATAAGGCCTTGGAAAGTAGGTCCATCTTCATTTCCAGATAGAGAGTTCTCAGTGGAAAATCCTTCTGTAGCTTCTAGAAGTTCATCATAAGCAAAGTCTTCTGAGCATGCATTGTTTGGTCGTCTACTTCTACAAATAGAGCATGCAGAGGATTTTGAATTCTCCAAAATTGTTTCACCTTGGCGTCCATCCTGTAAGTTCTCATGGAAGCTTCTCTGTGTTTGAGTTTTATCATGGACCAGCTGATCAACCTCTGGTATTAATCCTACCTCCATCATTTTAGCAAAGCTATTTCCTTCTTGATCTTGGCTCAGTTGGTCAACTTTTGTGTGGCCCATTATGCCATCAACACTAATTTTTTGTGTTCTGATGCCCTCCATATGGAGTGTGCTTGGAATCTGTTCCTCAAACTCATTCAGCTGATCAATTTCTCTCTCGTCCATTCTGTGGTCATTCGCTATCATCTTTCCTGAGCTCCTATCCTTCCCTCGAGACCTTCTTTGCTTCTGTTCTTCGTTATGTCCGAGTTTATCAGAGTTTCCCTGGTTTGCTTTGTAAAAGAGATTATTCTCCCCACCAAGTATGCTCTCAATTTGCTCGACTTTCTGATTTTTCTGATCAGCTTTAGTTTTTGTTGAACCCACATCTGTTTATTTTTAAAGACTATTGTCACCACCAGAAAATGAAACAAAGAACAAAGAATTATCTTAACCCACAAAGTAAATTGTGTCTCCTCAAGTATATCTAAGGGGGTTCGGTTTGAATATAGAATATACAAGCTAAACATTCCTTGACATACTTGCGTCTTATTAAATCAAAATATGCTTAGATTTTTGCTACACTCTCCCGGAAAGCAATATATGTCGAAACATGCTTGAAAATTTACAATAAATTAACGCATTATTTAGTAATAATAAAACACTTCGTACCAATGCCAACGAAGGTTGGCACAACTACGAGGATCAAACTGTACCAACTTAGTCCTTGGTTATCAGTTTTGGGATACTGTGTAGACCAATTTAAAAAAATGTAGCGACTCAGATTTTGCTTTGTTCCCTACCCGTGGTCCTTCATTGTTACGTCTTTTGTACGTACCAAGAATAGGACTATTTTTACAAGGTATAACCTATATCCTGTCCCACCCCTCTTTATTTGGAGGCTGTTATGTTCTTCCAGCTTATGAAATAGCCCTTTTTAAACTTTCAATTTCTTGAAATTTCCTATAAAATCACCTACAAACTCTTCTACAAATTTCTGCTTTCCTCTTTGTATTTATACTTTTCTTGTTCTGAATTTATTTGTTACCTTGAGAACCATTTATTTCTGGCACACTTCTCGAATCTGATATAGCTGGAGTAATATCTTCTGTCATGTGGTCGAGTTCACTCTCTGCTATGCCTTGTAATGCAGAAACAACCTGAAATTGCACAAGTGAAGCGATGTAAGTTGACATGGTATACGTGAGGCAATAATAAAATAGACAATTGAACATTTTTATCTACTTGCAATAATTACAAATCTGAGTACCTATTCTTACTAGGTTTTATTCTCTAGTAAGTCAGAAAAGTTAATCTCATCCCTTCTAATCATGGTCTATATTCTAGGTTCAGACCGGAAATGACCTCGTTAGCAATTAAGGGTTAGTGCACATTGTTATTTGCATGTTTATCATGCATACTTGAGTATTATCCTTCCATATTCTTAATGTGCAATTTATCTTTGAACTTGGAAATTTTCTTGTATCTACATCTTTAAGCTATCTTGAAAATTTATTTCTTATTCATAGGGTATTCTTAGTATGATTTTTTACTTTGAAGGGTAAAAAATGATTTGGGATGGTATTAGATCATTACTCATTAAATGACGTGGAGTTTCAGTCCAGATTTTAACCGTATTGCTCTCTAAGATCTTATACTCAAAGCTTCAATTGTACTGTACATTTTTATGTTGTCTATGATCCTAGTATTTTGTATGCCACGATGAGCTTTGACTCATTCAAATTGAACTAGAAGACCCTTTGTAAGAGGTAAGCGTAAGCTTCTTATTATACTCATTCTTTATGCTTTTTAAGATCATACTTACAGCGGAACCAAACTCCTTGCTACTAAGACCAGCAAGCAATGGCAAAGTAATGTATATTTTTGTTTATACGAAGTGGTGCTCTTGCCGGAGTTATAAAAGCATTCAGCGTTTTGCCTTATTATACTGGATTATAAATATGCAGAACTTCGTTTTGTAGTTTGCATAGTGTCATTGACACAAGAAAATTTGTTGGAACTTACCATATTCATTGATGACCTTTTCTTAGGATTCTTTTCTAAACATTCTGCTATTACTTGGACCATCCAACGAAGGTGATCCTCTTCGTATGAATTTCTGATTATGGGATCCACCAATTCTGAGTAGTTCTTCTTTTTAAGAAGAGGCTTTGCCTGAAAGGAAAAAGGAAAATATCAACTGTGTATAGATGTCACAAGCAACAAGTTAGTTTATGGAGAATTACCTTATGCATAAGTTAAAAGATAAGAATTTAGAGAAGTTATGTGACAGTTTTTACAAGTCAACTTAGGGAGAAGTTCATTTCTTCTTCCTTCTTGGTTTTCTTCTGGAAGTACTCATGGACTAGCTTTTCCAAACAGACCAAAAGTATCTTCAGAAGAAAATAGAACATATTCGTAATAATGTGTAGAAACAGAAACTGAGACATATTAAACCTTTTCTTAGGATATTCTCAGCCTCATGCATGAACTCGTGAGCAAAAACTCACTATTGATCAGTATTTTGATAATTTGCGAGCTGTATGTGGAAATTATGCTGTGTCTTACCCATTCAACAAGGCTTTTATCTTCTGACGTGAAATCTGTAGTCCTTCGCCCAGCGATCAACTCTAAAATAACTACACCAAAAGAGTATACATCTGCCTTTGATGATAATTTCCCTTTCTCCTGGTATTCTGGAGCTACGTATTCATAATTCTCTTTGTTTTTATTTTTGTAGGACTTCAATTCTTGTTCTTTCCCAAAGTTGTAATCTCCAATCTAATTATATGTGTATCATTTAAAATAAAAGTTAGTTCCATTAATGGCAAAAAAATTATAACTAATTGACATTAACTGAAGATGTCCAACAAATATAATTGAAATTTAACAGATAGGAGAAATACGATGGCACAAGGTTGTCAAGTTTCAGGTATGTACCAGTGAATTGAAGTCATGTGTTAGAAGAATATTGCTTGGTTTTATATTGCAATGAACAATGTTATTGTCATGTAGATACTTGAGGCCTCTGGCAAGGCCTATTACCACTCTTTTCCTTTCTTTCCAGGTCAATGGTCTGGAGCTTTCTTCTGCATAATTTAACAAGTTCCTTTAGCATGACATTTTTAATGTGTCTTTTTTCATACGTATCAAATTCTACTGTCCTTTATTTATATATCAAATTCTGCATATAGCACATGTCTTACTTGATAGGTACTTGTCAAGTGAACCATTGCAAGCATACTCATATACAGTAAACAGGAAAGATTCTGCTGTAGATGAGCCCAAGAGCGTAATCACATTCTTATGTCTAGCTTTGAGGATGGTTTGAATTTGTGACTTTACTTTCTCCCTTACTTGAGTTTTAGTGACATCATGCTTCTTAACCACTAGTTTCATTCCTCCTTCCAGCTGGCCTCTGAAAGTGAATAGAGATCCACTTTTGGAGAGACAGTTCTTCAATGAAAATGCATCTGTGGCTGCTAGGAGTTCTTCATAAGTAAATTCCTTTTGGCCCACAATATTTGGTCGTCTAATTTTGCAGACAGAGCAGAAATTGTACATCGAATTTTCCAAAATACTTTTCTCTTGCTCTCCACCATCCAATATAGCAGCACTGAAAATGCTCAATGTCTGTGCATGATTCTTACTCAGCAAATCATCTATTGGTTGATCAATCATTTCCTCACTCATTTCTGGATTGCTCCAGTCCCAATTCTCACCATGGAAGAAGTTGTTTCTCCTCTCTTCATCTTTGCTTGGTTGATCAGCTATTTCCTGAGCAGGTCCTTGATCCGTTTTAATCATAATTGCTGTGTCCCCCACCATCTCAAGGGACATGTTTTGCATCTGTTCATGATGGTGGCCTTGCTCAGCTCTTTCTATTTTATCTATCATTTGATTACTATTTATTTCTGTTCCATCCATGCTCAGGTGATTCGGACTAGCTGGAAATATATTTTCATTGATATTGGCTTTATCATTCGAGCAACCCTCTTCCTCATAGGTCCTAATTTGTATCTGGTTCTGTTCATCATCTTCAAGTTTTCCTATCATTAGATTGTTCTTAGTTGCAATAAGGTGTTCAAAGAGATTATACTGAAACATGCAATGAAACAAGGCCACAATATCCTAATTCAACATTTAAATCATTAAAAATTGAAAATAGAAACGCCTAGTTGTTATGATTACTATGTGGGCTAAAATCAAATAGTATTCCAGAACTCACTCTTAGGGAAAGGATCAATGTCGTCGAAAAGATGTTTATATGGAACACTTGGTAAACTTTCATCATATGTCTCATGGCTGTTACATGGTATTTCATCTGGAACATCTAAAGGCCCTCTTAGTCGAAGTATCCGATCGTTACTCTTTAATATAGATATACCACAAGAAAGCCTCTGCAGGAAAAACTCCTCATCTTTCTTCATTTTCCTGTGAACCAAGAATACTTTTTAGACTGATATGAGGTTCTGTTCAGATTACTGATGAAATCAAAGATCTTTTCATTTGATATTTGCCTGCGTTTTGAAAATTTTCATTTCAAGTTATACAGATTTTACATTTATTTCAAGCTGGGGAATCCTAATTGCTGAACCACAAAAATGGATTCAGTGTCACTAAGCTCAATTTTATCATAAAGTCGAAAACAAATAAATATCACTAAGCAAGCATTTACTAATACAACATTGAACTAATTCATCTTTTCTCAATTTATCATTCTTATTTTGCTCATAGCTATTTGATTTGATTTTCCTCTATTTGTATGCAAGTCTACTTGAAACTTCTTAGATCTACTCAATACTATAGTCTTAACACTGGCTGAATTATCTGATGAGTTAAATTGTCTTCTAGGCATGACATGCTTGAGATCTTTAGCTGGTATCTTAAATTATTATCCAGGAGTAGAGTAAGATTTCAACAGATATACTTGACCAATAGTTTAAACTTCTATTCTCCTGCCTTTTTCCTAAAATAGATTCTAACTAAGATTATGCAATCAATTGAAGTATCAAATTTGTTTGAATTTTTGCTGTATGCTACAAACAGCATACTTGAAGTTGTAAAAGGAAGCTGAATAATTTAAGAAGAAAAATATTACACTCCATTCTGTAGAAAGATAAGATTTGTATATGCTGCATGAGTTAGTGGATTTAACAGATATGTTGTGATAGTCTTCAGATCAGGTGGTTGAGAAAAATTATCTCCGAAAATGATTTTGTCCTCTTATCTACATTTTTTATCCCAGAAGTTTTACTTTGGTGCCTTAGAATGTATCTGTTAGACCAAATTGATCATCCCTCAAACTAGTTTGCTCAACTTGGTGACAGGTGACAAATTGTGACAATCATATGAATGTTTGTCACGTCATATGAATGTTTTTCAGATGTTACATCATATGAATTTTGTCAGATGTTCAGCACTCTTAGAACCAAAATCTGACTAGAGCATCAATTTGGTCTAACATAAACACTTTTAATAATCTAATCAAGAAAAAATCACACTTAAAGGACTAAGTTGAAGCATATAATGTAGAAAGGAACCAAAATATTATTTTAGCTAAAATTATTTTATAGCTGGTTTGCCTAGTCATGTTATAAGTGACACATCTATGTGTTGGAAATCCTCCCCGGGAATAACAATACAGCATAACGTGCCATCTTGAAGTAAAAAATGTCACAAGCTAAAGCAGTCATGTTTTTCTATGATGTTACTACATGCAATTCCAGTTCATATGCCCTTGCTTTAAAAAATAAAACATGTAGTGAATTCTGGTTTTCAGTTAGAGTTTGCCTGACCTGTCAAGTATCACCCAAGTTGCCTGTAGGTCTATGGCTACTTCTAAAGCCACATCTTTTAGTGAAGATCCTGTAAACAGCTTTATCTTTAGTCCAACCTGCAAATACCATGCACAATTTAATAAATTGCAAAAATAGTAAAGCATGCAACATGACAGGCATATCATATCATTTTCTGTTAATTATCTCTTGCTACGAACGAAACAAATACAGGGCTGCATCTTAGTTAAATAACTGAATGAGCAGTTTACATAATTGATTGATTTTCATTCACATTTGCTATCAATTATAGTGTGGCAATTATGCAATAGATTCTTGAGCATGTATCTATCCCTTATTAAAATTGAGACAGTGGCAGAATGGTCCACACCTTGGCCATTGGAGTCTGAAAATTTTACTTAGTGTGAAAGATATGAAATTTAATCGTAGTTTGTCATATAATTTCTATAAAATTCAAGTATGATTTACACTGCCTGCTTGAACATATGGCTTTTCCTACCCAAAACCCCCCTTAAGTAAAAGCACGTATGGTGACCTTGCTCTAACACCAGAGTTGGGTTTTCCTTTTGAGAAAAGATTCATTAGGAGAGATTTCATAAATCTGACCTAAAGTCCAATCCACGTATGGATGGACATCACTTTCGTCCAAAAACCTTAAAATAATAGGATTATGAGTTTTTTTTCTATACGGTCCTCCATTCTCTTACACTCGGTTAGATTTCCAACAATTTTACACTCTTGCTATTATCACTTAGAATATAATGAAAGTATTTCTTAATGCTAAGTTAAAAATAAAGATCTATTTTACATTAACTTTGCTAGTGTGATTCCCACCTACCACACAAAAAATATCATCACACTAAGGCACAACTTTGATACTTCCTATTGGTACTTATCAACTTGCAACAAATCATGAAGCTTCTTTTTCATCATTATTATCCAGGCAAAGTTCAACAGAAAACCAAAGATAGAAAGGAGGTTTATTAAACAGTACTCATATTACCTTATTTGATTCATATTGTTTGGCAATCTGAGCAAGTTCCTCGTTGTTCAGGTACTCTTCTTTCTTCTTTGCAAGTACTTTGTCGACGATTCTCTGGTTTACTCCGACCAACCGCTTATCCACCGTGATTCTGTATCCCACTACAAAAGGAATTGGAGGAAAGGAAACAAAAGAAGTGATTGATCAGTAAAATTTGCTCAAAAGGGTTACAACGTTCTTCATCCTGAGCTACTAAAACACTACATTAGATCCTGGTATTTTTTTTTTTTCACTTTCTTCATATTACAGTTTAACTTTTCTTTTTTAAGGGCATGAATAACTAGAACTTCTGAAAACAAGTAATCTGTTAAAAACTTCAAATCTGTTAAAGAATACGTACTGGGAGTATAAACCTCATGCAGGATTGCAACTACGGTCACCATATCTTCAGGCTCAAGTGATAAGGCCTTTGTAATCCAATAAAAAACTCTTAAATTAAGTACTTTAGATGCATCCTGTATCACCACCACATTCTTTGCTGTTGTGGCCATGAATTATGTTTGCTCAATCTCTTTGCAACTGAACTTTAGGTGGTGAAAAGGTGTTCAAGTGAATAGAAACACAAAAGGAGCCACAAAATTGACATAACTTGCTACCAATGCCAGTGAGAAATTACGTCGAACACAACAACTCCGTTAGGAGTTACAGATAGAAGCAGAACTTAGCAGATCTTTGATTGAAGATGAATCCATGGATGGTTAGTTATAAGGGACATGGTGGAGACAAAATGTACATACAAATTGAGAAGTAGCATTTCGAGTTAATATCGGGTATTGTAAGTAAATGTCCCTCTTTAATGTCACGAATTCACAGCTAAAACTATGTTTTGGCAAAATCTAAGCTCATTGTACTAGAAAACCCATTGTCACTTTTTCTGGTTGTACTCAGACACATGACAAAATTATGACTAAGTTGATGAAAAAAACAAAGAAAATTTCCTTGTTGAGACACAAAATTACTAAGCCGGCCTAAGGTTTGAAGCACTTATATTCCATTCCGACTTCAACCATGCACTATGCGTGATCCATCAAAAGCCTAGATAGTAAGCCATGGATTCTATGTATGTATTTTGTGCATTTGTGTATGGAACTCACAATGTTCTTTTCGAAACATATAAAGCCTTGAGAAGTAAAACCAAATTGCCATTGTAATATTTTAATCCATGCAAAAAATATTGAACTTAGGCAAAAGTGAAATTGTGTCTTTACCTGTGTTTTTAGCTATGATCCTTATCGTTGGTTCCTTCTGGGTATGGCTAAAATCTATGGGGAGTTATGTTCTAGAATTAATATAATTACATTTTTTTTATTACTGTAATTTGCTTAGTCCTTGACTCTGCTAAATATGTTTTGGTTATTCATAATTTTAAAATAAATTAATGAACATTCTTATTTTAATGTTTTAAAATATATTAAAAAAAATTTAAATTACTAACAACATTTCAAAAAACAAATAAAACACAAAAAACGAATCAAAATATTAGTGAACCATGAATTAAAATTTTGTTTTTTTTCCCTTACCTTCATTATAAATTGGCGGACCTTAGAGGGGGCCATGGCCCCCCAACTCCCAAGAATTTTTAATTTTTTTAAAAAATATTTAAATATATATATATATATATATATATATATATATTTAAATTGATTTTTATTTTTTTTTATAAAATATAATATTTAATATTAATAAATAATAAAATAAAAATTAAACATAATAAAAGATAATAAAATTTATTGAGATTTTTTTTTCTCTCATTTTAAGTTTCGTATCCATCTATTATTTTTACATCCTTTCTTTTGTTTTTCATTTTCAAAAAGAGATAGAAAGTTAGACATAAATTCATGTTCTCACTCTCAATTCTCATATGTTCTCTTTTAAGATGAAAAAAGTAATTCTCTCATTTCTTTTGATAGAAAAATATTAGTTTGATATTTAATTTTTTTTTAATCTTCTGAGTTTTTGTATATTTATTTTTTTATGAATATAAAAAGAAAAGTTATGTATTATATGTTTTTTCATAACTATTTCTTAAATGTGACTTAACTATCATATTTGTTTTTCTAGTTATTATGTCTCTCAATTTTTGATTAGATTTTGATAAACTATTTTTTAGTCTTAATTTTTTTTGAATAGGTATATTGATGAAAAATAAAATAATAGATTTATTTTTTTAAAGTGATAAAAGGAATATACCTTTCAAGATGAAAACAATAGGAATCCACCTCTTCACCTATTTTCAAGTATGTTAGGAATTCAATTGTTGAATTAGAGAACCATTTCTTAAGATTCAAAGAATTAGAAGGGGAAGTTTCATATTAGTTCTTTTAAATGATAGGTGGAATGTTTCATATTAATCCTTTATAACTTATTATAAGAAAACGTTCTCAAATATTATAATATATAGGGGAATAGATGAAGTTAGAAAACTTATTTAAAATGAGTTTCATATCAAATATAATTTCAAAACTATAATTTTTTTAAAGAAAAACATACAAGGATTTCAATACTAAATTATATATACTTTTGTTATTGCTAATAATAATTAAATATATAAAATTTGAATATATTATTTTGGCTCTTTCAAACTCTTTTATCAAGATCCGCCAATATGCATCTCCACAGTAACAACAACAAAATTTGAATACTCTCTTTCGCTGTACCACGTGGTTGTCATCGCCACTACTACAAGACATTGATATCACTGTGTCTTATATGTTTTTGAAGGTTTTTTTCAGAAAAATTATTTTGAAAATTTTATTCTACAATATATAATATATCTTGTATATTTTGAAAAGTTTGTTTCAGAAAGCTTGTTGTATGGCATAGATTTTGAAAATCATATTTCAGAAATATTATTTTAGAAAGCTCATTCTTGAATACATCTTATATATTTCAAAAATCTTGTTCTAGGAGTTTTATTCCAGAAATTCTATTATGAAAATTTTGTTCCAAAAATTTTAAAAAACTTGTCCAAGAAGATTTATGAAACAGATACTTTGAAAGTTACCATTATAAGAAAGTAGAATGATTATTCTAAAAAGTCTGAGGGTGCAGATTGTAATAGAGAAAGTATGAGAAGAAAAGACCCATATATGTGATCTTTTAACTTTTTGTGCTTTTCTTTGCAAGGGGTATAGAGATTCAGATTTGCCAATTGCTTCCTGCACCCATCAAATTTCAACATACACCCCATCAATTATGTAAAATTTATGCTTCGGAATGATATTTTACTCTTTCGAAAATAGAAATTCAGACAAATATTTCCCACCTTCTCCACCTATTCTGGATTACATGTTTAGAAAACTTATTTTAGATTCTGATTTCGAGAAACTTTACCTTCACCATTTCACCCACTAGATACCTCTGCTAGTTTATTATAACGACATGGTTTCGCTATTACAATTTTAATAAATAATTTAATGTGTTTAAACGACAGTGTTTTGGTCATCGCTTTTATTAATGTTACAAAAAGCCCTCTAATAAAAGTAACAGTGGCGCGATAGTGTTTTGGTGCTCTCTTTCTTTTATGAAAACCCTCTCATGAATGTAATAGTGGTTTTGAAGCCATTATTTCTTGTCTTCAAAGTTTAAAAAGTAATTTCTTTTAACAATGTTCTTTTTCTTTATACTTTATACAGTTATTTTGATTTTTTCTTTCAATACATTTAAATGTATAAACATATATTATTGTCTCATTCATGATTTTTTTTTTGAAAATATTCATGTTTGTATATTTTATGATCGATGTAATAAATGATTTCAGTTTGATTCATATTTTGTTTATAGGAGTAATTCATGGATACAAGTTTGAGTCCTTTGGGTTAATTATGGTGGTAGTAAAGGTTGTGAAGTTAAAAAACACTATCCTAGCAAGAGTAAAAAATATGAGTCTATTATTTCTTACATATATGTTTGTTGTAAGGAAGGTTTGCGAATAACAGATAAAAGAGACTTTAAGACCAATAACCCTCGACTTGAAACAAGAACAAGATGTACAACAAGAATGAAAGTTAAAAGAGTCAATGAAAGCTATAAAATAGTTGATTTTATTGATGATCATAATCATCCACTTCATCCACCAAAAGCAGTTCATCTATTAGTTTTCAACGAAAAATAACAAATTGTTAAGAATATGAACTTGAAATGGCAAAACATGCAGGGATTCAACATAAGGCATCATTTGATTTGATGAGTAAAATATGTAGGAGGTAGAGAGAATTTTTGCTATACACGAAAAGATGGAAAAAACTATCTGAATTCAAAGAGGAAAAAGAGATATGGCATATGGTGAAATTGGAAACTTGTTACAATATTTCCAACAACAACTAATAGATAATCCTTCATTTTTTTATGCCTACCAAATGGATATGGAACAACAAATAACAAACATATTTTGGGTTGATGCAAGAATGTTACATGACTATCACTGTTTTGGAGATGTCATTTCATTGGATACAACATATTGTACAAATAGAGATTATAGACCCTTTGCAATTTTCTCGGGATTTAATCATTATAGAAGAGGAGTGATATTTGGGAAAACCTTATTGTATAATGAGACCATTGAGTCCTTCAAATGGTTATTTCAAACATTTTTGTAGGCACACAATCAAAAAATTCCACAAACTATTTTTACTGATCAAGATCAAGCCATGAAAAGAGCATTAGAGGACATTATGCTTGCGACAAAGCATGGTTTATGCACATGACATATAATGAGGAGTGTATTAAAGCATCTTGGAAATTTAATAAAGAATGAGTCACATTTCTTTCGAGATTTCAAGAAGTGTGTGTATGATTATGAAGAAGAAATAGATTTTGAAAACTCATGGAGAGATTTATTGGTGAAATACAATGTTGAAGAAAACACAATTGAATTCAGTATATTAGAAAAAAGAGAAATGGGAAACATGTTATATGAAGAATGCTTTTACGCTTGGCATGAGGAGCACACAACTAAGTGAAAGCATGAATTCATATATAAAGAGTTGCACTAGACCTAATTTGAATATCAATCAATTTTTTAAAAAACTTGAATGGATTGTTCAAGAAAAAAGATATAATGAGTTACAACATGATTATGAGATGCTGTAAAAGATACCAAGAATGATAGTACAAAGTTCACTCTTATTTCGACAACTTTCACATGTGTACACTCCTCCTATGTTCAACTTGTTCCAATGAGAATGAAATCTAGTAACTGCAACAAACATAATTGAAAGGAAAGAAACAAATGCATGTTGTCAGTATATCATAACAATGGTGGATGAAAAAGGAGAATGGAACATTTCACATGAGTTATACTTAGAGAATGAAGAGTGGACAATTACTTGTAGTTATAGAAAATTTGAGCAATGGGGAATATTTTGTTGTCATTCATTAAGAATATTCTTTTGTAAGGATATCAAGCCTCTCCCAGAAAAAGATATATTGAAGAGGTGCACAAGACATGCACGAAGCAATACAATGATTGATCATGGTGGAAAGCCAATTAGTGTTGATCCTAGATTGGAAAACTCAAAACAGTATAGGAAACTATGTTCAAGACTTTTAATATTAGATCATGATGTATCAAATGATTCAGAAGCATGCACTATGGTTTATGAAGGGGTGTTAGAACTTGAGAAGAAAGTGGTTGTGATTCGATTGAATAATCAATCACATGGTACTCATGGTATCACTATTGAGGCAACACAACATGTGGTTGAATCTTCAACATCCAAAGATATTGGCTTTAAGAAGAAAGACAATCAAAAACAAAAGAAGTGTAGATGTTTGAAGAGTTGGGTTGATGAATTAAAACAAAATAAAAGAAAAGTGAAACCTTCAAAACTTCAATCAAGTCAACATTTAATGGGGTCATCAACTTCAGACCCATTGGAGTCATATTAAGTACCTTCTTTGTCTCAACTATGTCAAATAAGCTTCACTAGCATGCTTATGGTATGTACATTTATTTAGAATTTAACAATAACTTATGACAATAAGTAGCATGTTTATTATAGTTACTCACATTCATCTTATTTTATTATTTGTTTATGATGGTTGCAATATTGCATCAAATCAATCATTAAAATTTAGTTAGGCCATTTTAGATGTTGCATCATTCCAAAATTTCAATGAAGCTTTATTAGAGATTGAAGGAGCTCATGATTAGTTGTTTGTAAAATATGACTAAGTTAATGTTTTTTTAGTTATGAAATTTGATATGTTTGCCTATTCAACTTTGTAGCATCTATTGTATGAATGAGAATGAAAAAGAAGTGTTTCCATCAACAACTTTGTAGCATCTATATAAGAAGAAACTTTGCCTCAAAACATAAACTAGATACTACAACAGGAAGCTATGCTTCAAAAAGATAAATTAGATATTACAATAGTAGTTGTGTTTCAAAATCCATTCTTCTAAGCTTCAAGGTAGCACATGTCTTCTGAAGGTGGAGGATATGCAATTGCTATTTTGAACTCTTTTCAGTAACTGAATTCATATGTTCCTCAAGAGCTTGAACGTTTGCTTTGAATCTGATGATCATTGTCGCACTGTCATAATGGAGCTGTTGAGCTTGGTATAACAATAATGCCAATCAGAGATGGCCTTTTCTGTTTCCCTTGTTAGAAAGGAACATGCCTAGTTGCAGCATTTGAAAGGAGCCTTTGCGAATAGTGGATCTAAGTACTTAATTCCCAAGCAAATTGGAGATTGTTGCTTTCTTTCGTAATTACGACAAAAGTTTTTGCCAGAGATATCTGATCATTGAGTTGTCTCGTGACTGAGTTAGAGTTTAACATCTCTTCAGTAATATTAAGGCCTACCATAATCTTATCATGCTTCTTTGTACAACAGGATTCAAAGCTACTAGCTACAAAAGGATAACAAGAACCTAATCAACATCTATTCTACCCAAATGTAATAATATTATATTATAATAATATCATAATATGCCTCCCCCCTTGAGAGTCGTTGAAAATCAATCTAGCAACAATACTAAAGGATTTACAGTTATCCTAAAATTTAGAAGTTCAAAATGCATCTTAAAATTGTGACGATTGTTTATTTCTTTGTGCATAGTTTTAGAAGATTCAAAGCAGTATACTAACTCAATTAAAGTTATTCCATGAACAAAAATAGGCTATTCAAAACAATATAGGGACGCCCAATCGGAAACACCTCCATTTGCGTGTACAACAACGTCGTGGATGTTTGTCGGAAAGGGAAACTAATTAGACAGGGAACAAACCTTGCATAGCGCTAACAACGATGATGACACCGGCTTGACTATCCGATGGTGCTACCTGTTGCATCGCAGAGGCCTTAGTGGCGAAGACAAGACACAATAGTTAGTCTATGAAGATGAAGAAGCCTTGTGAGTGAATGGCTGGTGGCCCTAAATCCATTCTGAGAACCCACTATTGTTCAACTTCATGGTTATGAAAATCATCCTTTTGCTTTGTTTTCTCAGTTCATTACAAGAAGAGTTTCCCCAAATAACAATTAACCTAAAACATAATAAATTTTATAATTTAAACACAATTGTTTCGATTAAAGTTAATATATATTATTAAATTAAGAAAACACTAAAGTGATAAGAACACACTATCACTTAAATACATTAAATATATTTATTTAAGTCGTAACAGTAGAGAAACCGAACTACTATGTATCACAAAAAACACTTTCCACACTTCAGGATACTTGTCACGGATTGTCTCAATTTTTCAAATCACTAACACTTTATGAGTAGTTCCACCAAACACATAGAAAACTAGCATAAAACAACCAAGGGTAAAATGGGAATTCCAAAAAATGACGAGGTTTAGATAGAAATTGATGAGAATTCAGATTGGTTCTCTAACTTGTTTGACCCAAGAACATTGGAAACGATGAGTTTGTTTTAAAGTATGTATCTATAATTTATGATAATCTATAAACTATAATACAGGGAAGACTAAAAAATCTATAATACATACAATGGAATCTATAGAACCATCACAGAATTCAAAATTTTAATCATCAGTCAAACAGAAAAACAAAACACATAAATTTAACTAAAAGTGGAAATTTTGACATACTCATATTTTGTGACACGTAGCATCCTGAACCAATATGGTGTTCACTTTACAATGCAGCATTTGGCAATGTTTCCCTTCTTATACTTGTCATTTACTTTTCAAAAGATGGTTAGAGAAGATGCTTGAAGTAAAAAGCAAGGAGCAGAAGACATGTAAAGTTCTTATGCCACTATCTATTTATAATACAATTGACAGGATCACAAAAAAACAAGTTTCTACACGTGGTATCTTCTAAGCAATCTTTCATTTCAAAATTCAATTTTTTTTTACCTCTTTAAGTATTTTTTACATGTATCTTTTCCTCAGCTTGCCACGTATGCATCTTCACTTTCTATCTCTCTACCGTATCAAACCCTTCCATCTCTTTCTCACTTTCTACCTCTCACTTTTTTTCTAAAAGTCTATTCACTTTCCATCTCTCAAACCCTACCATCTCTTTCTCACTCTCCACCTCTTTACCGCCTCAAACCTTACCATTCACTTTTCATCTCTCAAACCCTACCATCTCTTTCTCACTCTCCACCTTTCTGCTGCCTCAAACCCTACCATTTCTTTATCATTTCTTCTTCTCTCACCATTGGCTTATTCGACCACTACTTGGTAAGGTTATGTTTTTTTTGTGTGTAGATGATTATTTTTATGTAATTTCCAACTTCGTTTTTGTTTATTTTTGAGTTCTTCGACCACTACTTCGTAAGTTTTTGATTTTTTTGTGTAGATGATTATTTTTATGTATTTTCCAACTTCGTTTTTGTTTATTTTTTGGTTACTCTAACACTACTTGGTCAAGTTTTGTTTTTTTTTTTTTTTTTTTTTTTTTTTTTGATTTTTTTTTTTTTTTTTCTCTTTTTTGTCTTGTTTTTTTTTTTTTTTTTTTGTATTTCTTTTTGTAGATTTTTTTTTGGGTTATGCCTTCACTAACAAAGAAGACTGGAGAAGTCTTCAAGTCCAAAGATCAGGTTTTGGTTATGCCTCCACCGTTTACTGCTTTTATGTTTTTTTTGTTCTTGATTTACGTTGTTCGTTTTTGGTGCCGGGATGCCTTCACCAAACATCACGCTATCAACTAGAGTGACGAAGAGCTATCAAAGAGCTTTGATGTCCAAAATCAACACTGAAAAAGATAAATATCTTTAAAAGGTTTGATTTTTAAAAAGTTTAACGTTCAAAACAGAAAGATGAAGATAACTTCTCTGTATTTTCAAAAGGTTTAATTTTTATTATTCTCTGTCTTCTCCTTCCTCTCTTCTCTCTTTCATTTTCTTTTCCTTTTTTTATTGCATAATATGTCTTTGTTTTTTTTTTTTTGAATATTTTCATTTTCATTTAATTCATTGTGATTTGTTCCAGATATATGTGACTTTTTTTAGGACATCTTAGGATACATGTGATTTTTAATTTTAGAACATCTTAACTTTACTTTTGTTTTTGAGATTCAGAAAATTTTCAGGAAGGAGAAAATCAAAGAGCCCTTGAAGTCCAAAATCAACACTGGAAAAGATAAATATCTTTAAAAGGTTTGATTCTTAAAAAGTTTAATGTTTAAAACAGAAAGATGAAGATCACTTCTCTATTTTTTCAAAAGGTTTAATTTTTATTATTCTCGTGTGTTTTTTTTGTACGTGAATGTTTCTTTTATCTTATTATAATGAAATGAAAAAGATAAGAAGAAAGTAGGTTGTAGGAAGAAAAGGCCTTCTCCACTTTAGATTTTGTTTGGTTGTTGATGAAAGGTTAATGGAATGAGGTAAAACCAAATTATTATTACAGTAATCCTCTTTTTTTTTTTCTCATTTCTTTTGTTAGTTTCACTTGAATTCAATGATTTTAATGTATTGTTGGCTTTGTGTAGTGCAGGTATAAAAAAACAAATATGAATTGAATTGAGGTCCAAGAAATCTTTGAAAAAAAGTAGGAGCCAAAGGTCTCTGTTAATCAGAAGCATTTTAAAAGGTTTGATTTTTATCATTGATTACTTTCTTCTGTAAAGCTTCTACCACTTTATTACCTTCAATAGTTTCAGAATGCATCCTACCATTCCAAATGTTCACGGTTACACCTTTTAAGCCAAGTCAACATTTTATTAAAAATCTTTTTTTAATCTCTTCATGCATTTGCAAAGTTTGCATTTAGTAGCATTTGTTGCAATTCTTTATTGGTCTCATTTCTAACACTGCTATTTTGATTTCTTTTTTTCTCTTCCTTTTTTACTGTCTTCAATTGGTTTTGCTGAGGAAATCTCTCGGTATCACCTTGATTTGTAACCTAAGGTCTTTATTTTCCCTTTTCAAGTTTTATTTTGGTTTTTCATTTCTGATTTCTAATCTTTAGAATCTCTATTTTCATATGGTTGTTTTTTGGTTTTTGGCATGCATTTGTTCTATAATTTGACTATATTGTTTTCTATTCTTTATGGCAGTGGTTGATTTTGTTATGCCTATGTTTGGCTTCACATTTTATGTGATTTTGTTATCTTTTCATTTTATCTGCATAACATTCATACCTATAGAATCTCTATTTTCATATGGTTGTTTTTTGGTTTTTGGCATACATTTGTTGTATAATTTGAGTACATTGTTTTCTATTCTTTATGGCAGAGGTTGATTTTGTTATGCCTATGTTTGGCTTCCCATTTTATGTGATTTTATTGTCTTTTCATTTTATCTGCATAACATTCATACCTATGTTGCCAACTACACCAATGCCATTCAAATTACAAATATTTTGCCTGTTATTCTTCCTTTAACATATTTAACGTGGTTTTAGTTTTAATGTTATTAAGTTTTACAAATATGAATGATATTGATTGATGAAATACAATAATAAAAGGGAACATATTAGGTAACAACAATATTTCATTTTATGTTACTTATAATTTATTTGGTGGTGTTGGTTTATTTGATGTTTTTGTGGTGGAAGTTGTTAAGTTTAATCGACTTCATATAAGTTTACTATTAGCAAAACAAAGAGGAGAAATCAACTTTCTCAAGAAAGCCTATGAGTTATTTATTCTTTGTGATGTTGAGGTTTAACAAGAAATAAATAAAATCTCTATTATTTTTTGTTGAAATGTTAATATCAACTTTCCTACTTTGCATTGATGTATTAATCCAAAATATTTTTCAACTTTGAGGAGGAGTGATGTACATTATTGATGTACTAATACAAATAAAACAACAGATATAGTTGTTATTTTATTAACAACATACCCATTCTAAAATTGCAAAAATGTTAGGTACAAAAATTGTAATTAATCCATTTAATTTGAAATTTACATCATACAAAGATAAGTAATGTATGGAATTTTAATATTTTTCGAAATAAGATTCACATTGTCAATAATACGAAAAAAGTTGAAATTGAAAATATATGGTAACAAAATTTTAATTTGAAATCGCAAAATACTATAAAAATGTATTAAAATGTGGTAATTTAAATTTGAAATTCAAGATGATTATATATATATATATATATATATATATATATATATATATATAAAAATTAAAGCTTTTTCGATGACAATAAATATATACAATAAGTTAAGTTATTATACAAAGATTTCATTTGTCATAATGAATAAAAAAGACGTGTTGGAAGGACATAGTTTTTTCATTACTTTGCTTATAGTTATGGTTGTGAACTCCGATGATAAAAGATTCTTGAAAGATGGAAAAGTTTCTTCATCTTTGAAGAGGTAATTGTTGGAACTAACACCGAAAAGTATTTTGTAGTAATTTTAGAAGACCTCTTACAATAGTGTTAAGAAATTGAAAAATTGTTTTTTTTCTTTTTTTTGGCAACACCATTTGAATGCATAATATAAACAAAAAATATAAAACATCAAATTTCTGAAAATTTTATCTACAACCAATATAATTATGAATACTATTATAATTATAATATTATAATTTTAGTCAACATTTATAATTGTCTAAACCTTTTTTCTCCTATTATTAATTTTATTAAATATTTAATATTTAACTAAGCTTAATAAAATTATTAATTAGTATTATTAATACCATGAATTAATAATATTATTTATTGTTAATATCATTCTTTATTATTGATAATTAACAATAAATATTGCTACTATTAATAATATTATTATCTTTTTTAATATTATTATTTAAATAAAAACTTATTTAATTATATTTTGTTAAAACTTTTACTACTACTTTTTAAATAGGTTAAATTCAGTACTTTCATACGAAATTGAAATTTGTTTCTCTCTCAAAGTTCATATAAATTTTTTCCAAAACCTACTACCTACACACCAATATATTTCCCATATATTTCTTGCTGTTTCTAATTGAATTCAACCGACTATAACGAGGCAATGATGTTTTCTGCAATTACATCGTATATGAGTGAAGAGTTATGTCCTGGATAGTTGACTTGGTATTTGTGTGAATGAGCCATGTGTCAATAAATTTATATTGCTCATAAGCTTTTTCATTTGTGGCCTGAAGTTATTCATTAGATATTGATCACATATAGTAAGATCTTAAATATATAATTCATATTCTTAAAGTTTAAACTTTTATCCAATTAATTTAATTAAAATGAGATACAAATTGAAAACTTTATTTGGATTTTAAAGGATTCAAAACCGTGTTCATTATGAGTAGTTTATTCAAACAGATTTATTTATGTTCATTTCGATTTACATTATTTTTATGCAAAGTATTTATTTGGTTTGGGAATTAACATTTTATTTTTCAATATTTACCTTTGAATGAGATGTCGATGAAATTTTATAAAGTTAAATAATATCAAATAAATAAATAACAATGAAATACTAATTATTATGATTATTCTAATACAAATTGATAGAGGGTGGAAGGACTTTGTTTTTAAGAACATATTGGTCGAAGGTGACCAGTATTTTCTGAAGTAGACATGACAATATGTTTACCTTATATGTGAAATGTTTACCAAATTGTGGTCATCCTACCTTAAACAATATTGTAATATTTTGGAAGACCAAATATGGGAAGATTATGTTTGACAATTGATATGAAACAATTATGATGATATTTACTTTATATAATATGTATGCATTGTGTTGGGTTACATATTTTATATTGTTTTATCTATTCAAATATAACACGTTTGTTTGAAAATTTGATTTTGACATCTTATTGAATATTCAGTAATAAATAATTTTATGTTTATAATTCTTTATAAAAGTTTTGACATACTATTGAATTGATTTTGACATCTATTGAATATGTCATTTACTTTGATAACTCTTAAACTTTTTAAAACATTGACTTTTATTTAATTGAAATATAAAAGTGATTTTTAAAAATATATATTAAGGTATTTTTATTTAATTGAAATATAAAAATGATTTTTGAAAATATATATTAAGATATTTATATGATAAGATTAACTGAAATCACGTTTAGTTAACTATCATTCCACATCAATTTTAATTTTAGTTAAATCTATTATATTTTAATTTATACTAATTCATTTGATTTAAAGATACTATATTTAATTTTTTGTTATAACTAATGTATTAGTTACTGTTGTTTAAATTTTGTTCATTTATTGTGGTTGAAAAATAATTAAAATTCATATATGAAATGAGAAAAAGTTCCTTATATATAATGTGAGGTTGTTGTAGCTATATTTTGTAAATTTTTCATATACAATATATGGTCAATTTTTTCATCAAAAATATTGTCTGTCAAATAGTTTTAAAATAGTTCATTCTTTTCATGTGTTTTTTAGAACGAAATTGTACTTTCAGTGTATAATATATTGAACAGAAAAGTAGCAATTGCAGTCTTTTGCATCAAAGAAACCACTCATTTACGTGCAAAACAACAAATGGAATTATGACTTTCCATTTGGGTATATATTCTAAAAAATGATGGTGTTCATTATTTATGATTCTAAATTGTAGTGCAATAACGTTTAAATTTAATAAAAAAACAATTAAATATTCATATCATAAATATTTGAAAATTAGAATACATAAGTGTTCTTTAAAAAAATGAAATGAAAATGTCATAGTCAACAAATACTACTGGAAAATGTACACAAAAGTAGATTCATCCAATTTTCTACTTAGAAAACATTATTGTATATATTTGATATTGACATTCTATCAAGCGCCATTGTGTTATGGATGAAAGTAATCGTGAAGAAGCAAAAATTACCAGAATGATGATTCCTACTGAAAAGTTGGACAATAAGAGTAACAATTATCTATCTCAATGTTATTTGTGGTATCTCATCATGTATACTTTTATAACATTGTGCTATTTGTTCTTCAGAGAAAAAAAAACACAAATATGAATAAAAACAATACAGAAACAAATATAGTTCTAAATCAACTTCCTCAAAAACTTCAAACTACATGTTTACTCTGTTGATTCATTCTGAATGGTCTCAAAATTAAAATGCATATGTCTTTGAAGAGAATGGAAAAAATGAATCAAAAGATGGAGGAAGAAGAAGAAGTTGGTGTTAGTAATTTTTGGTCATGCATATATATGACACATAATTAAATGTGTTGGGGCTATTATTTATAAAGCCAAATAATAAAGTGATATGACTAAATTAAAGATTTGGCTAAAGGCATATGTCATGAAAATAAATATTGTGTAGAGATAAGTTAATAATTTCTAATCTGATGAGGGGCCAAATTAGAAATACTAAAACTTAAGTAATTTAGTTTATAAATGGTCGTGGTCCCCTTCTGAGAGCACACACAGAGTCATAACATACTCTTCCTGTTCCTTTCTCCCTATCCCCATCGAGAGAAAATCAAAAAGGGCAATAAAGGTGCTCTACAGGAGGAAGATCACTGTATCGTTAATACTCTACTCTAATATTATCATTATGGCCAATTCAGGTAAGCTTTCGTTTACTTTTTACAGCATGATTATCAGTATGGGATATTGTTTATGATTGACTGTTAGAATCAATAATAGGATCATATTCTGCATTTATGCTTACATGTGGTATTAGAGCCACACATACTTGATTCATGTTTGTCTTTGGTTAATTTAATTAATTTCTATTCAGAACCCTAAATCCCTAATTCTGAAACCCTTAATCCCAATTTTGTTTTTGGGATAAAAACCCCAAATTGAGAATCCTAGGGTTTCTTAAAACCCTAATTGAAGTAAATTATTTTAATTAATTTTGAATTTTGGGTTCAAGACATTTGAACATAAGGATTTATATTTTAGAATATAAATA
>Ga0214543_1003110_pt1 | contig 32409 bp, 11 predicted proteins | sample CNSS2metaG_FD_160094 | JGI IMG/M metagenome (GOLD analysis project Ga0214543, IMG submission 160094) | Root nodule microbial communities from cowpea collected in UCLA plant growth center, Los Angeles, California, USA - CNSS2 | ecosystem: Host-associated > Plants > Roots > Nodule | place: USA... | reverse complement strand
ACACAATGTATTCTTTAAATTTTAGCACATTAAAAATTACATAATACTTGTCTTTTCCAATTATACAAGAATTTGAAATGTTAATGCAAGAGTCCATAAAAGAAGTAATTAATATACACAAGTGCAAGTTTTTTTTTTGTTTTTAAATTTTATGCGGGCTTGCGGGCCGGCCCGCACGGGCCGCAGGCCTATGCGGACCGAGCCCGCACGGGCCTGCGGGCTCAATATCCTGACCCGTCCCGCGTTTTTTCTACGGGCCTATGGGCCGGGCCCGCGGGCCAGACCCTAATTGCCATCTCTAGTAGAGTTTGGCATCAATGGGTTATCACCCAATCACTCACAAGGTAACTCTATTTCGTGCCTAGGACCAAACTAGTCAAGTGACTAAGATCTCCTTCTTCTTTTCACCACATAACCTACTACTTTGTTGTAATTAAGTATGAGTAATTATTAGAGAAATGATACCTCCATATTGAATCCTTATGTCAATACATATATTAAAATACCACCACTTATAATTTCTCCTTGAAATTCTTTCAACAACATCCCAATACATGCTACAACCACATATTCAATTCAATTTATAGCAATAAGAACTATAAAATCATGTTCAAGCCTACACAAAACCTTCAAATTAACCAAAACATGGCATCTGGCGTTCAGCGTTAGTGCTCAACGTCACAACAAAATTAAAATTCAATATAAAATTTTGCACATTTCATCAAAGAAAACAATAATACATATCATTTTCCTTATAATCCAAAAGAACCAGCTTCATATGACGATTTGCATCCCGCTTCTGAACAAACCACAAGTCTCTTATTCTAACAGCTAGTTATAATGTTTCTCTCTTCCCATCAATGTTCTTGATCATATCAAATTTCTTGGCCATTTCGGGATAACTAATACAACACTCAAATAAAAATTATAATAAAAATATAACATTTTAGTATTTTAGGTTTGAAAACAAAAGATATTACCTTCGGTTGAACCTAACAACCTTAGAACTTGAGAATACCATCAAAACCTCTTAAAAACTTAAAAAACACTAACCTTAACCAAGAAAACATAATCATAACTAAAAAATACAACACAATGAAAGATGAAACAAAACCATAGAACAACCATTATATTGAGTTTTTAGGAATCATAACCTTCTCAGTAGTTGATAAAATACAAATATCATACCTTACGATTGAAAACGCAAAATCCCAACTTATGATTAAAAACACAAAATCCCATCTTATGATTAAAAAACACAAAACTCCATTACAAACGCAAAATCACACAAAGCATCAAAACCTATTAACAACTTAACAATGATGAAACATTTATGCGTAAAACCATTAAGTCAATCACCTAAAATACTCCCTTCATGCCAAAAGTGGGAAAAGCAAAATGACATTCAATCCAAGCAACAACTTAACATTCAACAAAGAAAACAATGAACAAAAGTGTAAAATCATGAAAGGAGATGAGAAAGAAGCTAAAAGCACGATGATTTTATAGAGAAACATTTAAAAGGAACACAAATCAATCATTCCACCGAAGGTATTTAGGTAAAATTAATTTTAATTTGTTATCATGTGTTTAAGATCTGAGATTGAATACCAATAAATACAACAAAATTCATAAAATAGACATAACTTCAGTTTTATTGCGTAACAAATAAAATAAAATGTAAATAATCATCGACAAGTAATATTGTGTCTATAATTACACTAAAGCAATTCAAAAACTAGTATCATTGTGCTCGGTTAATGAAAAATATCCTTCTTGAGGATTATGTTTCACCTCGTGCATTCTTCAATATGCATTGTCGTCGTATATAAAGAATAAAAATTCAGAAGGACAATGGAAGGTTAACTCTTTTAACTTTTACTGCTATTGATTTTACACACTTTACTTATACTCTTTTTATATTTAAACGCTGGACCCCTATACAAGTGAATTTTCTTTCGACATAAAGATACCATGGCTCATATACACACAGATAAAGAAAATTGTTGCCTATATTCAGAATTCATCACGGAGTGATTAAAGAGAGTTTGGATATTAGTCAAACCTTTTTTCAGAACGAATTAAATAAGAATCTGTGTGTTTTGTTTTCCTGTGTACAATACAAATGAATAGTTACCCGATTTTCCTGGGCATTCAATTAGGGTTTCATTTTTCCCAATGCAATACTGTAGTGTATTTTAAAAATGTTGCCAGATTCTGCCTGGCTGTGATGCACTTATCAGTAAGAAAAAGAATGGCCACCCCCTGCTACCCCTCATAGCTGTAGGAATGAATTTCCTCACCCCACATTGAGATTTTGACACTGTGCACCAAAACCCCTTCACCTAATCTCTTTTCTGCATGCACAATCACCACCCTTTTGTCTTTTCTCATGGCCAAAATCTGGATTGAAGTGTGCTTGATATCTGCTCGTGGTGTGAGGGGTTCACCCTCACTCTGGAAGCGTCAGTGGTATGCAGTTGGGTGGGTTGATCCTAAGAGCAAGTACTGTACCAAAGTTGATGCTTCTGGGACTGCCAACCCTCTTTGGAGGACCAAGTTTGCCATCCAGGTTGATACCTCCGACCCAGATCTTGCACTTCACTTGGAGGTTTATAGCAGAGATCCTTTGTTCCTCACAGAGAAGCTTCATGGCTCCGCAAAAGTTGTTCTCAGAGAGTTTTTAGCCAAGCAAGTCCACAACTCTGAGGAAGTTGGAAGCTACCAGTTGAGAAAGAAGAAATCCAACAAACCAAGTGGCTTCATTGATGTTTCAATCCGTCTTTCTGAGAACAAGGAGGAACCTAGTTTCCACCAACCAGGTATTATCATGCAATGATTTGATGTCATCATGTGCCTATAATCTTCTACCAGTTTTTATGTTTTATTAACTCTTCAATGTTAAATTGAAAAACTTAACTTGTTCAGTGAAGATTGGTAGAATTGAAATCATAAATTTGTGTGATCTCAAACCATAGAACAGTTTCTTGTGTGTTATTGATAGTGTTTGGAATATTGATCCAAGCCATATAGTTTTTTGTGCTATCTATTATTAGAGTCTTTAGTAACTCATTGAGAGAACAGAGGTCACATTTGGAAGATTGGTTTTTAAGGTAACATTCCAAATGTGGAAAATCAGATCCAAGATGAGGATTTACAACCTTGAAATATATCTTATCTTTTTATTTATTTTCTATAGGGTGAGTGAGCTTTTGATTCAGCATGCTAAAAGGGGTTCCATATTTGGATGAAAAAGCTTGCCACTTTGAGTGATTTTGAGGCTTTATGTTTGTTATGCAGGTAATGGGGAAGGAATAGTGCTGCTAGATTATGGCAATAATACTCAATTGATCCCAAGGGGTGGATTTGGGCAAGCCTACCCACAGCAAAAGCCTCAAGCTTCATTCCATCATTTCCATGGGACAGGAAAACAGACCCAAAATAATGTCCCCTACTCACATCCAGTGCCATTTCCTGCAGACTATGCTACTAATCCTCCTTATATGACTGGACCAAGCTACCCTGCAGCAACTGGACCAAGTTATCAAACACCCAGAACAACTCATGCACCACCACACTCAAATGTCAATCATGCTCCCACTTTTTTCCCAAGTAATGGTGGCATGGCACCTAGTTATTTTAACATGCCATCATCATCATCATCTGGGGCAGGTCCTAGGCCAAGAGGGCCTCCAGGATTTGCCATTGGGGCAGGTGCAGGAGCTTTGGCAGCTGGGGCTGTGATGTTTGGTGATAACTTCATGTCACAATTAGGTGATCCCACTCTTACCATTGCAACTGATCCTCTTTTCTGATCAACATGAGTTTAGCAGCTTCTGTAATTATTCTATTGGGCTGCACACATTATGGCCATTGTGCCATAAGAGTACTACTTTCTTTAGGATTAAGGTTAACCTGTTGGGAAAAAAAAATGCTCAAGAGTTTTCTTCTTCTGTCTGAATCTGAAGTCAATTTTTTTAGAGGTGTTATGACTACTCTTTTTGTTTGGTTTCATGGTGCTCTCTTTCTAGTAAAAAATGTCTGCAATACCGTGTCTTGTTATATATATTAGGTGAACAGAGGCATTATTGTAGGTCCAATTGTCTAAACATGGATACAGGGATGATGGTAGTTCAAACACAGTTGCAGAGTTTTCTGCTTGAAGAAAGCCTGGTGCCTATTATGTGACATGAAGTTTTCTTGCTAGTGATTTTCTACTGATCAAAGTTTTCTTGGCAAGTTGGAGAAAGTTATTTTTCTGCAACAATGATAGTGAAGTTTAAACTTGAAATTACATACATACCAGATTAAATTATTTGTCATTAAGATGATTTTATTGGGAAATGATGGTTCAAATGAATATAGATCTTCTCCTCCTAAATATTGTGCATCCTCTCTCCAGAAATTGTGTTGTGTGAACCCATTGGATATATCATTCTGGTTAAGAGAAATTTGCTTCTCTCAGTTCATGTCAAAGAAAAGCAAATTGTCTTGACTTTTTTTTTTTAGTTTGCTGTGTGATTGGACAAGTTACTATTTCTACTATCTTAATTTGGTCATTTATTTTAAACGTCATAGAACATATATATGAAATAATTCTTTTATAATTTTAAAAACGCATTGTATGATTTAAATATGTTAAAATTATTACAATATGTTTTATATATAATAATCTATATATATATACTTTTTAATTTGAATCAATAAAATTAATTAATTAAATAAGCTTAATAATAAATAAAAACGCCTGATTAATGCAGTTAATGACTTTGCAATTTTCTTAATTTAATTATCTATATAAAAAAATCAGTTTTTTTAGTTTTATTTGTCCATATATTACTTTATTAATTTATAGTTTTTTTTTTTTTTGTGTCATTGTTTCTCTCTTTTGTCCATATAAAATATGCGCTGAAGAGCGTATTTTGAAAAACCCAGAATTTAAGGTAAAGTTTATAGGGAATCTAGTCTAATATATTACAAGCTAATTTTTGAAACAATAATCAACCAAATGGAAATGAGATGAATTTTAAAATAATTATTATAAAATTTAATAATTTATCACACATAATAAAAATCTATGATTGGATGCTAGGATATTTTTTCCACTATTTATGTAATTGAATTGTGAAATTTGAAGTGTTATATTAAAAACAATTATCACCATTAAATTTTTAAAAAAATTAAATAGAAATGTTCAGTCATATGAAAACATTGTTTTCATCTATTACTCATAAAATATTATTAAGAGTTAAAATCAATATTATTAATATTCAAAATTTACATTTAAAAATTAAGAATTGTCTAGACTATTTTAAAATTAATTGTTTTACGAAATTATAATGGATAAGTTATATTGATGAACTAAAATAAAATATTAAATCATACAATTTTGAGTGATAACTATTTTTTAAATATTGAGAACAAAAAATTAAAATGAATAAAAAATAAAAATAAAAATAAACTAAAATGGTGTGTCAAACATTACCTGTGAATACATGGCATGGCTATAAGTTTAATTTCAAGTTTGAGCCATGCTTATGAAAAACTATGGTGGAAAATATTAAATCCTTACACGAATATCAGTATATAGATGAATTAGTCTTTAGATCCAAAGATATCTCAAGTTCTAAAAAATAATGAATGAATTAGGTTAAATTAATTTTTTTTATTCAACCATTAAATAGACAATGAAATAATTAATATTTAGATAAAACCTAAACTGTTTATCTAAAGTGAGTTTATGCAAAAAAATAATCTTCTATCTTTTTTAATATATTATAATCCCTAGATTAAAAAATTAAAACTAAATGATTAAAATTCTGATATTTAAAGAAAAAACTTAATTTAAGAACTTTGTATTTTTAAAAAATCCAAGAATAAATATTGAAGTCATTGGATAAAAATAGAAAGTTAAATGACATATAATAAAAAAACTAAAAACACAGTAATTTCATATTATATCTTACAAAACTCTTAGTCTTTTATTTTTTAATTTAAGTGAAATCTTTACTTGTTTTAGGTTTATAATTATATCATTGGTTAAAACTAGAGGTTATATTTTTTCGTTTTAAAAAATATTTTAATACTCGAACGTTTGTAAACAAGTTGAAAGACACAGAATTTACACAAGTTAACCTTAAATTTCAGGTATGTTTAATCCTCATATAGCAAGTGAGATTTTTTATCAGAATATAAATTTTTTACAGCCTTTTAAGCTTCTCAGGAAATCAATTTTGCAGGTTCAGCTAAACCAAAGAACTCCATTATAGACAAACTCTATATAACTGTTTTCTCTTAAAAAGTGAAATTTGTGCACTGATCACAAGCCTTGTTCTTGCTCAAAATCTTGTAGATTCAACAAACTACTCTAAAGAGGTTTCTTAACATGTTTTTGTTTTTCTTCATTCTAGGGTTCTTAGTGAGGTGTATTCTATTTAAATATATATACAAAAATGGCTGTTATAAGAGGGTCCCATAATTTTGTAAGTTTGAAACAACTTGATACACGTTTTATATCTATATCTATCAGTGTCAGCTACAAAGAAACAATTAATGTTTGATGTTTCATTTTGAGGCATCTCTGTGAAGTTTTCATTTTGATGTATCTCTTTTATGGTACCATTCATTCTAATTATTTCATTTCAACAACATTGCTGTATACTATGTACCTTCTGATGTGAGGTAGTAACCTTTTTCTTTGAACAATACTTTGCAGTTATACAAATCTTTAATTGTAATTTTAAATCAGCTTCTCCATTATACCTATATATTTACCTTAGAACTTCATCACTTCATTTTTTTTAATTCTTTATTTCATAGTATATATGTATATATACTATTTTAATCTATATTAGATAATTTTTATTCTAGAACTTAACTGGCGATATAATATGATTTAGATATTTTTCAAAATATGTTCTAATCTTTACTTTAGAAATGATAATGTGTTTTCAGAATTTTTATTTTTATTTTCTTTTTATACTTTTCATCACAAATATAATTGTATTTTTTACTTAATATCTCAGATTTTTTACTTTTAATATTATTTTTCTTCGATAATTTAATTGTTATCACTACAAGAAAATATCTTATTAATTAATGACAAATTTTAGAGATAAAAAATAATTAGTCGCTATAATAATCAATTTATAAACTAGAAATTATTAATAAATTAGACACCATAGTGAATAGGTCTCTAAATTGATTATTAACATTAGCTACAAAGATTTTAGTTATAAAAAAATTGGTTTCTAAATTTGCTCTATTAGTGATCAATTTAGATATAAATTTAGAGACCAATTTTTTTTATAACTAAAACCTTAATAACTAATGTTAGTGACTAATTTAAAAAACAATTTAAAAATTATTTTAGTTACTAATAATTTTTAATTTATAAATTAACATTTAAATTAATTACTATAATTATTAATTATTTTGTATTACTCTAAAATTAATCACTAATAAAATATTTACTAGTGTACTTTGAAAATTATAAAGGACTACATACTCTATTAATCTCGTAGTAGAGTAATCAAATATAAATATAGAAAATTTGTTAAGCTTACAAACAATATATAAAGAATTGAAACACACCAACAAATAAAATATTTGTATATTTTTTCTTCTATATATGAAATTTAATATGGGGTGGCACACACCTGACTGTACACTAATTCAAATGTTCCCAGTGAAGTTGAGGAAAAACCAGAATAGTTTCAGCTTTATGCTGCATACATGTCAGAAGTATTTATCACTAATTTCAAAGCCACATTTACACTAAATCTCATTATTATAGGGTAAACTATCTGTTCTAGGCAAAAAAAGACATAACAGATTACTGTTTATAGTTAATGCCATTCAATATGTTTAATGAAAATTTGCAGGTGCACTTCTCTGAGTGTAGAGGAGAATCAATATTTAACTAATGCATTTTGCTCTGTGTTAAAGCCAGAAGGAACATCCCAACGTGGACTATAGCAGCATTTCTTTACTCACACCTTGGAAAATGAAAGAGATGGAATAATTGGTGCATTGAAATGAGTAATGCACACCTTCAATGCTTTTTCTTCTCACTCCATACTAATATTCTCCTTTCTTCACACTCACTTCATCATGCAAATGCAACAACAATTATGATTTATATCAGTCATAAATGAATAACAACTTCTTGTGCAGTTTAATTAAAAGTTTATCTACTGCTGTAAACAAATTACCTTTATTTTCATATACTGCATAATTTATATGGTCTTATAATACATATGTTATTTCCTCTTTATATGCTATACCCCACATGCCATTTACATTTAGGTAAATGAATAACATTATAAAGTGATGATAAGATATTTATGGGAAGAAAAATCAGATAAACATAAATAGTGAGTGAAAAAAATGAAGTTCAAACCTACAATAATAATGATTTGGCACATGCTAATTATCTGTAAGGTCACGGAACATAAAATTGAAAAGAATAGACAGTGGCAATACAGATGCAAATGAATTACTCACTTTTAACCTAAATTTTGCTTTCCCAAACCCCAAAGGAAGAACTCAGAAAAGTACTGTAGAGAGAAAGAGATCGAAGAGAAACTGGTACCAAATAACCTGAAAGGAAGTGGCATAGAGTTTTGTGTACAAAGTGATAACATAAATTCATATGTAGTGATCATTTTTAAAGACTAAGCTAAAGAAATTAGTGCATGTATATAACTGTTCATATGCAACTGTGCAGATGTTTTTGCTGAATCTTGTGCAGTTTTGGCAGAGAGTAGATACTTACAAAGATCCAGAAGATGATATGTAACATCAGCTACAGTGTACTGGTCTCACCTTTTTTGTGCTAAGTATATATAGATTAAGCTTAGACATGCATAAAGCCATCTCAGAGATGGATACAAATGGAGGCAACAGAAAGAAGGAGCTCCCTTCAGTCCAAGCACAGAGAAAGAGGGTCACAATATATATGCACCACTTCATTCACACAATCATATCACAGCAAAAACAGCATCACCCTAACTCAATACTATTGTGTGAATCAATTAGTGGTTAATTTTGCAACCCAATCTTATTCTGTGTCCATGAATGGGCTGAGGGAAGCTCCTTCACTCTCTTTCCTTCCCAATGTGACTAAGCTGTAATGGAACTCTGCAGTACATGTACATCTTTTTTTCCTGACACAAGATGGAGAAAGTATAGTTAGATCAACCAGGATCAATTAAAGCTTCAACATATTATTAATCCAGACTTTGGACATAATAAATTTATGTAATTAAGATGAAAGTGGGAAAGAGGGGTATGAGTAAAACATCAAATCAAAGGTTATGACAGAAGGGATAATAATATGTATAATTTTGGAGGAGAGGAGATTCTTAATGCATGCTTTCTGACTTTGTTAAATAAATCAGTGAATGCAAAGGAGACAAAGAAAACTGGGGTTTGAAGTTGGAATTATATATATTTTCTCATCTGATCTGAAATCAAATGCAAATCTAACTACCTATAATCATGAAATTAAAGAGAAATTACATTGAAAAGACACTTGTTGGCCCAAACTTCCACAAAGTGAGTTTCAAATAAAAGAAAACTTTAAACAAGAAACATCAGAGAGAACGTACTTGCAAGGGGAAGAAGAAAGCAAAGGTATATAGCAGAAAAAAACCAGATTCTTTTATACATGCAAGTTTATTATAAGCTCAGAAAGTGATTTATATGCAGACCAGTTTTCAGTGGAAAGACTTTTTCACAATAATTGGTGCCGATCGAACTAATTAGGCCATGCTAAAAAAGGTCTGTGACCAGATCACAATTGAAGAAAACCCTACTTTTGAAGGTGAAGAAAAAGTGAAAAACAAGGAAATCCAACTCGTGAAATTGGATAAAAAGAAGGGAATAAATCTGAAAGGAGAGGAAAAATCTGAGCTTTTGTTTTGGGTGAGAGAGAGATAAAAAAGAAGGTGAAGTTGAGTAATGAAGTAGAGGTATAGAAAGGCCAACCTTAGAGCTAAAACTGAAAAGCATGGGTGGCAGAAACCCTAATTCTGGGGTGGTTTTATTGATTCCTGCGCTGAAGAGATGCAAGAGTGGCGAGCAGAGTTATAAAGAAAACGAAAACTGTAAAGACGAAAAAGGACTTGCAGGTTGTAATGAGAGTGACCATGGAAAAAAGAAAGAGTGTGAGAGATTAATTAATTGTTTGTTAGTGTTTATGTTTTTGAAGAAAGAGAAATTCATAGACATGATGGGTCATTGTCCCCATGAGAGTCACAGACAGGAAAGTGAATCCAAGAAATATTCTAGTGGAAGAAAGGTGCACAGGAGAATGGGGTGAGAGAGATGAAGGTGTATGATAATGGTCACACCAAATTTTCTTTTCTGCCAAATTTTTTCCACCCTCTTCTCTGCTTTACTCAGTGGGATCACATACTCATTCACATTGACACAGTAAAAAGTTTGTATATAGTTCATCAGCTACAATTATGAATGCACAGTGATTTTGTTGATGTTGTTACAACCACCTTAAAAGTCACCTAGGACATTGTTTTTTATTAGCTATATCTACAGAAATTTAACTCTAAGTTTCTTAAGTTTAGTGTAATGGAAGATTATCTTTGCATTTTTCATCTGAATTTGGAGTTAAAATCCGACAGCTTTAACGTCATTATCGGAACTACTGTTCATACGTGAGCTACTCTCAACAACCTATTGAAACCATTGTCACTATTTTAATGTTGAAATCCGTGTGTGGACAAACCTTTGTTTGTGTAGTTTTCAACACTTATCGGTTTTAAAATTCCTTCTTAAAAACAACGACAATAATTGAGGATTCACATGGTGAGAATAAGTGATTTTATCCAATAACTTTACCACATTACTATTTCTGCATTTCTGCATTTTATATATTCTCGTAAGTCTTGTCTTTACGAGAATCATTTTTTATACAATCTGTGTATTAAGATTAATTTCGGTAATTCATTATTCGAGTTTTTGTTTATTTACTATGAACAAAGAAAAATAAATATATGTTGAGATGAGGAATACTTATTTATTGTGACTATTGACATGGGATAGGATGAGTTATTGCTCATTGTTGTATTTATTTCATTAACTTATTTCTAGGGTGATATAGAGTCTTATATAATAATATACGGGGTCTGCTGAACATTAAATGCGTATTGAAACAAACAAGAATAATAAATTAAATATATAGTATATTGAATGCACTCCACACTCATAATTGATAATCACTTTATTGTATATCTAAATGTTAAAATCACCCATCACACTACACACATTCCCCTCAATAACCAAATCAATAGCAAATGTTGTATTGTAATCTAGGCGTCAAGAAATTCTTTTCACATATTGGGTATGGGGGCGTTACCAACTCATACTTGAAAAAAAAAACAATTTAGGAAATTGCACGCTCTTTGAAAAAAGAGCTAAAAAGTAAGATGAAATTTATAAATAAGTTCACTTTAAGTAAACTTTCATACTTTATTTTACTCAACCCACAACTTTCTTCTTAAAATCTTAAAATGTATCATTTTATCATGTTCAATTTTACCCTAAAAGAATAAATTAATATAATATTCGTACAAAAGTATATAAAATTAATCACATAAAAATTTAATATGAAAACAATGAATTAATTATTTATCTAAGCTCTTTATATAATATATGAGATTTAAATTTTTGTTTCACAATATATAAATAATATGAAATTTTAAATATATTTTAAACTGATATCTAAATTAGTGACCAATTTACAAACTAATTCCTTTGGTAGTCAAAATCTTGGTAGGTAAATTTAGAGACCAATTTACAAATTAATTATAGTTTTTTATTCATAATAATTACCAATAATTTTCATTTTTGTAAATTTGTATCTAAATTGACCACTATAATGTCTAACTATTTTTATCATTAAAATTAATATCTAAATTGGTCACTATAATGACTAATTATTTTTGTTACTAAAATTGATTACCATATAGAGATTTTCTTGTAGTGGTAAAAACTCCATTAATAAAGAAATGCATGAAAATTTCATAGATTGTGAAATTATTAAGACAAATATAATATCATTTGTTTCTAGTAATTTATAGGACAAAAATAATTTTTTTTAAAGGAGTATATATATCTATTAATTTTTAAAGTTTGAAGATAAAAATGTAACAAAGTTGAAACAGTAATGAATTACACTTTCATGTCTAAATTTAGGTAAAAATATATTTAATCATTAATTTTTATTGTTAAATTTGCATCCTAATAGTTGGACATCCTCTCAGGCCTAGCCATCGTTAGGAACAACGATCGCGTTCTTGAGATATTGTCTGCGTGGAGCTCCGTCACGGTTTTGTCTTTACAAGGCGCCTCAATGGGTAAAGGGAGGAAAGAGTATTTAAACTGTGTTTGACCTCGACTCCTAAGCGACGAGACTTATTATATATATATATATATATATATATATATATATATATATATATATATATATATATATATATATAATGTTGGATTGATAAAAATAATATGTCTTGAAAAGTCCCACATCGCCTAAGATAAACTAGGGAGTGCATGTTAGTGATTATATAATGGGCTCTAAGTCTATGATGTTCTTTGTCCCAAATCAAAGCCACTTTCAACTAATATTTGACTTTTCTTATACTCTTGCAATAGGGTTTTGTGAGGTGTATTAAGTTCTAGCTCTCTTTGGTGGTTTTTCTCAGTATTTGGAGTTTAATGAAGTGATTATTGGGATACAGACAGTAACGTTTCTAATTGATGCAATTGGTATAAGAGTTGCGGTCACAAGTTTGACTCCAAGTGGACAATTGTTAATTGACTCCAAGTGGACAATTGTTAAGGAGAGAGTGTCGCAGGTTGCACAATTGTCCCGTGGCGGAGGCCAGGTAGGCCGAGTCACAATACAAGTGTGAGATTCCTAGGAAGACAATGTTGAGGTGGAAATTGTTGCCTTTGTCTCGTGGCATAGGCCAAATGGTTGAATCATAATCGAATGTGGCACTTGGGCTTTTAAGCTCTTAAGTAAAAAGAGTTGCACCTTGAATAATGACTATAGTTTTTTATCTAGTGGTAAGCGTTTGCTCCTAACAAGTGGTATTCGAGTTATGGTTTGGTAGGCTTTTTTCTCAGTATGCTTTGTTGTAGCGTAGTCTGATATTTCACATCAGAAAAAATTAGTTTCTTGTTGTTAGAGAATCATCCTTGGTTGTTGAAATTGCAATGAAAAATTTGATGGAAGGATCATTGTCAGCATCATGAAATTTGATAGAAGGATCCTTTACTGCCGCTCAACGCTTCACCAAATCACAACATATGGATTTTTGTGATTCTAAGTGAACTTGAACCTGATCAACTGCTCAAATTGGTATTCCTTTCGCAGTGAAATGGTTTAAAACAATTTTAAATATGAAACTCATACCATTTTGCTCAATTACCTAGATTCTAAATTCTTTTTAGTCTCACCAACAAGAAAAAAGAAACATGAACAGATCATCCAATCATACAAATCAAATCAGTCATATTTCCTTTCCAAACCGGGAATAATATAAGAGCATGCAAAACATCAAATTCATAAATTCACACACAAAATTAAAGACTAATTTTCCTTATTTGACAAAGCAGCTCAACAAACTAAACGACTTTAAGAATACCAAAATATTTCTAACTCTACAGGATGTTCTATCCACACATATAAACATTACAAGAACGATATATAACGTTATAATCATTAACCAACAAAGACTCATATAGAAGATTAAAACCTCACATGTAAGCAGAAAAAGCCTCATATGCAACAAAACTTAAAAGAAGACCAAGAAAAACGGTTGAAACTTAACTTACACAAATGAAGAAACTAATTGATCCTTGAAGAGCTCGTCGCGAGGATCACCACTACGGTCTGAAATCTTCAATCAAACGAGTAGAGAGAAAGAACCCTTAGAGAGAAGTCAGATAAAATTCTAGAAAAATAATTTTTAGAGAGATAGTATTTTAAAATAATGAAACTTGTTTATAAAAAAATTATTTTAAAATGTATTTTACAATTTTATTTAAGTAAGCAATTAAATTACCTTATTGCATAAATTCTTGAGGTAATACGCTACATAGTTAGCTTATACCAATTTATTTGTTTTTCTTTCAATATTATCCTTTATATTTTAATACATTTTTTTATTATATTTAATTTATTTTTATCTATTGTTATCTATAATATTATGGAGACACTTAATTACTTTTTAACAATTGTTTCTTTTATTTATTTATGTAGTTTAATAAAAATAATTTAAAATTACAAATTAAATAAAAAATTATTTCATTATATGATATTATGTAAAAACAACATATAATAAATTTTGGCAAAACGAAATTCAATGTAAATATAATTTAAATTGAGAAATAAAAAATTAAAATTTTAAAAATAAATAAATATCAAAATTAAATTAATACTCAATAGATCAACATGTTTAAACGGATGATTTGCCTAAATAAAAAATATTTCGTTATAAAAAATAAATGAAAGTACTATAATTATAATTAAATAATAATATATTTTTGCTTAGAAACTAAAATTCCATGCATACAGTAAAAAAAAGTATGAATTTATATCATTTTGTATTATTTTACATTTGTCAATTTGCTTATTAATTAGTTTACCAAACTGCTTCTAATTGAATAAAGTATCTTTATTAGTTCAGAAAGTTAAGAGTTTATCAGTTGTTTGGTTATACAAATCCCTTGTTTATTATATACACACAAAATAGAGAATTTTGTTTTTGAAAACAATAAAAATAAATGAAAAAAATATCCAAATGTTAAGAATAAGGTATAATTATTTATTTTTCCTTTAGTTATTTGGTTTGGTTCATTTTGATTTCTTTATTATTTATTGGTTCAATGTAATCATCCAATTATTTAAAAAGATCAATTTGGTTCTCTCGGTTGAGTTGACGTTATCACGATATTCATACATGACATATGTCAAGTCATGAAATTTTTAATTTTATTTTTATTTTTTAATTTTTTTTGTAAAATATATAAATTGTTATGTGTCAGGTCAGGTTATATTGTGTCACGTGACATGTTATAGTCGTGTCAGGTATCAATGATATTAGTTATTTTCAATTTAGTCCTCTATTTAAATTTTTTATTTCAATATAGTCGTTCTATTTCCTCTATAATGTAAAACAATCCAAATTTATACCTTAAAATTTTATTTTATTTTTCTATCTTATTACACACAAAAATTATTACATAAATTATTTTAACCAAATAAATATATATTTATCAAAATAAATTTTAGAAAAAACATCATAATTATAAAATTTTATTATGATAATTTTCTATTACCATATACAATATATTTAAATTATCTTATTTATTATAATCATTCATTAAAATTTTATTCTCAATTACAACTGCAAACAATCTGCAATGGTACTGGAACAGTAAAATATCTAATTTGAGAAAAAAAAATATCCTCCTAATTCACTTAGGTCAGTTGAATTTAAAGGTGGTCTATAACGATAACAAAATTTATCTAAATATGTCTCTTTTTCATTAATAATTATAAATGTACTATTATTGTATTTTTTTTATAATTTATTTTAAAGTTCTCATCATGCATTTTTATTTATTATTTATTGGGTGATACTTGAATTCTTGTACACATCTTTTCGTTTATTTATTTATTTTTAATAAAGACGTAAATAACCATGATTAAGTACTTTTAAGAGTTGATAAAAGATGAGGTGGGTAGGACCAAAGCACAGGACATGACGTGAGGTATAGATAGATATAATTGTTTAGAAAACTTGTATCGTAATAACTAAATTTTTGATAATTTTTTCTTTATAATATCATTATTTAATAAGGCTTCGAAACTTAAGAAGGAGAAATTAAGACACCTTCACTTTTTCTTCTTCCTCACATTGTCAACTGTCCAAATATCACTGTTGTGAACCTTGTCCCATTCTTATATACATATGAACATGTTCTTATGCCTGGTCATGTTTTTGGATGTGTTAGAGGGGCCTCCAAATTGATAATCAGTTTCTCCTTCTTCTTCATTCTTAAGGACTTTTTAAACAACCAAATTTATGTCGGTGCTGCTTGAGTTTCTCCTTCTTCAGTTCTTAAATTCGTAAATTCAGACACCATTAGCCACCACAGAAAGCAGGATTAGAGTGTGACGTTGTCTATAAAATATTATATGAATATTTTTAATTAGAAACACATTTTTTTTGCTATGTGAAAGTATGTAGGTCTTTTTCTTTTAAACTATAAAAGACAATGAAAGCTTAATTATCAAGATTAAACTGATACAAATAATTCTAACATCCTTCCATCTATCCTATATAGACTTTTTCAATGCACTAAAACAAACAAAACATTATGTTAAAGAGTGTGTGATGTAACAAAATACTACTAAGTCAATGTCTAATTAAATAAAAAAAAAAGGGAATTGAAATCATTAGAAAATGATATAATTCAGTTAGGAAATATGTAGTCATTATCATTTTTAACATGGACAAGAATAATGCTTACTTAATGGTACTAGCTTTTCTCGGAACAATTTCAACTATAATATAACTAATGTTAGGTCCTTCCAAAACTTATATATCTTTGTTTACAAGACCAATGCCATTGTTACCTTAATCATGTGTTTCATTTTATACATTACGATCAATGTAGTCTTTTATTATATATATTAAAATATTATTAAACATGTAATTAGGTTAAAAAAAATTAGTAATTCCTGAATAAAATTTTAATTATTAATTTTTGAACGATAATCACTGTGCACACGGTCTTCAAATATATATATATAAATAACAGTCTTTATGAAAAGCAAAGTGATGATTAAAATGATAAAAAAAACGTGGGTGAAATTAAGTTGTAAGTTTTTAAGGAGGGGGTATTAAAGCAATGAGTTGATGAGTCTTTATTCTTATTTTTATATAGTGCTCTACTTTCTCATTTCTAATTAATGTGGGACTAAGATTCACGTTTGGATTTCGTTCGACGTACTCCTTTTCTATCCTTTTATGTACCACTGTTTAATGAGATCTAAGTCCAATCACATAAGACATTGACACCATTTTCAACCCAAAATATTAAGACAATGAGTTTATGAGTCTTTATTTTTATATAATGTTCTACTTTCTCATTTTTAGTCAATATAAAACTTAGACTTACACTTAGATTCCTAACATTAAGGATCGAACAACATTTTGAAAAACATTAACACAACATCTTACTTTTTGAGAACATAGAATTTGTAATAGTTAACATCCATATATGTGAATGCCCTTTTTCTGAACCCAAGATGCATACTTTTCATGAATTTGCATACTACATGTCTTCTTAGCTGGAATTTGCATTCATTCAGCTGTGAACAGTACCTTTCGGATCTCAAACATGATCCATGTGCATATGGGGTTCCAAGACAGGTTTGCACAACCTTGCACTTTAAATTCTATTTTGTTTTTTTTTTATCATGATACGATTCCTAATATTTGACAAAAAATAATGTCCCAATATATATTTATATTAAAATATAATTATTTTAAATCCTTTTACAGCATCATATCATTTTCATTTTTTATACGTTTAATTACAATTTTTTATATGAAGTTTAATAAGAGTTTGAATGAATGTTCAATAGAGTTAACACATGTATTATTTTAGCATCGATTGTCCCAGTCTCCATTTGTTTCGATGTAATGTTGTGCAGAGAGTTCCACTGTGGAGAGTGGGTGGTGACTAGCAGGACAGTTTGGGAAGTGAAACTTGTTTCTGTCGGAACTAAGAAAGAAACATGAACTAAATTCAGTACAACAATGATGAGTGTTTGAAACAAAACACTATTATGAGATGTGGCAGCTACCACACTAATTAATAGCTATCATTCTCCACGTAAAGTCATGAAAATATTGCTTGGGTTTTGACAGAGTATTAGATAAAACCAGTCTTCATAGTTTTACTGTCTGAACTTGATGAAGTTTGATTAATATTACAACATTAATCTCTATGAACAAGACGTGGCAGTACAAGAATGAAAACTCTATATACCGGAACATTTTGTTTACATCTGAATCAGTGTGCATTCTTCAATTGATGCTCTGAGTCTTCTCTCTGCTTGATTTTATTTAGCATGCTTAAATACTGTCACTGCAAGGCCTAATACACCTCATATTCCTTATTAATAGGTCTAGATAAAATTAATTGAAATATTCTAAATTGCCAATTAACTATACTATTTTACACTAAATTTATTGAACTATTTGAAGTAAAAACGGAACTAAACTATTGTATAATTCAATTTTAAAATACTAAATCATTTACAGTGTAATTCAGTTAAGCGCTCGAAACTGCTTTGAGTATGAATATTGTTTTGAGTGCTCCAAACCCCTCCACAAGGACCGGTCTCTCTACAATTGCTTACCTCTCACAAAATCATCGGTGATTCAAGAAAAAGACGGAGACAATATAATAATAAAAATTAATTTTATATATGATTAGGATACAATTTCTCTACAAAGATCCATCATATATAGCGATGGATTAGGTAACTAGAAATTTAAATGTAAATTCTCATAAAAAGGTGACAAACCCACTCAACATATGTTGCATATGTTTGATAGTTCAACTTCACCATCGCCGAAGATCACTAATGTTAAAGAAAAAATGAAAACACTATTTTTTTTATTCTTTAACAAAATTATTAAACAAAAAATAGTTTTTATCAACATGAATTCCTTGAAACAAAAAGAGATTTGGAACTCAAAACGATCTAGAATTTCATTTAAGATGACCAATATCTCAAAACCCAATTTCTCATCCCCTCTTCCACCCCATGAATACCTCCAAAATCTTTAAAAGTAATTTCAAGTATTATTTCCTAAGTACTTTTAAATTATAAAAGTTAGATTACTATTGCATTGTACAACCATATACAATAAAATTAGTGCAATTCAAGAGTTTCAATTCAAAATTAGCGCAATTCAGTTCAAAAATAGTATAAGTTAGTTTAAAATTAGTGCAATTTGGATTAAAAAAATGGTATCATTTGGTTCAAGAATAATGCAATTCAGTTCAAAATTAGTATAATTCAGTTCAAAAATAATACAGTTCGGTTCAAAATTAGTGTAATTCGATTCAAAAATAGTATAGTTTGGTTCAAAAATAATGCAGTTTGGTTCAAAATTAGTACAGTTCAATTCAAAGTTAGTGTAGTTCAATTCAAAAATAGTGCAATTCGAATAATAGTTCATTTCATAGCAGTTCAGTTTACTTCATATTGCAGTGCAGTTCAATTTAGTGCAGTTCAATTTTTTAGAACAGAAAATAGTTTAGTTTAGTTTATTTGAACTATTTTTCAGTTCAGTTCATGCAAACTAGTTTTCAATTCACTATAGTTTTTAACAGTGCAGTTCAATAAATTATGCACAACCCTTCATATCGTAGCACTTTCACTAGTGCAGTAAGGACTTTTGGCCCCAGTTATTTTTGTTATTCTGCCTCGGTTTTAGACCCGAGGCATATTGGGATGAGGCCAAAAACTGGTGTCTTTTGGTCTCGGTTGCAAAGGACCGGAGCCAAATCTAGAACTGAAAATCCCCAAATCTGCTATCCTGGTATACTGATTCTCGAGGGTTTAGAACCCTAAATCCAAAATGTTTTGAACTTGCTTTTGAACTCATCGCACTGCCTCTATCTGCATCCTCATACTTTGCTACCATGGTGGAGCACGCGTCTCGGGAGGTGTTTTTTTGCAGCGGCATGCGACTTTCAGTGGTCATTCTGCAGCGGCAGCGGCAGAGGTTTTTTATGGCGGTGTCGATGATGCAGTTGCGCGCGAGTCGCAGGTGATGTTCCTTCAGCGGCGCGACTCGTGGTGGTTGTCGGATGCGCGAGGCAGATCTGGTTCGCAAGATAGAGTAACAATGGTGAGGTTGATGGCGTCGCAACAGAGGCTGCTTGAGTCTTCGCTCACAGCAGTGTCGATCTCTATCATTGAAGTATGGCTCTGAACGCGTAGCAGCAGCCTGGTTTCGCGTCGCTGTGGCACGCGGTGGTCTAATGTTGCGTTGGCTCCCGGTCTGGTTGCGTTTTGGGGGAGTTGCGCAGAGGAGAAAAAACAATTCGCGATTTGGGTTCGCGTAGAGAAGATGAACAGTGCATAGTTCGCGAATTTGGAATCCTAAATAAGGTCTATGGCCTCGGTTCCATTAATAACCGAGGCATAAAGTCGTATAGGCCTCGGTCCTATTTCACCCGAGGCCAAAGCCTCTGTTGTCAGTGGCAATTTTGAAATTTTGGGGAACATTGATGAGTTATAGGCCTCGATTGAGTGATAACCGAAGCATATAAACCCTTATAGGCTTCGGTTGGAAAGGGACCCGAGGCAAAAAAGTTCAAAAAATTTCAAAAATACCACTGCATCCTTATAGACTTCGGTTCTGCAATAACGAGACCTATAAGGCAAGTTAAAAATACAATTCTGCACTAGTGTTTTACTATTATTATGCCTAGTGTGGCTCTATTACACCAATAATAGTATTTCACAATGTTGTTAGTTATAACTCCCTCCATTCCAAATCATTAATCACTTCCTCAATCACTTTTAGGTATTCATTCCATTTTCCTCTTACATTAAGACTTTCAATAATATTTGTCTATATGTATTTTATATATAATATAATTTTATTTCTCCCTTCTAGTTTGATCAAGTGTCTTAACTATAATGAATTTTATATTTTTACATATTATTGGATTAAGGCACCAATCTTAATTTGGCAACAAGTTGTTACAATAGTGGCAATTATCTTATATAAAAACTGCTAATTAAACTGAAAAACTATCTCTTTTGGAAACTTCTTTAGATCATATTCCCATGTGATAATTTTTAGTAAGTGATGCTCTCATTTTACCAGCTCCTTTATCATGGACAAATCTCATATGAAAGTCATCCTATTCCATTTCACATATGATCTTCTTTCTCCTCCTCTATCTCCAATACATACGGTTGAATTCTTTTATGTGTTATATTGTGTTCGTGAATATGCCACATCACAAAAATAACATAGTTCATTGGCTTTCCTCTCACTCGTATAAGCATGTCTTAAGCTTTTACTATTTGTTGGAAGTCTCGTACCAACTTGAGATATGGTCAATTTATAATATACAAGAAGATACAAATCTCACATTATAAATTGATTTTGTAAGGTTGAGTTAGACTTAAAATCTATTTCTTACCATTATTGACTATGGTGTCATTACTCGTACCAAAGTCAACATTAGACCTTTGTATGGATGATATAGACTTACCCTTGTGGACTAGGTTGTGTTCTAAGATTCTTTTCTACTAAGATAATCCCAAATCGAATATTATTTAAAAACGAAAAGAAAAAAGAGTTTAAATGAAATCAATTATTATAACACGCATTATTTACCAGAGTAGCAATTATCTTTTTATATAATTACTAATTGAACTGAAAACTCACATCTCTTACTACTAACAAATTAACATGAATGCTTGAATTATCTATTATTCGAATCCTTCCCCTCCATTGCAATTTCAACTCCCATTAATTTATTGTCTTGCCAGTACTTAATCTAACTTCTTTACGAATTAAAATAGCATATACTCTTGAATATTTGTTTATAATAGATATATTGTAGCCAATTATTTTTTCACATAAAATTAGATTGATATATTGTTGAAAGCCAATTAATTATTTCACATAGAGTTAAATTATCATATTGTTGGAGAGAAACTCCATTCGAAACATTTTCTCTACTAATAATAGCAAGTTACAATCAAATTTAACCAAATAATCTTCTCCCTACAATAAACTTGTTTGTAAGTTGGAGTTATGAGCTCTAAAATGAGGGTTATTATCCTTGATTAAAAAAATAACAAATGTGTTCAAAAGTGTTCACTTCTTTTCTTTTCTTCACATTCAACAACGAATTGTGATTCTTTAATCATTTTGAATATAATTGTGTTGAAAATTAAACAATAATAATATGTAGGAATGAATGGTCAAAAAAAAAATTATATATGGCAAAAGTAAACAATGATGAAAGTGTTAATAATGTACCACTATAAATTGGTTGAAGAAATGAGCAAGTGAAGAAACAAAGAAGAGGGTTTCCAGTTTCATACCAAAAAGTGAGGGTGAAAAGTTAGGATCTCTAAATGCAATAAAATAAAATAAAATTTAATACTTTTTGGTGGGTAGTGGTCAAAAGTTACAATAATGATGGTAAGAGGCCAAAGTGAGAAGAAAAGACCAGCACAACTTGACAGTGTATGAGTATTCCACATTGGCATAGTGGACCACAAAATTATACATATTTCCTGTTCCTTTTTTCATTTAATTTTTTTATAAAATTGATTTACATGGAAATGGTACCTATTTATTTGTCCATAATGTAGTAACAATATTATATAAGGTATTAATATATATATATATATATATATATATATATATATATATATATATATATATATATTAGCACTGGTTCAAAGATATATAGATATCTTAATAAGTTAGTATTAGTTCTGTTGGAGTTTTCAGATGAGCGGGCAGTGATGGTTGCTTTCTGAGTGGCTGCTGCAGATATGAGCTTTAACATTTAAATTTGCATGGATCTTATAATAAATAAAAATAAATATATATCCGACACTTTCCCAGAGTGACTTTTTTTTACTTACGAGACATTCGAATTGGACCAGAATAAATGCTTGACATAGACGTACCAAATGCATTCTCACCTATCATGCGATGATGATTCAATCGCTGTTATTGATGGTGTCTGTTGTTATGACATATGACAACTAGAAAAAACAAAAATTATTCAACGGTGACAAAATTATATAAATTAAATTTTTTTCAAGCACGTTCTTTATTCCATAATAAGGAAGTGTTGTGAAAATAAAAATAGATAAATAAAATCCTAAATAAAATAACATTTATATGTTGAAGGTTTTTTCTATTACAACTAATTATATTCTATTCTGAAAAAGTCTCTACTATTATTTATTTACGTACAAAGAAAGAAAAAAAGTGATCAACAAGTGTGTCAATGGACATGTATATATAATGAGTATTTAAATTGTTAGGATGGTTTTTAAAAGTCTAGATATGCAATAATATGGATGTATAATTCAGATTTATTTTTATAAGATCAACTAACTTTATATTTTTTAATTTAATTAAATTTAGATTAAATTTATTTTGTGTGAGATCAATCTAATGTATCAAACTATTAGGGTTATTAGATATGATTCCGATTTTGCTTGACTTTTGTTATGAGATAATTATATTTGACCTTTAATTCAGATTGATTATGCTTAACATTCAGTCTAAGACAACTCTATTCGACTTTTGATCCGAATTAGCTTGACTCGACTTTCAACTTGGGGCAACTTGACTTGACTTTCAGTTTAGGACGATTCCGTTAGACTGTTATAGATATGTCTCAATCTTTGACTCGGGCTCACTCAACTTGGCCTTCAGCTTTGATTAACTTAGCTCAAGTTTTTAATTTGGGATGACGTGGTTTAATTTTTTGGGCTTGGTGACTTGGCCCCAAACTTCGGCCTAGACTAATTCATCTCGATCTTTGACCTACACCAACATGTCTTGGCCTTCGACCTTGGTCGACTCAACTTGATTCTTCGACTCAAACTAACTTGGTTGATTCTTTGACACGAACCGACTCAGCTCAATCTTAGGTCCATGATGACTCAACTCTACCCTTGGACTTGGGTTGATAGGCCTTGACCTTTGGTTTGAGCCGACTCATCACAACCTTCGACTTAGGCAGACCCATATGAACCTTCGGGCCAAAGCAATCCATTTTTACTTCTAACATAGGATAACTCAACCTGACCCTTTGGTCTTGGCCGTCTCAACTCGATTCTTTTTCTCAGACTGACTCAGTTTATTCCTTTTGTCTGGACAGACTCAACTCTACCTAGATCAATTTTTCTCAACCTTCATCTTGGGCCGACTTGGCTTAATCTTTGGCCTAGGTTGACTTTATTTGACCTTAGACTTAGACCAACTTTAGCTCGACTTCATCCTCAATTATCTTGGCTTGACTTAGATGCATCTTGATTTTGGATTTTCAAAATCCAACCAGTGATCCGATCTAAATCTAATCCAAAGTGAATTGAAATTAATCCAAAAATGAGAATTTTAAAGTTATAGATCTAAGAAAAGAGGATGGAGAGGCGAGTTTGACAATAGTGGTCGCCATCGAACACATTGCCATGCGTAGTGACATGGGTTGTAGTAGTGTGTGTAGGTGCATTAGAGCTCCAATCGCCACAAATTTTGTGGCATGGTAGTCGCCTGGCTAAGACTAGGACAACCATGATGTTGTCAGTCCAGACAACGACAGGAGGACCAGACTGGGTGGTTGTAGAACAATGGTGTCGGAAAACAATGGCTAGATAAAAAACCTAAAACAATGCTCAATAAAAGAAAAATTCTTGAAAAAAAAAATAGCCTACCACCACAACCAGTAGTAGGAATCCTGATTTCCTCCAACAGAGCATTTATTAGAGTTTTCCCGTAAACCTTTAAATTTAAGGTCTAATATTGGAGTAGTAATCATTCAAAACCCTTGAAAAATGATTTCACTTCCAGATTCACACAAGCTATTTGAGATTGACACCAACATTGAATGAAGTCACAATTACCAACTTCTCAATTCGTAACCACAACATAAACTAGATGTTGCAGCAGTCACTAATTATTATTTGAAACTAGCATATAACAAAGATGAGACATTTTACTCCACTTGCCAAAGCAGGGACGATCCTTACCCCAACTTATAAAGTTGTTAAAATGGATTACAATCTGTGAGTTAATTCGGCGTACCACGAGTTTAATCCGGGTTGGGTTAAAAAAATTATAAATTTTAGTATGGGCAAGAAATGAACCCGATCCACTAAGAATCTGGTTCACCTGGATTGAACCCATGATGAGCTGAGTTGCTCACCAACCTGCTGCATATACAAAAAAACACATCACTCTTATACTTCCTGCACCTACCTTTTTATTTCATGCACTTCCTTAAGTTAATAAGCTACTACTTCTTCCTACACCTACATTTTAACTTCTTACACTTCTCATATTGTGAATTTATCTATTCAAGACTCTAATATTATAGTTGGATAAGCAAAAAGAGTAATTTTTAATTAGAATTATGATTTAGTTTTTGGGATGAATGGTTTATTTGTTGTCTAAAATGAGAAAAACAAATTTTTAAAATAGGTTTGGACTTTTTGAATTTTGGTTACATATTCAAATAATGTTAGACTGAAGAGAAAAAAAGTTGTATTTTTTTAATTAAATTAGCCAAAATGTTTAACCCACTAACCTGTGGTGAACCGAACTCAAATTTATTGAGCTCATTAATAAGTAAGATATGTTAAGTTGACTCATTAAATAACCAATGGTAGACCGAACCAGATTGAACCAAGTGGTCCGTATTGACAACTCTACTAATTAAACATAGATCAAAATTATGCACAAGCACATTATTAACATAGATCAAAATTACTTACAAACATATTATTGTACGTATTTTAACTATGTATAAGAGGATAAGTAACATCTCTATTGCTTAAAAAAAACTTGTTATTCTTTAATTTAATTTATTCTAAACATGTGCATACCAATTGAGATTACTAGATATCCATCCAACTTTGCTCTCTGTTTAGGAAGTGAAAAGTGAAGGAATGAAAAATAAAGAAAAATAGTGAAAAATGATTTTACTTGAATTGAGTGAAAAAATGAGGAAAAATTTGATAGAAATTGGCCCAATTTAAACGAGAAGACAAAACAACAAGTTCCATGGAACGAAGGATTTCAACTAAAATTAGGGTAAGTGCAACCCAGAACTTTTATTTCTCAGTTTTTCCATTATAATAAAGGCACCACCAAAAGCCTAACCAACACTATTTAGGGTTGCATCTTTATTGAACGAAGGGTAGAAATTGTTTTCTTCAAAAGTATTCGCTCACTTTCCTTCCTTTGTCTTAGAATCCTAGTGTAGTTGAAGCAGATCCTTTATTCAACAATGCCCCTACATACTAAAAAAAAAAATACCTGTCACCACCATAATGGTTATTGCAACTTATATCCATATATTACGTATATGTTTACAACTTTAATATATATATATATATATATATATATATAAATATATCAACGTATCGGATACGTGTCATATTTATTCATCGTAATAAAAAAAATGACTTCTAAATTATATAAAAAGAGACACGGGGAAAAACTTTATAGAGGTGCAAAAGAAAAAGTTATGGATGTGTAGGAAGAATATAACTCATCTTCATTTCAAACAAAGCCCCCAAGACATGACAATAGGCTTAATTGAACGGATGATTTAATGTAGGCTTCTCCTTCCTGCATCCCTTTTTTTTCCTTCCTTCACCCATAAAACTCTTATCTCCATTATACCCCTCAATTAAATAATTTTAAAAACTCTAACTATTATTCTTTTACTTCTTCTATGAGCGCCACACCTCCCTCGTCTTCAAATCACCATTTTTTCCTTTCTTTTCTTCCATACCTTTTGGAACATCCAATTCGAAAAATATCAAGCATAAAGAGGTGTAGGGATTTGAAAAATATTAAAAATAAAGAGATGTAGGAATTTTTATTATATTTTCAATGAGGGATAGTTTAGAAAGTTCAACTTTTATGGGGTGCATCAAGAAAAACATGCAGGTAGGTGCAGGTGACCTTTAATCTAATGATAGATCCAATGCAACCCACACAACCTTTAGACCATGTTATTTTTGATAAATAGATTTGGGAGAAAAAGAGAGAAAGAATCAGAAGGTTAGAGAACGAAGTTGGTGTTGTTTATTTTAAGAGATTTAAAAATGATTTTAGGATAAATTAGAGAGTGAAATTTATGATTAATGTGACATATTAAGAAAAACATTTAATAGATAAAAAAGTTAGATTATAAAATTGTTCCTGATGTTAAAAATAACATAAAATGATATATAAATGACTTATAATTATTTTTATAAATTTTATTGAATGATTGAAATTATTAAAAAATTATTTATAAAGAATGAATAATATAATATATTTAGTATGAAAATAAATTTAACATTTACATATTGAATATTTAGATGAAAAATAATTATTTACATTGAGATTTTTTAATAGTAATTTTAAAAATAATAAATTTTTATTATAATCATAAAATAAAAGTTATTAATTATTATTTGCGTTATTAATTTTTATTATTCTGTTTTCATAAGCATAAATGAATATGAGTGAAGACATTGTAAAATCAATATTGTTTTTTACTGTCACATGAACCAAAAAATAAATTATGAGAAGGATAATTTAGTAAAAACATAAACGTAACGAAGATAATTTAGTAAAATTGACTAAATTACACTCTAATCTCACCGTACACATATACAGAAGGATGACATTTGGAAGGAATTCCACCATCACGTTCCATCTCCTTCAAAGGAATACAAAAGTTACCTCCTATTTCTCGTTTCCTAATCCTTATAAACAATAAATCTGAAAAAAAAATGCAATGTTAAATTCTTAGTTTTTTCATTGTAACAGACACTTTTGGCCCAAACAAACTATTTAGGGTTACAACATTATTGAATAAAGCTGAGAATTTTCACTTACAAATTTTAACTTTCATTCCTTTCTTTGCCTTGGCATCTTGTGTAGTTGTAATAAACCTAAAAATGTTAGTAAATATCTTATAAATAATTTGATTAATGTGTTAGAATAAAAAAAATGTTAATTTGATCATTTAAAAAATTACCAAAGACATAGTCGACACGTGCTATGATAGCTTCCTCTCTTTTTTTTCCTCATTGCGTCAATTTAGAAAGAGGCACACCTCCTTACACCCTTTTTCTTTCCTTTTATCATTACAAACAAAACATCGAGAAACTAGATTTTAACTCTAAATATTAAGAGACTAGATTTATAAATCTTTCTCTCTATATTTATATTTTTACTCAATGTAAAACTCCGATAGTTGCAAACTTAGCTCTTTTGTGATCTTTACAGAAATCTTTAGACAGATAAAACCAATCGTATCATGTAATCTAAGAGGTGGTTCTAGTAATTTTTACTTAAAAATTAAATAAAATAACAAGCCACTATTGCAAACAGAAAAAGAAAGCAGAAGAAAATTGATTTCAAGCTCACAGGTAAATGACATGAATTAAATAGACCATTTTAGTATTTGGATTAACCAACATAATATGCATATAAGCAACAGTGCTAATCAGAATCCGTGCCCCTAGCTTGACAAGCCTGACATATCAGTTTCAGGTAAATCAAACAGTTACAGTATCTACCTAAAGGCCTTATTCATATGATAAAACAGAGCAGGAAATTGAAGTATGAACAAATGAGAATGCTAGTTCCATTAGCCTTTCCAGTTGTCTTTCCTCTTCCTTATCTCTCCCAAAGCTTCAACAGGTGATTTGCAGCCCACTTTCTCCTGCACATGTTCACAGTTTACCAAAAGCTTCAGGTTCAACTTTTGTAAGTCACTGTATTTTTTATCCAAGAAAAAAATAAAAAAACTGCACAAATAACAGCTCCTGTTCTAACTAAATATGTTACAATTTTAGTTTGATTGTAGAAAGCATCAATAAACTCCTGAAAGTTTTTCTGATCAGCAGGGAATAATATATTTTGGTTCACACTTTGAAGAGAGGGTGGAGAGGTGTCAAACCTGGATCTCAGGTAGATCAACCCTCATAAAGGGATTGGTTTCCAACTCATCCTCAATGGTTGAGGGAATTGTTGCTTGACCAGCTTGTCTCTGATTCTGAGCCCAGGTTAATTTCTGTTGTGTCCTCAAATTGTCAGGCTCAACTGTGAGAGCAAATTGCAAGTTCTTCACTGAGTACTGGAGAAAAAAAACTTCACACTCTTACTAGTGATTAATATATATGTGGAAAAAGCGTATAAGAAATAAGCCATTAAGAAGAATTTAGGCTTTTATATGTTAAAAGTAAAACAATCTAAATTTTCCCCCTCCTCACCTTATGCCTCACAGTTCCATATTTTACTTAATGTAAGTCATAAGTTTTGCAAGATAAACAGAAGTGCACGACAAATCCAAACAAAGGAGTTCTTATGAACAGTCACTACAGAATATCTAAAGTAAGTCACTAATTCCAAATCATAACTTTACATCTGAGTTGCTGAATATTATACATTTAAAAACCAATATATTTTATTTTTCAGAAAAAAACATACAATTGTGTTCTAAAGAATGAAGGATTTATTGATTTACTTGCTCAAGGGTTACTGTGGCAGAGTGCTAGCTCTTAATCCCAAATATGATTTATCAATCTAGACACTTCAATTGACAAACACAGACTGTAGCATAATAAAAAGTTAGGAAACAGTATTCATGAATACCTAATCTTTAGCATAAAATTTGTTACAATAAGTGATAATCAATTCATTTCAACTTCTTATTCCATTATACTTATATCAGGTTGACTAACAAATGCCGCAGGAATTGGAGTGCATTTCCCATAATACACAGTTTTTACATAATATTAACTGCGTGAACTGGATCAAGAAGATTAGTCTGGATTGTTTACAACTTTTTAAATGCTTGCATTATCCCACAACCCCTTTCTCCATTAATCAAATTAGAAGTATTTACCAGATAAAATCATGAGTAAACTAACTGTTTAAGAAGTGTTTTTAGATCAATTCCGTTCATCATTTAAATTATAAGAAGATATATCATTATTGACACTACCTATATAGATAAACAAAATTGATACTCTCCAAATAATTTTTTTCAGTATGGATGGTGACTTCAGTATGATTTACCTCATGGCCACAGTATACTCGAGTTGTCTTTGGTAATGAACCTAGTGTTACACTGAGAGACTGATACATCTGTTCAGCAGTTCCCTCAAAAAATTTCCCACAACCAGCAATAAACTGTAAACCGGCAATAAGACAGAAATGTAGAGATTTGAAAGAAGAGCCTCTTCAAAGTTCAAATACATGAAAGTTTTAGAAGAGAGAACCAAATACAAGTCACATACCTTGACTTCAAGCACTTGCGACGGCCTTAAGAACAAGTTTATTACATGTTTTCCAAAATAACAACATTTTTTCTGATATGAAAAAGATTGATCAGTCATCTTACCAATGTATCTCCAGTAAAAACAGCCGGATGCTCATCTGCTTTGCCAGTAACATAGTAACTTATGTGGCCTTTTGTGTGACTGAGCAAATTACAAACATAGCCTAGGTTAACAAGAGGGTAAATATGACTAGAAAAAGGGAGAATCATCACTACAGCAAACATCAAGAAATACCAAAAGAATGACAAATATCAAAAACTGATAAATGACAATGCAGCAATAAAGAATTAACAATAAAATATAATGAGAAGGCCAATAAGGCATGGCAATGCCTTCTTGGTATATTTTCACCCAATTTGGCACATCATTTGTTTAATCATCAGATAAGCAGGACTATAGCCCTCTAACAGAGGATGTGAATAATTGGCAAAAGTTCAGCATGCATTACAAAACTGATTCTTCTATGCAGACTTTTCTGGCTAGAGATATACATTACGAGAAGTTATAGCTGTGGGTGTCAAAGACTACAGTATTCACCCTGACCAGCTAACAGTTCTTGGTATTCAAACACTATACTTGGGACTAACAACTACTAAACAAGTTTATGACTTGTTCAAATTCAAACCTGTTTCAGTTAAGTCAGAACGTTTTGGATACAAACGTTGTGAGTGCTTTTGAGACTTTCTCCAAGAATAAACTTCATATTTCCGGTAGGAAAGTTCTCCAAAGCACTTCTAAGTTATGTTCCACCAGACTAATTTCATTTCACTCGAAAAAGTTAAAATTGGTATCTATAATGAAATAAGAGAACACTTTCAAAAGTTAGATTATACATAAACTAACTTCAATTTGTTAGAGAAGCTTAAATCATTTCACCTTTTTACTTTCTTCTCTGATAAACTCATCCAAACATGACCCAACAGTTACTACGATTCCAATCCATACTCTATAGTGTAGTGCACTGATGGAAACACTTGAAAAGTTGAGTTAGCAATAACATAACACAACACAGCGTAGCATACCAAGGTGTATGAAGGGCCAAAATATTGACGTCAGCTCCAAGAGAGACCTTATCACCGTTTTCAACCTTGTCGGTGCAACCCTTCACGTTATCGATGGAACCACCATAGACCTTGATTCCAGGCACCAGTTGTTTTATCTTCTCGTTTCCACCAGCATGATCCCTGTCACACAATAATAAACGGTGAAACAAAACATCACAGGGAACATTTCAGATAAAGAGAAAAACATCATAGTACACCATACCAGTGATGGTGGGTGGTGAGGACGAGTTTGAGAGTGACACCATGCGAGTTGGCAGCCTCGAGAATCTTCTCCGGCTCGACGGGGTCCACCGCCGCGGCTTCCTTCGTGCTCTCATCCACGATCCTGCACCACTCAGATTGGTTCAGCAAAATCTAAGAGACAAAGCCAAATGAATGGATGAATGTTAGATTAGATTCACACAGATAAGAATAATTGTCTTCGAGACATGGTATGTGTTGGATTTTCATCTTTCCCTTTCCGATTCAAACACTCTTCGCAAATTCGATTCCTTTATCGAGTATCTAGCGGTTATAAATGACTGAAATTTTCATTTCCATAATTCAATTTTATTGCTTTTGACTCTACTTAGAACGATTGTGTTAAAGATACCACGTGAACCTTCTTGAATCCCTTGCTAAAAACGATATTTATTTATTTTATTAAAATAAAATTTAGGTTAAATCATTCCATAGGTCCCCAAATTTGTAGCCAATTCTCAAGTAGGTCTCCCAATTTTCATTTGTCTCAATTGGGTCCCTAATTTTGAAAAACTGCAACAATTTAGCCATAACCGTTAACGGCCGTCAAAGACTCGTAAATGAACAGTGACTTGGATTGCTGAGGTGTTGTTATTTACTGACGTGGCTGGATCACAATTAATTAGTAATTAAGTTTTAAAAATTATATTTTAAAAATTAATAATACAAATGCTCGAGAATACCATAGGTGTTATGTTCTGAAAGAGATTTGGGGGAAAAGCAGTGACCTAGGGTTCTTGCGTGAAGAGAAGCGAAACGATCTGAAGAGAATAGAAGGGGCAGAAGGTGGTGGAATAGAGTTGCTGTAGAGGGTTTCCATCATCTGAATCGCGATTTGGTATAAATAGAAGCGCAGAAGGTGAGTTTCTCTGCATGGGTTTTCTGAATTTGGGAATAATTTTTTCGGTGCATGTTCTGATGTTT